>Ga0068859_100007697_pt1 | contig 10941 bp, 13 predicted proteins | sample KBSSwiS22_FD_66585 | JGI IMG/M metagenome (GOLD analysis project Ga0068859, IMG submission 66585) | Switchgrass rhizosphere microbial communities from Kellogg Biological Station, Michigan, USA - KBS Switchgrass S2-2 | ecosystem: Host-associated > Plants > Roots > Rhizosphere > Soil ... | reverse complement strand
CATGTGGTATATGGCCACTCCGATATAGGGTTGAGCACATAAAGTCGGAACGAGAGCCAAACTCCCCTCCTCAGACGAGCAGGGGTGGCGCGAAGCGCCGGGGTGGTGTTGATCAAGAGACTGATTTTCTTGAACCAACCGCCCCGCCGCCCATCTCTTGACGGTGCACCCCGCCTTGACCAAGAGCGGAGTTCGCTCGCTTCGACTTTTTGTGCAAACCTCCCGCATCAGCAAGACTTCCCTATCAGGCTGCCGGCCATTGTTGTACAAAAACGAAAGGCGGCCTGAGAGCCGCCTTATCGAACTATCCATTGCGGGGGAGAATCTGAACCGCGCCCTTTAGGGTTATGAGCAGGTGCAAAATTATCCAACTCCTGCGCGCACCCAGCGCGCAGGAGTGTGGTTGTGCAAGGGGCTCGGAAAGGAAAACTTATGCTGTGCCTGTTTTGGGATAGGGCCGGTCAGATACATCGACATCCGAATCGGCTTCTCCTGTTGAGGAGACGTCCTCAGCGCCTGTTCTCTCCAGGATTTCTTTTGCTTTCTTCGTCCAGGCCGAATCATCGCAGTGAACGGACAAAAGAATGCCACCATTTTTGACGCGTCCTTCGAATCGCTTGGCTTCATATTCAGGAATACCCATGCCTATCAGGGCTCCCGCTATCCCACCGGCGGCTCCGCCAACTCCGGCACCCGCAAGAGCAGCCATGATAGGACCGGCGGCGATGAAGGGGCCGAGTCCTGGAATGGCAAGGGCGCCAATACCGGCGAGCCATCCGAGCGCCCCACCCAGCACAGCTCCACCGGCGACTCCCGCGGTCGCGCCTTCGGGTGCCTTTGTGTTCTTTTCGTGTGCGAAATCCTTTGTACCTGAGTTCTCGGGGAAGAGAACCGAAATGTCGCTGTTGCGATACCCGGCGGCTTTCAACTCATCGACCGCCCTTTCAACGCCAGCCTGGCTACTGTAAATGCCAAATGCAGCTGTGTTCTTTCCTGCCATTGTTTACCCCGTTTCTTTGTTTCTGAACGTTCGTGCTCAAACCGGGCGTCAAAGGATCCCTTCCAGTTGACCCAGTCAAAGACCGTAACCACGATTCGTGCACGTCGGCATCCATGGGCAGCGAAGTAGTCGTGTCAGCGATCTGGAGGTAATCCTGGCCTCGAGAAGCCTCAGGAACTGTTTGTTCTCTCTCCATCGTAGGCAAGTGTCCGTGCCCACACGCGCGAGCCAACGAGTGGTCTTGCGATCGCAAATGTTGGAACGTTCAGATGAATCCTGGCTAGGAATGCGTCAACTCGTGCCAGGCCGAGTTTTGGCTTTTGCCGCAGCCTTGGGGTAACAGTGTGAGTGATATGTCTTCCCGGCTTCGACGGTCTGTTCTTCATTCGGTGCTATTCGAATGGAACAATGCTCGCACCAGATTCTCAAGTCAGACTTTGCGTTTTCCGTTTTTGCCACTTGTCATAATCCTTGGTGCGGCGACATCGGCCGGCGACTTTTGGAGTCGGAGAACAACCGCATCTGTGTAATCCGCCCTGTGCTTGCACTCGTCGATGGTACACGTCAGGACGAGCGTCGCTGACGGCTGAGTTTGTGGACCCTGGGTGCCATCGCTGTGATCGACAGCAAATAGAATCGGTGAGTGGCACTTCCGGCAACGGACGCCCAGGTACCATCTCTGGTCAGTCCGGGACCATTGAATATTCACGGAATCTCCTTGAAAGCTCGTCCGTTCGGGTTATCGTGCGACCGCAGGCCCGTGCCAGCGTTTCGCGACTGCGGGCGCAACTTCCCGATGCAGGGCAAGATCCGCGGCATTAAGGGACAGGATCAGAGGTGTCCCCGCTGACTCGTCACTGTCAAGAAAGTGTTTGATCTTGGCATACGAGATACCGACTCCCTCCTGCAGATGGATGCGGTTCTGACCCTCAAAAAACGATGCGGCAATGTCGACAGAGATCTCTCGATTCGGGTGGGTACTGTCGGAGACCCAGAAGTCGAAGATGCGCCCTCCGTGTTCGGACGCGCGAAAACGGAGGTATCGAATCGTTATCTTTGCTTTCATGCGAGTTTCTCCTGTTCAGGACAGCTTCGAAAGTCGGTAACAATCTACGCGCTGAAATCCAGGTTTCTCGCTTGGGGAGGTTGTCTGGCCCCTGCGGTTGGGGCACCCATCCAGGAAAGAAGTCGAGATGACAGTGTGTTCAGTATAGCGCGATTCCCCTTTTGATTGGCGGCGAACTTGATGCCATTCGCGGAGAGCCAAAGGGTCTCTCGGGAGAATCCTTCTTCGCCCGGCCCTTCTCTCGATCCGTAATGAATGCTGACGGACTCCACGGGACCAAAACCCGAGAAAGCCTCAGTGCTATCACTCTCTGTCGTTTGAAATGACAGATTTCCAACATAAATCTTCTGACATTAAACTACCTCTTTTGTAAGGGTACTTCCGGGATTGGCGGCGGGAATTCCAGGGTCGGGCGACTACCGATCAATGATAGGAGCTTCCCTGATTTGCGGCTTGATTAGCGTGTCATCACCGTTGCGAACTCTCAGAATTATCGAAGCCTTTTCTATGAGTGTCGAAGACCAGCTCAGGAGTTTCAATTGTGCCAAAGACAAAGAAGAAGGAATCTCGCAAAGCTGAAAGTACCGATTCGCAAGTTGCGATATTGCTGCAGGCGATTACCGCGGGCAAGAGCACGATAACGCCTGCGAAAGGCACTCGAATCTTTTCGCAAGGAGAGAAGTCGGATGCCGTGTATTTCATCGAAAGCGGGAAAATAAAGATTTCCGTCGTTTCGCCACGGGGAAGGGAAGCGGTTCTCGTCATTCTCGGGACACGTGATTTTTTTGGCGAAGGATGTCTCGTGGGACAACCCCTGCGAATCAGCACGGCAGTCGCGCTGGAAACGTCCACATTATTTCGTGTCGAGAAAGGCGCAATGCTGCAAGCCCTCGCTAGTCAGCGCGCCCTCAGCGAAAGGTTCATCGCGTCGCTTCTGGTACGGAACATCAATCTTGAGGAAGACCTTTGTGATCAGCTCTTCAACCACAGTGAGCGGAGGCTTGCGCGTGTTCTCCTGAAGCTGGCACGTATGCGCCAGCATGACATGTTGCCCGATAAGGGAATTCCCTTGCTGAGTCACGAAACTCTGGCGGAAATGGTGGGCACGACCCGCTCCCGAATCACATACTTCATGAACAAATTCAGGAAGATGGGACTGATCGACTACAACGGGGATTTGATCGTTCGGATCGAATTGCTGACAGATGTGGTGTTGCACGACTGAATTCGAAAATTTCTCGGATTCATCTGGCGACGAGCTTTGCCCCGACGTTCAACTCGTGATCGGATTGTGACAAAGCCAGGCTCCTTGGCAGCGGGGCAGCGTCGATCCTGAAAACCTCTCTTCTGAAGGGCGCGTACTCTGCCACGTGATCCCGCCTGACCAGCCCTATGCCGCCCGACATCGGGTGCCTTCGGCGGTATGCCGAGTACCGCGAGAAAACGGGCTGGTTTAGCGTCACCAACGCATCCGTGGAGAACGGATTTCGGATGAAGCTGTCAGCTGCCATGGACGCGGTGCGCCTCCACGTATAGAACTTCCGGTGACACTCAAACAGGAGAGATTCCAGCGCCGTCCCGCTAAAGTGCGGATGTCTCCACGTCAGGGACTGCGCGTCAAACCTGTCAAGATTCTGTTCGGTGATCCATCCGGCGTCGAAGAACTCGTCATACTGCTCGGTGCCCGGAATCGGAGTCAGGATATAAAAGGACGCGACAGTGGGGTTCAGCCCTTTCAATATCGCGACGTGCTCGTCGATTTTTTCCGGTGTGTCTTCGGGAAATCCGATGATGTTCGAAAAATGACTCTGGATCTTGTGCTTCTTGCACAAGCGCACGATCTGGTCGTAGACCTCCGGGTGATTCTGAGCCTTGCGGGCGGCGATTAGAGTTTTCCGTCGAAACGATTCCACGCCAACGAACATCTGGAAGCAACCGGCTCTGCTGAGCAGATCGACAAAGCTTTCCTGTGATGCGATCTGCGTGTCGCACTGAACGAAAAACGGGATTCGCAGATCTTCCTCGATCATTTGTTCCAGGAGTTCGGCCGCATCAGGGTACTTGTTGAAGTTATCGGACGTGAACATCACAACCTTGACGCCCGCTGCCTTAGCCGCCCGCAGGCTCTCAATAGTTGTCGTCACGGGCTGACTTCGAATGTGCCGTCCTGCGATCTTGATCACCGAGCAAAAGTTGCAGGTAAAAGGGCAGCCCCGGGCTGGATAAATACCCACCATGGGATTGACATAGCGTCGAAGGTCGCGTTGAGGCGGTGGAATCAAGACCGGAGGGTCCAGTTGCGTGGCCCAGCGTTGGGTGTTGCCGTATACCGGCTGGAGCTCCCCGCGAATCGCATCTTTGAGAATCGGCAACCAGACGTTTTCCGCTTCGGACAACGCGAAGCTGACGCCGAGGTTCCAGTGCATCGACGTATCGCACGTCATCGGATGAGGGCCTCCGATCACGCAGTGCTGGACGCCGTGGGCGCGGGCAAACGCGGCCAGGTCCAGGCTCCGCTGGAACTGGTGCGATTGAACGCCAACGAGAGCAAGCAGGGTCGGTACGTCCGGATGACGGATCAAGTCCAGATAGCCGAGATCGGTATGGACGTATTCGTCCACGGCGCAGACTTCGATCTGCACGCCATCGATCGAAGCCGGTGTCATGCTCAGAATGTAACGAACGGTACTGTTCGGCATGAATCCACGCCAGAACCGTTCAACGAATCCCGTTACTCCGTACTTGCTGGGTTTGATTATGACTACTCGAAGCATCCTCGTCCGTCTATGCGATCTCCCGGCGTGCCTCGACCGAGTCCGGCGGCGGAGCCGATCTCGACTTCTGCAGCGCCTCATAACAGAGGGACAGCAGCACATGACGATTGCTCCACAACAGAGACAACCATTGTCTTCGTCGGACCTGGGGAAAATAGATTCCGCGGAACGCGAGGCGCGCGAAGAATACCACAGCTCGCTCCGAGAGCGGACGATCTGAAATTTTCCGCATGGCTTCCCGCGTGGTGCCGGGACTGTAGGCGAGCGTCCAGGCTTCCCGAACCTCCGTCTCCGCTTCATTGATGCTGATTTTGTGGGGAATGAACGACATCGTGAACGGGCGGAAATCCAGCCAGTGTTTCGGTCTCGTCAACCGCCCGGCTTCGAGCAGACGCTTGTAAAGGGGTGTGGAGGGAAACGGCGTCAACAGGCTGAATACGGGCAAGACCGGCGGCCAGTTTTTCATCACTTGTGCGGTGCGCTCTGCAACTCCAGGCGTGTCCCCATCCATGCCAAAGATAAATGACGTGATGGCATATATTCCGCGATGCGCGAGGCTCTTCAAGGCTTGTTCGTAATCCGCCGGCTTGTTAAAGCTCTTGTGGACTTCGCTAAGATTCTCTGCATCCACCGATTCCAGTCCGATAAAGACGCACCGGGCGCCGCTGGCCGCCATGAGGTCCAGGAGTTCTTCGTCCTTCAGAAGGTTCACACTGATTTGTGCGATCCATGTCAATGTGACTTTTTCTTCGATCATGGCTCGGAGAAGAGCCTTCGTTCGCTTCAAGTTGATGGCAAAGTTGTCATCAACGAAAAATACCCCAACCGTTCCGCGATCCGCGCGTGCGCGGTTCTTCACACGGCGCAACTCAGCAATCACGCTTTCATTTGATCGGAAGCGAATCGAATCGCCAAAAAACCCCGTGACGGTGCAGAAATCACAGCCGTATGGACAGCCTCTGCCCGATTCGATCGGAAGAACGTAAAAGCTCTCCCAGGATTTCGTCTTCTTTTTCAGAAGCGAGCGGACGATGCGGGGCAGCTTTCCAATCATATTGAACTGCTCGAGCGGGATCGTCTCCCAGGGGATTTCGGGGTAGTCCCCGAGGCTGGGCTTCACCTCACGATTGTCGGGCCCTACGGGCGCGTAGATTTCCTGCAGGTTTCCAGAAGCTGCGTCCTGAACGATTCTGGGCCACGTATAGTCGGCTTCTCCCAGTGCGATGGCGTCGGCATGCCGCGGTCCTCCATCTCGTCCGAGCGGTTCATCTGGTACCTCGGTGACGTGCGGACCACCGAAAACGACTTTCGCGCCGGTAGCTCGAATGGCATCCGCGATACGGTAGGCGCGAGCCGCCATACGCGTCATGGCTGAAATTCCTACAAGTTGAATATCATGCGACTGTACGAACCGCGCCATTTCGTCTTCAGTCATGGGCTGGGCATTTCCGTCGATGAGGAACACCTGGTGTTCCGGCGGAGTAAGGCTTTTTAGTAGAAACATCCACAAGTGTGGCATGAAGTTGCGCGTCACACCGTTGTCAGGACTGTAAAGAAGAATGTTCATGGCATGTTCTCCGACGGCGCTGACTCGAGGTTTCTGCGTCCGATGGGAGGACGCTAACAAAAAGGAAACGAAAAGAATGGTCAATTCTGCACATTGACCTGCCTCGAGAGCCCGATACTTTCAGGAATTGAATTGAGGCCGGAGGGGACTACCGTACCTTCCGCCGATTGAACACGATGGCACTGAGGCCGTTCGCCGGAAGTGAGCGCAAAAAGAGTGTGTTCTCGGGGATTGATCGCGTGCGTGAGCGACTGTACATGAATGGCTACCGACAGCGCCCCGGAGTACGAATCTCAGACTTCGCATTTTCATGGGCTCCTCTGTTCTGCCGTCGCTGTGTTTCGATGTTCGAAGGTTGCGAGTTCAGAGGAATCTTTGGCTCGGAATACGTCAACTCGTGCCAGGCCGAGTTTTGGCTTTTACCGCAGCCTTTGGGTAACAGTGTGAGTGGTATGTCTTCCCGGCTTCGACGGTCTGTTGTTCATTGGGTGCTATTCGAATGGAACAATGCTCGCACCAGATTCTCAAGTCAGACTTTGCGTTTTCCGTTTTTGCCACTTGTACTAATCCTTGATGCGGCGACGTCGGCTGGCGACTTTTGGAGTCGGACAACAACCGCATCTGTGTAATCCGCCCTGTGCTTGCATTCGTCGATGGTACACGTCAGGACGAGCATCGCTGACGGCTGATTCTGTGAGCCCTGGCCGCCGTCGCTGTGATCGACAGCAAATAGAATCGGTGTGTGACATTTCCGGCAACGGACGCTCAGGTACCATCTTTGGTCAGTCCGGGACCATTGAGTATTCACAGAATCTCCTTCGAAGTTCGTCGTTCGGGTTATCGCGCATCCGCAGGCCCGTGCCGGCGTTTTGGGGCTGCCGGCGCACCTTCCCGATGCAGGGCGAGATCCGCGGCATTTAAGGGACAGGATCAGAGGTGTCCCGCCTGACTCGTCACTGTTCAGGACAGCTTCGAAAGCCGGTAACAATCTACGCGCTGAAATCCAGGTTTCTCGCTTGGGGAGGTTCTCTGGTCCCTGCGGTGGGACACCTATCCAGGAAAGAAGTCGAGATGACAGTCTGTGCAGTATAGGTGGTTCTCCCTTTAATGACGCGAACTTGATGCGATTCGCGGAGAGCCCAAAGAGGGCTCTCCAGGGAGAACCTTCTTAGATTAGTATCGGTCTCGTCGGCCGTTGCCGCCGAAAGAACCGCTGTCTCTCTTGACCATGGGGCGAGCCTCGTTCACGGTGAGGCTGCGACCTCCCATTTCTGTGCCGTTCAGTGCACTGATTGCTTTGTTTGCATCAGCCTGATCCGCCATCTCAACAAAGCCAAAGCCCTTCGACCGGCCCGTCTCTCGATCCGTAATGATGCTGACGGACTCCACGGGACCAAAACCCGAGAACGCCTGCGTGATATCACTCTCTGTCGTTTGAAATGACAGATTTCCAACATAAATCTTCTTTGACATTAACTACCTCTTTGTAAGGGAACTTCCGAGATTCGCGGCGGGAATTCTAGGTTCGAACGACTACCGGTCAGGACAGGAGCTTCCTTGATTTGCGGCTTGATTACCGTGCCATCACCTTAAGCGAACTCTCCGAATTGTCAAAGCGATTTCTTTTTCTGGGCAGTGTCCAAGTTTGAAGTGCGTAAAGGAAGAATAGCCAGCTGTCTTGCACGCCTGAGGCGTGCTTGGAGAATAGCAGGGGTTGCGCTCGTTTCACTCGCTTACCCCCGTCCTTTCACGCCTTCTGAGACACTACTCTTTTCCGGGTGAGTACCGAAGACCAACTTCAGGGTTCCAATTGTGCTACGTGAGCCGGTGTTCAGGACCGAAAAGAGTAGTGGTCTATCGTTTTCTCGCGTATGGTCCTGTACAGCGGTAGCCGCAACAAATCGAGTGTTCGGACATTCCCCGACCGGCTTCTGGTCCTTTTGATCCTCGCCGCTTAGGTCTCGGAACTCCAAGACAAGTGGATTTGTAGAACTTGGAGTACAAAGGAGAGACCCGCATGATCGCGAACGGCAATCGAGTCTCCGTCGAGTACACGTTGACCCTCGACAATGGCACAGTTGTTACGACGAACGTGGGCGGGCCACCCTTCATATACAGACATGGAGACGAACAACTTCCTGCGGCCCTGGAGCGTCAGCTTGAAGGTCTCCGCGTTGACGACAGTCGGGATATCACCCTGTCTCCCGAAGAAGCTTACGGGCAAGTGAATCCCGCTGAATTCAGGAGTGTCGACATTCAGTCCGTCCCCGAAGCAGCACGGCGGACAGGGACATTTGTGGAAGCCGCCGAGCCTGGGAACTCGACGCGAATAGCCCGCGTTCATGAAGTGTCTGCCGACCACATCGTGCTGGATTTCAACCACAAGCTTGCAGGCGAGCGTTTGACATTCCGGGTACGCATCCTCCGCATTGAGGCATCGCCTGAGAGTACGCACCTTTCTTAGGTGGACTGCGGGTCCTGCCCGAGAAATGAGCTCGGCGGGCTGCCTCAGGTTCTGGATGAACCTGATCCGTGTTCTAGCGCATGGGTCGCCTCTTCTTACGTAGTGATTGCGCAACAGTGTTACAGGAGAAAACATGGACGAGTTTCCCGAAACCAGAAAGCCTGTCGGCGAAGCGAGTGGTTCCAATCAGACCGAGCTCAATGAAGTTTCCTGGCAGAAGTGGATAAACAAGGGTAAGGTCCAGGATATTGCACGGCGGAAGAAATTTCATCTCGCGCTTTGCTTCCTCGTGCCCGCGGGAATTCTTCTTGGCTTCTGGGCTCTCGCATTACGACCGTAAATTAGCCAGGCTCAAACCGCTGGTTCACAAATGATTTTCGGCCGATAATCGACGCTGGTTCATAATCGAAGTTCTCTCGAGGTTACGTTTGCCCAAGCGGAAAAAGGTCTCGTCTCCGAGTCCAGCGTCCACCGATCCCTATGTCGGTACACTCCTTCAGGCGATTACTTCGGGAAAACGCGTGTTGCGTGTGCCCCGAGGGGAAAAAATCTTTTCCCAGGGTGACCCCACAGACGCGATTTACTTCATCGAGGCCGGCCGGGTGAAAATCTCTGTGATTTCGAGCGCCGGCAAGGAAGCGGTGCTCGTGATTCTCGGCCCGCGCAACTTTCTTGGTGAAGGGAGTTTGGTGGGCCAGCCCCTTCGAATCAGCAGTGCTGTCGCGCTGGAACCGTCGATATTATTCCGTGTCGAGAAGAGAGCGATGCTTCGAGCCTTGTCGAGCCAACATGAGCTCAGTGAAAAGTTCATCGCCTCTTTGCTCGTTCGCAATATCGACCTGGAAGAGGACCTCTGCGATCAGCTTTTCAACCACAGCGAAAAGCGGCTTGCCCGCGTACTCCTGAAACTGGCCAGGTTGCGCCAACCCAAGTTTATGCCGGACGCAAAGATCCCTCTGCTCAGTCATGAAACACTTGCGGAAATGGTAGGCACCACTCGTTCGCGGATCACTCACTTCATGAACAAGTTCAGAAAGATGGGACTGATCGATTACAACGGTGACCTGCACGTGCGAGCGGAATTGCTGACCGATGTCGTTTTGCACGATTGAAGGCCACGCTTCCGTGATTGGATGTTGAAGCCCTGTCGTTGAACCTGCTCACTGGCGCTCATAATTGATCTTCGGACACTGCAAATGAGCCTTGATTGCGTGAAACGCACTTTGCCGGCGTAGTACACAATTGCACAGTCTGCATTTCACGAAGTCCGTACACTCTCACCACCAAATGAAATCGCCCACGACGAAAACAACGAAATCCAAAAAGTCCGGCCAGACTAAACCGGCTATCGATCCTTATGTGACAGACTTGCTTGAGAAGATCGACACGGGTAAGACCCTCTTGCGCCTCGAAAAAGACGCGACAGTCTTCTCTCAAGGTGAAGCGGCCGAAGGCATCTACTTTATCCAGACCGGCAAGATCAAAATTACGGTCCTATCGACTCTGGGAAAAGAGGCCGTCATGGCGATGCTGGGTCCTCGCGCGTTTCTGGGCGAGGGCTGTCTGGTCGGCCAGACTGTGCGTCTGGGCACTGCTACAGCGATACAGGTTTCAACACTAATCCGCGTCGAGAAGGGTGCAATGCTCCGGGCACTCCGCACCCAGAAAGGGCTTTCGGAGAAGTTCACAGCCGCGCTGTTGTCCCGCAACATAGACCTGGAGGCGGATCTGTGCGATCAACTCTTCAATCACAGCGAGAAACGGCTGGCACGGGTCCTTCTAAAACTGGCACGTTTTGGCGTAGACGATGCTGTACCAGCCACGAAAATGCCGCGGATAAGTCACGAAACCCTGGCCGAAATGGTGGGCACTACAAGGTCTCGCGTCACGCACTTTATGAACAAGTTCCGAAAACTGGGACTGATCGACTACAACGGAGAGATTACCGTGAGAACGGAATTGCTGACGGACGTCGTCTTACACGATTGAGCTGCTCACAACCCCTTTACAAGCCAAACAAACGCCCGGTTGGCGCATTGAGTTCCACCCGCCTGGCATCGCTCGAACGGT
>Ga0068859_100007695_pt1 | contig 10941 bp, 5 predicted proteins | sample KBSSwiS22_FD_66585 | JGI IMG/M metagenome (GOLD analysis project Ga0068859, IMG submission 66585) | Switchgrass rhizosphere microbial communities from Kellogg Biological Station, Michigan, USA - KBS Switchgrass S2-2 | ecosystem: Host-associated > Plants > Roots > Rhizosphere > Soil ... | reverse complement strand
GAAGTCGTGGAACTCCACGACATCGATCCCGGCGCGCTCGAGGAGGCCGCGCGTGCGATCGCCGTGGCCGCTCGCCGCGAGGCCCGGATCGGACACCAGCAGCGTCCGCCGGAAGCCCGCCTCGCGGGCCAGCTCGCCGAGCCGTTCGAGCATCCCCGGTCCGAAGACGAGTCGCGTGCGCGCGACGAAGTCGAAACCGATGGTGGAGGCCACTTCTGTCCCTGGACGGCTACCTTACCGCAGTCTCGCCGGGAGGAACCACTGGCTCCGTCGCTCGTTCCAATGTCCATCCGCCCCGGGGCGGATTCGAAAATCGTAAGAGAGCAGCGCGAACCTGTTCCGGAACAAGCTGGCCATGTGCCGCGTACGGGGAAATTGTGCCTGGCCCAAAGCAAAACCGGCGGGGCCTGGTGGGCCCCGCCGGTCGTGCGGCTCGAACGAAGAGCGCCCGCTACTGCTGCGTGATCGTGACGTCGTCCACGCCGGCCTCCACCAGCGAGGCCGTGCTGGTGTCCGCCGCGTCGATGACGATGCGCACGGTCTGGCCGGCCTGACCGCTGATGTTCCCGCTGAAGGCCGTCCATACGCCGTTGCGGTTGACGGGGGCGCCGAGTACGTTCAGGACCGTGCTCTGTGTCGATCCGATGACCCGGACCCGGAAGTAGTCGGCGCTCGTGGCGTTCGATCCGTGGGCCAGGTAGTACTGGAAGGACAGCGTCAGCACGCCCGTGGACGGCAGCGCGATGGGCGGGGACTGGATGGTGGTGACGCCGCCGTCGATGTCGAACGCCCCCGCCGAGGCCCCGGCCAGCCGCCCGGTGACGAGGTCGTTGACGCCGCTGGTGGTGGTCCCCAGCTGCTTGGCCCCGGTGTCGGTGGTCGGCTCGGGGTCCCCGCGCTCCCACATGCCCGTGACGGCGGTGTCGGTGCCGTTGGGGTTGGTGGCCCAACCGGTCGCGGTCTCGAAGTTGTCCTGGTACACGGTGGTGACCGGCGTGCTGGTGACCGCGAAGACGAGGTCGTCGCGGTCGTTGAAGGCGCCGGCGGCGCAGGCGGCGTTGGTGCTCTGGTAGCGGAACTGCGCGCGCACCGCCTGCAGGGCTCCGCTGGGCAGGGTGTAGTTGGCGGACAGGACCTGCGCGCCCGCCACCGTCGGGGTGAGCGTCGTGATGAGCGTCCACGAGGGCGCGCTGGCGTTGGCCGCGTAGAAGAGGTCGAGCTTGTCCGCCGACGGTGTCGTCCAGGCCCAGACCGTGGCGTCGATGCGGACGGTCTTGCCGGGCGCGAAGTCGGTCCCGTCGAGCGTCGACACCTTGACCCGGTCGTTCGACTCGTCGGAATGGAACACGCCCGAGGTGCCGTCGGCGCAGGAGTCGGCGATGGTGTTGGGCTGGTTCGGCTCGGGGCCCAGGCTCCCCCGGCCCAGGACCAGCGCGGCGCCGGTGTCGCACGACTTCCCGACCGTCCCGCACTTCGGCGCCTGGAGCGCGGCGTCGAAGACCGCGGTCTGGTCGCCTCCTCCGCCCGTCCCCGTGACCGTGAGGCTGATGTTCGTGCTGTGGACGAGCGAGCCCGACGTCCCGGTGACCGTCACCGTGAAGGTTCCGGTGGCGGCGGTGGCCGACGCGGTGAAGGTCAAGGTCGAGGTGGCGCTGCCTCCCGAGGGCGGTGTCACGGTGCCCGGCGCGAATGACGCGCTGACGCCGGTGGGCAGGCCCGACGCGCCGAGGTCGACGGCCGAGTTGAAGCCGTTGAGGCTGGAGACCGTGATGGTGCTGGTGCCCGTGCCGCCCTGGGCCACGCCCACCGACGAGGGCGAGGCGGAGATGCCGAAGTCCGGCACCGGGGCGCCCGTCACCGTGAGCGACATGTTGAAGGTGCGGGTCGAGCTGCCGTCCGTGCCCACGGCCTGGAAGCTATAGCCCCCGGTGGGCACCGAACCGCCGACCGAGACGGTCAGCGTGCTGTTCACGCTGCCGTTGGCGGGAGGCGTGACCGCGCCGGGGTTGTAGGCGCAGGAGACGCCCGCCGGCAGGCCCGAGCAGGAGAGGCTGACGGCGCTGGAGAAGCCGCCGCTCGAGGTGACCGTGCAGGTGCTGGTCCCGCTGTTTCCCTGCTGGACGGTCACGCTGGCCGGGCTGCAGGACAGGCTGAAGTCGGGGCTGGAGCTGGGCGTCCCGTTGGCGCAGTTGCTGGCCCGCCCGTAGCAGGAGTTGGAGGCGCCGGCCGCCACCACGTTGTAGTAGTACGTCCGGCCGTTGGCCACCTGGGTGTCGGTGTAGCTGGTACCTGACGTGACCTCGCCCAGCCTGACCTTGCCCAGGTTGCAGCCGGCGTGGCCCTCGGTGCGGAAGACCTGGTAGCGGGTGGCGCCCGTCACCGGCGTCCAGGAGAGCTGGTTCTGGTAATTGCCCGGGGTGACGCTGAGCGTGGATGCGGCGGAGGGCCCGCTCGGGCAGCCGCTGTTCACCGCCGTGGGCGTGCTGCACGCGATGCCGTGCCGGTTGAAGGCGTTGAAGATGGCGGTCATGTGCGGCGTGCCGTCGTTGATGTTCCCGTTGTCGTCGTCGACCGTGATCCACTGCATGTAGCCGTTGGCCGCCGCGCAGCCGGTGGCCGAGGAGCCGCAGGTGCAGGAATGCCAGGCGCCGATGTTGCCGCTGCCCTGGTAGAAGATGCGGTTCGCCGCGATGAAGGCGGTCTGGCTGTCATAGCTGAACGGCGCGCTCACCAGGTCGCGGGCCACGAGGTCCCAGGCCGCCTGCCGCACCGGTGCCGCGGCGCAGTGGACCTGGCGGCCGCAGGGGCCGGTGCCCGTCGTGCACTGGCCGCAGACGAAGCCGAGCGGCGTGGCCGGCGTGGCCGGGGTGTGCTTGGCGTAGTCCGTGTCGCGCACGCCCGAGCAGTCGGTGGTGCAGTACGCGGCGCCCGTCAGGGCCTCGTTGGTGTTGAACCCGGTGCCGTCCGCGGTCGCGCCGCACCCGTCGAAATCGCTCTGGAAGAAGCCGTGGCCGACGCAGGAGGCCTCCAGGCGGTAGATGGAGGCGACGTCGGCGTAGGCCTCGGACGAGTTGCTCAGCACGCCGGCCGCGTCGTTGTCGTCGAGGCCGTGGCCCCACTCGTGGTCGAAGACCGCCGCGATCTCGCCGGTGTTCCGGCAGCCGCCGCCCGAGCGGTAGAAGTTCACCGTGCTGCCGTTCCAGAACGCGTTGCAGGTCTGGTTGAGGTTCATGTTGGCGGTGAGCTGCGCGTTGAGCCAGGCGTTGTTCGGCAGCCACCCGCGGGCTTGCTCGATCAGCTTGTTGAGCTCGTAGAAGCCGGAGCGCGAGGCCGGAGTATTGCCGGCGCCGCCGAAGCCGGGAGTGGTGCAGTCGTGCTGGTTGTTGCTGCCGCCCAGGGGGATGTCGCCGGCCCCCGTCGCGCTGGCCACGCCGCAGGTGTCCACCATGCGGGCGTACTTGCCGAAGAGGGTGGTGGTCGCGTTGCCGCTCGTCCACTGGTAGATGCCCGCGCTGTTGGTGAAGTCGTTGGGCGCTTGGAGCCCGGTGTTGGCGTAGGGCATGGGCCAGCTCGACTGCATGGTCCCGCACTGGTCCGGGTTCGGGCAGATGCCGGTGGAGGTCAAGGGATAGACGCCGCCGGTGACCTGCTTCTCCACGTACTGGTTCTTGTCCTCGAGCGCGAGGACCTCGCCGCTGTGGGCGTCGACGGTCAGCTCCCAGAGCGCCAGCTCCGGCGGACGCTGGAACTCAAAGGTCCAGACCAGCCGGTGCTCGTAGCCCTTCCCCACCGGGCCGGAGAAGGCCTCGCCGTCCTGATAGGCGGGCGGGGCCACGGGGATGACCTCCAGCGCCGGGTCGCGGGCCAGGACGTCGCCGGCCTGCCAGCCGTCGACGTACGCGAAGCCGGCGTCCAGGGCGTCGCTGCTGCTCACGCGGGGCGTGACGTCGATGCGGGCGTCGCCCCAGGTCTCGGTGCCGACGACCACGAGGTTGCCGTGGCTGATCGAGGCCAGCAGGCGGCCGTAGCGCACCGGCACGCCGTTCACCCGTTGCGGGATGCTCACCTGCCAGAGTTCGGGGCTGATCTGATCGACCTTCGGCGTCCCCAGCTGCGAGACGTCGATGCCGAGGACGTCCTGGTGGGTGCGCGCGAAGACCAGGACCGCGTCGCCCACCACGGCGGCGTCCACCGCGCGGACCGGGCGGCCCAGGCGGCTGCCCAGGGACTGCAGCGTCAGCTGGTTCCCCACCCCGGAGCCGGGGATGAGCGGATAGGCCCCGATGATGTTGACGGCCGACCCCGAGCGGGGATCGAGGAAGACGTGGACGTCCGAGACGTAGCCCGCGGGCTGGGCCAGGAACGCGTCCCAGGCCGCACGGTTGCCGACCCGGTCCTTGAGGTCAGCCAAGGGGACGGAGGCGCTGGTGATGTAGAGCTCGGGCTTGAAGAAGGCGCGGTCCTCGAGCGGCGCACCGGGCTGCTTGGGGGCAATGGCCCAGGCCGGAGCGCTGGAGAGCGCGGCCAGGACGAGGAGCGACGCCGTCAGCGACCGGGTATTCCAAAGCGCCACAGCCAACCTCCTAAGTGCTTGAACGGACGAGGTCCCGCGAACGGGGGCGATGGATTTCCCTCCGTGGACGGGTGACCGCAAGGTTATCGGGAGCGTACGAAACGTGTAACTAACATACGCCGCAGAGCAGCGTCAACTAGTATTGGGTGCGTTTCGGACGACTTTGTGGCTAGAATCACAAAGGAGTCCCAGCAGGTTCCCGGCAGGAGGAGATTCGATGCAACCAGCGAATCGGCGGTTGGCGGTCGTGGTGGCCACGGCCCTGGTGATGGGGCCGTTCATGGGGACCGAGGTCCGCGCGCAGGAGCGCTCCATTGACCCCGACCTCCCGCCGCAGATGCAAGATGCCGACAAGGAAGCCTTCATGAAGGCCCGCGATGAGTACATGGCCCTCATGCGGGGCATGCCGGCCTTCCTGCCCTACAACCCGCGGGTCAAGGCCCTCCAGGAGCTGGCCGATCAGGAGTCGCGCTATCAGGAGATCGACCCCGCGTTCTGGACGCAGATCGGCCCGGCGCCGATACCGAACGGTCAGACCAATCCGCCCACCAACCCGTGCAGCGGCCGAACGGTGGCCATCGCGGTCCATCCGACGAACCCGGACATCGTCTACGTCGGGGCGGCGCAAGGCGGCGTGTACCGGTCCCTCGACGGCGGCCTCAACTGGACTCCGATCTTCGACAACGCGATGTCGCTGGCCATCGGCTCGCTGGCCCTGGCCCCGTCGAACCCGGAGATCCTCTACGTGGGGACGGGCGAGCCCAACGGGTCCGCGGACAGCTTTTTCGGCGTGGGCCTGTACCGCATCGATAACGCGTCGACCACGGCAAACCTCACGGGACCGATCGACCCGCCCGTGACCACAGGCATCCCGGGGACCACCGCGTTCACCGGACGGGCCATCAGCCAGGTCCTGGTCCATCCGACCGACCCGGCCACCATCTTCGTGTCCACGTACACGGGTGTCGGCGGCAATCCCGCGGCGGCGATGGGCTTCGACATCCCGCCGCTGGCCCTGATGGGCGTGTACCGCTCGACCAACGCCACCAGCGCCAGCCCGACCTTCCAGAAGCTCAACGTCACGGCATCCGGCAGCGTCCCGCCGGACACCAGCGGGAACGCCCGCATCCGCGACATCGTGTTCGACCCCAACGATCCCAACGTCCTCGTCGCCTGGGTGTACGGCGCGGCCTCGGCCGGCAACGGCGGCATCTATCGCAGCACCGACGCGCTGGCCGCCAACCCGACCTTCACGCAGGTGGTGACCACGCTGACCGCGGACACGCCCGGGGAGCTGACGGCCAACCACGTGGGCGGCGTGACGCGGATGTGGGCGGCCACGGGCGAGAGCGGCGGCCGCGTGCGCCGCTCCACCGACGGCGGCGCGACGTGGACGGCGCCCCTCACCGGCGGCATGAACTTCTGTTTCAACCAGTGCTTCTACGACATCGCGATCGCGGCCCATCCGACGCTGATGAACACCCTCCACCTCGGCGGCTCGCCCATACTGGTCCAGGCCCGCTCCACGGATGGCGGGGACACCTTCACCCAGGCCGCGCAGGGCCTGCACGTGGACACCCAGGCCATCGAGTACGCGCCCTCCAACCCGAGCATCATGTACTTCGGCAGCGACGGCGGGATCTGGCGGTCGACCGACGAGGGGTTGACCTGGGCGGCCCGCAACAACTCCAGCTACCACGCCACCCAGTTCCAGAGCATCGCCATCCATCCCACCGACCCGCAGTTCCTGCTGGGCGGCACCCAGGACAACGGGACCGAGTTCCTTCAGCCCGACGCCACCTGGATCGGCACTGACGGCGGCGACGGGGGCTACGCGCTCATCGACCAGAACGCGACGGACGTCGTCAACGTGACCCAGTACCACACGTACTTCAACACGACGTCGAGCATGGGCTTCGTCCGCCGCCTCTCGGCGGTGCCGCCCGTCGGCGGATGGGGCAACACGCTGGGCTGCGGTTCGGGAACCGTCCCCAACGGCATGGTGTGCCCGTCCCAGAGCGTCCTCTTCTACGCGCCGATGGCCCTGGGGCCCGGCAACCCCAACACGGTCTACTTCGGCAGTGACCAGGTCTGGCGGTCGGCGAACCAGGGGACGACCATGACCTCGGTCAGCCAGGTGCTGTCGCCGGGACCGCTGGGGGCCGTGGTCACCATCGCCATCTCGCCCCAGGACGACAACGTCAGGATCGCGGGGACGCGCAATGGGAAGGTCTTCGCCACCACCACCGGCGCCAACCCCATGACCGACGTCACGAACGCGGGGATGCCCCAGCCGCACCCGCTCGACCCGAACCAGCGCCGGGCCGTGGCGCGCGCCGTGATCGATCCCACCAACTCGATGGTCGCGTACGTGGCGTTCGGCGGTTATGGCGTGGCCCCGGGACAGCACATCTGGAAGACGACGAACCTGGCCGGCGGCGCGGCCGCGTGGTTCCCGGCGGGCAACGGCATCCCCGACGTGCCCGTCAACAGCATGGTGATCGATCCCGCCGCGCCCTTCACGCTCTACGCGGCGACGGACATCGGCGTCTACGCCACCACCGACGGCGGCGCGAACTGGACGCCCTACACCACGGGCATGCCCCGGGTCACGGTCTTCGACCTGACCTTCCTGAACCAGCCCGGCAACCGCGTCATCCGGGCCGCGACGCACGGCCGCGGGATCTGGGAGCGGACGCCGCTGACCGTGCCCGTCAAGCTGCAGGGCATCGAGATCGAGTAGCGAAGGACCACACGGGAGCCTCGCGCCGCCGGGGCTCCCGTGCTATCTTTTTCTCCGTGAGCGCCGAGGGCCGGGACCGCGGAGCAGGCCGGGAACGCAGGGGCGAGGTGCGCATGTCGCTCTCCCTGCCCGTCCGCATCCAGGGCCAGTACCCCGACGGCGAGGCCTGGGAGGAGATGACCACCACCTCCGACGCGTCCTTCGGCGGGGCCTCGGTGGGCCTCCGCCGCGTGGTCCTGCGCGGCCAGGCCTTGTACCTGTCGCTCCCCCTGCCCAAGCGGTTCCGCACCCACGACTTCAGCGCGCCGAGCTACCGGGTCTACGCGGTGGTGTGCTCGGTCAAGGAAAACGGCGAGGTGGGGATCCGGTTCCTGGGCAAGGAGCCGCCGGGCGGCTATGCGCGCAACGGCGCGGGCCTCTTCCTGTCGCCGCCCACCGCCGCCGCGGCCGCCGGGCCGGCCGAGCGACGCGCGGGGCCGCGGCGCGACGGCATCTTCTTCTTCGTCCTCAAGCCCAGCTCCGACGGGGACCGCAGGGAAGAGACGACGGTGGCCGACAACCTCGGCGCGGGCGGGGCACGGATCAAGACCACGCAGCCCTTCGCCCAGGGCGAGATCGTGGAGGTGGTGGAGCCCGGCGGGTCCTTCCGGACCCGGGCCGCGGTCCGGCACGCCTACATCGGGGCCGACGCGGTGGGCCGCCTGAACCTGATGTTCCTCGACGAGCAGGCGCCCGATCGGCTCCTGTCCCAGTAGCTCCTAGGCGTCGGCGGGAGGCAGGGGCTTCACCGCCGGACCGTTGATGACCTCGCCCCGCGCGTCGAAGCGGGACCCGTGGCACGGGCAGTCCCAGCTCTTCTCCGCGTCGTTGAACTGCACCAGGCAGCCCAGGTGCGTGCAGACGGGGTCGAGGGCGTGGACGGCGCCGGACCCGTCGCGATAGGCCGCGACCTTCTTCCCGCCCACCTCCACCAGCTTGCCCTCGCCCCGGGCCACGTCGGCGAACGAGTCGCCTTCCGCCTTCTTCAGCCGGTCGCCGACCAGGTGCTTCGGGAAGTCCACGTTCTCGCGGACGAACTCCTTGGCCCCGGCCACCGGCTTCACGCGCGTGGCGTCGAAGAGCCGCGCCCACGGGTTGTCGCGGCCGAGGATCAGGTCGCTCGAGATCATGGCGGCCAGGGTGCCGAACGTCATGCCCGTGCCGCTGTAGCCCGTCCCCACGTACACGTGGGAGGACATCGTGTTGCGCCCCACGAAGGGTAGCCCGTCCACGGGCTCGGCCACCTGCGCGGACCAGCGGTAGGCCACCGAGCGCACGCCGAAGCGCGCGCGCGCGTAATCCAGGAGCGAGCGGAAGCGGGCCTCGGTGTCGTCGTCCTGGCCCGTCTTGTGGTCCTCTCCCCCGACGATGAGCAGCGTCTCCCCTTCCGCCTCCTGTGCGCGGATGTAGTGGTAGGGGTCCTCGTCGTCCCAGAAGAGCCCTTCCGGCACGGCGCCCGCCACGCGGCAGGCCAGCACGTACGACCGGTAATGGGCCAGCTTGGTCTGGATGAAGAACTTGTTCAGGGGGACGTGCGTCGCGACCACCACGTCGCGCGCGGTGACCGTGCCTTGCTCCGTCTCCAGCCGGCACGGCTCGCCGTCGTGGACGTCCACGACGCGCGTCTCCTCGAACACGTGGCTGCCGCCGCCGGGGATGGCCTCGAGCAGGGGCAGCAGGTAGCGCCGCACGTGGAAGCGCGCCTGGTTGTCGAACCGGATGCCCGCCGCCACGGAGAAGGGCAGGGGGACGTCCTCGGTGAAGGTCGCGGGGAGGCCCAGCTTCCGCGAGGCCTCGTACTCCTTGCGGACGTCCTCCACGCGGTCGGCGTGCTCCGTGTAATAGAAGCCGGGGAGCCGCCGGAAGCCGCACTCGATGCCCTGCTCGCGGACGAAGCCGGCGATGCGCTCCAGCGAGGCCCGCGCCGCCTCCACCGCCAGGCGCGCGCCGTCCTCGCCGAAGTGGGAGAGCAACGTGTCGAAGGTGGCGTCCACCACCTCGGTGAGGTGGGCGGTGGTGTAGCCGGTCACGCCCTGCGCCACGCGCTGCGCCTCCACGACGGCCACCGTCTTCCCCGCCGCCTTGAGCAGCGTGGCCGCGGTCAGGCCGGTGATCCCGGCGCCGACGATCGCCACGTCCACGTCGAGGTCTCCCTCCAGTCGGGGGAACGTGGGGTAGCGGGTATCGGCGATCCACAGCGAGCGCGACTCGGCGGGCAGCTTCGGCGTCCGCGTGGTCTTGGACGTGGTCCGGCCGGTGGCAGGGGACGGCATGGGCACCTCCTCCATCCAAGGTAGCACCGGGCCGCGGGGACGCGGCGGCCGCCGCCGCTATTCGGGTTTTCGCGCTACTGGACGGAGAAGGACTCGAGGCGCACCGGCGTGGTGCCGGTCAGGCCGAACCGCACGCGGTCGAACAGGGCCTCGAGAGGCGCGCCCCGCTGGCCGGCCGCGGGCGGGCGCACGCGGGACGCCGCCGGCGCCGGCGCGCTGTCGGGGCAGGCGGGGTTTTCGGGCCAGCGCAGGTTGGCGGCATCGAGGGCGGCCCCGGGTGAGGCGCCCTGCAGCAGCCCCACGCCCACGCCGACCGCGACCGTGCCCGGAGGCGCGGCCAAGGCGGGCGTGAACGACTCCACCCAGACATCGGTGGTGGTGCTGGGTACGGGCGGCGAGTTGCCGGCGGCGAGCGGCGTGCCGGCGCAGCAGGGGTTGCCGAACCATCCCACCACCACGCTGGCCATGCCTGGCACCGACCCGGCCGGGAAGCGGATGTTCGTACCGAACTCGTACGTGTCCGAAGGCGTGAGCACGATGCACTGGCCGCTGACGGTGAACGCGTCCGGGCCGACCCCGATGTTCGTCAGGTGCAGCGACCCCGACGCGGGGTTGTTCTGGGAATCGAGCGGGTCCCAGACCTCGACGCCCGCACCCCGGACGATCTTCCACGCGGTGATGTCGCCGTTGAAATCGCCGTTCACGACGAGGTTCTGTCCCGCTCCCCACGCCGGGAAGGCGAGGCAGGTCATGACCGCGAGCACGCCGCGCAGGTATCGCATGTTTTCCCTGAGGCCGGGAGTATCCCGCCTGCGACCCGCCGCGTCAATGCCTAATCGCTAGAGGCGGCCGGCGAGGGCGCGCGCCGCCAGCCGGAGGTATGCGAAAGACGTACGCAGGACACGCATCTTGCTGCGGCCGGCGCGGCGGCTGCCGTCGAGGACCATGGGCACCTCGGAGATCCGCAGCCCGAGCCGTGCCGCGCGATAGAGGATCTCCACCATGCACTCGAAGCCGCGGCAGGTCAGGAAGCCCTCGCCGTAACGGCGCGACAGCGCCTGCAGGGCCGAGACCTGGTAGAGCCGGTAGAAGCTGCTGAGCGTGGCCAGGCCGGAGAGCCCGAGCGTCTTCTTCATGAGGCCGTTGGCCGCGTGGCTCAGCGCGACACGGTGCAGCCGGGTGCCCCTGATCCCGCCTCCGTAGAGGTAGCAGGAGGCGAGCACAATGTCGTCGCCCTCTTCCCAGACGCGGTGCAGCATGCGGGGCAGGATCGAGGGGTCGCTGGTGGTGTCGCCCTCCAGCGTGAGGACCAC
>Ga0068859_100007693_pt1 | contig 10943 bp, 10 predicted proteins | sample KBSSwiS22_FD_66585 | JGI IMG/M metagenome (GOLD analysis project Ga0068859, IMG submission 66585) | Switchgrass rhizosphere microbial communities from Kellogg Biological Station, Michigan, USA - KBS Switchgrass S2-2 | ecosystem: Host-associated > Plants > Roots > Rhizosphere > Soil ... | reverse complement strand
CGGCTCTGTGGCCGGGTTATCCCGAGCGTGTCGAACTCCACGGCACCAAAGGGACGGCCATCATCACCGGCGACCGGCTGACCACGTGGGACGTGCAGGACGATGCCGGAGACGCGCCGCCGCTCTCGACCAACGTCGCGTCCGGGGCCTCCGATCCCATGGCCATTTCCCTCGAGCCCTTCGAGCGCCAATTCCTCGACTTCGGTCACGCCGTGAAGTCCGGTGGACGTCCGCTGGTATCGGGCGACGACGGCCTCGAGGCCTTGGCACTGGTCGACGCAGTCTACCGATCGTGCCGCAGCGGTGTGGCGGTGACGCCGGTCTCCGGCGAGGAGTCGTCGTAGTGGGCGCCCCGTTGTCACTGGCCGCGATCACGGACGAGTTCTCCCCTACAAACCTCGATGCCGCGCTCGGGGAGATGGCCGCGCTGGGCATGACTGGCGCGGAACTGCGCATGGTGTGGGGCAAGAACGTCATCGACCTCAGCGACGACGAAATCGATCGCGCACGTGCGGCAGTCGAGGCGGCTGGTATGCGCGTGCTTTCGATCGCATCGCCCGTGCTCAAGTGCGTGCTGCCGGACGGGCCAGCGCTCGATCCGCGTTTTCAACAAGATACGTTCGCAGCGAAATACGGCTTCGAGGACCAGCCGGCGCTGACGGCACGGGCCTTCGAGCTGGCGACCCGCGCGGGTGCGCGCATCATCAGGGTGTTCTCGTACTGGCGCACGATCGATCCGCCCGCGGTCTTCGATCGCGTCGCGGCGGCACTACAGGAGCTCGCCCAGGGTGCTGCTGCGCACGGCCTCGTCATCGGCATCGAGAACGAACATGCGTGCAACATCGGCACGGGTGAGGAGACGGCGAGGCTCCTCGAGGCTGTGTCACATCCGGCGCTGCAGGTCATTTGGGATCCGGCCAACGCGCTGGTCGCAGGAGAAGTTCCGTTTCCGTTTGGATACCGCACCCTCCCCGTCTCGCGCATCGTCCACGTGCACGCCAAAGACTGCCGCGTGCAGGATCACACGCCGACGTGGGGTCCCATTGGCGAGATGGACGTCGACTGGCGCGGCCAACTCGCCGCGCTCGTCCACGACGGCTACCGCGGGTTCGTGAGCCTCGAGACGCATTGGAAGGGCCCAAACGGGGACAAGATGGAAGCGAGCCGAATTTGCGGAGAGCGGCTCAGGAGACTGATGAAGCAGCTGCTGTAGGTGCTGGGGTGCTGGAGGTGCTGGAGGTAGGTGCTGAAGGTGCCAGGGGTGCTCAGCACGTACCGCACTCAAGCACATCCAGCACCTACCGTCAGCACTCCAGCACTCCAGCACCTCCAGCACCTCCAGCACCTCAGCACCTCAGCACCCCAGCACCCTCAGCACCCTCAGCACCCTCAGCACCTCTTCCCCTGTCATACTCTTCCGTGATGTCGCGCTGGCACGAGGATCCGGCGATGGTCCGCCCCATGCTGGCCTCGCTCGACTCACCACCCCCAACAGCCAAAGGGTTTCTGTACGAGCCGAAGTACGACGGCATCCGAGCGATCGTGGATATGCGGCCGGCCGCGCGGCGCGGTGGCGCGCCCATGGTGGCGATCTACTCGCGAAACGGCCGGGAGAAACACGCACAGTTTCCGGAGATCGCCGGCGCGCTCGCGAAGCTGGCGGCCAAGCTGGCGGCACCTCTCGTGCTCGACGGTGAGATCGTCGCCATCGACGCAGAGGGACGGGCGCTGGGATTCCAGCAGATTCAGGGCCGCATTCACCTGACCGGCACCCGTGAGATCGCCGACGCCGTGGTGCACCATCCCGCCGCAATCATCCTGTTCGATATCCTGCGCGATGGAGCCGACGACCTCCGCGGTCAACCGCTGGCGGCGCGGCGCATTCGGCTCCAGCAGCGCGTCAAGCCGCCTACCGCACTGGCTCGCCTCGTCCGCCTCAGCGAAGTCGCGCTCGACGATGGGAGCGAGATGTTGGGCCGGGCTCGCCACGAAGGCTGGGAAGGCCTGATCGTCAAAGACGGCCAGTCCGTGTATCAGAGCGGGCGCCGCACGCCGGCCTGGCGCAAGATGAAGCTGTTGAAGCAACAGGAATTCGTCATCGGCGGCTGGACCGAACCTCGTCAGACGCGCCAGCACTTTGGCGCTCTGCTGCTCGGCTACTACGAGGGCGACAAGCTAAGGTGGGCTGGCAGCGTGGGCACGGGCTTCGATCAAGCCGAGCTCGATCGACTGGGCCGCCTGCTGGATCGGCGCGCAGCCACCGAGAGCCCGTTTGCCGATCCGGTGAAGACGCAGGAACAAGCACACTGGGTGAAACCCGGCATTGTCGTGGAAGTGCGGTTCACGGAGTGGACCACCGAAGGCCTTCTGCGACAGCCGGTGTACCTCGGGCAGCGCGAGGACAAGGGGGCAACGGGGGTTGTCCGCGAGGTCCCCGGCGCAGACCCGCCGCCTGCTCCGAAACGGTTCGCAAAGTCCAAAGGGACACCGGCATCGAGCGTGGACGACGTTGTTCGGCGATTGCAGGAACTCGAAGACACTCGGAAGGATGGTGCGGTCCCCCTGCCGAACGGCGACGCGATTCAGGTCACCAATCTCGCGAAGCTGTTCTGGCCCGCGCTGGGCATCACGAAGGGTGAACTGCTCCGCTACTACGCGCGTGTCTCGCCACTACTCCTGCCGGTGATCGACGACCGGCCGCTCGTGATGAAACGTTTTCCGAACGGCGTGGCCAAGCAGGCGTTCTATCAGCAGCGGCACCCTGAAGTGCCGCCTCCAGGCGTGCGGCGCGCGGTGCTGCCACCGGATGTCGAGCCCATCGACGAAGAAGGTCCGCGCGATCGGCTCATCGGCGGGTCGCTGACGACGCTGCTCTACATGACGCAACTCGCGGCGGTGTCGCAGGATCCGTGGTTCTCACGTGTGGCCGATCCCGTCCATCAGGATTTCGCGGCGATCGATCTCGATCCCGGCGACGGCGTGACCTTCCAGACGGTGATTGACGTCGCGCGTTGGGTCAAGGACGAGCTCGATCGCTTCGACATTCCTGCGGTGCCGAAGACGTCGGGTTCGCGGGGCCTGCACATCTACGTTCCACTGCCGCCGAAGACGACCTACGAAACGGGTCAACTGCTTTGCCAGATGATTGCGACGCTCGTCGCCGACGCGCATCCGCGATCCGCGACGGTCGAGCGCATGGTGAAGAAGCGTCCCAAGGGCACCGTGTACGTGGACTATCTGCAGAACATCCTCGGCAAGACACTGGCGTGCGCCTACTCGGCCCGCGCCAGCGACTACGCCGGCGTCTCGACGCCGCTCGCTTGGAAAGAAGTACGAAAGGGTCTGGATCCGCGTGCGTTCACGATTCGCACGGCACCAGACCGCTTCGCCAAGGTCGGCGATCTCTGGGCGCCGTTGCGCACGACCAAGCCCGTCAATATCAAGGCGATCCTCAAAAAAACCAAGTAGCTCCGGTTCTAGGTGCTGGGTGCTGGGTGCGGACAGCGGTTCCGGGTTCTTGGTCCTCGGTGCGGGTGGCGGTTCCAGGTTCACAGTTCGCCGTGCACTGAGAACCGAGCACCCAGAACCGGGTGTGGCACCCAGAACGCAGTACCCAGAACCAAGTACCGTCACTATTGCTTTGCGAGCTGCAGGCGGAGCCACAGCTTCATCGCCGGGGGTTTCGCCGGGGAGGAGGAGTCATTTTGCATCATCGGCGGTGGCCCGCCAGAGACCCCCATCCCGCCGTAGACTCCGGTACCGTAGGGATCGTAGGGGTTGTAGCCGCGTCCGTATGAGCCGGAATCTGAACCGCGATCCTTGCGGCGAGTGGCCTTCGGCACGTCCGGCGTGAACAAGCCGAGCGCAATCGTGCGACCGGGCTGAGCACCGACCGCCGACGGGTGAGAGGACGATGGCGCGAGCGGCAGTTTGATCTCGTAGGCCAGCGTGCCGGCTTCGGTGCCCGACGCGAGCGCGATGCCGACCTCGGGTGTGATCGCCAGCAGCTGGCGGCGCTTGCCGGGGCCGAGCCAGTCGACCTCGTCGATCGTCTCGGGTGAGGCGGGTGGTGCGCCGGTGTCGACCGAACCGCCCGGGGCGAGGATGAACGAACCCGGCAATTGCAGTCCCACGTCGGCGTTCCGGCTGCCAGATGGATCGAGCCACACGACGAGTCCTGGCGCGAGCGTGCGACGCACCGTGGAGTCACTGCTGACGACGGCGAGATAGAGGAAGTCCGCGTCGTTGAACGCGGCGACTGACGGCCCTTTGGGGATCGCCGTCAGCTGTGCCCACTCGCCGGCCCGGCCGTCGATCTGCACGTCCTGAGTCTTCCATCGGCTCACCACCGTTGGATCATCCGCGCCGTGCAGGATTCCTGACGCCGACTCGAAGGCGATGACACCACCGACAACGACCACAGCCAATCGAAGGGACTTGGGAATCACAGCAACACTCCAGGCAACCGACAGGCAGCAGTCACCTTTCTGATGCTAGTGTCACCCAGAATCCGGTTCTGGGTGCTGGGTTCTTCGTGCTGGGTGCGACTCCCGGTTCTGGGGTGCTCGGTGCTGGGTGCTGCACCCGGGTTCTGAGGTCCTCGGTTCTCATTGCACCTCGAACTGCGAACCTAGAACCGCCAGTGGCACCCAGAGCCCAGAACCGAGCCCCCAGAACCGGGAGTCGCACCCAGCCCCCAGAACCCAGCACCCAGAACCCTTAAACTGTCCCCGTGACGCCTCACCTTGGCTCTGACGTCCTCTTCGATCGCGAACTCGTCAAAGGCCGCACCGTCGGGTTGGTCGTGAATCCGGCGTCGGTCAACGCCCGCTTCGAGCACGCCGTTGAGCGGGCCGAACGCGGCGGCGTGCGGATCGGCGCGATTTTCGGTCCTCAACACGGGTTCCGCTCCGATCTGCAGGAGAACATGATCGAATCCGGCCACGACGAAGACCGTCGCCGTCGCGTGCCGATCTACTCGCTGTACAGCGAAACACGCGAGCCAACCGCGGAGATGCTCGCCGGACTGGATGCGCTCGTGATCGACCTCCAGGATGTCGGCACGCGCATTTACACGTACATCTACACGATGGCGAACTGCCTCCGCGCGGCGGCGCGGCACGGCCTGCCCGTCATCGTGTGCGATCGTCCGAACCCGATCGGAGGCGTCGACGTCGAAGGTCCGATGCTCGACGCGGGTTTCGAATCGTTCGTGGGCCAGTTTCCGATCCCGATGCGGCACGGGATGACGATTGGCGAACTCGCGCGGCTGTTCAACGAGGCCTTCGGCATCGGCGCCAAGCTCGAGGTCGTCGCCATGCAGGGATGGACGCGCGACCAGTTCTTCGACGAGACCGGGTTGCCCTGGGTGCTGCCGTCACCGAATATTCCGACGCTCGAGAGCGCGATCGTGTATCCCGGCACGGTCCTCTTCGAAGGCACCAACGTATCCGAAGGCCGCGGAACCACCAGGCCATTCGAACTCGCTGGCGCACCATGGGTATACGAGGAGTCGTTCTCGGCGGCGTTGAACGCGCGGGCGTTGCCGGGCGTGCACTTCAGACCCGCCATGTTCGAGCCGACGTTTCACAAGCACGCCAAAACGCTCTGTGGCGGCTGTCAGATCCACGTGACGAATCGGCGCGAATTCCGGCCCGTCGAGACGGGCGTGGCCCTCATCGAAGCCTTCCGAACCGCCAATCCGTCCGCGTTCGCCTGGCGTGAGCCGCCGTACGAGTACGAGCACACGATTCCCCCGATCGACATCCTGTACGGGTCGGCCGGCCTGCGATCCGCGCTCGAGGCCGGCATCACGTCCGCTGCAATTGCGGCCGCGTGGGCGGAGCCGGTCCAGAAATTCCTCGATCTTCGCGAGTCCTACTTGCTGTATCGGTAGGCGCGAGTTGACGTGGGTCCGGTTTTCGCCCTTTGGGGTTTTTGGCTTCTGAGTTTTGGCTTGTCGCATGTCATGATGCTGCCCAGACGTGGCCAAGGCACACATCCCTGAACCGGACGAACGGTTCGAACAGAATCTCGTGATCTCGGCACCGCCCGCCGCGGTGTTCGCCTGCTTCTTTCAGCCTGATGCGCTTCGCGCCTGGTGGCAGGCCGTGCGCTCCGTCACCACACCCGTTCCCCTGGGCGTGTACGCCATCGAATGGGCCTCGACACCGTATCGCGACGACGTGCTTGGCGCGCTTGGCGGCGTGTTCCACGGCACGATGATGGAAGTGCGTTCGGGCACGCAGTTCATGGTCGCCGACGCCTACTGGGTACCGCCACAGGGCGAACCCATTGGTCCGATGGTGCTGGAGATCACGTGCAAGCCAGATCCGGCAGGGTGCAAGCTGCACGTCAGACAGGACGGCTACGAACCGTCGCCGCGATGGCGCCGCTACTACGCCGTCGTCGCGCGTGGCTGGCAGGTGTCACTCATCGCGCTCAAGAGATACGTCGAAGACACCAAGAGCTGACGTTCCCGGTTCTGGGTGCTGGGTTCTGGGTGCGGGGTGCTGCTCGCGGTTCTCGGTTCTCGGTTCGCGCGCACTGAGAACCAAGAACCCAGAACCGGGTGTCGCACCCCGTACCCAGAACCCAGCACCCAGAACCAGGGCCGCGAAGTGGGCGGCGCGGTCAGGGATCGCTGACCTTGCCGCGCGCGTCCATGCTGGCTAGGTTGGCGAAGACTCGCGAGACATAGCCGAGCGTCTCGTCGTAGCGCCAGCGCGGGACGTTGGGCGCCACGGCCTGGATGCTCGGCCAGAGGCGCGGATCGAGCGCGCGATCCTGGGCGATCTTCTGCGCGCGCAGCAGCGTGACGCGGCCCGCGTTGTAGCTGCTGAGCACGAACTCGCGCACGTGATCGGTCACCGCGTCGTCCGTCCACATCGTCCACAGCTGACGCGCGTACGCGATGCCGGCGGCGATGTTCCACTCGGGATGATCCCAGCGCCCGGTTATCTCGGGATTCCTGGACCGGATCTCCTGGAACGTCGTCGGCATCAACTGCATGATGCCGCGCGCGCCAGCCCCGCTCTGCGCGGTCGTGCGGAGATTGCTCTCGGCCATCGCTTGCGCCTTGAACAACCGCCAGTCGAAGCCCGGACCGAAATAGCGCTTCGTGTACTTCCGGAACGTGTCGTCATAACGGCTGGTGACGGCTGTCTGGGCCTGTGCGGTCGTCGCACCTGCCAGGACCAACACCGCGAGCCCGGCGATACGCAGGGAGACTCGCATGCCGGTCATCAGTTCAGCGCCCGGCCCACGATGAGGGCGATCGCGATGAAGATGGCCGCGATGACGATCCCCACCGCGACGTTGCCCTTCCGAAGCTCAGCAGGAAAATCGACTTCCGGCGTCAGGCGATCGATCAGCCGGTAGGACATGAACATGAGCGCGACCCCCAAGGTCGCGTAGACGAAGTTCAGGACGATGACCTGCCATTCCATGCTGAGCCCGGCTGAATTCTAGCCCCATTTCACCGGGAGCTGACGCTTCGGTTCTGGGTGCTGGGGTTCTGGGTGCTGGGTGCTGCTCGCGGTTCTCGGTTCTTGGTTCGCGGTTCGCGCGCACTGAGAGCCAAGAACCCCGGAACCGGGTGTTGCACCCAGTACCCGGAACCAAGGACCCAGAACCGCGTGTCGCACTCAGCACCCAGAACCGAGCACCCAGAACCGCAGGTACGCTCCCTACACGTGAAGCAGCGTCCGAATGCGCAGCAGGTGGTCATAGCAAACCGTTGATGAGTCCACGCCGAGGAGAGTCAGGGGGCTCTCGCGCTACACTGGCGTCTCTCCGCCACCAATGACCCGTCCTCATCTGCACGTCCACCACGTAGACCTCTTCGTGAGCGATCAGGATCGCAGTCTGCGCTTCATGGTCGACCAACTGGGCTTTACCGTGCTCGTCGACTCGCAGACTGACGAGACCGGCCGTTTCGTTGCCGTGTCACCCCCGGATGGGCAGACCGTCATCGGCCTTGTCTCCGAGCGACCAGGCGTGCCCGTCGCCGATCTCGTCGGCCGCGCGAGCGTCGTCTTTGTTACCGACGATCTCGAAGCGACCTATGAGGAGTGGCAGGCACGCGGAGTGCTCTTCGCGCATCCTCCCCAGCGCACCACGTGGGGCGGGCTGGTCACGAGTTTTGCCGATCCGGACGGCAATACCCTGGCGCTCATGAGTCACGACAGCGTAAGTCGCGAACTCGAGGCCCAGCGTCGTGAGATCGCGGAGCGTGAAGAGGCCGAGCGCCAGGCGGTGCGGGAGATCCAGATCGCGAAGGAGTTCCAGACGCGTCTGCTGCCGCAGGCGGCGCCCGCGTTCGCCGGAATCGACTGCGCGGGGCTCTGTTTGCAGGCGCGCCAGGTGGGGGGCGACTACTACGATTTCCTGCCGCTCGGGGCCGACGGCCTGGGCCTGGTCATCGGCGATATTTCCGGCAAGGGCATCGCCGCGGCCCTGTTGATGGCCAACCTGCAGGCCACGCTCCGCACGCAGTCCACCGCCGCGCCGAACGATCCCAAGCGCGTGCTCAGTTTGGTCAACGCCCACCTGTTCACCAACACGACGGCGTCCGCATACGCGACACTGTTCTTCGGTAAGTACCGATCCGACGGCCGCCTGCGCTACGTCAACTGCGGACATCCGCCGGCGCTCGTGGTCCGCGCCGACTCGAGCGTCGAAGAGCTATCCTCCACGTCGACCGTGCTCGGGCTCTTCGGCGACTGGCAGTGCCGGATGGAGGCGACGACGATCCGGCCCGGAGACACGCTGATTCTCTACACCGACGGGGTCACCGAATGCCTCGATGCGGTGGGCAACGAGTTCGGCACCGAACGCCTTGCGGGTGTCGTCAGACGCGCAGCGGCAGGCGCCGGCGCACAGGCGGTGCTCGACGCCATCGTCGAGGACCTCACGAGCTTTGCGGGCGAGGAACAAGGCGATGACGTCACGCTGATTGTCGCAAAGCGCCCGAAGCGGTAGTGCGCGCGCGGGCGAGGCTGCGTGCGAGCGCTGGCTAGCCGCGCGATGCGGCAGCCAGCGCCCGTCAGGGCGCAATGTTCTCAGCGCTGGAGCAGTGTGCGAATGCGCAGCAGGTGGTGATAGCTGTGCCGCACGGCGTGGTCCTCGAGCATGAACTGGCACGTCACCGGCGCATCGGAATAGAGAGAGGCTGCTGCCGCGTTGCGCAATTGCTCGTCGCTTAGCGTTCGGATGGCTGCAGCGGCCGCCGAACTGTTCTTTTGCAGCAGATCGATCGCTTCGGCCCGAGTGACGTCCGCGTATTCGCTCGCGTGAGCCGCGTTCATGTCGTGCACGGTCTGCATCGTGACGCCTTCAACCGGGCGACCCTGGGCGAGCACCTGCGCAAGCTGAATCTCAACCGGGTAGACGCTGGCAACGTGGTGGACGATGACGCCGACGGTGCGGCCGTCACCGGGCATCCGGGTGTTCCACTGGGCGTCGGAAAGACCCGCGGCCACCGTGGCGAGCGCACGGGCGCCCTGCTCCAACCGCTGCGCCAGGAGCTGTGCCTGCGGGTTGGACGTCGAGGATGGAGTGGCGGGGACGGGTTCATACGAGACGACGGTCGACATACACTGATGGTCCTTTGATGGTGCCGCGCATCAGTGCGCGGCGTTCTTCTACGGTAAGTTGACGCAACGTTCCGATCCATGCGCGAACGTCCGGATTCTCTAGCCATTCGTCCGCGGGTCACGAGATGACCTCTGACGTCTTGTCGGACGTGCTTGGAGCCGTCCGCCTGACCGGCTCGGTCTACTTCGATTTCGATTTGAAGGCGCCCTGGGTCGCAGAGGCCCCGCCATCGCGCGAAATCGCCAGCCGCGTGATGCCGGGCGCCGAACGCGTCATCGAGTTTCACCTCGTGACTCGCGGCCGGTGCTGGGCCAACGCCATCGGACAACCGCCAGTGCGCCTCGCCGAAGGCGACCTGATCGTCTTCCCGCAGGGAGACGCCCACGTCCTCTCGAGCGAGCCGGGGATGCGAGCCGCAACGGACGTCTCGATGTTCGCGCGGTCGTCCGCGCCCTTACCGATGATCCGTGAATGGGGTAGCGGCGACGGCGAGCCTGCTCGAATCGTCTGTTGTTTTCTCGGCTGCGATGAGCGCCCGTACAACCCCTTGCTGACAGCCCTTCCGCCGACCATTCACCTGGCAGCGGCGGAGCCGGGCTCATCGACTCGGTGGCTCGGGACCCTGCTGAGCATGGCCGCCGATGAGGCCCGACAGGGTCGGCCCGGAGGCGAGAACGTGCTATCGCGCCTATCCGAGTTGATGTTCGTCGAGACAATCCGCCGGCACATCGAGCGGCTACCGTCCACGGAGATGGGTTGGCTCGCCGGGCTCCGCGATCCCGTCGTCGGCCGCGCACTCGGTGCACTTCATGGCGAGCCGCGGGCGACGTGGACCGTCGAGACGCTCGCGCGCCTCGTCGGGCTATCGCGTTCAGTCTTCGCCGAACGGTTCACAGCGATGGTCGGACATCCGCCGATGCAGTACCTCACGTTGTGGCGCATGCAACTCGCGTCGCGCCTGCTCGTTGACGGCGGCAGCGTCGCCGAGGTGGCAACGGCCGTGGGCTACGAATCCGAACCCGCGTTCAGCCGCGCGTTCAAGAAGATCGTGGGCCGCGCGCCGGGCGCCTGGCGCAAAGTTCGGCTCGAATCACTGCCGTAGCAGCACCGATCGGGCGCTCGGACCTGACTTGTCGCGTCGACGCCACGGCTGGCGGCCATCCTTCCGTCCGAACTGCCCGCGACTCGGGCGAGATCGAGGGAGGAACAGGTAGCTCCGGCCGTGCCCGGAGTTCGCTCCGACTCGCGGATTCGGAGCCATAGTAGACTCCACCCGCTCGACCCCAAGTTCGCGCTAACGTCCGGTGCCTGGCAATGACGGGCAGCGGCAGGCGACATCGGCGAAT
>Ga0068859_100007691_pt1 | contig 10944 bp, 6 predicted proteins | sample KBSSwiS22_FD_66585 | JGI IMG/M metagenome (GOLD analysis project Ga0068859, IMG submission 66585) | Switchgrass rhizosphere microbial communities from Kellogg Biological Station, Michigan, USA - KBS Switchgrass S2-2 | ecosystem: Host-associated > Plants > Roots > Rhizosphere > Soil ... | reverse complement strand
AGCTCAACGGTTAGAGCAGCAGACTCATAATCTGTTGGTTCGGGGTTCGAATCCCTGCGGGGGCACTAATAGAATTAACTTACTTGAGTTTACGGACCTACCCAAGTTCATCTTCGGAAGCTGATGTGACGACACCCTCTAAAAATAAGACATTACTGGCCTTACAGAAGAGCTTGGACGAGGTTCCGACTCTGCGGACCTCGTATTCATCAAGTGCTAATTTTAAGCTTTGGCACAAAAATACTTTGAATGTCATTCAAAGGCTTTTCCCCTCAGAGGAAACCGCCTTTCGTTACATTACGTACGATGCTCCCTCTCGTTCTTACAGTGCGTACGACGCTCTCTATTATGGCGATGACACCGATGAGGAACGTAATTCATACTACCTGAATGGCCTTACACAGGCGTCGACCTTGATCCAGTCGTTGATATTTCAGGTGGAACATTTTTGGGAAGACGAAACTCTTCCCTCGCTACCCGACCCACCTGTTAAGCACAGGATTGAGCGAATCTTCGAAAGGTTCCATCTAGTTGCTCGCCAATTAGCTAAACGATACGCCAAGCGCGATACTCTTGAAATTCAAGATGAGTATGATGTCCAAGATCTAATGCACGCGCTCTTGCTCCTAGACTTCGCCGATGTGCGACGCGAAGAAGGAACCGGAAGTTTTGCTGGCAGCAACAGTCGAATGGACTTCCTCCTGAAAATTGAAAAAATTGCTTTGGAGATGAAACACAGTCGCCCTGGTCTAACCACAAAACAACTAGGTGAGGAATTAATAGTAGACATTCGGCGTTACAAGAAGACGCATCCTGACTGTGAGTTTTTGTATTGCTTTGTTTATGACCCTGCAAGCCTAATTGCCAATCCTCGGGGAATTGAAAATGACCTAAGTGTCACAACAGATGGACTGCCAGTAAAAGTGATCATCCGGCCCTAACGGGCCCTGGGATTCAAGTTTGTTCAGCAGATGCGTTTGTTGAGCCTGCCGTGTACACTCTATGCATGATCTCACCAGAAGAACTTGTTGATGAGGAATGGGCCGCGTGGTATCGCCTATCACCAGTCGAGCGCTGGCGCGAATCGGAAAAGCTCTGGAACGTTTACTTCGATCTTGGTGGCTCGCTTGACACGCAACCCGATACTCAAAGTCCTTTCTTCGATCCGAACGCACCGCGTACGCGTCCTCTTGATGGGCGGCGGCCAGGCGTGCGTGTTTTACGGCGCAGCCGAGTTTAGCCGCGACACCCATCTCGTTATTCTTGCCAGTTCCGAAAATCTCTTCAGGCGTCAAGCTGAAGACGCCGCAGATTGATTCAAAACTCGCATGGACTCTCTATACCAAAGTCATTGAGGGACGCGATATGTACGTTTTGATCTACGATAACGAGACCAGAACGATGACGCCAGTTCCAAAGCGAGCATTTATAAACAAAGATCAGGAGAACCAGTTTCGAGAACTCTTAGCTCGACACATTACCGATCATTCAGGTTTGAAACAGATTCCACCGACCGAAACTGAACGCAAACCCAAAAGCCTTACACCTTTCACGGACAGCCAAGATTTCTTTTGATCTCGTTTGCCGAATTGATCAATTGGCTTTTTTGCTCGGCCGTTATCTTCTTGTCCGACTGGCTCTGCACTTTGCTGATGAACGACGTTAAGGATGAACACGCTGTGGCCTTGTCTGACGCGTTCACCGCCGCGAGTGCATCCTGAAGCTTGGTTACGAGACTGTTCTCGAGTGCCGGGAGTAGACCAAAACTGCGGACCAGCGCGATGAGATCATTGATCTGCGTTGCCGGTGAGGGTGGTAAAGGCGAAATCGGGAGCTGAAACGTGAAAGAGTAGACATCGAAGTCCACCGCCGGAGCGGTATAGACAATACGGCCAACGCCGTTACAGAAACTGATGCGACTTTCAAACTCGTCGCCTGCTGTGTTCGTGACCTGATAGAGCGTTGTGGTGCTGAGATCGTAAACAAAGATGTCATACTCATTCTGGACTTGCGATTCGAAGGCGAGCAGGTTGCCCGAGATACTCAGATCGCGCTGGTCGCCGGGAATGGCGATGCGGGTTTCCGCGCCGCCGGCCAGCGGCTGAAAATAGATGTCGTTCTCGCCACTTCGATCCGAGAGATAAACTGCGATCTGGCCATTCGTGTCCGGGCGACGGTTCTCGCCTGCCGCGCTGGTGAGTGCTCTTGAAGTGAACTGTCCCGGCGAGGTCTGGATCGCACTGTAGATGTTGCAGCCGAGACCATCGGTTTGACACTTCTCCCACACCACCGCATTGCCGGTTGGACTGACGGAAGCATTCTTATCGAATAGCGTATCGTTCGTTAGCCGGACATCCATCTCAGTGCTCAAGTCATAGACACCCAACTCGCTCAGGTTTGGTCCAACGAAGAAACTCCGGTCTTCATATGCCACGAGATCGCCGGCGACTGCCGGATGGCTGCGCTTTGCACCAGGGATGTCGGTGCGGGTCAGCGTGCTTACGTTAAAAACGGCAACCGCGTCACCGGTTGCGGTAAGTTCAGTGAAGGCAATGCGATTACCGCCTATGTCCGGACCGGAGTCGAGCGCATTGCCTGGGATTATGATCTCAGTGGTTGAGGGAGCAGCCAGGTAATGGATCAGGGAACTGCCGAGGTCGTCCCGGCTGACGTACGCCGTCACGTTGCAATCGACATCAGGGCTGGTTTGATCGCCGATACCGTTGTTCACTACCTGGAAGGTCCCAGTCAACGTAGATGTCAGCGGCAAAACAGGTTGCGGTGGGGTGTTCGTTGCCGTCACAAGGTTTGGAACTGCATTAACGGAAACCAGCGTCAAGGCGATAAAAGAAAGAAACAGCCTTCGCAGTTGTAAGAGTGAACAACGGTTTGCGATTACGGCGGATAGTGATGTCATGACTTCGTTCTCCTTCTGATTTGGATCGTGCGGACGCGGACACAGCTATCCCAACGCAGGCGCCCTAACCGCCGTCCCATGATTTTGCGTTCTCGTTATGTAGTGGTGACTAACCGGAAAACATCACACGGGCTTTTGCGCCATAAGGCGCAAAACAAGTAGGGGCGAAATGCTTGTCTTCTTTCGTCAATTTTGTGCCTTATGTGCCTTTTTGTGGCTAACTTCAGACAACAGTGGCTGCGAACGAAGAACAACTGCGCCGCTGGCGGGCCGCGGAACGAAGCATCGTCGTGGCGCGATGACGAGTGATTTTATCCACAGATTACACAGATGTTATAAACAATCTGCGTAATCTGTGGATAACTCCCCCGTACAACTTGAGGTCTGCAAATGTACAGAAGGTCTGACTTAAAGGTAGTAGTGTTCTTCGTCGCTCTCACCGTAGTGCTGACTGTCGCTGTCATCTTCGTTTGGGAGCAGACGCTACGCCCGCCTTTCTTTGCCTGGGTCGACAGAGAGTACCCGGGTGAGGCCAATACGCAACGACGTTGGGACATTAAACAGCGCACCGAACACGTCTTCATTTCCTTTACCGTCGATGCGCTCGTCGTAACCCTGTTGCTCCGTCTCGTGCGTCGTCAGCAACGCCAGTTGCGTGCAAGTGAGGAGCGTTACCGCGCACTCTTTGAACAGGCGCGTGACGGAATCGGCGTCGTTAGCCTCGACGATCACCGGCTGGTCGAAGCAAATAACAAAGTTTGCGAAATACTCGGACGGGAGCAACAGGAGTGCGTCGGCCAGGACATCCGCGAGCTTCTCAAAAACGATCAAGCTCTGCTCAACACGATGTTGTCTGATGGTCACACTTCAGGCGAAAGTGAGTTGACAATCCAGACGAGTCAGCGACAAGCTTTACCTATCTCCGTTTCCTTTACCCCCCTGACAACCGAAGGCGAGAAGGTGATGATCATGTCTCTCCGTGATCTCTCGTTGCGCAAGCGACTCGAGGCCGAGCGCGAAGAAATGCAGCGCCAGCTCTACCAGTCGTCAAAGCTGGCGTCCATCGGCGAGCTTTCCGCCGGCGTCGCGCACGAGATCAATAACCCGCTCAACGGTATCATCAACTTCGCGCAGCTTCTCAAGGATGAAGAGACGCCGCGTTCCGAGTTTGAGCAGCAGATGATTGACGGCATCATCGACGAGGGTGGACGCATTGCTCAGATCGTACGCGGGCTCCTCACTTTCGCGCGCGCCGACACACACGATCTCACGCGAGTACACTTCGCTGATTCTCTCAAAACTTCCATCGCGCTTTTCGGGCGGCAGTTTGAAAAAGACGGTATCGCTGTAGAAATCGATCTGGAACCGGATCTCCCGTTGGTGCGCGCCGACGGTTCACGTTTGCGGCAGGTCGTTGTCAACATGATCAGCAACGCACACCACGCTTTGAAAGCGAAGGCTTCCGATTCCTCCGAACAGAAAGTGTTCAAGATCAGCGCGCGCCGTGCGGGAAAGAACGTGCGTGTTGAGTTTTACGATAACGGCGTGGGGATCAAACGCGAACACCAGACTAAAGTTTTCGATCCTTTCTTTACCACGCGTCGCGATGGGGGAGGCACCGGGTTGGGACTGAGTGTCAGCTTTGGCATCATTCGCGACTTCGGCGGAACGATCAGCGTAGAAAGTGAAGAAGGAAAATACACGCGTTTCATTATTGAACTCGCAGCGGTTGAGTCTTTAGAAGCCGAATACGTTTAAGACCATCATGCCTAACGTTCTACTAGTTGATGATGAGCCCAGCATTCGCCTGACGATGAGCGAGTTTCTGAAGCGGGCCGGCTACGCTGTGACTGCGGCGGCGAACTACGAAAGCGCGGTGGTGGTGAAAGCTGAGTCGATAGACGTGGCAGTGGTTGACATCAACCTGCCGGGCAAGAGCGGAATCGATCTGTTGCAGACACTGTGCTGCGCAGAGATATACATTCCCGTCATCATGATTACGGGCGAACCTAATCTCTCCGTCATTCCGCAGATCGTGCGGGCCGGCGCTTATGATTTCATCGCCAAACCGATCATTAAAGATGTGCTACTCAATGCCGTTGCGCGAGCCGTGGAAAAGAAGCGTCTGAGCGACGAAAAGCGCAGGCTCGAGCAGGAGATAAAACGATATGCCGAAGAGCTCGAGATGCGTGTTGACGAGCGCACGGCTGAGCTCGTCGAGACGCATCAACGGCTCGTACACCAGGAACGGATCGCTGCCCTCGGACGTGCGGCGGCGGAGGTAGCGCATGAAGTCAAGAATCCGCTGGCGGGATTGCTGCTTTACTCACTTCATCTTCGCGACATGCTCGAAAAACCTTCGCCGCAAGTTGCGCTCGTAGATAAGATCGTCGATACGATCAATCATCTTAATCGCAGGGTCGAACACATTCTCGGCTTCGCGCGCCCGCTTAGTCTGACTGCGCATTCCGGAAATCTGAATCAGCTCATCAACGACACATTGGAGCTTCTCCGGTCGCAGGTAATAGCCAACAAGATCGAAGTGCGCCTCTCGCTCGACGAGCAGAATGCCTCCTGGATGATCGACGAATCGTCCATGCGCGGCGCGTTGATGAATCTCATACTCAACGCGATTGAGGCGATGCCGGAGGGCGGCACGTTGAGTATTAACTCGAAATGGACTACGGAAACGCTGCAACTGGAAATCACTGATACCGGTAAAGGGATCGCAGAGGATCAGATAAAAAAGATCTTCGAGCCTTTCTACACCACGAAAGAGCAGGGACTCGGTCTGGGCATGGCTTACGCAAAAAAGATCATAGAGGAGCACGGCGGCAGCATCTCGCTCGACAGTAAGTCAGGCGAAGGTACAACCATTCACATAACACTACCCGCCGGCAGCGAGGAGGTGGATCGTGCCTCCTAGAATCCTCGTGGTCGATGACGAGCGCAGCATCAGTGACGCGCTGGGAATGATCTTGTCTCAGCTTGGACATCACGTGGATTCGGCCAAAAGCATCCAGGAAGCGACCGAACTACTCAAAGGCTCGCCATACGATCTGATCTTCATGGACTTGCGACTCCCCGACGGGAGCGGCATCGATCTGCTAACCCACGTCAAGAGCGACACGCCGTACACCGAAGTCGTCGTGATGACCGCGCACGGCTCGCTCGACATCACGATCGAAGCGATCAAGCGCGGTGCTTTCTACTACCTCGAAAAGCCTTTCACGCCACATCAGGTGACGACGCTGATCGATCGTGCGTTGCAGTTCGAGGCGATCAAACGTGAGAACCGGAGTCTGAAAAACGCCGTCGTCAGCGATAGTGATGATTTCGGGATCATCGGCCGCCATCCGAAGATGCGGCAGATCCACGCTGTGATCCGCACTGCCGCGCCGTCAGACGCGTCCGTGTTGATCGAGGGAGAGTCGGGGACGGGCAAAGAATTAATCGCGGTGGCTTTTCACTTCCAGAGCCCGCGTGCTGAGTTTCCGTTCACTCGTATCAACTGCGCGGCGATTCCGCACGACCTGATGGAATCTGAGTTGTTCGGCTACCGCAAAGGTGCGTTTACTGGAGCAGATCGCGACAAGCGCGGGCTTATCGAAGCGACGGGTGGCGGCACGCTCCTGTTGGATGAGATCGCCGAGATGCCGCTTCATCTTCAAACCAAGTTGCTGCGTGTGCTACAGGAGCGAAAACTCCGCCGGCTCGGGGATGAGAACGAAATGAGCGTCGATTTTCGTCTCGTTTCGTCGACCAATCGCGATACCGCGCAGATGATTCGCGAAGGTACGTTGCGCAAAGATCTCTTTTTCCGCATCAGTACGATCAAGGTCAAGCCGCCGCCGTTGCGTGAACGTCTCGACGACGTTCCGCTGCTGGCGAATCGTTTCCTCGAGCAGTACGCGGAAAAGTATAAGAAGCGAATTCGCGAGATCTCGACCGCTGCGTTTTCGTTGTTGATGTCTTATTCGTGGCCCGGGAACGTACGCGAGCTCGAGAGTGTGATCGAGCACGCTGTGCTCTTTGCGACGGAAGATAAGTTGACGCCCGAGTCTCTACCGGAAGAGCTTCACGGTCCGCAGAACGGCGAGTATCGTTGCGTCATTCCACCTTATATGACGATGGACGAGATCGAACGCGAAGCCATCGCGCAAACGTTGGAGCGAACCGGAGGAAACGTTAAAAAGACCGCCGAGATCCTCAACTACCACCGCCCGCGCCTCTACCGAAAAATGAAAACCTTCGGCCTCCGCGGCGGCAGTGAGACCGAAACCTAATAGCGGCTGCCGCCTGAATTGCTCGCGGAAGCGGCTCGGCCGTCTGATGTGAGGCGGGGCTTGCCCCGCCGTCAGCTATATTTGGGGCTGAGCCCCCGATCGGGCGTAGCCCATTCTAAATTATTAAAACCTACCCGGCAGGGCAAGCCCCGCCTCACATCAGGCGGCCAAGCCGCCAGCCGGAATTTCGAAGCACTCCATGGGTTGTTCCGTGGTGGAACACCTCACCTTTTTAGAGACACACGTTAGAACAATCGATTTCACGCAAAGGCGCAAAGGAAGACGCAAAGTCAAAGAAGAATTTACAAGTTTCTTTGCGACTTTGCGTCTTCCTTTGCGCCTTTTGCGTGAAACTATCCACCCGGCACGACGTTTGCCAATGGCCTGCCGAACAGATGAACTTCCGATGAAGCTTCGCCACCAGTAGGTTCGCGCGGCGCCGACCCTCGCAGGTCAAAACAAATCCAAATACAGATTCTCCTGGGCTCTCGCCCAGCCTTCTTTTACTTCAATGAGGTTAAAGTGTATGAAAATTAGAAATGCTTTACGGCCGTGGCAGTCGCTCGTATCGTCCTGCTGCGCCGGAGTGGTTGCGCTGTTTGCGATGACAAGCGCGCACGCTCAAACATCACCCCCGCCGAATTGCGAGCGGACGGTTAAGGCCGAGGTGGTCGCATTGGACCAGGCCCTGATTTACAACCGTCTCGGCGCGATAAACCCCGCGGGTATGATCTACGCACTGAAGCGCGACGTCGTCCCTATCGATCCCGCAAAGGGCCTCGTTCCGGGCAACGTTCAGCTACGTCCTGACAAACGCGCGCGCCCGATCGCGTTGCGCATGAATACCGGTGATTGTCTCGTAATTAATTTTACTAACTTACTTGCACCCGACGCGGCAGACGTAAATTCATTCGCGGCCAACAACGCTCCCGCCACGCGCACAGCTTCAGCGCACGTGATGGGTCTACAACTCGTGGGCACGATTGCCTCCGACGCTTCAAACGTCGGTTTGAACCAGTCGAGCCTGGTCGCTCCAGGCGCATCCGCGACCTACACCTACTTCGCACAACGCGAGGGCAACCACCTGCTTTATTCAACCGCTGCAACTACCGGCGGTGAAGGCGACGGCGGTTCGCTCGCGATGGGCTTGTTTGGTTCGGTTAACGTAGAACTAAAAGGCGCCGAGTGGTATCGCTCGCAGGTCACTGCCGAGGAAATGTCACTCGCGACTGTGAAGAATACGGACGGCACGCCGAAGAAAACTCCCGGCGGTCAACCGATCATCAACTACGACGCTGTTTATCCGGCGGGACATGCACGCGCCGGTCAACCGATCCTGAAGATGCTCGATGCAAACAACAACATCGTGCACACGGATCTGAACGCCGTCATCACTGGTCCAAACAAGGGCCGTTTCCCCGCTGGTTCCTACAAGCCGAACCCGGTGGAGCCTGATCGCGATCAGCCGTTCCGCGAGTTCACCGTCGTCTATCACGACGAGATCAAAGCCGTTCAGGCGTTTCCGCAGTATGAAGATCCCGTTCTTTCACACACGCTTTATAGTGTCAAAGACGGTTTCGCCATCAACTACGGCGTCGGCGGCATTGGTTCTGAAATTCTTGCAAACCGTCTCGGTGTTGGTCCGATGGCCAACTGCACCGAGTGCAAATACGAAGACTTCTTCCTGTCTGCGTGGGCTGTTGGCGACCCGGCGCAGATCGTTGATACGCCGGCGAACACAACCGACGCCAACGGCAACCTGATCAAGGGCGCGAAAGCGACCAAGGTCCTGTTTCCCGACGATCCGTCAAACGTTCACCACAGCTATATCAACGACCACGTCAAGATGCGTATCGTTCACGCTGGACCAAAAGAACACCACATTCACCACTTGCACGCGCACCAGTGGTTGAACACTCCCGACAGCGACAACTCGAGTTATCTCGACAGCCAGGCCATGGGCCCGGGGTACTCGTTCACAACCGAGATCGCGCACGGCGGATCGGGCAACCGCAACAAGACGCCGGGCGACTCGATCTTCCACTGCCACTTCTATCCACACTTCGCACAAGGCATGTGGGAACTGTGGCGCTCGCACGATGTTTTCGAAGAGGGTACGCAGCTCGACGGCGATGGCCGCCCTGCAGCGAACTCACGCGCACTGCCTGATGGCGAAATCGCCGCCGGCACTCCGATCCCCGGTCTCGTGCCGTTGCCGACAATCGCGATGGCGCCGATGCCGACCGCGCAGTTCAAGGGATATCCGTTTTACGTTCCGGGCGTGGCCGGACACCGTCCGCCGCACCCGCCGCTCGACACCGTCGACGACGGTGGTCTGCCGCGTCACGTCATCGTTGGTGGCGAGGCCGAAAGCGTCGAGACACGTCTCGACTTCAGCAAAGAAATTCTCGTCGCGGACGCGAAGGCTGTTCCCGAAAACGGAACGCCCGATGAAATCGCCGCGATGAACTTCCACGCACAGAAGCAGGTAGCGAGCTACACGCCTGACGGCACTGCCGCTAACTACAAACTGAACGGTCTGCCGGCGAAACCGGGAGCACCGTATGCCGATCCGTGCCGCGACGACGCTGGTAACGCGATCGGTCGTCCGCGCACTTACAAAGCTGCCGCGATTCAGCTTGACCTCAAGTTGAATAAAGCCGGTTGGCACTACCCGCAATCACGCATGCTCGCGCTGTGGGATGACGTCGCTCCGACACTGAATGGCACGCGTCCACCGGAGCCGTTGTTCTTCCGCGCTAATACCAACGACTGTTTGACTTTCTATCACACGAACCTGACGCCACACGTCTACGAACTCGACGACTTTCAGGTGCGCACGCCGACCGACATCATGGGCCAGCACATTCACCTTGTGAAGTTTGACGTGACCTCGTCTGACGGTGCGGGTAATGGTTGGAACTACGAAGACGGCACGTTCGCGCCCGGCGAAGTTCTCGAGCGCATTGCTGCCATTAACGCTGGTGGCGGCTTGAAAGCCTTCAACAGCACGACCAGAACTCAGCTTACTGCCAAGGCGCACCCGTTCTTCGGCACCCTCGGCGCACAGACAACCGTGCAACGTTGGTTCGCCGATCCGACGCTGAATCTCGCGGGTAAGGATCGCACGCTCGGTACGGTCTTCTCGCACGATCACTTCGGACCGTCAACGCACCAGCAGAACGGTCTCTACTCCGGTCTCGTAACTGAGCCTGAGAATTCCATTTGGAAACACAACGAAACCGGCCAGCCGCTGGGCGGACGTTTCGACGGCGGCCCTACAACCTGGCAAGCCGTTATTCAAACTGCAAACACTGCGGACAGTTATCGTGAGTTCCTGCTCGAGTTTGCCGACTACACGCTTGCTTACAAAGCCGGCGGTGGCGTCAATGGCGCGGGTGCTCCAGTTCCGGATCCGGAAAACGTTATTAATCCGCCGGTGAGGGACGAGGCTGCTCTGCCAATCAACATTCAGAAGGCTGCGCAATGTCCGGGTGGCGTGCCGCTCCCGTGTCCGGAAGCAGTTTCGGCTGCCGACCCCGGCACGATGGTGGTTAACTACCGCAACGAGCCTGTCGCACTGCGCGCACAGGATCCGTCAACAAACACGCAGGCTGCGGGTGACGCAGGTGATCTCTCGAACGTCTATCGTTCGGATGTCACGCGCGCCAACAATGCTCTCAACCAGCAGCCCGGTTTCTATCCGGCGCTGACGGGTGGTTTGCAAGGTGGCGATCCGTT
>Ga0068859_100007683_pt1 | contig 10951 bp, 4 predicted proteins | sample KBSSwiS22_FD_66585 | JGI IMG/M metagenome (GOLD analysis project Ga0068859, IMG submission 66585) | Switchgrass rhizosphere microbial communities from Kellogg Biological Station, Michigan, USA - KBS Switchgrass S2-2 | ecosystem: Host-associated > Plants > Roots > Rhizosphere > Soil ... | reverse complement strand
CTTCAGCGTGACGGCCTTCGTTGGCAGCCCGGTCCACGTCGCCGAAATCTTCCGTGCGCCCGACGTGCAGATGGCGCTATTCTTTGCCTTCTTCATCCTGACGGATCCGCCCACGTCACCCGTGAAGTATCCCGATCAGATGATTTGTGGCGTCATGGTCGCCGTCGTGAGCTACGCGGTCTTTCAATGGGTGGGCGCCGCGTACTACCTCCTGGCCGGTGTGCTGGCCGGCAACGTGTGGGAGGCGTACCGGCGCGTTCAGGCGCGGGCGCGACGCGTGGGGCGTCATCCCGTTCACAAACATCACGATTCCGCGCTCGCGTAAGGAGATTCGCATGTTCCGTTCCGTCGCTGCCGCCGGCCTCGTCTGTGTCGCGACCGCGGTGCTCGTTGCCGCGCAGGCCTTGTCCACAATCGATCTGCCCGCGTCGGTCGTGTTTCCCGAAGGCGTGGCGTACGACGCCGCTGCCGACGAGGCGTACACGGGCAGCGCCGTCACGGGCGCGATTGTGCGCGTGAATCTGAAGACCCGCGTGTCGGAAATGGTGGCGCTCGCAGGCACGTTGCTCGCGCCGGGTTCGCCGGCGCCGTTTCCGGCGGTGCTTGGCATGAAGCTCGACGCCGCGCATCGGCTGTGGATTGCGGGTGGCGCCACCGGGCGGATGTGGATTCTCGATACGAACACGGGCAAGGTGCTGAAGGAGTTCCAGGTGCCGAATCCCTCGGCCAGCCTGATCAACGACGTCGTGCTCGTCGGCAACGCGGGATACTTCACGGACACGAAATTCGCCACGTTGTGGCGGATTCAGATCACCGGCACCCAGATTGGTGCGCTCGAGCCATTCGTGACGTTCACGAACACGCCCTTGCAGTACGACAGCGGCGCCAATCTGAACGGCATCGCGGCCACCGCCGACGGCAAGTCCCTCATCGTCGTCCAGATGGGGAAGGGCCTGCTGTTCCGCATCGATCTCGCCACGAAGGCCGTCACGGCGATCGACACGGCGGGCCAGGATCTGTCCGGAGCCGACGGCCTGGTGCTCGACGGCCACACGCTGTATGTCGTGAGGCAGACGGCCGTCGAGATCGCCACCGTCACACTGTCGCCTGATTACTCGAAGGGGACGGTCGTGAATCGCCTCAAGGATCCGCTGCTGGCCTGGCCGGCGACAGCGGCGAAGGTGGGCGATCACCTGCTCGTGGTGAACACCCAGTTCAACGCACGTGGTGGCAACACGCAGAAGACACCGTTCACGCTGGCCAGCGTCCCGTTGGCGCGCCTGACGGCGCGCTAGAACATCGGGTCAACGGATCATCGGGTTATCGGGGCATTGCACCGGTCATCGAGCTATCGGGACATTGCATCGGGGCATCGGAAAGTCGGCACATCGGTCCATCTGGTCATTGCATCGGGGCACGGGGCGCCGGGGCATTGCGACGGGATGGTGGGATTCCTACACCACCAGCTGCTCAGTTGGATCGATTCTCGCAAAGAACGCGGCGCTGATGAGCAGCAGCGCCGCCATGGGGAAGAGCGGCGCGTTGTAGCTGCCGAAGTACGTGACGGCGTACCCGAACGCGACAGACGACAAGAACGATCCGAGCTGGCCGGCCATGTTCATGGTGCCGCCGACCGACCCGGCAAACGCTCGTCCGATATCGAGGCACACGGCCCACGAAACGGGCAGCATGCAGTCCATCGCGCCGTAGCCAATCGTCAGGCACACGAGCGCCGTCCACTTGCTGGGCGTGAGCCCGGCTGCCAGCATCAGTGCCGCTGACACCGCCAGTCCGGAGGCGCCGACGACGCGACGGCCGATCTTGAGGCCGTGACGGGCCGTGAGTCGGTCGCTCATCCACCCGCCGAACAGGTTGCCGCAGATACCGGCCATGAACGGCAGCGTCGACACCACGGCCATCTCGCCTTCGGTGAATCCGCGTCCGCGTTGCAGGTAGGTGTGCAGCCAGGACAGGTAGAAGTACGAGCCCCAGCAGTAGGTGTGGTACATCAGCAGAATCTTCCAGAAATTCCAGCGGCGAAGCACCCGGCCCCACGGCAGGCCGGTGTGCCCGTGCTTCTGCAGGGGATCGATCTCCGCCATCTCGGCGGCCGATATGCCTGGCACGTCGGACGGACGGTCGCGGTAGGTGCGGTACCAGACCACTGCCCAAATCAGGCCGACGCCGCCAAAGGCGAAGAAGGAAGCCCGCCATCCGTACGCGCGTTGGATCGGCACGACGAGCAGCGGAGACAGGGCGCCGCCGACCCGGCTGGCCATCCAGACGACCGAGTGGGCGCGTGCCCGTTCGGTGACGGGAAACCAGCGCGAGATGCTCGCGGAGGCGTTCGGGTAGGCTCCGGCCTCGCCGGCGCCGAACAGAAACCGTGTGCCCAGCAGGACGAAGAAGTTCGACACGACGCCGGTCAGCGACGTGAATGCCGACCACCAGACCACGATCCGCGTGAGGACGGTTCGCGCGCCGATGCGGTCACCCATGGCGCCCGTGGGGATTTCGAACAGCGCGTAGGACAGGGTGAATGCACCAACGACCCAACCCCATCGCTCGGGCGAAATGCCGAGGTCTGCCTGCATCCGGGGACCGGCCACCGACAGGCAGACGCGATCGAGGTAGGTGATGATCGACAGGAAGAACAGCAGGAGCAGAACGCGATGGCGCTGTTTCATGGGGTGATCCGGTGACGCGCCGGGGTAGTGTATGCGACCGGCCCCACGCGGAACGGCGGCCAGTAGTCGCCAGACCAGATGACTACCGCTGCCAAGGTGTGCAGCCTTCACGCGTGCGACAACGTGCCGCATTCTCAACGTACGTGGCTCGTGCGACCCTCCCACGGAATGTCTTCCCGCATCTTCAAGCTCACCATTTTCGTTCTTTCGCTGGCTCTTACCGCTGCTGCCGCTGAGGCGCAGGAATCGGTCAACTACGGAAGTGTCAGCGGTCGCGTGGCCGATGCCACTGGTGCGGTCGTCCCAGGCGTCACGGTCGTGGCCAAGCAGACGGAGACCAACGTCAAGTCGGAAACGACCACCGACAGCAGCGGTCGCTTTCGGTTTCCGTTCCTGCGCATTGGCGCCTACGAAGTCACGTGCAGTCACGACGGGTTCGTCACCGCTGCGCAGCGACTGACGGTGGCGGCCGGCGGCGCATTCGAGATGCCCGTGACGCTGGCCATTGCTGGCGTGTCTTCCGAGGTCATGGTCACCGCCGAGGCGCCGGCTGTCGAGACAGCGCGCAGCCAGATCGCCGGCACCATCAACATCTCCGAGATCAGCGCGCTGCCTTTGAATGGACGAAACTTCCTGGACATCGCGCTCCTGGTCCCGGGCGTGTCGCCGACGAACGTCGGGGGCGGCACCCAGCAGTTCGCCGAGACATCCGCCGTCTCCGGCACCGGTATCTCGGTCGGCAGCCAGCGCAACATGTCGAACAACTTCATCGTCGATGGGTTGTCGGCCAATGACGACGCGGCGGCTTTGAGCGGCATGACGTACGGCGTGGACGCGGTCGATCAGTTTCAGGTCGTCACGTCCGGCGGTCAGGCCGAACTCGGACGAGCGCTTGGCGGCTACATCAACGTGGTGACGAAGAGCGGGACGAACACGGTCAAGGGCAACGCGTACAGCTACATCCGCGACGACAAGTTCAACGCGAAGAACTCCCTCTTGGATCGGACGCTTCCGCTGCACCAGAACCAGTTCGGCGGCAGTCTCGGCGGCCCCCTGGTCAAGAACCGTACTTTCTATTTTGCGAACGTCGAGCGGAAGGCTCTCGATCAGACCGGTCTCGTCACTGTCCTCGACAGCAACGTCACCGCCATCAACGCGCGTCTCGCGGCTATCGGCTACAAAGGCCCGGCGATCACGACGGGCGTGTACGAGAATCCGGCGGACACGACGAACGCTGTGGTCAAGGTCGACCACCAGATCGCTTCGAGCAATCATCTGAGCGTGCGCTACAGCGCCTACGATCTTTCTGCGACCAACGCGCGTGGGGCAGGGTCGCTGAACGCGCCCAGTGCGTCGGCGGCGCTCGACAACCTCGACCAGACGGTGGCGGTCAGCAACATCGCCATGTTGTCGGCCCGGGTGGTCAACGAGACGCGAGGCCAGGTGGCGTGGAGCGACCTGAAGGCGCCGCCGTCCGATCCGGTCGGACCGGCCGTCGGTATTTCCGGCATCGCCTCGTTCGGCACGGCGTCGGGCAGTCCGACGGGCCGCGTGAACACGATGTATCAGCTCGTCGACAGCATCTCGATTCAGGCGGGCGCCCACGCGTTCCGCGGCGGTGTCGACTTCATCTACAACGATCTGAGCATCACCTATCCGCGCTCGGTCCGAGGCGCATACACGTTCTCGTCGCTGGCGAATTTCCTGAGCGGCACCTACAACAACGCCGGCTTCACGCAGACCTTCGGCGAGAGCGTTGTCGATCAGACCAACCCGAATCTTGGTGTGTACGTGCAGGACGAGTGGAAGGTGGGCGGCCGGCTGACCTTGAACGGAGGCCTGCGGTACGACCTGCAGTACTTGACGACGATTCGTACGGATCGCAACAACGTGTCGCCCCGGTTTGGGTTCGCCTGGGTGCCCACCGCCTCCCGGCACACCGTCGTCCGCGGCAGTGCCGGGGTCTTCTACGACCGCGTCCCACTGCGCGCGCTGGCGAACGCCCTGCTGTCAGCCGGGAACACGACGGACCTGGCGAACCTTCGTCAGATTAGCGTCAGTCTGTCGCCGACGCAGTCGGGCGCACCGGTCTTCCCGAACATCCTGCCCGCCGTGGTGCCAACGGTAACCCTGGTCAACCTGACGACCATGAATCCGAACATGCAGAATGCCTCATCCATCCAGGGCAGTCTGGAGATCGAGCAGCAACTGGGCAACAAGGGAAGTGTCAGCATCGGGTACGAACACCTCCGAGGCCGCGATCTGATCGCGTCGATCAATCAGAACGTCCCGACGTGCGTCGCGGCGGGGACGAACAACGGATGCCGGCCGGTGTCGACCTACGCGAACAACAGCCAGTACTCGCCCGCGGGGAAGTCCGACTACAACGCGATGCACATCACGCTCGTGCAGCGGCCATCCGGATGGGGCAGCTACCGGGTTTCCTATGCGTACTCCAAGTCGATGAACAACGTCGGCGAGGCGTTCTTCAGCGGTCCAATCGATCCGACTGACATCAACAAGGACTGGGCTCGATCCGACGATGACCAGCACCATCGGTTGGTCGTGAACGGCACCGTCAACACCTCAATGGCGCCGGCGACCACCACCCTGGCGAGACTGACCCACGGCTTCGAAGTGAGCGCGATGGTGCAGGCCTACTCGGCGCTGCCATACAACATCACGTCCGGTGTCACGACCGTGCAGGGCACCGCCGGCAGACCAATCGTCGATGGCAACTTCATCACGCGCAATGCGGGGGTCGGCACGGCGTTCGCGACGTTGGGACTCCGGATCAGCCGGTCATTGCCCCTGGCGCCTCACAAGTCCGTCGAACTGCTGGCCGAGATCTTCAACATCACGAATCGTGTGAACGTCATCAGCCGGAATGGCAACTTCGGGGCAGGTGCGTATCCGTCGAGCCCATCGAGCACCTACGGACAGGTGCTGGCCGTCGGGGATCCCCGGTCGATGCAGCTCGGCGCGCGACTACGTTTCTGAAGAGACCGGTCTCCTCGGCCTGCGCGGAGACCCGGTCTCGTAGACAACGCCTATAATGCTCCGCAAGGAGCATTTTATGAACCAGCAACTCGTGCGCCGCTTCACCGCGGCCACGCTCGGTACTCTTGTGTTTGCCGTGGCCGTTCCAATGGCCCGTCAGGCCCCTGCGGCGCCCGCCGTCGCGCCAGCACCGGCGGCGCCCGCGCCCGGTCAAGGCCGCGGCGGCCCGCAGGCGCCCACGGTCGTGTCGCCCGAGGTGTCGGCCGATCGCCGGATCACCTTCCGCATCTATGCGCCGCAGGCTCAGGCCATCCGGCTGAACGCTGGCGATATTCCCGGCCTTGGTCAGACGGGCGTGTTGACGAAGGGTGCCGACGGCGTGTGGTCGTTCACGTCGGCGGCGCTCGAGCCCGGCGCCTACCGGTACACGTTCAACGTCGACGGCGTGACGGTGATCGATCCGCGGAGTCCGGCGATCAGTGAGTCCAACAACAACGTCTGGAGCGTCGCGTACGTCGCCGGCTCCGACATGTTCGACACCAAGCCGGTGCCGCACGGCGCAGTGGCGGCCGTGACGTACTACTCCACGGCGCTGAAGCGCAATCGCCGGATGCACGTGTACACGCCGCCAGGGTACGAGACGAGCACGGCGAAGTATCCAGTGTTCTTCCTGTTGCACGGCGCCGGAGACTCCGACGAGGCGTGGACCTCCGTCGGCCGCGCGTCGATCATTCTGGACAACCTGATCGCGGCGAAGAAAGCCAAGCCGATGATCGTCGTCATGCCGGCGGGCCACACGAACGGTCCGATCCCGGGCGTGGGAGCGCCAGCAGCGGCCCAGACGCCCGCACCGGGCGCGCCTGACGAGTTCACGCAGGACTTCACGATGGACATCCAGCCATACGTCGAGAAGAACTATCGCGTGCTCCCGGGCCGTCAGAACCGCGCGATCGCGGGGTTGTCCATGGGCGGCAGTCAGACGTTGAACATCGCGATTCCGCACCTCGACCAGTTCGCCTACGTCGGCGTGTTCAGTTCAGGCATTCTCGGCGGCGGTGGCCGCGGCCGCGGCGCCGCTCCGGCGGCGAACACACCTGCACCGCCGTTCGGTGAGGCCTGGGAGAAACAGAACATGGCCATGCTGGACAACGCAGCCATGAAGAAGGGCCTGAAGGTCCTGTGGTTCAGCACCGGCAAGGACGATGGCCTGATCACGACGACGCGGTCGACCGTCGACCTGCTCAAGAAGCACGGTTTCGCGCCGCAGTTCACCGAAAGCGCCGGCGCGCACACGTGGCTGAACTGGCGGGACTACCTCGTCGAGTTCACGCCTCAGCTGTTTCAGTAGCTAGAGGGTGCTGAAGGTGCTGGGGTGCTGGAGGTGCTGAGGGTGCTGGAGGTGCTGGAGGGGAGACGAACGTGCTGACGATCGCCAACCGATCCATGCCGGTCCATGGACTGTTGGTGAGCGCTAGCGGGCTTCTGTCTCCCCTGCAGCACCTCCAGCACCCCCAGCACCCCCAGCACCCCCAGCACCTTCATTACTCTCCGTGTCTTCAAAGATCCCTTATCGCCGTCGCTGGCTCGACCGCGAGCGCGCGCCGAACGGGTAGATAGCACGCGGCGAGGGCGGCGAGCAGCAACAACACGGGAATAGGCAGCAGGACGGTCCAAGCGGCGCTGGGGATGATTCGCTCCAGGTAGGGCTGCAGCGATAGCTGCGCGACCACCGCGCCAAGGGTACCGATGCCGAAGCCCAATGCCACGGGTCGCAAGCCATCCAGGAGGACGAGGCGGATGATGTCGTGACGGGCTGCGCCGAGCGCAGTGCGGATGCCGAGTTCGCGACGGCGATCGATCACACGCTGCGAGAGGACTCCGAACAAGCCGGTCATTGCCATCGCCAACGCTGCTGAACCCAAGATGCCCGCCAGTGTGCCGGCGACTCGAGAGAGTGGTGTGTCGATGCCGGCCGCGAGGGCGGCGGTCGTCGAATCGGTGATGAGCAAGTTGGGATCGACCTGGTGCACGATCGACTGGAGCAGGGCCGTCGGCGCATCCGAGCCGGCGGTGGCACGAGCGATCACCGTGATGCGCGGCACATCCGTGGTCTTCAGTGGCGCGTAGATCCACCCGGCCGCCCACCGGGACGGTGTGACGCTCGGGGCATCGCTGGCGACGCCAGTGATCGTCGCGAGCTCCGGATCCCGTCCCTGTCGTTGAACGAGGACCGTTCGTCCAACGACATCACTTCGGCCGAAGGCCTTCCGCGCGACGGCTTCGCTCACGACGACTTCGCCGGCGGCGTCGTCGTGGAACGCGCGTCCGGCAAGCAGGCGGACGCCGATCCCTTCGAGAATGTCCGCGGATGAGAGCGCCATGCCGACCGGCGTAGGCTCGGCGCCGGGATCGCCAATCGAGGCGCCTCCCGCGGCAGCGCCAAACGGCAATGCTGACGTCACCGCGGCCGCCGTGACTGCCGGTTGACGTCGGATGCGATCGACGATGGCCGTGAGGGACTCGCGAGCATCTCGCGAGCCCTGTTGCGCTTTCGAGAGCTGCAACGTCACGGTTGCGACACGATCCAGACCGAATCCCTCGAACGGACGCGCGCGCGCCATCAGCTCTCCCAGGAACACCGCCGCGGTACTCAGCAGCACCACCGACGCCGCGACCTGTGTGGCCACCATCCATCGGCGTCCGCGCCACGTCCCTGATACACGATCGGACTCCGCTGCGAGCGCCATCGTCACTCGCACGTCCGTCACGCTGAGTGCCGGCCAGAGGCCGCACACCACGATGGCGACGACAACGCCAGCGGCGAGGGTCACCCAGCTGGCCTGAGTCATCGACGGACTCATCTGTGCCGTGAAGCCCGGCGCCAGGCGCAGGCTGCCCTGCGTTGCGAGACCGAGTGACCAACGCGCGATCAGGGCAGCCCCCGCGCCGCCAGAGGCCGCAAGGAGCGCGACCTCGACAATCTGCTGCTGCATCAGACGTCGCCGGCTTGCACCCAGCGCAAGTCGCACAGCGACGGCCTTTCTGATGGCTGCGCCACGCGCGAGTGTGAGGTTTGTCAGGTTGCTGTACGTCACGAACAACACGAGACCGACGGCCAGCATCAAAACCGTGGCCATGGGCATGGCAACACGACTCACCGACTCGAACAGGTACACGTCAGCCGCCGGGAGGAGTGTCCATCGGCGGCGATACCGCGGATCCTTGTCGAGTGGAAACGCCGTGTCCAGCCGACGCGCGATCGAGATCAGCTCGGTCGATGCGGAACCGACGGACATGGAGGGCCCGAGTCTGGCTTTGACGAACAGAAAGCGATTGCGACGGTCGTCATCGCGCGCATATCCGCCGAAGGCGCCATCGGTCACGGCAGAGAGAGGCACCCACGCCTCCGTCAATCGGAGGTTCGGCATGAAAAGACCCCGGACGGATGGCGCAGCGACACCGACGACCAGCGCCTGTTGGTCGTCCAGCCGCACAGTCTGCCCGATGATCGACGGGTCCGCACCGAATCGGCGCCGCCAGACCGTGTCGCCGAGAACAATCGTCAGAGGTGCGCCTGGGCGCTCGTCTTCTTCAGCGATGGGACGGCCGAGCTGGACGGCGGCACCGACGAACGAGAAGTAGGAGCCGTCAACGGCCTCGACGAAGAGAGGCGCGGCGACACCACCGGCGATGAGCGACGCTCCGGTTGGCGTCCACGCCATCATCGATTCGTACGCTCGTGCCTGTTCCCGTAAGTCCTGATAATCCGCCCTCGACAAGGTGATCATCGGGAGGCTTCCTCCGCTTGTCGGCATCTGGTTGTAGATGTTGACGACGCGATTGATCTGAGGAATATCGAGCGGTTTGAAGAGCGTGGCGTACGTGATGGCCTGGATGGCGACCGTCGCGCCCAAACCGATCGCGATGGTCACGACCGCGAACACAGAGAACGCTGGCCGCCGCAGGATGGCGCGAAGGGCGAGCACGACGTCACGGCGAAGATGCAGAAGTTCATCGTGCCAGACCACGTCGGCCAGCGAGGCGCGAAGCCACTCGCGCGCCTCCGCCCGCCACAGCTCGATGCGACTGAGGCGGACGTGCAACGCCGGCGCCATGGATGTGGTGGAAAAGCCACCGGATGACGTGGTGGCGCCATCATGCGCGCGCTCTGCCCAGCCGCCGGCGGCGATGATCGTTGGCGCGGCGTCGATCTCGGCGGGCCCGAGGCGAATCGCGGCGCGTCGCACGACGATCGCGAGGCACGAAACGAAACAGATCACCAGCAGTGCCGCGGCAGCGTGGGAGAGGAGTGATCGCTCGATCGCGGGCAGGCCGCTCGTCACACCGACCAGCACCGCCAGATACACGGGCCAGCGCGCGCGAATACGGCCGGCGCCGGGGATCCACGGACGAGTGCACGGCACACCCTGCACTCGCCACAGGAGCACTTGGACCAGCAACAGTCCGACGCTCGTGAAGAGCGCGACGTGCGTCGCCGCCGCGCTGCCGCCCCAGAGACGCCAGGAGACGCCACCCGAGATGGCCACCAGGGGAACGACACCCACGCCGATCAGGACGCGTTCGAGGGCGGCCCGAGCCGTCCGCCACGGCACAAGGTCGTCGTCGAAGATCCACGAGGCGCCCAGATCGGCCGGCAGGACGGCCGCCATCCGGAGGCCGACCAGTCCGAACAAGAGTATTGAGAACGGCACGGACAAGACGAGCGCCGAAGGAGCGTCGAACGGCGCGCGCAGCAGGGCGAGCCATCCTGGCGTGGCCCACGCGACTCCCGCCCCAAGGCTGGTTGCAAGCGTGAATCGATGTCGCTCGACACGAGCGAAGGTGGTGAGCACGAACCGGATTACCGCGCGCACGTCCGAATCACGTGCGAGGCGGTCCGCCGTCCATGTCGCGCCAGGGCCGCGCCACGCCGGTGCCCGTGTGCCCTCGATTGCCGATCGCATCAGACGCCGATAGGCCAGCGGGTAGGTGAGGGTCGTCACGCCGATCGCCAGGCCGAGGCCGCTCCACGCCATTGTCGAGAAGTGGCGCGCCACGGGGGTGGCATCGCCGAGAAGGGTCTCGTACATGCCGAGAAACCAGAACGGAGGTGCGAGGAACAGCACGATCGGCGGCGCGACGGCGCCAGGACGAAATGTCTCTCGTGCGGCCGCGACGAGGGTCGGCACGGCGCACAGGCCTCCGATGATGGTGGCCGCAAGCAGGGCCTGCAGGATCGGCGAAACACGATCGAATCGCCTCGG
>Ga0068859_100007678_pt1 | contig 10956 bp, 11 predicted proteins | sample KBSSwiS22_FD_66585 | JGI IMG/M metagenome (GOLD analysis project Ga0068859, IMG submission 66585) | Switchgrass rhizosphere microbial communities from Kellogg Biological Station, Michigan, USA - KBS Switchgrass S2-2 | ecosystem: Host-associated > Plants > Roots > Rhizosphere > Soil ... | reverse complement strand
GCCTCACGACTTCGCGAGGAAGCGGGGGACGCGCTGGAGCGAGTCGAGTGGGTCACCGTCGCGACGAAGGGGCTCGAGCCGAAGACGCTCCTCCGCATGAGCGAGGTGCTGGCGCAGGTGCTCCCGTCGCGCCTCGCGGAACGTGTCGTGGTGCTCGTGGGCCCGAGCCACGCCGAGGAAGTCGCGCGGCGCGTCCCCACCCTGATCGTGGCGGCCTCGTGCGACCTGTCGGTGGCCGCGCGCGCGCAAGAAGCCTTTTCCACGGAATGGCTCCGGATCTACACGAACGACGACGTCGTGGGCGTGGAGATCGGGGTCGCCCTCAAGAACGTGATCGCGATCGCGGCGGGAATCGGGGACGGACTCGGATTCGGCGATTCCACGAAGGCGGCGCTCGTGACACGCGGACTGGTCGAGATGAATCGCCTGGCGCGAAAGCTCGGCGCGAAGCCGGACACGCTGTCCGGGCTCGCGGGGATGGGGGACCTCATCGCGACCGCGACGAGCCGCCACAGCCGGAATCGCAGACTGGGAGAGGCCATCGGGAAGGGCGCTTCGTTGAAGGAGGCGCTCGCCGCGTCGCCCATGGTGGTCGAGGGCGTGGGCACCACCGAGGCCGCCCTCGCCCTCGCGCGGAAGCACCAGGTCGAGCTACCGATCGTGGAGCAGGTGCACGCGATTCTCTACGAAGGGAAGAGCGCTCGCGCGGCGTTGCGCGAGCTGTTGACGCGAGATTTGAAAGCAGAAGCAGAACCCTTGTCCAGGAGGTGAACCGTGAAGTCGCTTCCGACCGGAAGGCTCTACTACTCCATCAGCGAAGTCAGCGACCTGGTCGGCGTCAAACCTCACGTGCTCCGGTACTGGGAGACGCAGTTCAAGATGCTCCGTCCCAAGAAGGGACGAGGCGGCGCGCGCATGTACCGGAAGCGCGACGTGGAGACGCTGTTCGAGATCAAACAGCTCCTCTACGACCAGCGCTTCACCATCGCCGGCGCGAGGCGGCGGATCCTCGACGGCAAGGCCGACGAGCGGGACCAGATCGAGCTCCCGTTCTCGAAGCTGGACCGCGAGGAGATGGTGCGTTCGCTGAAGAAGGACATGGAGGGACTCCTCACGCTGCTGCGTGACGAGGCCGTGGCGAAGGGGAGGGCGAGACGATAAGCCTAGCCTCATGAGGCGACGGATCATCGCCGCGGCGGTGTGTGCGCTCCTGACCCACGCTTGTCCCGCCCGCGGGGATACCGTTCCCGACCCCACGCCTGCACTCGAGACCTATCTCCGCGGCCTCGGCCTCGGCCCGCGCCAGCTTTCGGAGGCCGCGCGCGGCGAAGCCGTGGTGAAGCGCCTCCCCACGGAGAGCGATCGCGACGTGGCGGTCTTCGGCATGATCGGCGTGCGCGCCCCACGGGACACCGTCCTGGCGCACGTCCTCGATCTCGAGCGCTTTCTCGCCACGAAGGGGCGCCACCTCCACGTGTTCGGCGATCCCCCCACGGTGTCCGACGTCGGCGAGGTGACCTTCGCCGAGTCGGAGTATCGCGACCTCGAGAAGTGTCATCCGGGGGACTGCGGCTTCAAGCTCCCGGCGGCCGCGATGGAGGGGTTTCGGAACATCGACTGGGCCTCTCCCGACGCCAAGGCCCAAGTCGACCAGCGGCTGCGGGACGGCTTCCTCGCCCTGGTGAAGGACTACAGGAAGCTCGGGAATCACGGAACGCTCGTCTATGACGACGTTCACGGCGTCCGTTCCGGCGATGTGTTCCTCGATCTCGTCACGCAGTCACCCGAGCTCTACGAGTACGCCCCCGAGCTCGAGCGATATCTCAAGACGTATCCCGAAGGAAAACCCGAAGGCGCGCGTGACTTCTTCTACTGGTCGGAAGACCGGTTGCCGCGGCTCCGACCCACGCTCACGGTCAATCACATGGTCGTCTACGTCCCCTCCACGTCGCCCTCGGGCACGGTGTTCGTCGCCACGAAACAGATCTACGCGAGCCATTACTACGAGGGCGCGTTCGAACTGCTCGCCCTGGTCGAGGCCGGAGGAACCGGTGGGGAACGGATCACGTACCTGATCACCGTGCGTCGCTTCCGCTTCGACCTGCTGCCGCGCGGCATCCTGAATATTCGCGGCCGGGTGCGGTCCAAGCTGCAGAACGCGTTGCGCTCCACTCTCGAGCAGTACCGTTCCACGATTGAAGATACGAAGTAGGTGGCGGCGGGGGGACCGCCTCGCCCCCTTGTCGATGCAACGACGGATCGTGTAGCATCGGCCGCGAATGGCAACGCCCGGCGTCGAATTCCTTCGGTCGGGGCGTAGCGCAGCCCGGTAGCGCACCTCCTTGGGGTGGAGGTGGTCGCAGGTTCAAATCCTGTCGCCCCGACCATTTGAGCTTCGCTGTGTGACGCCCCGAGGAGAACGCCTCGGGGCGTCCTCGTTCGCGGACGAATCGGCAACAGGGGGGAGCGGTGTCGGACCTGGGGTACATCCTCGCATCCTTCGCGGCACGGAAGCTCCCGCGTTCCTGGGCGGACGGCCTCGCCGTGGTCCTGGCGGATCTCTACACCTGGACTCACCCCACCCGTGCGCGTGGTGTGACGCGGCGGCTTCAACGCCTTTCGGGAGGAACCCGGACCACCGGTCGGCCCACTCCCACGGCCCGCCAGACCTATCGCGCCTTCGCGCGCGCGATCCTCGACTTCCTCGCCTCGAAGCCGGATCCCGACACGGCTCCGAACGTGCGTCTCGATGACGAAGCGAAGGCCATCCTTCGTGACGTCCAGGCTTCGGGCCGGTCCACCGTGATCGTGAGCGGGCACTTCGGTCCATGGGAGGTCGCGCTTCAGTGGCTCGCGAAAGAGCTGGGAAGCCCCGTGGACGCGCTCGCCCGCGCGCATCGCTCTCGCAGGATCGAGCGCTTCTTCGCGTCGCGGCGCGCCGCCTTCGGTGTACGCACGCTGAGCGACGACTACCCGGCGCGCACGGCGTTGAAGCGCCTACGCGCGGGAGGCTGGATCGCCGCGCTCGTGGACGGCGGCTCGCGCCAGCCTCGTGCGAGCGCCGCGGAACGCCGTTCGGCGCAGGACTCCGAGAGCCGCGGCATCGTGCCGGTGGATCGCGCCCCGCTCCTCCTCGCGCGTCGCGCGAGCGCCCAGGTCCTCGCCGGCGTCTCCTGGCGCGCCCCGGATGGCGCCGTCGAGGTCCGCTTCCATCCCGCGTTCTCGCTCGAGCCGAAGCGGGGAGGGCTCGCGCTTCCGCAGGCCGAGGTGCTCCTCCAGCGATTCTTCGACGCCCACGTCCGGGCCCATCCCACGCAGTGGTTCGACTGGGCCGCGGGGGCCCCGGCCGCGCGTGAGGGAGGGGACGCGGCACGCGGATGAACGTGGTCGCGGTGATCCCCGCCAAAGACGCCGAATCCACCATTGCCTCCGTCGTCACGTCCCTACGGGACGCGGTGCCGGGGGTGAAGGTGGTCGTCGTGGACGACGGCTCTGCGGACCGCACGGGTGACGCGGCCCGGGACGCCGGGGCGCACGTTGTCCGCCACGCGGTGAATCAAGGAAAGGGCGCCGCGCTCCAGACCGGGTTCAACGAGGCGCTGCGCCTCGGCGCCGATCAGGTGCTCGCCATGGACGCCGACGGACAGCACGACCCGAAGTACGCGCAGGGACTGCTCGACGCCCTCGAGGTCGCGGACGTCGTGATCGGCTCGCGCGAGGGAGATCGAACCGGCATGCCGTGGCTCCGACGCAAGACGAACGACGTCACCACGTGGTGGGTCTCGAAGCTCGCCGGCCAGCGGATCCCCGACTCGCAGTCGGGCTACCGCGCGTTTCGCGCGCCCGTGTTGCGCGCGGTCCGGCCCCAGAGCCACCGCTTCGAGTACGAGTCGGAGTTCCTGATCGGCGCGGCGAGGCAGGGCTTCCGGATCGGAGAAGCGCCGATCCCGACTCTCTACAACGCTCCCGGGAGCCACATCCATCCCGTTCGCGACACGATCCGTTTCATCCGGCTCGTGCTCCGGCATCTCGTGTCGTGACCCACATCCTCGTCACGAACGACGACGGAATCCAGGCGGAGGGCCTCCGTGCTCTGGCCGCGGCCCTCGAGCCCCTGGGAACCGTCACGGTCATCGCGCCGGACCGGGAGCAGAGCGCGACGAGCCATGCCCTCACGCTCCATCGACCGCTCCGCATCCGGAAGATCTCGGAGCGCGAGATGAGCGTGGACGGCACACCCACCGACTCGGTGCTCCTCGCGGTGCATGGATTCCTCAAGGAGAAGCCCCATCTCGTGGTCTCGGGAATCAACCACGGTCCCAACATGGGGAACGACGTCCTCTACTCGGGAACGGTCGCTGGCGCGAGCGAGGGGACCTTCCTCGGGATTCCCTCGGTGGCGATGTCGCTCGCGACCTGGGGAGCGGCGGACTTTGGTCCCGCGGCGCGCGTGGCGCGGAACCTCATCCGAGGTCTCCTTCGTCGCGGACTCCCGTCGCACACGTGCCTCAACGTGAACGTTCCGGCGATCCCGTGGGAGGAGATCAAGGGAGTGCGGGTCACCCGCCTGGGGAAGCGCGTGTACCGGGACGTGATCGTCGAGAAGACCGACCCGCGCGGGAAGCTCTATTATTGGATTGGCGGAGAGGAGCCCACCTGGGAGCACGACGAGACCAGCGACTTCACCGCCGTGGAGCGGGGGTACGTGTCGGTCACGCCCCTTTCGTTCGAGCTGACCGACTACAAGGAGATCGTCGACCTCGAGGCCAGTGGAATCTCGATCGATGAATCCGAAGGGAACTGATCTCGCCGTCTCCCGGCGGCGCATGGTGGAGCAGCAGCTCCGAGTCCGCGGAATCCACGACCCGCATGTGCTCCGCATCATGGAAGCCATCCCGCGGCATCTCTTCGTGGACGACGCCTTGGTCGCGCGCGCGTACAGCGATCACGCGCTCCCGATCGGCGAGGACCAGACCATCTCCCAGCCCTACATGGTCGCCCTCATGACCCAGGCGCTCGATCTCACGGGCGAGGAGAAGGTGCTCGAAGTCGGGACCGGCTCGGGGTACCAGACCTCGATCCTCGCGGAGCTGGCGGACCGGGTGTTCACGATCGAGCGGATCCCGTCCATCGCCGCCGCCGCGAGGGAGCGCCTCACCGAGATGGGGTACTCGAACATCGTCTTCCGCTGCGCCGATGGAACGCTCGGGTGGAGGGAGATGGCCCCCTTCGACCGGGTGATGGTCACGGCGGGCGCGCCGCGGATTCCCGCGTTCCTCGAGGAGCAGCTCGTGCCCGGTGGCATCGCCGTCGTCCCGGTGGGAGTCCGCGACAATCAGTCCCTGGTCAAGCTCACGCGCACGGAGGGCGGGATGCGGCAGCGCATCCTGTGCGGGTGCACGTTCGTGCCCCTGATCGGACGGGAGGGCTGGACCGGTTGACCCTGCCCGGTACGGCTGATAGACTGCCCGGTCTGGAAATCGATTTGTTCGTCGATGTTTGCGGCCGAGGTTCGGGGCGTGGCTCAGCCTGGTAGAGCACCTGGTTCGGGACCAGGGGGTCGGAGGTTCAAATCCTCTCGCCCCGACCACTTTCCGCCGCGTCGATCCGCTCCTCGAGCGCGCCGTGCCGCACGGCCCGCAGCTCCATGACGGGACCGGACTCCTCGCGGTTCGTCGCGAGGGTCGTGGGGAGGGTACAGGGAGTCGGGTACCGATACTTCGTCCGGTCGCGCGCGGGCGAGCTTCGTCTGGGCGGATCGGTCCAGAATCTGCCGAACGGTTCGGTCCGTGTCGAAGCGGAGGGCCCCAGGGCCGTGCTCCTCGGGTTCCTCTCCGAGCTTCATGTGGGACCACCCGCCGCGGTCGTCGAGCGTGTGGACGTAGAGTGGCATCCCCCCCTCGGCAATTCGAGCTTCGCCATCCTGGCCGGTTGAGCGTTCCATGATCGAGCAACCACCCCGTTTCGTAACCGAGCTTTCCGACGCCCTCCGCCTCGGGCTGGAGCAGGGACGCCTCAGCGACGAGGACCTGGAGCCGCTCCTCCATTCCCCCGACTTCGACGCCGGCGCGTTCGATCTCTTCATCGCCGAAGCCCGCCGCCAGGGGATCCACATGCCCGAGGAGGAGCGCGCGGCGGAGATCGCGCCCGTCGAGGAGGCGGGGCGTTCGCTCGGCAGCCTCGAGCGGCGGTACATGAAGGAGATCCAGCGGTACCCGATCCTCGAGCGCGACACCGAGCGTGCGCTCTGGGAGGCCATGCGCGACGGCGAGGATGTGATCGAGCGCGAGACCGCGCGGCGAAAGCTGATCCTCGCCTACTTGCGGCTCGTGGTCTCCCTCGCCCGCGCGTACCGAAATCGCGGCGTCGAGTTCCTCGATCTGGTCGAGGAAGGAAATCTCGGGTTGATCACCGCCGTCGATCGCTTCGACGTGAACCGCGGCATCCACTTCAGCACCTACGCGACCTGGTGGATCCGCCAGGCCATCGCGCGCGGTGTCGCGAACCAGGCGCGCACCGTTCGAATCCCGATCCACGTGCTCCAGATGATGAGGCGATACGTGGCCACGCAGCGCCGTCTGGAGTCGGAGCTCGGCCGCATTCCGGGGGTCGAAGAGGTGGCGGTCGAGATGGCCATTCCGATCGCGCGCGTGCACCGGCTGCGGAGCCTCGTCCAGTCGGTCCACACCCTCGACGTCGACATGGGGAACGAGGCGTTCCACGGGTTGATCGAGTCCGAGGCGATCGAGCAGCCGCCGAGCCTGGACGAGATCATCGAGATGCAGATCCGTGATCAGCAGATCAATGAAGTGCTGAAGCGGCTCTCCGGGCGCGAGGAGGCGATCCTGCGCCTTCGGTACGGGTTCTACGACGACCGTCCGCGCACGCTCGCGGAGACGGGGGAGCACTTCGGACTGTCACGCGAGCGGATCCGCCAGCTCGAGGAGCGGGCGCTCCTCAAGCTGCGGCATCTCCTCGAGAGCGACGCGGGGGAGACGCAGGCCTCGATTCACTGAGGTTTCGCGCTCGCCTCCGTCACGACGACCGTGATCAGGAATCCGCGCGACCGGATCGTGGCGCGTCCGGGACGTGCGGCTTCGAAGCGCACCGCATAGAGCGGCGGGTCCACGGAGGGCACGCTCGCGACCCTTCCGACGATTCCCTCCGGATCGATGACGAGTGTGTGGCCGGGATACTTCCGCTCGTCCAACGTGACGGTGAACCGGGTGCTCACGGGATAGGTGAAGGTCTGGCCATTGCCGTCTTCCCGGACTTCGAGCGGAGAAGCGCCCCGGCCCGACGTCCGCGTGGCGAGCGACTCGGTCGCGGCGGTGTCGCCGATCGACGGCGCGGTGCTGTCGGTGACGGCCGCCGGGGGAGCGAACTCCACCTGAATCCGGTACACCTTCGGGTTCATCGCACGCATCGGGTGAGAGGAGGACGAGAAGGGGCGGTCTCCCATGGCCTGCGCATAGAGTGAGTCGGGCCTCTCGGACGGCGGTGGAGTGAGGTAGAGCTTCGTGTCCTGCCCGAGGAGCGAGTCGAGCGCTCCTCCGTTCCAGGACAGCACGACACCCGCATAGTCCCAGCCGAATCCCGCCAGAAGGAACGGCCGGCCGTTCCACTCCTCGAGCTCGTGGAGTGTGGTCCCGAGCGTCACCGTGTGGGGGAGCTGCCAGAGGCTCTTCTCGCCTCGAAGGATCGCGTAGGCGGGATAGCGGTGGTTCGCCGGATCGTGCCAGAGAACTTCGAGCCGGCGCGTGGAGTCGTCGGGGAAGATCACGGAGCCCGGGATTGTCTCTCCTTCGCCGATCGGGATATCCGCGCGGCGCACGTTCTGCGCGCCATAGCCCATTTGGAGGTCGATCTCGCTCTCGGTGCGGTTCATGAGTCCGATGCGCTGCCCCGGAACGATCTCCCAGGCTCCGGACGCCTGGCGTTTCTGACAGCCGGTCGAGGCGAGGAGGACCGCCATGGCCAGAGTCGCTCCGATCGAGAGGATGCGCGTGCTGGTGAAAGGCGCAGGCCGTGCGCCGTTCGCCGCTCGAGGTTCGTCCACCGTCGTGCCCTCCACAGGTCTTGGGTCCATGCTTTCCACGAACAACTGTACCGATTTTGCGGGAGCTTCGCCGCCGTCTAACGTAGCCTAGTCGCCTGGCCGGAGGAGGAGACGATATGACCGTTCGCTCGTATGCCGTGTCCCTCTCGATCGGGATCGCGCTTCTTGCGGGAACCGGAACCGTGCGCGCCCAGATCCCCGACACCTTCAAGAATCTCAAAGTACTCCCCAAGGACATCAAGAAGGACGAGCTGGTCTCCGTGATGCGTGGGTTCGCGGGGTCCCTCGGAGTGCGGTGCAACCACTGTCATGTGGGGGACAATCCGAACAGCCTCGAGGGCATGGATTTCGCGTCGGATCAGAAGGACAAGAAGCAGATCGCGCGCGGGATGATGAAGATGGCCCAGAAGATCAACAAGGACCTGCTCCCGAAGGCAGGCGTGAAGGATCCGATGGAGGTGCGCTGCGTCACATGCCATCACGGACTGCCGCGTCCCTAGACTCTGGAGACGGCCCTCCGGTCTACGGTCGAGAAGGATGGGGTCCCGGCCGCGGACAAGCGCTATCGCGAGCTCAGGGAGCAGTACTACGGGTCGGCCGCGTACGACTTCCGCCCTGGCCCGGTGAACATGGTGGCGGAGTGGCTCGCGTTCGAGAAGAAGGACTACGACGGGGCGATCGCGATCCTCGGGCTCAATTCCGAGTTCTATCCGAAGAACGGATACACGTACAACCTGATGGGACGGATCCAGGAAGCGAAGGGCGACACGGCCGCCGCGATCGCGAGCTACCAGAAGGCCCTGGAGCTGGATCCCAATGACCGGCGGAGCAAGGAACTGCTCGAGAAGGTGGAAGGGAAGAAGTAGCGGGCGTGGCCGCCTCGCGTGCTTAGCGTTTGGCCTGAGTCGACGCGAAGCGGTACGGCGCGTTCAGGGCGCGAAGCACTGGCGCGTCGCGGTCATAGACGTCGTCCGAGAAACGCACGAGGCCCTTGTCATCGATGCTGACCGTCCAGTAGAGGAGCAGGACCGGAAGCGGCTTGTCGAGGTTGATGGTGCGCATCTTCCCGGCATCGACGACCTTGCGGATCTCGGCGGGGCTCCACTTCGTGGGATTGGCCAGGACCCGCTCGGCGAGATCGAGGGGATGCTCCACGCGGATGCAGCCGGAGCTGAAGGTGCGCTTGTCGTGCTCGAAGAGGTCCTTCGACGGCGTGTCGTGCAGGTACACGGAGTGCTTGTTCGGGAACATGAACTTGACCACTCCGAGTGCGTTCTTCGGACCGGGTTCCTGACGGATCGTGTACGGGAGGTTCTTCGCGCTCGAAGGCCAGCGGACGCTCGCGGGATTCACCACGCGGCCCTTCGAGTCGTAGGCCTTGAGTCCCTTGCGCTGGAGCACGGGCTCGCCGCGGCGGAGTCCTGGGAGGATGTCCTTGTTCAGGATGCCGGCCGGGACCGTCCAGTCGGGATTGAAGACCAGATAGGTCATCTCGGATCGGAAGATGGGTGTCTTCCGCGCGACCTTTCCGACTTGGCAGCGTGCGCGCCACGTGATCGAGTCCTGGTCGACGAAGTACACGAGGAAGCTCGAGATGTTGACGAGCACGAACCGGCTCGGAAGCTCGTGCATGACCCAACGGGCGCGTTCGAGATCGACGCGGACCTGATCGATTCGTTGCTCGGGCGAGAAGTTCATGGCTCGCGCTGTGGCGGGTCCCACCGACCCGTCCGGAGTGAGGAAGGCTCGGTACTGGAAACGGCGCACCGCGGCGGCAACGGTGGAATTGAAGAGGAGCGAGTCCGCTGGCATCGACCCGGGGAGATCGCCCGTGACCATGAGACGGCGCCGAACTGCCCCGACCCTGGGATCGCGCGCGCCCTCCTGAAGCGTCGCGCCGGCCGGGATCGTGGGCCAGCCGCCACGGTCGCGGATGCCGCGGTACCACTGAAGCGTCTGCATGAGCCTGCGGTAGTAGGCCCGCGTCGGTCGGAGCCGATCGATGGCGGCGCCGAGATCATGGGATGCGAGGGAGGAGGTGAGCCACTCGACCGCGGTCTGCTTTCCGATCTTCCGGGAGGCGTTCCAGTTGGGATCGAGCTGCTCGGGGTCCACCTTGCCGAGTGCGAGATGGTGGGCGAGACGAATGAGGCCATCGGTCAGGAGGAGATCGAGATCCGCCTTCGCGTCCGGCGCGGAGGAGGCCAGGTCCGGTGCGAGCGCGCGTTGCAGGGCGTCGAGATGGTAGTCGGTGGGACGAAGCCCGTCCGCATCGACGCCGCGAATCGCCGCGAGCAGCGCGTCGATGTGCTTGCGTTCCGTCCACGCGGAGCGATACTCCCGCTGACGATAGAATTCGAGCAGGAGAGTTCTCGCGGAGATGGCTTCTCCCGCCACGACCACGGGTTTACCGGCGGAGATCGACTGAACCCGATTCCGAATGGCATCAGAGACGGGATTCCCCGCCGGGGGTGGGGAAGCACCGATCGTCCAGGCGCACGCCACGACGAGCATCGTCGACCAGGCGCGGCGCAGCCAGGAGAGGATCATTTGCGGAGTATAGACGAGTGAAGACGACTCTCGACCATATCGTGATCGCGTGCGCCGATCTGGAGCAGGGAACCGCATGGCTTCGGGAGAGGCTCGGCGTCGACCCGCAGCCCGGCGGGAAGCACGCGGCCATGGGCACCCACAACACGCTTCTTCGGCTGGGGCCTCGGCACTATCTCGAGCTCCTCGCGATCGATCCCGACGCGGAGGCTCCTCCGCAGGCCCGTTGGTTCGGGCTGGACGAGCGTGGAATTCGCGAACGGGCCGCCCGGGAGCCCTTCCTCCTGACCTGGGTCGCCTCGACGGACGATCTGGACGAGGCGGTCGCGCGCGTTCCGGAGCTGGGG
>Ga0068859_100007677_pt1 | contig 10957 bp, 11 predicted proteins | sample KBSSwiS22_FD_66585 | JGI IMG/M metagenome (GOLD analysis project Ga0068859, IMG submission 66585) | Switchgrass rhizosphere microbial communities from Kellogg Biological Station, Michigan, USA - KBS Switchgrass S2-2 | ecosystem: Host-associated > Plants > Roots > Rhizosphere > Soil ... | reverse complement strand
TTACGTATTGGTCGACGGAAGTGAAGAAGAGGTCAAGAATGCGCTGAAGGCGCTCCAACATGCGGCGTTGTTTGTACGTCAGCAGGTTGCCATGAACCTCAGTATGCGGTTCGCACCTCATCTTCATTTTGTTCGCGACACGGCAGAAGAAAACGCGTCGCGTGTCAGCTCCATACTTACCGGACTGACGAGTAAGGGCGAAATAATTGAGAAGGAAACGAGTGAGTAGTGAATGATGAGTGGTGAATGGTTGAGAGCGACTGTTCACTGTTTATCATTCGCTATCCGCTTCACAAAGAGTGTTAAGTCAAGTAGTCGAGTTAATTGAAAACAAGAATAAGTTTGGTATCACGACGCACATCAAACCCGATGGCGACGGGGTAGGCTCATCCCTCGGGCTTTGCTGGCTGCTACAATCGCTGGGAAAGTCGGCCGAGGTGATAGTTCGCGGAGATATTCCGCCTTCCTACCGCAACCTGCCTGGTGCCGACACGATCCGAGACGTCGAGCAGCTCGACGGCGAGTATGATGCCATCTTCGTTATCGAATGTTCAGACCTTGAACGTCCGGGCATCAAAGGCCTCGAAGATCAATTCACCGTAAACATCGATCACCACGCTACGAGCGCACATTTCGGCACGATCAACTGGATCGATTCGACTGCTTCGGCTGTCGGCGAAATGATCTACAACTTGTGCAAAGCGATCGGCGGACGCGTGACGCGTGAGATCGCCGAGTGCGTTTACATGGCACTCGTGACGGATACGGGATCCTTCCATTTTTCCAATACGACAGAGCGCACTTTGAAGGTCGCGTCCGAGCTGATCAAGGCCGGAGCGAAACCTGCTGACATTTCCGAAGCGGTCTACAACAATTATCCGTGGTCACGGATCGAGTTGATGCGACAGGTTCTCTCGACGGTGAAGCGCGATGAGTCAGGACAAGTCGCAACTCTTCGACAGACTCTTGCCATGCGACAGACTGCAGCCGCCGTCGATGGCGACAACAACGGATTCGTAAACATTCCACTCGCCGCGCGAGAGGTGCTCGCGGTCGTGTATATGCGCGAGGTCGGCGCAAACCAATTTCGCGTGAGTCTTCGTTCGAAAGGCGACATCAACGTCGCTCGTGTTGCCGAGAGATTCGGTGGCGGCGGACATCGCAATGCCGCCGGGCTTAGAGTCGAAGGCGACTGGGACGAGAAAGAGCAAGAGCTCGTCGAAGCGGTAAAAGATGCCGTCGACAAAGCGAATGCTACTTGGGCGGGTGACATAACAGTCACACCTGACGTTCTTTAGGGACACGCAGAAACGAAAAAATCTGCACCGCGAAATACGCGAAAAGACGCGAAAAGCGGAAACCTTGGTTACTTCTTTTTTCGCGTCTTTTCGCATATTTCGCGGGCAAAATTCTTCTCGCTTGCACCGATCTCGATGGCCGAAGCAAAAGAAAAACGATACAAGTGGCGTCGCGAAGACTATCGTGAAAACACGAAGGGACTCCTGATGGTGAATACCGGTGACGGCAAGGGTAAGACTACCGCAGCACTCGGCGTGCTTGTTCGTGCGGCGGGACGCGGTCTGAAGTGCTGCCTCATCCAGTTCATGAAATCCAAGAGCGATCGTTACGGCGAGCACGAATCGCTTGAGAAACTCGGCGTCGAAATTCACACCATGGGTGATGGGTTTACGTGGGACACGAATGATCCGGCAAAGGATATCGAAACGTCCGAAACGACCTGGGCACTCTGCCTGGAAAAAATGCGGAGCGAAGAATACGATCTCCTCGTATTCGACGAGATCGTCTACGTACTCGATTACAAGTTTCTCGATGTCGTAAAAGTTTTAGATGAAGTGCGTGTGATTCGTGAGAAGCAGACGCACCTCCACATCATCATGACCGGACGCAACGCGCCGGCGGAGCTCGTCGAAGCCGCCGATCTCGTCACCGAGATGAAAGAGATCAAGCATCCGTTTCAGGCCGGCATCTATGCACAGCAGGGAATCGAGTTTTAGTTCAGGCTTTCCGCCTTGCGGAAGCCGCTGAAGGCGGGACTCAAAACATGAAATCCAAAGTCGAAAAGCGCTCACCCAGCGGAGTCCTCGATTACATCTCGCTCGCCGTGACGACATTTGGCGTCGGATACCTGCCGCTTGCTCCGGGGACCTGGGGGTCGCTTGTTGCCGTCGGATTCTATACGGTGCTTGCTTCGACTTTTTCTGCCGTGCGTTACAGCGCGAATCCTCAATCGCCTGAAAGCCTCGTCGCCGCAATCCATGCGATCATCCTCGTTGCCTTTCTAATTTTTATTCTTCTCGGTGTCTGGGCCTCGAGCCGCTCGATCGAGCTCCTCGGAAACAGCGATGCTTCGCAGGCGGTTGTCGATGAAGTCATCGGCCAGCTTATTGTCTTCCTGTTCATCCCCTTCACATCGTCGTGGCTCCTTATCGGCGCCGGTTTTCTTCTATTCCGCCTGTTCGATATTTGGAAGCCGTATCCGATCGATCACCTGCAGGATCTTCCCGGCGGAATCGGCATTTGCGCTGACGACATGCTCGCCGGAGTGTATGCCGGTGTTTGTGTCTCGATCATCTACGCGATAAGTTTGTCCGTATGATCCTCCACGTTCTACCGGGTGATTCGCTTGTCGAAACGTTCAAGAGATCAGGTATCGAAGGCGATATCGCGATCTGCCGCGAGTGTCTCGTCGAAGGTGACGTCTCGGGTGATACGCTTCCCGAATTCTGGGAAACTCGTGCGCGATTTCTCTCGGGACAATACGGAGAGACCGCTGACGATTATCACGAAACGGTCGTTCGCGAGTTCGCAAAATTGACGGCGCTCCAATCCGGTTCCGAGATCGATCTGTGGTTTGAATATGAATTGTTCTGCCAGGCGAACATGTGGTTTTGTCTCAGTCTGATTTCGAATTCCACTGCTGATATTTTTCGCGTCGCACCGGTGATGCGTTCTGACGACGACATCTGGGATGGATTTGGAAATATGGGTCCCGACGATCTTAAGGCTTGCTTTGCGCGACGAATCAAACTAACGGACGACGATATCAAACTCGGAGCGGGTCTTTGGTCGGCATATCGAGATCAGGACAGCCGACGTCTGGCGGAATTGTCGACGCAGGAGTCGAACGCCTTTCCAAAATTAAAAGACGTAGCGGTTGCGGCGATCGAAAAGGACTCGCTTCCGCTTCAAATATTGGATGAGATCGTTGGGAAAGGGACGTCGGATTTCAGCAGTATCTTCCAGGAATTCAAGAGACGAGCAGGTGTCTACGGCTACGGCGATTCGCAGGTAAAAAATCTTCTATCGAAGATCAGTCCTCCCGCTTAGTTTCGATCTCGACCGGTTCTTTCTGAAAGATCCAGCCTCGCTTCCAAAAGTAGATCAGCAAACCAATAGTTACGATCGCCATTACAGCGAGTGTGGCGTAGTATCCGTTCTGCGATTTTAGCTCGGGCATGTTCTCGAAGTTCATCCCGTAGATACCCGCAATGAGCGACAGTGGCAGGATGATCGCGGAGACAACGGCGAGCGTCTTCATCACTTCATTGGTCTTCGTCGCAATTACCGAGAAATGGATGTCGAACAGACTGCTCACGAGATCGCGATAATTCTCTGCGAGGTCTGAGATCCGTTGCAGATGATCGTGAACATCGCGAAAGAAAGGGAGGATGTTTGGGGGAATCTGGGGAAACTCGCCGTGCGACATCCGGTAAAGGACATCTAGTTGGCGAGCCGAGATCCTTCGAAGGCGCGCGACGCTGCGTCGAAGATCCATGATGTCCTCGAGTATCGTCTTGCTGCCCTTTTTCATGTGGAAGACGCGTTCCTCGAGATCGTTGATCGCGCGATCGAAGTCGTCGACCATTGGCATGTAAAGATCGACGAGCTGGTCAAGGATCTGGTGAAGGAGGTACGCCGCTCCGCGTTGACAGGCGAACGGGCTGTTTCGTATCTGCTGTTTTACGGTCTTGATGCTGCGGAATCGCTCGAGGTGAAATGTCACGACATAGTTATCTCCGAGATAGCCGTCGAGCTCCTTTGTTCTGAAAACCGAAGTGTCCGTCTCTTCGGGGCGGACGCCATGAACGATAAAGAACAGATATGTCGGAAACGCTTCCGTCTTCGGCTGATTCCTTGTCTCGACAGCGTCTTCTATAGTGAGCGGATGAAACTTGAAAACTTCAAGGAGAACGCGCTTGCCCTCCTCGATCTGCTCTGGTGTTTCGGCGAGTATGTCGAGCCAAATGACGTTGTCTTTGTCAGCTAAAAGACCGGGTAGATCGTCGGGCGAAAAGCCTTCTTCAACGCGCTCGCCCCCTTTTCGATAGACGAAAATTTCCATGATTGATGTGCGACAGAGCGAGAAAAGCCAAGGTTCAGCAAACAATAATACCTATGCTAATCTTGGACGGCAACCTATGGCAGAACAGACCGTTACATTGAGCGTTCGAAACGTTTCGAAACGCTTCGGAGACTTCTCCGCCGTCGAAGACCTCAGCTTCGACGTCCGTGCGGGACGCGTGTTCGGATTCCTCGGTCCAAACGGCGCCGGGAAGACGACAACTATAAGAATGATCGTCGGGATCACCGTGCCGGATGAAGGATCGGTCGAATTATTCGGCCAAAAAATTTCTTCGGCTTTGCAGGACCGTATCGGCTACCTTCCGGAGGAGCGCGGCTTGTACAAGAAGATGAAGATCGTCGACCAGCTACGTTACTTCGCCGCGCTCAAAGGAGTCTCGGCGGCGGACACGGAGCGGAAGATGGACTTTTGGCTCGATCGCATGCAGCTCAGCGATTGGAAAAAAAAGAAGACGACGGATCTTTCGAAAGGCATGCAGCAGAAGATCCAGTTTATCTCGACGGTGATGCATGACCCTGACCTGCTGATCCTCGACGAACCGTTTTCCGGACTCGATCCGATCAACGTTGAATTTCTGATGGACGTGATATCGGAATTCAAAACGCAGGACAAGACGATCATCTTTTCGACCCATCTTATGGAGACGGCCGAGAAACTTTGTAAGGACATTCTGTTGATCAATAAAGCCCGAAAAGTTATTTCGGGAAGCTTGCGTGAAGTGAAGGAAAGTTACGGCAAGAATCTTATCGCGTTGCGTGCGACGGGAAGCGAAGCGATCCTGAGTGACCGTTCGATTGTCGCCAAAACCGACGTCCACGCTGACGAGACGATCGTGCATCTGAATAACGGAGCCGATCCTCAACTTCTGCTTCGGAGACTCATCGATGGCGGAGCGGAAATTACAAAATTCGAAGAAGTGGAAGCGAGTCTCAACGACATCTTCATCGACAAGATACGCGGAAATCACGATAACCAAGGATAGTTAATGAAGAAATTCCTCGCCGTAGTAAAACACGAATACAAGAAGGTCGTATTGAAGTGGTCGTTTCTCATCGGCACTCTGCTCCTTCCATTTCTCGCGGCGTGCTTTGCCTTGGTCCCGTTTATCATTTTCTCGTTGAAAGGCGAGCCGACGCGGATCGTCATAGTCGATCCGACAGGAAAGATCGAGCCTCGGCTGAAGGCCAACCTCTCATCGGAGAAAATGGAAGCCCGGGCGCGCAAGGCTGCTGAAGAATCTTTGAAAGATTTCACTCCGTCGCAGGAAGAACAGATCAAGCGTGGTTCGGAACAGATCGTACAGCAATTCGAATTCATTAGTTACGACACCAAAGGCGCTCTGACAAACGATATTCGCGCGGATTTGAATTCGATGATCGTGAAAGGCGAAGCCGACGCATATCTCTTGATCCCTGAGGATGTTGATTCCGGCGAAGCGACCTTCGAATTTCGATCTCGAAAAGCGGGTGATGTCGTTGTCAACGAAAGTTTCCGACAGGCCCTCGACGACGCGGTCAGGTCTCAACGGCTCGCGGATGCGAACATCAGCGAAGACCGGCTGAAGGAGTTGACGCACGCTGTGAATCTGGACTCGAAGGGTATTGATGAAAAGGGTGTAGAACGAGACAGCGGCGGGACATATGTCGCCTCTTTTGTCATCGGATTGATGATCTACATCACGCTTGCGATTTACGGCCAGGCGATCATGGGTGCCGTCGTCGAAGAAAAGGAGACACGGATCGCGGAGATACTTTTCTCTTCAGCTCGGCCGTTCGAGCTTATGATGGGCAAGCTCGTCGGCGTCGGACTGGCGGGATTGACGCAACTCGGGATATGGGTCGCATCGGCCGCGGTGATCGTCAGCATCATCGCGCTCCAAACCGATATGAGCGCGTTGATCGGGACTCTTCCATCGATCTCGCCGCTGATGATTCTATATTTTCTCGTGTTTTTCCTACTTGGATTTTTTATCTACGCTTCGATCTTCGCGCTCATCGGATCGATGGTGACGACGGTTCAGGAAGGCGGACAATTCGCATTTCCGCCCGTGATGCTGATGCTCGTAAGTTTTTATTTCAGCATCGCAGTCATGCGCGATCCGAACTCGAATCTTTCATTCTGGGTTTCGATCGCTCCATTCTTTGCGCCGATCACGATGCCCGTGCGAATTCTTTCGGAGACGCCGCCCTTCTGGCAGATCGGACTTTCGTTTATCGTCAATGCGGCCACGATCGCCGGACTGATCTGGCTTGCATCGCGTGTGTACCGAGTTGGAATGCTGATGTACGGGAAGCGTGCGACGATCCCGGAAGTTTGGAAATGGATCAGGCAGGCATAAGGTTTTGGATATGCTCGAGATTGAAAAAAAATATCGACTGACGCCCGAACGACGCTCCAAGATCGAGGACTCGATGAAAGAGTTAGGTGCTCAATTCGTACGCGACGATGTTGAGGAGAATACGATCTACGGTGGAGAGGTGCTCGGGCAAACAGCAAGTATCGTCAGGATTCGAAGGACCCGCGACCGGGCGATCCTTACCTACAAACGAAGGATCGAGGATGCATCGGACGCAAAGCATCAGATCGAGCATGAGAGCGAGGTCTCAGATCCGGAGTCGGTCGCAAAGATACTTCTCGAACTTACGCTTGAACCGAAGCTCGTTTACGAAAAGCGTCGTGCGGTCTGGAAGCTACGTTCCGTAGAGGTCCTGATCGATGAACTCCCGTTCGGTTTGTTTATGGAAATCGAAGGAAGCTTGACGGGAATAAAAGAAGCCGAGATGTTACTCGGCATCGAAGATCTGGAAACCGAGCACGAGACTTATCCTCGACTCACCGCTCAACTCGGAAAGAAAACAGGTTCGATGATCGAGTCCAGGTTCGACTAAAGCTTCTTGTCGGCAGTAAGCATCAGGATGTCCGAAACAAGCTTCTCGGGCTCGAACGGTTTCGTCGCGTAAAGCTGGAAGCCTGACTCGAATGCTTTCTGCTTGCTCTCTGCCGTAGTAAACGCGCTCAGTGCGATCGCCGGGATCGAGCCTCCGTGATCGGCCGGCATCTGTCTAATTCGCGAGATGAGCGAATACCCGTCTTCGTCCGGCATCGCGAGATCGGAAATTATCAGGTGAGGCAGACCGTTCTTCGGTTTGGAAAGGATCTCCATCGCGACCTTCGCCGACTCGGCGCTAAAAACATTCGCACCTGATTGTTCAAGAAACAACTGCAGAACCTCGCGCGAATCTGCATCGTCCTCGACAACAAGAATTCGTTTATCGACAAGCGACCGACGGTTTGTTAGAGGAGCTTCATCGTTTTCCACTTCCGGCGGCAGCTTTGAATCGCTCAGCGGAAGTGTGACAACAAACTCCGCACCCCTGCCCAAACCCTGGCTAAAAGCGCTGACCACACCGCCATGTTTTTTCACAAGTATCTTGACGATAGAAAGCCCGAGGCCAAGACCGGTGTTGCTGCGACTGCGACCAATTTCGCCTTGCGAAAACTGATTGAAAATGTTCGGCAGTGCCTCGGGATCGATCCCGTGCCCTGTGTCCCTAATGTGGATCGCGACCGTCTCAGCAGTCGATTTCAATTCGATCGAAACCTTGCCGCCGTCGGGTGTAAATTTTATCGCGTTCGAAATCAGGTTGGTGAAAACCTGCTGCAGCCGACCGGCGTCGGCGATGACGATCACCTCATCGCAGTCGGCGTCGAAAGTGAAGTCAAGGTTATGAGTCTCGGCCACCGGCTTCTGCGATTGATAAGTGGCACGCACGACCTCGCACAGATTCGTCGGGTGAAATTCCAAACGAAGCTTGCCCGATGCGACGCGAGCAGAATCAACCAGGTCATTGATCAGTTTTGTCTGAAGACGCGCGCTCCGCTCTATGGTCTCGAGTGCGTTTTTTCGCGTCGGTTCGTCGACGGTCTTCGTCAAGAGTATTTTTGACCAGCCGAGAATCGCGTTCAGTGGCGAGCGCAACTCGTGCGAGACGAACGCGAGGAAGAAATCTTTTGCGCGATTTGCTTCGACGGCTTCATCGCGGGCGCGCTTCTCGCGATCGTAAACTTTTGCGAGCTCTTCGGCGGCGTACTTTTGCTGCGTGACGCTTCGAACAATTCCCATCATCCGGCGCGGCACTTTCTCTGCATCTCCGATGGATTTCCCCTCGGCCGATATCCAGTCGACAGTCCCGTCGCTTCGCACGACACGAAACTCTTCCTCGTACGTGACGCTCTTTGTCTGCAGTCGCTCAAAAAGTTGATCGACGAATCGTCGGTCGTCGGGATGGACGACGGTCAGGACCGATTCAAATGTCACCGGATCATAGGCCGGTAATCCGAGCAGTTCGTTGCAGCTCGGCGTGGCGTAGATCCTTGATTTTTCGATGTCCCAGAACCACAGTCCAATGCCGGCATTTTCCGCGGCACGCAGGAGCTGTTCGTTTTCTGCATCTTGAGAGTCATTCGGATCACGGTCCGGAATCAATCGCGCACAGACAAAAATTTCCCGCTGCGAATCTGAAATCGTCAGAGCCTGGAGCTGCAATTCGACCGGAACCTTCTCGTCCGCACTGACACGAAAGTCGACGAGTACTTTAGAGGATTCGCCCGCGGCGGCATCGGAAACGGCCTTGGCGACGAGCCGTGCGGTATTTTCGGACGACTGCCAGAAGACTGTATCCGAGAACGACTGGCCTCGAAGCATCTTTGTCTTTGTGTTCGCTTTTTGAAACAGGCGCCCGTTAAGCGCGAGGACGCGGCCCGACGCGTCAAGCGTGCCGAAGAATTCGAAATTCTTGTCGAATACTTCTAAAGACCTAGGATCGAAACCGGCGGGGTCCGCCGATTCTAAACCTGTTTTCTCGACTGGGCGCATTTGTATTTAAGACGGTGCTTTGGAGTCCGGTGAAAAAAGACCCCGTTAAAACTGAGTTAACGGGGTCAATGTTAGCAAAAAGATTCTCTTTCTCGTAGCGTTAAACCGCTGCGCGTCCCGTTAGAAGTCGAATCACGAATACCACGACCGCGACCAACAGCAGGACATGTAAAATTCCGCCGAACGTTTGACCAGCGACAAGACCCACAAGCCATAAGACCAACAAAATGACGATAATAGTTTCCAACATAATCCAGAATTCCTCCCTTGTTTGTTTATGCCGAATTTGAAAGTCCCGTCGGCACTATCCACGGAGAATTCAATTGCCATGCCAAGAACCGCAGGGCTGGAAAAAGCCAGTAAAAGTCGAACTCACGGATGAAGGCGGTTAGATCCGTCTCAAGAAATTGCATGAAACGCATACGCAAATTCAGCAGGTCCGAGTCGGTCCTCCGATCGGAAATGCGGAACCTGAATTGTGCATCGTAATCGTACGGAATCTTAGAGCCCGCGACGCTTGCTCGAAATGTAAGTGTTGAAATAATAGAAACTAAGCCACTTGGCATAATGATTGCGAAAACTCGAGTCGTTAGGTGCAAATCTTTTAAAATTTACGGAGTGACCCACTTGAAAACCTCGGCTGGAAAGAAAGGTGTAGACGGCGAAAAACTCTCGCGGCGCCTCGAGCTCGTGAGAGATCTTAGATTAGCTCCGGAGAGATCGCCCCGGCGTTTCCGGATCGGCCTGGCAGACGATTTATTCAGCAACACGCTCCGCGCTAAGGAAGCGAGTCAAAGTACCGAACCTGATTTGCGGATGGAAAGTGAGACTGCGATTCATAGCGAAGAACAGCCGGCATTCCCCCAAACTGAACTTTTGGTCGGACTCGCTGCGATCGCCGGTTTGACTCTGGGCTATCTGCTCGGAAAGAGACAGAAGTAAACGGCCCAAACGACGGCGTTTGATTTTGATACAATATTCATATAACAACGATTCTTGCTTACTAAAACTATGGCGAATAAAGCGCTAGTAATCGACGACGACAAGGTGACTCTTGAGCTTTTGACGTTCCAGCTCGAGTCCGAAGGCTTTGAAGTGACGACTGCCGAGAGCGGCGAGGTCGGCCTTGAACAGATAAAACAAAATGACTTCGACGTGATCCTTACCGACTTGCATCTTCCCGATGTAAGCGGCATCGGTTTGGTGAAAAGCTCGAAAGAGCTCGCACCTCAGACCGAGATCATCATGATCACGGGTGACGGCTCGAACGATCGCGCAATTGAAGCGACTAAGGCCGGAGCGTTTTGGTATTTGGAAAAGCCTTTAGACTTCGATGAGCTTTTTGAGCTGATCGGGAAGGCTGTCGAACGCAAGCGTCAGGCGGCCGAGATCAAGGAGCTTCGTGGCCGACTGTCGAGCCGCACTTCGTATGAAGGCGTGATCGGCGGAGCCCGGTCGATGCAAAACATCTACGAGATAATCGAGAACGTCGCCGATTCGGAAGCGAACATCTTGATCCTCGGCGAATCAGGAACTGGTAAAGAGGTCATCGCGAACGCCGTGCATTACAAGAGCCGTCGTTCGAACAAACCTTTTGTAAAAGTAAACTGCTCGGCACTCCCGAAGGACCTCATCGAGTCTCAGTTGTTCGGTCACATCAAAGGATCGTTCACGGGGGCGAACAGTGACAAGGTCGG
>Ga0068859_100007675_pt1 | contig 10961 bp, 7 predicted proteins | sample KBSSwiS22_FD_66585 | JGI IMG/M metagenome (GOLD analysis project Ga0068859, IMG submission 66585) | Switchgrass rhizosphere microbial communities from Kellogg Biological Station, Michigan, USA - KBS Switchgrass S2-2 | ecosystem: Host-associated > Plants > Roots > Rhizosphere > Soil ... | reverse complement strand
CGGCAGAGCTTACTATGCGCTGGGCGAGGCGCAGCCGGCTTTCGAGTCTTACAGTCTCGCGCTGCCGGTGATGCGCGCATTTGGGAATCAGAGCGGAGAGGCGAGCGCGTTAACACAGATCGGCTCGGTTTACAGATTAATCGGCGAGCCGCAAAAGGCCCTCGATCATTTCGAACAAGCGCTCCCTCTCTGGCGCGCCCTGGGTGACCAGCGGAATGTCGCGATAGTCCATAACAACCTCGGTACGGTCTATTACCTTTTGGGCGATTCAGATAAGGCGTTGTACTACTTTCAGCAGGCACTCCCGGAAGCGCGTGCGAAAGGTGATCGCGGCCTCGAGGCCGTGGTGCTCATGAACACGGGGAATGTATACAACCTTCAGAATGAGCCAACGAAGGCGCTCGAACACCTCGACCGTGCGCTCACACTCGCGCGCAACATTGGCGACCGCAGGACAGAAGCAGCAGCACTGACGCACACCGGAACTGCATACAGCATTTCGGGAGACAAGACAAAGGCCCTTGATAATCTGGAGCGTGCGCTCAAAGTCAGGGTAGACGCGAATGACCGCCAGGGCGAAGCGGTCACCCTCAACAATTTCGGCCGCGCCTTCGAGAGGTTACACGAGCCGCAAAAGGCCCTCGAGTACTACGACCAGGCTCTCCCGATCTGGCGTGCTGTGGGTGATCGCAATGGCGAAGTCGCGGCGCTTTACGGCATGGCACGCGCCGAGTCCGATCTGGGTAACCTGCAACGAGCAAGTCAACGCACCGAAGCTGCACTCGCGATCATCAACACACTACGCACGAAGATCACTAGCCTCGATCTGCGCGCCTCCTACTTCGCCTCAGTACAGGACTTATACAAGCTCCGGATCGATCTTTTGATGCGTCTTCATAAACGTCAACCTGAAGCCGGCTTTGACGTCGCCGCGTTGAAGACTTACGAGCAAGCGCGTGCGCGCAGCCTGCTGGACATGTTGGCCGAAGCGAGCGCCGACATACGTCAGGGCGTCGATCCCGCTCTGCTTGCACGCGAGCTCTCTCTACAACAGACGCTCAACGCTGAAGCGGATTGGCAGATACGCATCTTCGGCCGTAAGCACTCTGAGGAAGAAGCAAGTGCGTCGCGGCGCAAGATAGAAGAACTCTCGACGCAATTGCGCGCGATCGAGGCGGAGTTGAAAGCCCATAGCCCGCGCTACGCAGCGTTGACACAGCCGGCGCCGCTCGGTCTGAAGGAGATTCAAACCACCGTCACGGATGACGCGACGTTGCTGCTCGAATACTCACTAGGTGAGGAGCGTAGTTATCTCTGGGCGGTGACAGCGACTTCGTTTTCAAGCTATGAACTACCGCCGCGCGCGACGATCGAGGCTGCTGCGCTGCGCTGTTATGAGCTCTTAACTGCTCGCAATAAGTACGTGAAGTTTGAAACGGCAGATGAGAAGCGCGAGCGTGTTCGACAGGCCGACGCTGAGTATCCCAATGCAGCCAAAGCTTTGAGTGAGATGCTGCTTGGGCCAGTCGCCGGACAGCTAGAGCGAAAGCGTCTGCTTGTCGTTCCGGATGGTGCACTGGAGTATCTGCCGTTCGCTGCGCTTGCGATCCCGCGCCAGTCATCGACGGCGAATCCTGCGTTCGTGCCACTCATGGTCCAGTACGAAGTGACGAGCATTCCGTCGGCGTCGACGCTCGCAGTACTAAGACGCGAGCTCGAAGGCCGCGCGCCGGCGGAGAAAGTGGTAGCTGTCTTCGCTGATCCAGTGTTTGACAAGACTGATGAAAGGGTTAGTGGACTTACGAGCCGCAACGCGGGCGAGCACCACATCGCAGCGGATATGTCTTCAGACAAGGTTCCTTTACCGAGACTGCCATACACGCGCCAAGAGGCTGAAGCGATCCTCGCGCTCGTACCTGCAAACGCCCGAAAGGCTGCACTCGGGTTCGAAGCTAATCGTGCGGCAGTGATGAACGACGACTTAAGTAAGTATCGCATCATCCATTTTGCAACCCATAGCTTCCTCGACACCGCGCACCCGGAGCTTTCGAGCATCGTGCTTTCGACGTTGGACCGACAGGGAAAACCTCAAGAAGGCTTTTTGCGTGCGCATGAGGTCTTCAACCTGAAATTGGGAGCTGAGTTGGTGGTGCTGAGTGGTTGTCGTACCGGTCTCGGGAAGGAAGTGAAAGGCGAAGGTCTCTACGGGATGACGCGTGGATTTATGTATGCTGGTTCGAAGCGTGTGCTGGTGAGTCTTTGGGATGTTCAGGACCAGGCGACGGCGCAGTTAATGACCGATTTTTATCGAGACTTGCTGGGGCCGAAACGGCCTAACACGGCAGCGGCGCTCAGGGGGGCGCAGATCGCGATCTGGCGTGACGCGCGCTGGCAGGCGCCTTACTACTGGGCCGGGTTCGTGCTCCAAGGTGAGCCCAGGTAGCGTTTTGTGCCTTTTTGCGGCTACTGTCCGTTGCGAGCTAGTCTGATCTCGGACAGCAAGTCTTTGACTATCTCAGAGAGCCGGCCCGTGTTCCGCCAAAGAACTCCTCCGCGCGCATTGACTAGTACTGCTGACGCTTGAACATCGCCGCCGCTGGTTTGCGAAACCGTTATCTTGAGCGCCGCATCTGCCTCATCTGCGTCGGTGGTTGCAGCAACCACGCCGCTCGATCCCAGTCTCTCGACGAGGTTATTGCGTAATTCACTCGACACTGCGTCGCCGCGGATTTCTATGTAGATCTTCTTTACTTCTCTGAGCGTTAGATTGGCGATTACACTTCCACTCCGCACCGCATCGGCGTCGTCTTGTGCTGGAGCAGTGGCACTGGGTAAAGAGGGTGTCTTAACTGCAGTTGATCTTTTAGTCTCTCGCGGTGATGGAGACACTTTCGCTGCTGCTTTGTCTGGTATATTGATTTTTTCGTTTGCTGGCGCCAGCGGAGTCGTCTGTACAACGCTGGTCAGCGCGGGTCCAGTAGTTTGATGCGAACTTAAACTCACATACACGAGATAGCTCGTCAGGCAGATAAGCGCTACGCCCGCAACGAGGATGGATATGCTTGCGCCGCTCCACTCCAAACCGCGACGAAGGTTGAGCCGTTGCCACCACAAACGCGCGGCCCTGTTCGGATTCGTTTCCTGATAGCCGAACGTGACCAGCAGTTCACCTCCACCCGGTTCGATCTGTCTTCGCGTAATACTTAGTGACAACTCCTGCCCTCCTTCCAACCGGATCGAATAGACAGCAGGCGTGTGCTTTTCGAAAGAGCTGAGCAGGTGTGTCGCGAGCAGGAGATCGCCGTGTGAGTCAGTCGTAGTGACTTCGATGACTTCTGCGTCTTCGTCAGCGCTAAAGCTAAGGCTCGGCTGTTCGGCAGGATGTAACCGGCCGCGTTCTATTCCATCGACCATGATTCGTAACATGCCCGTCGATGGCGCACGGCGACGCCGTCCCGCCTGTTGGTCGAGCAGGTGATTAATCTCAGCCAGCTCTTCGGCACTCAACTCCGAAGACGCGTTACGTTGCCGAGGTGGAGACTCGTCGCTCGACTGGTCCAGGTAAAAACGCGGCAACGCCATCCGCTCCGCCGGCGGGCTGTAGCCGAAGGCCGCGATTAACCTTTCAAAGCAATCCGGGTCCAGGATCGCGTGGATGCGGTTGACTTCGATTTCGTTTTCATCGGCGTTACTCTTCGATGTCAACGAGGCAATAACTGACTTGAGTGGATCGAAGTCTCGTGGCACCTGGCATTGCGTGTCCCAGGGGGTGAATAGTTGCTGGCACTCTCTTACAAGTGACCGTAGTTCGCTTGTGCCGGGCTGAGTCTCGAACCTCTCTTCACCGCGCTGGTGACGACAGGCTCGAATCAACTGACCAAAGCGCTGATACATCTCATGCATCAAGACGGCTTTTCGCGAGCGGTAATAATAGTCGTCCTTTACGCGCTCGGGCTCGCCGATCACTGCGTTATAAATTTCCATGGTTTCAAGCGTGCTGTAGCTGTGTAGGAGACGGCTGAAACCGAGCGTAACGTAGAAGGCATTCCTCTTCGTCGTGATTCTCACGAGGTGCTTGATGAAGTAAACGAGGAGGTCTTCTTCGGTGGCCGGGTCGCCGACAGCGGGAACGTCAGGGGACGCGGCCTGGGCGGCACGCTCCTTCTGGCGCTCATAAGTTTCCGATTCGATATAGACGAGACGTTGCAGCAGGTGCAGGTCGCTGAACAGCGCTTTGTTGCGGATGCCGCCAGTCCGGCGCGAATCTCCGCGCGAAAATCTTCCGACGGGCACGTAGTACAGCCGCTTGCTCTGCACTGCCATCGCGACGTTCAACTTCAGCGTGGCAGCAGCGACGACTCGAATCGCCATACTCTTGTCCTGATGGAGAAAGTAGGCGAGACGGTAGGCCTTGTTCAGCACCTGTTCTGTAGATACTTTGTTCACTGCTACGGACATTGATAGGCGCACATTTCAGCACGTCCTGCTACGACCAGCGTGGCATTTTCGGAATTTTAGCCGCAGCCGCTATTCTGTGTTGTGTTAAGATGGGCCACTAACCCATAACCCGACCTCACCGTTCAACCTGATTTTAGGAGACACTCGATGAGGAAGACGCTAGCTCTGCTGCTTGCCGCTGGTTTTATATCCCTGGTGCCCTCTGCTCGTCTGTCAATCAAAAGCCAGACTCCGCCCGCGTCCAGCAAGTTCCAGAGGGTCGCCAATCCTATACCCAATCGGTATATCGTCGTGTTGGCGACCACTGACCTTAGTCCCATTGCGGCTCCGGCCCCAACACCAAAAGCAGCGACCCCGATGAAAGCTATGGCTTCACCAGCGATGGCGCTCTCTCTCGATTCGAGTTCCGTCGCTGTGGTCGCAGAACCAGCGCCTGATCCGCAGGTGGTTGCGACCGCCACTGAATTGACGTCCACGTACGGCGGCACGTTCTCTGTCACCTGGAGCGCAGCGCTCAAGGGCTTTCGCTTAAACGCTACCGAGGCACAGGCGATTGCGATGAGTGGCGACTCGAAAGTCGCATTCATTACGGAGGACGGCGCCATCGCGGTAGGAACGCCAGACTCTGACCCGATTCGCATGTCTCCCGATCCGAGTGCCGACCTAAACCCACAGCCCCATGCGTCATGGGGACTCGATCGCATCGATCAGCGGAGTCTGCCGCTTAATGACTACTATGCCTATCACAACGATGGTGACGGTGTGAACGCCTATGTCATTGACACCGGTATTCTCACCACGCATTACGAATTTGGTGGACGTGCTTCCGCCCTCTACGATGCGCTTGGGAGTGAGGAAAGCACGGTCGTGGATTGCAACGGGCATGGTTCGCACGTGGCGGGCATCATCGGCGGGCGAACCTTCGGGGTGGCCAAGAAGGTGCACCTGTTCAGTGTGCGCGTGCTCGACTGTCAAGGCACAGGCGCGTGGTCGGACGTCATTAACGGAGTCAACTTCGTGACCTGGCATCACGCGCAGTCAGCGCAACAGGGTATACCTGCGCTGGCCAACATGAGTCTCGCTGGAGGTACGAACAGGGCCGTCGAAGCCGCGGTCAGGAATTCAATCAGAGCACAAGTGACCTATATAGTAGCGGCCGGTAATAGCAATAGCGACGCGGCAACTTTTTCACCTGCGGCAGTCGCGGAAGCGATAACGGTGGGCGCGACGGACCGGTACGACAATCGAGCCGAGTTCTCTAACTACGGCTCGACCTTGGATCTTTTTGCGCCCGGCGTCAGCATCACTTCGGCGTGGGTCGGTGACGATCTGATGATCGCAACTGCGTCAGGTACGTCGATGGCGGCGCCGCACGTGGCCGGCGTCGTAGCTCTTTACCTGCAGAGCCACCGGTCTGCGTCGCCTGCTGAAGTACGCTCGGCGCTGGTCGGCAATTCCACCACGGGTGTAATCAAGAACGCGGGACAGGAGTCTCCAAACCGCTTACTGTTTACGAACTACTAAAATCGAGCCTTTTTGTGGCTAGCTTTCCAGGGCTAAGCGGGAGTGCTCCATTACGTCCGGAAAAGACCCGCGACCAAAGAAGACGTGATGGGCAAGTTTTGTGAACACCGGAAGTCGTAAGAACGCACATCCCAGTTCCAGCAGTTGCGGCTGACGAAGACTCGAAGCAATCCGCCGCGCCCACAAGCGAGATGTAAACCGCGAGCGGAATAGTTCACCCGAGTACGCCTGCAACACCTGCGCATCAGCAGTCGACAAATACTCGCCAACCACCTTCGCAGCGAACGCAGACAGGCGCAGGCACGGATCCAAACCGCCAGCGGTCAGTGGTGAAACGGCGCCGGCGGCGTCGCCCAGCAACAGGCCGGTTGCATTCGCGATGTTTTTGAGCACGCCGCCAACCGGAATGAACCCTGCGCGTGCTTCGATCTGTTTTGCGTTTCGCAAGTCGATAATGTCTGCGACGCGCGCATGAAAATTCTGCAGTGCCGGCATCGGGTCGAACAACGACGGATATCCGCCGACGCCCAGGTGTGTCTCTTCGCCGTCGTGTGCAATCCATGCAATGTACCCTGGAGCCAGTTTCGGATCGAGAAAACAAAGTAATCGCGGTGGACCCTCAAGCACGGCTCCACGAAAAATATTTTCCACACCCACAATCCATTCGCGATTCAATTCCAGTTTCAAATCGCGAGCGACACGCGAACGTGCACCATCCGCACCGATCAGGTAGCGTGTTGTGATCGAGCGGGTCGACGAACTACAGCTTAGTCGAACTGTCACCTTTCGGTCGGCTGCCGAATGGCCGAGGTAACTTGTTTGCGGCAGCCATTGCACACCGGAGTGTAAACATTGCTGCAAATAACGCTGGTACAGTTGGCCCATGCGGCCGATGCGAAACTCGTCGTGTTGGCTTACAAGCTCCAGCGGGCGGAGCGCGGGCGAATAGAGTGAGACGTGTTTGATTGCGGGTCCGAGACAGTCTTCGGGAATGTCGAAATCGACGAGGGTGCGGCGCACGAAGATGCCGGTGGTATGGATCTTCTGGTCGAGTGTGTGCTTGCGATCGACGAGGAGAACGTTCAGGCCTTGTCGAGCCAGCAGCCGGGCACACTGAAGTCCCGCCAGTCCTGCCCCAATGATAGTCACGTCATAACTGCTTCTCATGAACTTCCGGCCAAGTCCTTTTCGTCGCAAAGCATCTTAGGCTCTCCGCCGGATTCTCGTCAAGCACTTTACGAGGCAAACTCGCCAGCTGAGATAAATGCAACTCTGTTCGTCTGCGGTATACTCGGCTCCCCCACAACAATGGCACGTATCCACTGGGTCTTATCTCTTAGTCGCTTTCCCCGAAAAGTCTCTATGTCGAGCATATTCTCGCGCAAAGGCGCAAAGGCGCAAAGCGCTGCCGCGTTTTAGAGGGATTTCTTTGCGCCTTTGCGCCTTTGCGCGAGAAATATTTCGCCGCTGCGCGGGTCCCTAATGCATTTGAGTGCTTTTCGGGCAAAGCTACTCTGAGCTCTGAGCTCTTAGCAAAGAATTCAGCTACACAAAAATGTGACACCTGCCTCAGTATATTTACGGATTGTGCGCAGTCGTAGTAAGCGCTTTAATACTTCCCGCTGGCCTCAGTTATTGCTGCGTCAAAATAATCAACAACACTGATAACGGCCCCTCGAGGTGGGCGACTTATGATTCGAGCACTCCTGGCTGATGACCACGCCGTCATGCGTCGTGGTATTCGAGATATCCTGGAATCGGACACGGAAATTAATGTTATCGGCGAAGCCGGTGACGGGCGCGAGGCCATTCGGCTGGCAGAAAAGCTCAGACCTGACGTGTTGGTCATCGATCTGGGAATGCCGGAGCTGAACGGGTTGGATGCAATTCGGCACATGCGGCGAGAGCAGCCGGATATTGAGCTGCTTGTGTTTTCAATGCACGACTCCGAGGAGCTTATCCGCGAAGTGTTTGCGGCGGGAGCGCGAGGTTATGTTTTGAAGTCGGATGCAGTCCTTTATCTCATCGAAGCGGTTAAATCCCTCTATCGTCACAAACCATATTTTACTCCGCGAATCTCGGAGGCGATTCTGAATTCGTTTGCATCGGCGAATGGTGGTCACTCGAGTTCGGACACAGTTGGCCCACTTAGTGGTCGTGAACGAGAGATCCTCCAGTTGTTGGCCGAGAACAAGACTAACAAGGAGATTGCGGTACGCCTGGGAATCAGCGTTCGCACGGTCGAAACCCATCGACGCTCGATAATGCAGAAGCTGAATGCGAATTCGATCGTGGAGTTAGTGCATTACGCGATTCGAAACGGCATCGTGCAACCGCGAGTCAAACTAGATTGTTAAGCCGCAAAAAGGCACAAAAAAAACCAAAGAAGGCACAAAAAAGACGTAAGGAGTTTTGGGCCTTGGGCGCCTTTTTGTGCGTTTTGTGCCTGTTTGTGGCTACGTTCGCACAACGAGGCGGCGCGACCGGGACTGTTATGGCAATCATGGCGTTCCAGATGTTGCTGATCGCGGGCCTTCTGGCGCAACGTGCCAAAAGCGCACGCGCCAATCGCAGCCTCGCTGAGAGTGAGGAGCGATTCGCGAGAGCGTTTAAAGCCAATCCGCAACCGATGGCGATAAGCACGCTCGAGGACGGTCGATACGTTGTCGTCAATGAAAGCTTTCTCGCAATGAGTGGCTATACGCTCGCTGAAATCATTGGCCGAACATCACTCGATGTAGGCGTTTTTGCAACCAAAGAAGAAAGAATGAAACTGTTTTTAGAACCGCTGCTCGAAACCGGCACTTGGCGAAACTTTGAAACGCGATTTCGCACGAAGTCAGGCGAATTCAGGCTGCTGTTGTCGTCAGCGGAGTTAATTGATCTCGGCGGCGAGAAGTGTATTGTGGTCGCTTCCACCGACATCACGGAACGGAAAGAATCTGAACAGCAACTTGCAGAGCTCACCGGCCGTCTGCTGCGCACGCAGGATGACGAGCGCCGACATATTGCGCGCGAACTGCACGACGGTACGGCGCAGAATATCGGGTTGATTATGTTGAATCTCGCGCAAGTGCAAGGCACAGCCGGGCAATTGGATAGAAAGAATGCCCACCGTTTGAGCGAGAGCCTGGCTTTGGGCGAGCAAGCGTTGCGCGAGATCAGAACGCTCTCGTACGTGCTGCACCCGCCTTTGTTGGATCAGGCGGGTCTTATGACGGCACTCAAATGGTACGTCAAAGGCTTCACTGACCGCAGCGGTGTGAAGGTCGGTTTAACTGAAACCGGCAGCAACGGTCGAATGGCTCCGGAAGTTGAATACGCATTGTTCCGCATCGTGCAGGAGTGTCTGACGAACATTCGTCGCCATACCCACAGCGAAACAGCAGAAATAGCTCTGACGCGAACTCCGAGTGAAATCGTTTTGACGGTGAAAGATTGTGGCAAAGGCCACCAGGTACTGGCAATGCCGAATGGTGACGGCATCGAGAGCATCGGCGTGGGAATTCCCGGCATGCGACATCGAATCAAACAGTTAGGCGGAGAGTTACTCGTTGACACTGACATGAATGGAACTACAGTGACGGCCACAGTGCCGGTTAATGCTGATTAGCCTACCGTAGAACACTGACTGCCATACCAGAAACGTGCAGGGCCGTAATCAATTCCGCAACCTCGGAATACCAGATCAAGGCGATTTACCCCTTCCGGCAAAGTAACTATCTTTCAACCGAATTCACAGGAGAGTGCAATGGATTTGATCGTTGTCAGTTTCCCGGGACGATATCGCGCAGCACAGGTGCTGACGAAGTTGCGGCAACGCGGCGCGCACGTCTTCGATCTGGATGAGGCGATCACCGTTTCATGGCAAGACAGGCGAAATTTCATCGTTCAGCTGAGCATAAATCTCTCACGGGAGGAAGGGGCCCGGTGGGCGCGAATTTGGGGAGCATTTATTAAGGCAACGCTATTTCAACCGTTCACCGAGAGATTGAGTGTCGCCGCGGCAACTGTCGCCGGCAGAGAACATGCCAGAGTGAATGTCGAACCGGCGGCACTCACGCAGGACTGGTGGGTCTCAGATGTTGGGATTTCGGAGGATTTTGTACGAGATGTCGGCGCACTGGTCCAACCAGGCGAATCGGCGATTATCACGGTTGCAGAAGAGTTTGAACCAAAGGTGGCGCTCGATGTGCTGCGAGACTGTGGCGGCTCTTTGATTTACACCTCGCTATCCAGCGAACAAGTTGAGAAGGTAAAGAGGGAATTGGCAGTAAGCGCCTGATGAAAACAGCAGCGCACGAACTCATTGGTCGGCTGCATTGTGAGACGCGAAAGAGGCATTGAAAAGCTGATCGCAAAGATCACAATAACGCGACGCCGCTTCATTAGCAGCCTGGGTGGTGAGTGCGTTTTTGATCGTTAGCGCTTTCGACTCGGCGCGCAGGTGTCTTGAAAGTTGGCGGAGCTGCGAAGCTTGCTCGAGAGTCGGCTCCTTAGACAAAAAAAGACGGGATCGACAATTCGATCCCGCCATTCAAACGTTCGCTACAGAGTTGTGTTAATAACCTCTGTAACCGTCAGCGTAACCATTCTGAAAACCCTGCCGGAAGTACTGCTGATACAGTGCCCTACTACCTAACCGCGAACTGTAGTCAGTGTTCGCGTTCCGATAATCTTCCTCATCGCGGAACTCATACCGCTCACCGTTGCGCCGGTCCTTGCGGCCTTCCTTAATGCCTTCGTTGTAGCCTGCGTTCAAAGCAGTCTGGCGAAGCTGAAAAGAACCACCGTAGCCGTAACGATCGTTGTCGTACCGCCGATCGTTCTCATAACGCCGATCGCTCTCATTACGCCAGTCGCGGTCGTGACGGCGCTGCTGCTCGCGTTCCCATTCACGTTGACGTCTGGCCTGTTCGCGTTCCCAGGATCGATTCTGTGCCTGGGCTGTAGAGCTTGCTGTCATTCCGACACCAAGA
>Ga0068859_100007672_pt1 | contig 10961 bp, 10 predicted proteins | sample KBSSwiS22_FD_66585 | JGI IMG/M metagenome (GOLD analysis project Ga0068859, IMG submission 66585) | Switchgrass rhizosphere microbial communities from Kellogg Biological Station, Michigan, USA - KBS Switchgrass S2-2 | ecosystem: Host-associated > Plants > Roots > Rhizosphere > Soil ... | reverse complement strand
GCAGCGGATGATAACGGTAAGTTTCCACATCTTCATACATTTTCTGAAAGCAATTTTGGAAATCCAATCGAGCAATTCGAGTTTGATGGCCGAAAATTTAGTCGCTCTTCGCTTAACTATCTGCTCGGATTAGCGATGTTGAAAAAGCATTTGAATGGAGATGTGCCAAAAGTGGTTTTGGAAGTTGGGGGCGGATTTGGCACGCTCGGAGAAATTTTATCGGGTTCGGGGGTTCAGGATCTTCGATATATTGATATTGACATACCACCTACAAGTTTTGTAGCACAGTCTTACCTTACTGATGTACTGGGTGATACAAATGTAGCTACCTACGAACAAACGCGGGGATTGAAATCAATTGATATTAATTCATTGCCATCCGCTTCCGTTTTTTGTTCATGGCAGATTGAAAAGCTCCAGGGAAAAGTGGATCTATTTGTAAATTTTATTTCTTTTCAGGAAATGGAACCTCATATTGTTAAAAATTATCTTGATCAGGTGACGCGGTTAAATGCGAAATGGATTCTATTAAGAAATATGCGTGAGGGTAAGCAAGTGAGGAAAGATAAACATTCAGTAGGTGTTGAAACGCCTATACAAAGTGATGATTATAAAGCGATATTATCTGAATACGAATTGGTGGATCGAAATGTAGTTCCGTTCGGTTACCGCACTGTAGATAATTTTCACTCTGAGCTCTTAATATTGAAACATAAATAGGTGAATAAAAAATGCATTGCAATTATACCCGCAAGGGGGGGAAGTAAAAGAATCCCTAGGAAGAATATCAGGGATTTTTTAGGCGAACCCATCATTTCTTACCCAATTAAGGCGGCCTTGGGGTCTATGCTGTTTGAGGAAGTAATGGTTTCAACCGACGATGAAGAAATTGCAAGGGTCGCTAAAACCTTTGGGGCAGTAGTTCCATTTATGCGCTCGAAGGAAACTTCGAATGATTTTTCAACTACTGCTGAAGTAATGATAGAAGTACTGAAAGATTATAAACAAAAAGGTTGTGAATTCGACATGGCCTGTTGCATTTATCCGACAGCGTCACTTATGACAAGCGCGCGATTAAAAAAGGCCTATGAATTATTAGTGAACAGCGATGCTTCATCTTTGATTCCGATTACAAAGTTTAGCTCTTCCATTTGGCGTTCGTTTAAAATAGAAGATAATAAGATCGGTTTTATTTGGCCGGAAAATGCATTAAAACGAACTCAGGATCTCCCGGCCGCCTATCATGATTGTGGCCAGTTCTATTTTTTTAGAGTAAACGAATTTCTGAATACTAAGTCCATTTTGCACGATACTACAATAGCGCTTGAACTTCCTGAAACAGAAGTACAGGATATAGATAACGAGGATGATTGGAGGCTGGCAGAGTTCAAATACGAGTTTTTCATGAGTGATAAGCGGTAGATAGCAGATCCTTATGAAAAAAACCAGAATACTCTTAAACTGGGATACCAGTAGAAAAGACCTACTGGAACCGTTCATTTCTTTGAAGGACGACCTGGAATTCATTATCGTCTGGGGCGAAGATCGAAATATTGATGCGTTGAATCATCCCTTCACCCAGATTTATTTCAGCGATTTCAAAACCCCTTACAAACTCTTAAGGGAAATAAGACCGGACAAGATTCTTTTTTTTAACCTCAGCTCTTTTCCACAGATAGCATTGAATTTGGCGGCTAAAAATTTATGGATACCCACTTATGTAATGCATCACGGCATTCACCATTCTGATAGTCTCAAACACAGTAAGCAAACTGAAACGTATGAGTTAGATAAAAAGGGAAATTTGATAAGCAATATATCGTCTGCCTTATTTTATTTTTCTGCGTTGAGCATCAGAAATTTAAATCAGTTATTCAAATACATTTATTTTGCCTGGTTAAGGCAGAGACGAAGTGTCCTGGTTGCAATGGAGAAATGTGTTTTTGACGCCAGAGTTCCTCATCACCACATAAATTTATCTCCACACAATGCCATTATTACAAAGATCATAGATCATTTAACTGATGACGATAAGTTCATCTACATTGGTCACCCTTTTTTTGATCGTATTCTCCGTGAACTAAATTGCCTAAGGGAAAAACAGGGAGACGCTAATGACAGGTATTTCCTGTTAATTGATTTTCCAAATCTCCACCACCTGTTATTTTTCAAAATGATAACTCCGGAAAAGAAGGTGGAACTGTATCAGCGCCTCTCGGCATTGGCAAAGTCTAAGGGGTGCCGCTTAAAAATAAAATTGCATCCGATGGGGTTTGATAGCCCGCATAATTATCAAGATGATAACATTGATCTTATCCGTGAAGCTGATGTGGCGCCGTTGATACACAACGCACAAGAATGTTTCAGTTTCGTTTCAACTCTGTTGATCCCAATTATTTATCATAGAAAATATTGTTACGTTTTTTCTCTGGGGGACGATTCGCAATTCCAGAAAGAGCTGATCGAGTTGGGTGTGGCACGAAGGCTTGATGCAAACGCTTTCGATGGGAACGAGATCCTCGGTCAGCAGGAAAACAAAATCTCACCTTCCGCTTACAAAATCTTCGTGGAGAGATATCTTTACTATTCTGACGGACATGCAACTGAAAGATTGAAAAATATTTTGTTAGGTTGAACCAATTAAAGATTTCAGGAAAAGTAATCGAAAGAGGATATAGGAGATCTCTTGTCCAATCAATGGGCAACGCAACGTATTTCCCGGGACGTCGCTCGACCGCAACCGCATGAAAAAAGTATTCAAATATCTGTATTCTTTGATCCCTTTCAAGGTTCAGCTGTTTACGGTCATCCGGAATATATTTCACCCAGGAGAAAAATTATACAGGCATCTTCACTTTAACGGCATCTTTAAAGTTTCAGTGAAAAAAAATGCTTCTTTCCTTATCCGCCATTATGGATACCAAGTAGAGAATGATATCTTTTGGATGGGCCTGACGGGCCGGTGGGAAAAGAAATCCATCGAATTGTGGATGAAGCTCAGCGAAAAGTCTAAGGTTATAGTGGACATTGGCGCCAACACGGGTGTTTATTCACTGATATCCAAATGCCTGAACCCTGATAGCAGGGTAGTAGCCTTTGAACCGGTAGAAAGAATCTTTAACAAACTTAACTGTAACATACAGTTGAATAATTTCTCTATAGAAAGCCTGTTGATGGCGGTATCGGATCATAGTGGAGAGGCGCTTTTCTACGATACGACCGAAGAACACAATTATGGCGCAACTCTTCAGAAAATTTCACATGATCTGCTAAGCACGACAAAAGTTGGCATCATTACCATTGACGATCTGATAAAAGAGAAGAATCTCGTTGGAATAGACCTTGTTAAGATTGATGTTGAGTATCATGAACCGGAAGTTTTAAAGGGATTTTCATTGATCAATAAGTATCAGCCGTCCATATTAATTGAAATTTTATCAGATGATATTGGTGAAAGGGTGCAGGCGGAAATAGAAAACTATGGCGGAGCTTATCTTTATTTCGATATTGACGAACAAAATGGTTTACGCAAGGTTGAAAATATCCGCAAAAGTTCCGGCATGAACTACTTGCTGTGTACTGAATCGATTGCAAAAGAGATTCAACTGATATAAGGTAGATGGATTATGGAAAAAATAAATATAAATACAGTGGAGGAGTGGCCGAACAATGTTGCCAGGAAATGAAGATGCGTGTGAAGGGTTTTGGCAAAAGCAACCATCTTTTTCGTTCGGGCCCATCGAGAAAATAATTGACGTAATAGTAAGTCATGAATTTCATTAAGCAAATTTCCCTTTACACTTTTGTTGGTTTGTTTGGAGCTGCCATTAATTTTTTTGTCATGCCGGTGCTTTCTCATTATTTATCCCCGGCGGATTACGGATTACTGTCACTTTTCAATACCTATGTAACGATACTTGTTCCATTAGTAAGCCTTTCGGCATATAGCTTACTGGGGGTAGACTATTTTAAAGAAAAAAATAAGCACCTGTTTGCGTCAAGATTTACGTCCATTCAAATTATTCCTGTTTTTACGTCTCTCATTTTCAGCTTTTTTATATGGCAGTTCTATGCGTCATGGTCTGGTCTGCTTGAATTAAAAGGAATAGGACGAGGATGGGGAATTGTCATGTTGCTCATTACCGTTCTCACTATTTATTATGAACAATTTATTCTGTTCCTTGTTTTACAAAAAAAACCTTTTTTATTTACCGCTTGTACCATCATTAAAGTTTTACTTGAAGTTTCGTTAACATTCTATTTCGTTATACGAAAAGGTTTTGCATGGGAGGGCAGGATCTATTCCTGGCTCATTGTCATTGCAATATTCTTGATTGTCGAAACGATTTACTTTTATCAACAAGGTTTCTTAATCCGAACGCTTCAATTTAAATTTATCAGGGAAGGAATTCATTTTGGAGGCCCCTTGATACTTCATGGTATTGGTAAGTTTGTGGTAAATCAGTCCGACAGAATTTTTATAGCTAAAATGATATCGGTTAGTGAGGCAGGAATTTACAGCATAGGATATACGGTAGGATCATTGGTGATGATATTAGTGAATGCTTACTTCAATTTTTATACACCTTTTTTAATGGAAAAGCTGGCCGATATAACAGAAGAGAAAAAATTGCAGGTTGTAAAAATGAGTTACTTATACGGTATCGGCTGTGCTGTGGTGTTGATATTAATTATTCTTCTGGCTCCTATTTTTTTCCGAATGTTTATTGCTAAAAATTACTATGAAGGGGTACGCTATGTTTTCTGGATAGCGTTAGGATATTGTTTTTGGGGGGGCTATATGTTATTTTCGGGATTTATTTTCTTTTTTAAGAAAAATAAGGTTCTTGCCTGGCTCGCCATATTTAATGTGGTGACCAATGTTTTGTTTAACTATGTATTTATAAAATTATTTGGCGCCATTGGAGCTGCTTATGCCACAGCTTTATCTTTCTTTTTAATATTCGTTTTTCTCGCGGCTTTTACCAGGCGCTTTATGCCTTTGCCGTGGTTTAGATATTCGGAAATCAAGGAAACAAAGTTATTTTAGAACGAACTGGTTTAACACAAAGCAAGGATGCCTTTGGAGAAAATATCGCGAGCCGGTCTTCTATAAGATAAGAAGAACTATATACAGCCATGAATGCACTTATCTGTCCGAAAAGCTTTCGAGTACGCAAAATGATTGTTCATCCGTTTTATACCTTGAAAAATTATTAAGGATTGATGACCAAATCGTCCAGAAAACTCATCTATTTCTCGGGCGATAAATCTGACCGATTAACCGTCATAACTTCCATTTAAACGAGCTAAAACCTTTTTTAGACTAAAATTTTGTACAATTTCAATAATATTACTTTTCTTAGCCTCCATTTTATTTCCGACCTATGCCACTGCGGATTGCCATAGTAAACTATGGAATGGGAAACCTTCATAGTGTCTATAAGAAATTATCTCAATTTAACGTAGATCCTTTTATAGCCTCTAATTCCCGGGAGATTGCAGCAGCCGATAAAATCGTATTGCCTGGAGTTGGCCATTTTGGAAAAGCGATTTCAAATCTTAAAGAATTGGGGATATATGAGGAACTAAATGAAGCTGTGATTATCAAAAAAAAACCCATTTTGGGAATTTGCCTTGGCATGCAATTGATGGCAAAGGAAAGTGAAGAAGGAAATGCAACTGGGTTTGCATGGATCGATGCATGTGTAGTAAAATTCAAAATAAGGGATAAGGTCAGGTATAAGGTGCCACAAACGGGCTGGAACACGATCAAGATCTGTAAAGAAAGTCCGTTATGTAAAAACGTTGATGATCTCAGCGAGTTTTATTTTCTTCATTCTTATCATTATGAGGTTTCGGAGTCAAAAGATATTTTAACAAAAACTGACTACGAATATGAATTTGTTTCAGCCGTGGAAAAGGAAAATATTTTTGGAACACAGTTTCACCCCGAAAAAAGTCACACTGCAGGATCACAGCTTCTTAAAAATTTTATTCAAATCTGATGTTCAGACCAAGAGTCATACCTGTATTATTACTCAATAAGGATCATCTTGTAAAATCCGTGGGTTTCAAAAATTATCGGTATATAGGTGACCCGATAAATGCGGTCAGGATTTTTAATGAACTTAAGGCGGATGAATTGGTTTTTTTGGACATTTCAGCCACGAAAAACAATCGTCTTATTCCTATTGATATTGTCAGGGGAATTGGGGAAGAAGCCAGTATGCCGTTTTGTGTGGGTGGTGGTATCAAAGAATTATCGCAGATCAGGGAAATTATTTCTGCAGGGGCTGAAAAAGTCATTATAGGTTCTTATGCAGTTGTAAACCCCGATTTCATACGTCAGGCTTCGGAAGAATTTGGCTCGTCAACAATCACGGTATGCATTGACGTGAAAAAAAGAGTATTTGGCAAACAGCAGGTTTGGAGTGTTAATGGTACTCAACCTTCAGGAATCGATCCTTTAGAATTTGCGCAGCTCGTGGAAGACAAAGGGGCGGGAGAAATTATTGTTCAATCAATCGAAAACGATGGAAAAATGAATGGGTATGATCTTGATCTCACCAAAAGAATATCAGAAAATGTACAGATACCGATCATTACTTTGGGAGGAGCAGGAGATCTGAATGATCTGAAGAAGGCACATAAAGAAGCCTATGCAACAGGAGTAGCTGCAGGTAGTCTTTTTGTATACTATGGAGAGAACAAGGGCGTTCTTATAAACTATCCCGAGAAGACCGAAATTAATTTTTGACATGTTTGAAGGAAAATATCAGCAATGTGTAAGGTGTGTTATGGATACCACGGATCCGGACATTAGGTTTGATGAAAACGGAGTTTGTAATCTTTGCACTGAATTTTTGAAAAGAAAGGATCAGATAAGGGCAATGAAAAAATCGGGCTCCGAGCATCTTGAAGAAATCATAAAGAAAATAAAGAAAAGTGGACGAGGTAAAAAATACGATGTGGTGTTGGGAGTCAGTGGCGGGGCAGATAGTTGCTTCACTGGCTATTTTCTTAAAATGAAAGGCGTTCGAACCTTATTGGTTCATCTGGATAATGGATGGAATTCTGACGATGCTACAGTAAACATAAAGAATCTGGCAAAAGGATTGGGATTTGATTACCAGAGCTACGTGTTAGATTGGGAAGAGTTTAAAGATATTCAACTGGCTTTTTTAAAAGCCTCGGTGGTAGAAGCTGAAACGCCTACTGACATTGCTATCATAGGCGCCTTGCATCGTGTCGCAGCAAGGGAAGGTATAAAATACATTATAAGCGGCGGGAACATGGCAACGGAAGGTATTTTGCCGAAAGCCTGGCATTACAATGCCAAGGACACAAAGTATTTTAACTACATACAGAAAAAATTTGGCACAAAGAAAATTAGAAAGTTTCCAGGATTCGGATTTAAAACCGAAATGTATTATAAACTGATAAGACGGATCAAGATCATTTATTTGCTCAACTACATTGATTATAATAAGGCTGAGGCAATAAAAGTTTTGGAGCAGGAAGTATGCTGGAAAAATTATGGGGGTAAACACCATGAATCGCGGTTTACAAAATTTGTCCAGTCTTACTTGCTTCCAAAAAAATTTAACCTCGACTATCGTAAGGCTACTCTTTCCAGTCAAATCTGTACTGGCGATATAACCCGCGAAAAGGCTTTAGAAGCGTTAAAGGCGCCTCTTTATAATGAAGAGGATGTAGAAAGGGAAAAAATATATATAGCAAAAAAGCTGGGAATCACAAGGGAGGAATTGAACAGTATCATCGAATTGCCCGGCAAGCATTATAGTGAGTATCCTAATGATGAAAGAAGATTGAAATTTATTTACAAAGTATATGATACTTACTTCTCCGGATAAGTTATCTTCTGTCAGCAACACGTACTTGTGAGAATACTCCATTTTATAGAGTCATTAAACTATGGCGGGGCCGAAACGCTCTTGATGAGTTATCTTCCGTTGCTGCCCAATGATGAACATTTTGTGGTGACACTGAATGGCCCGAATGTTTATGGAAAAAGCAACTACGAGTATACAGATCTCAATATGAAGCCGGTCAGGAGTTTTGTAGGAGCAGTTTCTGCTATTCGTAAAATAGTTGCTGACAAGAAGATCAATATTATTCATTCCCACTCGTATTGGACAAATATTATCTCAAGATTTGCTGCAGGTAATGGTGTAAAACTTATCAATCACTATCATTTTGCGGATTATGATACAATGAAACGCAAACAATCGGTTAAGGGGATGATTCTCCTGGACAAAATAACGGATCGTAAATCACTGATTCGGGTCGCCGTTTCAGAATATGTATCAAAAATTCTTACACACAGGTTCCCGAAAGAAAGAGTCAAACTGATACCTAATTTTATTCATTGCCAGCAAGCCCGTGTCCCCAAAAAGAGCCTTAATCGGAAAGAGTTGAGAGTAGTTGCAGTCGGAAATTGCAACCTGGAAAAAAATTATAAATTGGTTTTGCAGGCATTTGCGGATTTAAAGGAAGAGCCAGTGACTATAGACATTATAGGGGGAGGAGGGCGGTTGAATTTTTACAGGAATGAAGCAAAGAGAATGGGGCTTACTAAGCTCAGGTTTTGTGGAATAATACCACAGGCCAGGGATCTGTTGCCCAATTACGACCTTTTCCTTTCGGCGTCTATTTCCGAAACATTTGGACTCGCCGTATTGGAAGGTTTGTGTGCGAAACTCCCCTTGCTGATTTCAGACATTCCTGCCTTTAATGAAATAGCTCCGACTGGTTCCCATTTCTTTAATCCGTATGACAAAAATGACCTGGCAAACAAACTCAGGAATTTTCTTAACGATCCGGTCAATATTGACCCTGTTGAATACGAAAGAATTTTACAAAAATATTCCTGTGAAACTTTTCTTTCAGAATTAAGAAATTTATATAACAATTGACACATGTGTGGGATAACCGGTTTTACGGATTTTAAAAAAAGTAGCAGTGAAGAGATTCTGAATAAAATGTCGTCCGTATTATCGCATCGCGGTCCGGACGGACATGGTGGGTTTTTTTCTGAAACAAACAATTGCTTTTTAGGATTGGGCCACAGGCGACTATCTATTATAGACCTGAGCTCTGCTGCCAGCCAGCCGATGCATTATGACGGGCTGCATATCATTTTCAATGGCGAGATCTACAATTACGACGAGATAAGGAACCAATTAATTTCTTTAGGGCACCATTTTTCCACCCACTCCGATACTGAAGTAATATTACATAGCTGGAGACAGTGGGGTCAAAAAGCAATCGACCTTTGGAGAGGAATGTTCGCGATTGCTTTATTTGATGAAAAATCAATGGAATTGATCTGCATCCGGGATCGGGCGGGGGTAAAACCTTTTTATTATTATTTTAAAAATGGATTATTTCTTTTTGGTTCCGAACTCAAAGCATTAATCGTTCATCCGGGTTTTGAAAAGGAGATAAATATAAATGCCGTGTCCTCTTTCCTGCAATATGGATATGTCCCCTCTCCTTACTGCATTTTTAGTCACACACACAAATTACCGGCCGGTCACCTGTTAAGACTTGATTTATCATCAAAAGATATTGGATTATATCAATACTGGAATGTGTATGATCATTATAATAAACCCAAGCTTGATATTGACCTTCAGGAGGCGATCGTTGAAACTGAAAAGATATTGAGTAAATCATTTGAATACCGGATGGTAGCCGATGTACCGGTTGGTGTTTTTCTAAGCGGTGGGTATGATAGTTCCTGTGTTACTGCTTTGCTGCAGAAGAACAGTACACAAAAGATCAAAACTTTTACCATCGGGATGACGGACAAGAACTTGGACGAGGCGCCTTTTGCCAAAGAGGTAGCGAAACATTTGGGAACTGATCACACGGAATATTATTGCGCACCAAAAGAAGCTCTGAACATTGTTTCGGAACTTCCGTATCATTATGACGAGCCTTTTGCAGACAGTAGTGCCATTCCAACCATACTCGTCAGCCGCATGGCTCGTGAAAAGGTTACTGTAGCATTATCAGCCGACGCGGGCGATGAAATTTTCGCCGGGTATAATCGCTATGATTATCTTTTGAAACATGGCAAAAGATTGCAAAGCATGCCTGGAATTATGAGAAAAGCTGTGGCCGAGGCCATGGAAGCGGTTTCGTCTGAAAATATTCCTTACTTCAATAAACAGTATAATTTCCATAGCCGATATCAAAAGCTTCGTAGCTTGTTAAAAGATCCTTCTCCTTTTCAAATGATGAAAAGCCTCAGCCAGGTATTTTCAGGTAATGAAATCGATGAGCTATTTAATGCAAACATAACCGAGCTGCCTACTTTACATAGCAGCCAGGAATTAAAACCTGATTTTTACGATCCTTTGTCATACATGATGGCAATTGATTACCAGACTTACATGGTAGATGATATTTTACAGAAGGTAGACAGAGCAACAATGTCTGTGGGTCTTGAAGGAAGAGAGCCGTTTCTCGATCAGTCCATTATTGAATGGTCGGCAAGGCTTCCAAATGAGTACAAATATCATTATGGCACCAAAAAGTATATTTTGAAGCAAATCGTTCATAAATATATTCCTAAGGAACTGATGGAGAGAAAAAAAATGGGATTTGGAATACCAATGGAAAAATGGCTGACGAAAGAACTGAAACCTCTCATAACGGAGTATTTGTCGTCACAAAATTTATCACAACACGGATTATTTAATTCTGAATATATCGAACAACTCACGGCATCCTTCTTCAAGGGAAGGTTAGATTTCCATTTAAAAATATGGTACCTGCTAATGTTCGAAATGTGGTACCAGGAATGGATGACTTAAAACAGTTCAATCGTTTGGCAAATGAAAACAAGTATTGTTATCGGGTAATATTTTTGCATGGCTGTAGGATACTTTTTTGAAGAAATCAAAAGTTGCGAAATGTGCGGAGACCCT
>Ga0068859_100007671_pt1 | contig 10963 bp, 16 predicted proteins | sample KBSSwiS22_FD_66585 | JGI IMG/M metagenome (GOLD analysis project Ga0068859, IMG submission 66585) | Switchgrass rhizosphere microbial communities from Kellogg Biological Station, Michigan, USA - KBS Switchgrass S2-2 | ecosystem: Host-associated > Plants > Roots > Rhizosphere > Soil ... | reverse complement strand
TGACGCCGCTGGGCGTGATGGCTGCCTGGGCTTTTCGATTCATCGATCTGATGAGACCGAGGCAGAGGAGTATTGGCTTTCGGGGTTCAAGACCTTCAAGTCGGTCGTTCCACACCCGGTCGCTGACACGATTTACAGCACGCGCGACCACCCGATGCAGACGTTCTATTGGGCGATTACAGCGCCAAGCCTGGTCATCAGTAGACCTACCGCGTCGTCCCGCGCTACGGCACGCAGAATTTGGTTGACAAGCCGGGCATCGAGGTCACGATCAAGGTTACGACGAGCGATCCCGCAGCGGGGACACATGGCGTCTATTTCAACCGTGGTGTCGCCGCCGGCCAGGCCTACGCGCACAAGTTCGGGCTGCCTCCGGACAAGCTCCCTCCGACACGAGGGCCGAGGCGCTGACGTGGCTGTCACGCGGCCTGATCGAGGCGCTGATTGAGTTCATCGGTCAGGCACGCTCGGCGCTGCGCGTCGCGCGGCCTACGAGTTCACAGAGACTGACGTTCTGACCGCGCTGGGCACTGCCCACGGGCGCGACGCGGACGTCAAGATCGTCTACCACGCGCTTGACGACAGCACCGGAAACGGCAACCGCAAGGCGATTGCGGATAGCGGCCTTGACTCGGCGGCGGCACGAACGTACCAACGGCGATGCATGCTGAGCTGAGCAACTGGCGGAGCGCGTGGCCACCGGCGCCTACGGTACGTTGGCGAACATGCGTTCGCAAGTGTGTGTTCAGTTGAGGGGCTTCCAGTCTCCGCCGGGTTCATGACTGGGGGAGCCCGAGGCGCCAGATGCCCGCCAGATGACGTCGATGATGGATCGCATGTCGCGACCGCGATCCTACTCGTAGGCTTCGCAGACGACGTCGGGAAGGATCAAGACGTCTCGGTCGATGAGCGCTGCGACCGGCATCGGGATCACGTAGGGGTTCAGGGGAGGATTGACCAGGGCTGGCGGTGGCAGCAGCGCAAGCGGGCGGCGACACGCGCGAGGTGGCACTCGACTTGGCGCTCGCCGAACTCGACCGGGCGTTGCGGTGAGGCACCCGTCCCAGCGGCTCGCCACCTACACGATCAATGCATCGAACGGCGGGAACGGTTCCTTGAGCCGGGCATGTTCGCGGCCTACTGAAACGAATCCGCTGGGACCGCAATTGGGTGCTTGACAACAACCAGGACGAGGAGGTAAGGTCGGGCTTAGTGCAGTTCAGCACATAGTTCGGGGCAGCGATTCAAGGGGGCACGATGTCTTCGAAGGAACGTCCGGACGCCGACGTCGTTCGCGCGCTGATAGAAAGCGGAGCGGTGAACTTTGATGCTATTGGCTCGACCTTGGCCAAGTACGGGCCCCAGGCAGCGCTTTCGCGGCTCGATGATCCGTGGGAGAACTTCTGCGGAACGATGCGGCTTTTCATTCGGGTCTATCGCCTTCCGCCAATCCTGGATCCAATCACGATCGTCGGCCTCGGCGAGTTGACGCGGTTGGGAAAGCTCGCACAGGGCGAGCTTCATCAGTAGCCGCTGAACACTGATGGATGCCGATCTGGACGCAAACGCCCTGCGGCGGCGGCTGGGCGCCTGCCTGCAGAACGCAGAGCTCGCTACAACTGAGGTGGCCCTCAATGGCTATCCGAAAGGGGCCGACGATGCTTCATCAGACGGCGCCAGGCGAGCCGAACTGAAATTTGTGAACGAAACGGCACTTCTACTGGCCGTTTCATGTCGTGCCATCGGCCCAGCCGACGACGAGTTACGGGCGGTTCACGGCGCCATCTGCGAACGCCTGTCGGCCCTCGGTCGATCCCCGGAAACAGCCGCGGCAATCTGCAGGGAGCCTCACCTTGCAATTGAGCTCGGCGTCGCCCATCTCGTTCTCACGGACATCGGTTTGCCTGACGAAGAGTTCCACCGCTTGCTCGTAGAGGCCATGGACTGGTCGCTAGGGCCGCGCGCCGAGCGGCCGGCACATGGGTTACTGGAGAGTGAGTGGATCCGCCGCCGCTATCTGAACCCTGAACGATCCCGCAGCTTGGTACGTACCCTAGTGCGCCGATCGATCCTGAGTGCACGACTGGATCTCCTGACCATTTCCCGGGACGACCTGTACGCCTTCACACATGCCCTGTTCTACGCCACCGATTTTGGAGCCCATCCTGCGCTATCTCAACAGCAGTCTCGCGCGGTTGCGGACTACGCCGATGGCGCCGTTGCATGGTGTCTCGACCGCCAGGATTATGACTTGGTCGGCGAGTTGCTCCTTACATGGCCCATCCTCGGTATGGGATTCTCCCCAACGGCTTCATTCGCGTACAAAGTCTTGACGGAGATCTTCGACCGGGTCGGATTTGTTCCAGTACCCGACATTTCGATCTCCGAGTTTTCCGAGCTTCCCAGCTCCGATCGACGACCCTACTGGATCTCAGCAACTTACCACGCCGAATACGTCGCGGGTCTGCTCTTCGCCACTCTGCTTACTCGGCCGGTCGAGTCGCTGGCTAGGCGCGGAACTGGGCCTAGTCCGTCCACGACCATCCCGGAGGAGGTGATCCGTCGAAGCCCATACGAGCGGCATTGGCAATCGTTCTACGACGGACAGAGCGCGCGGGACAGACCGGCGCTTGCATGGATGGTTTGGTGGATCGCTCTGCGCCGCTGCGCTGACGACGGCGATCTGACCGGTGTGGCGGCGATGGCGGCTGAACTCGACAAACCGGCGTTCTGTTCAACTGGGCTCTCCCAGTCAGCCATGGGCATCGTCAGGCGGAGCGTGGCCTTCGACCTCTTCGCCCGCAAAGAGCGACTAGCCGAGATGGTTTCCAACGGCGACGCTAACACTCCAAGCGCTCGAACAGGGGAGGCCATGAGCTGAGAGCTCGTAACCGAATGAAGCAGCGATCAACCGGTACGGAGGCGGCTCTCTCCCATTGCATAGCAAACTAGCCAAATGGATAGAAAACTACCCAAGGCGCTCGCGGGTCAAGGTCACGTCGGCAGGTCAGGCCAAGGCTCGCCAAGCATGGGTTGCGGAGGAACTGCGATTCGCCGCGACGCGACCTCACGTGCAGTCCGGTGAGCGGCCCTCCGAGCGTCGACGCCGCCGGTGGCAATCAAGCGAGTTCGTCTTCGCCGACGGGTGGCTTCGGCTGTTCGGGGAGTGCCACGGGCGGCGCACCAATCACACTCCACAGCGCCCATCCCTTGACGAGCCAACCGGCGGCAAAGCCCAGTATAGCCATGACCTCGGCGATGTAACTCGGCTTCAGCAACCAAATCTGGAACGCATGCGCGGCGCCGATACCGCCGATCAGGAGTCCAATGACGATCACTGCGGCACAGCCGAAGTGAAACCAGGGGAGCCAGGCGGCATTCCCCGGGTGGAATTCCCGCCGTCCGAAGATGAAGGCGATCACTGCCAGTGACAACAGTGCGGTTACTGCACAGAAGTAGTGGAGGTGGGCGCAGTTGCTTTCGCCGAGCCATTGCTGTGTCGGGGAACATCCAACCGGCTGCGGTGTTGTCCCGCAGGGTGCGGAGTTTGCTGGAAGGTCGGGCCGCATCGTTGGGAACATCGCGACGCCGATCAGCAGAACCCCGGCGATTGTGCTGAACACGAAGTCAAACTGCTTCCACTGGGCAGCCATGTAGGTGATCAGCAGAATGCCGATCACCCAGAGGATTCCAACGAAGAAGTCCCGGGCGCTGCTGAAGTAGTAGGCGCTAAGTGAGCCGCGGAGGCTGACCGACCCCCTGATGTAGAAATACTCGGCGACGAACAGAATCACCGGCAAGAGCAGACCGAGGACGCCAACCGCGGTCCGAATGATCATGTACGACGCGACGTAAAGGCGGCCGTTGGGATCGTCGGCGTTGGCCTTCTGGTCGTACGTCAAGAAGAACGGGTGCATGTCGGACATCGAAATCCTGGTGGCATTCAACCAGCGTCCTGCGATGTTAGCAACAACCGCCACTAACCGCCAATCGCCAGGGTTCTGCAGGCAGAGGCGCGGGGGATGTGCCATCGCCCTGGCTGGTCGGCCTCCGGGCTTTTGAGGTCGACCTTGTAGCTTTCGGCCTGATGCTGAAGACGGAGCGTTAACCTCGACATCGATGCGCAAGAACCGGCACAAGCGCCGTGAATGCGACGCCGGCGATGCCCGAGAACAGCGGTAGCTGCAAGAGGCGCACGGTGGAAAGTCCATAGTCGTCTTCGATGATGGCATCACGGGCCGACGCATTACGTAGATGGCGGAACAGGCCCACGGTGGCTCCGACCAAGTAGAAGGCCAGCGCGGCCTTCAGCGCGGTCTGCGATACATCCGCGAGGAGCGCAACGCCAAGCAACAGCTAGGCAACCATGCCCGTGTAGAGCACGGTCGTGAATAGGTTGTTCTGGGCGCGTACGAGCCCTTCGCACGGTCGTCTCGGTACTCGTCGATCGATTGGCGAATCTGGCGAAGGACCGCTCTGGGTACCTCCATCGAACCTGGGGCCGAGTAACACGAGGCCACCGACCCGGACATGGACGGGACGTGCCCGCGATACGACGCGACTGACCCGGCGCCGCACGCCTTGGCCGGCCAGCGGCAGGGGTACGGCCTGATAGAGGAACCGTGCCGCGTGAGGGTCGAGTGTCACCACCGCCAGCCGCAGCTTGCTCAGTAACTCTTCCCGTTCGGGGATGCGGGCGCCGAGCAGCCGCAGCTCGTCGTACAGAGCGAAGCCGATCACGCTGCCCACCGGTTGCAGGTCGAACAGGCACTCGTCCGCGCGGTGGAGTCGATTCCACGCGGCTGGATACCCAGTCGCCTGTACCCAATCTGACGAGGGCGTAGCCGGCTGCGTGATTCCTAACTCGATACCTGCCTCTGTAAGTTGGTCGCGGAACTCGGACAGGCTGCTAGGCGACAGCGGCTGCGCTCCGAGCGCGCCGATGTGAGCGGCGATCCGGGTGTACTCGGCTTTTGACGAGGCAGGCCGGCCCCGTCTGGGCGCCTTGAGGCTTCCGGCACTGCATGTTTCGTCGCTATGCTAGCTGGTTGGGGCACCTCCCAACTCCTTCTTGTTCGCGAGATGCGCCGCTAATGAGCTGCCGACGATGCTGCCCAGGCCGGTGCAAGCGTCCCAGCCTTGTGTGGCCTGGAACCCGACGACGGCCGGCCCGTAGTCCTGCGTTGGTGGCGTGTCGTTGTTGCCATTGGTGATATCCCGAAATACGTCGTCCGGCGTGTCGTAGAGCGCCTGGGGTATGTCGGTCGCCGGGTGACCGAGCTCCTCGCCCAGCAGCGCGAAAAGCCCCGAGTACAGCGGCGCCACCGGCGCTCGTCCTGCCGATCGGTGCCCACTGCCCATTGACGAGCACGATGAAGCCCGACGCGATGTCCGCGTTGCCAGCAACATCGGGCACCCCACGCCCCGAGGCCGCGCCTTCGCCGCCGGACGGAATCGACGATTGCCAACCCGGGCGCTCGAAGGCGTCGCTGTAACCACCACCGGTTGCCCAACCGTCGCCGTCGTTCCACACCATCTCGGACGCGACTTCACCGTCCTGCCCAGCGACCAGTGTTGTCCCGCTGCATCCAACGATGTGCGCACTCGACGCGGGAAAATCTGCGTGGCGTTTGCCGTCCATCGCCGCATCGCCGGCACCGTGGTCTCCGGCCGCTGCGAACACCGTGATCGCTAACGCGGCCGCGTCCTCAAATAGCTGGTCGAAGGCTCGTAGACCCTGCTCCGTCCAAGAGCCCTCCGGTGCTCCCCAACTGATCGAGATGATCGAGGGGGCGTAAACACCGGCGATCACCGTGCCCGGCCAGAACGCGAAATACACCTTCAGTGGTACGGCCAGTGAGACCGTCAAGGTTGCGCTGAGCGGTTCAACGATCACGCAGGGCACCGCTCGGTTCCTCAACCCCGACGGTTCGGTGCGCGCTTCCACCGGCTTCGGCACCTCGGCTACGTCGCTGCAGGCCACGCTCGGCGCGGCGGGCACATATAGCGTCCAGGTCGACCCGACTGCGATCTACACCGGCAGCGTGACGCTGACGTTGACGAAGATCGGCGCGGCGAAGGTGAATCCGGGAACACCACCGACGCCCTTCCAGAAGAAGAAGCTGAGCGCACCGGAGCTTCCGCCGCGCCCGCACGCGCCCTGGCTTCATCTGCCGCACTTCAAGCCGAGCTCAATCGAACGCTGGATCCCGCCGAACGCCGATCCGAGCACTTTGGTTCAACGGACGACCACAGTCACCGTACGCTTACGGCGACTGTAAGGAGAGCGGACTTTGGCGGACTCCGGCGGATCCGCCAGACTACGGGCGAATCCCGCACGAACCGCCCAACCATGCCGGATTCGGCTCGGTTCCTGAGGAGCGGACGATGGGTCTCGAACCCGCGACCTTCGGCTTGGGAAGCCAACGCTCTACCGTTGATCTCGCGGCCGTAGCGGCCGAGGGCGGCGCGGCTGCGAGCGATCAGCCGGCCGATCAGCGCCACCAACACCGCCGCGTCCGCGAGCAGCGCCCAGGTGGTCGACTCGCCCTGGTTGTTCGCGTTCGTCTTTTGCGCCTCCGGCGGCACATCGTCTCGGTCGTCGTCTGGCCACCACCATCACCGTTCGGCAGCATCGGAGGTGGAACGAGTAGGCGGGGGCAGGCGTGCCGAGGTGCCGCCTGCGCTGGTTGCGCGCTGCGGGCTGTCACGGCAGCAGCAGCGACTCGCCGAGCACCGCGTTTCTGACGAGGTGCGGCACGGTGGTGATCGCCTCGTTCGGTGCGTTTTCGATTGCGACGGCGTATGGATCAGCGTCGACGTCGAGCATCGAAACCCAGGTTGCGGGCTCGTAGCGGGCGAGGATCGAGAACCCGAACAGCAAGGCCCACCACGTCATCAGCGGCGAGAGGATGACCGTCTCGGTCGGGTGCAGTGACGGCCACAGCCAGTGGGCTCCGGCGAACCGGTGTTGCGGCGCGATCATCTCCATCCGCGTGTCTCGCTCGCCGGGCGCTATCCCGGTGGGCCAGCGGAGAACGACAGAAGTCGGCGCGAGCGTGCCGTGCAAGATGTCATCGCCATCGTTGAAGGGATGAACGCGGGATGTAAAGCCGCCGGTAGTTGGATATGCAGCGAGCGCGTCGCGCACCGAGGCGCTCCAGCGGCCGGGCTCGACGCGATCCGCTGTGAGGACGACATCGGCCGAGAGCACACGCATAGTGAGGGTGTCGGGCTGATGTGGATAAACGCGGAGCGCTCGGGGCCACCGTCTGTCCCATGCAAGATCCGCCGACTCTGGCAGGCACGCGAGGAGCGCGCCGAGTTCCACCGGTGATCCCATTGGCCGGCTTCCCACGGTCTCCCGAACGATCCTGAAGCTCGTTGCTCGTCTGCCTACCGCTCGCACGGTCGCGTGGAGCTTGTCGGTCGGCGAGTCGACCGTGAGTCCGTGGCCGCCGTGTTGCCAATGCTCGTCCTCGCGATGAGCAGCGCTGATCGCGCGGCCAGCCTGGCTGACGGCGTAGAACAGTGGGAGCGGGCGCGCGGCCGCACCGGCCGTCTCCGCGGCGCGAATCAGCTCGTCGAACTGCTGCAGGGCCGACCGGTAGACGCCCGCACGGTCGTCGTTCGCCCAGGCAAGCCCTGGCGGAGACGCGCGAGAGGCTCGGATGTCGTTTCATATCCGCTGGTCAGCGCGGTATGCCACCCGCTGAGCGTACTGCGAATCGCCCTTCCAGCCTGGATGGGTTCTTCATCCGGGCCTGCGCCTGGATGAGGCGGTGCATGGCTCAGTCTCACGCGGCTCAACGCCAGTCGGACAGATCAGTCGCATCGAGCGAGGGGTTCGCCAGGTGCGATTGACGAGTATCGACGGCTAAACACGACCGGCTTTTCATGGAGCCTAACGTGTTGCTCGCCGGCCTCAGATCAAACGCCGCCAACAGGCGCAGGACCGCCACCCCCGACGCGCCGCCAACTCCACCTGCGTCCAGCGGCTCGGGGCATGTTTACGTGGCCACCGACGGCGATGGATCTTCTCCGCCTATGCTGATCTCGCTCACCGTTTACTACAGAACATGCTTGAGCCCGTCTAGCTGCTGTTGCAGCGCGGTTGCCTCGGCTTGCTGTTGCTTGAGCACGGCGACGAGTGTTTCTACGTTGGCTAGCAGGTTGCGCACTGCCGTTTCGACATCGGTGCTGGAATTGGGTCGTCCGCGTCGTCCCGGCTTTCGTGGGGTGCCCGGCGCGGGGCGAGTTGTGGCCCTCGCGGTGGCGAGTCGGGGCTTGCGTGGTTTCGAGGTTCCTTTGGCGCGCGCGACTCGGTAGTAGTTGGCACTGACGGTTCCGGGTTTGGTGTTGGTGCGTTGGCCGTATTCGATGAAGGCGGCCCGCTTTGTCCGGGTGCCGTCGGCCGTCATCTGGTTGACGGCGTCGAAAGTGGCTCGCCCGACAGATCCGTCAGGTCGCCCCCCGCGCTTCCGGATGGTCTTGGCCTTCTTGCCGCCCGTGGAAGGGCTTCGCACAGCGTTGGGTGCAGCTTCGGTCATGTCGAACGCGGGTATGTCGAGCACTTTCTCGTCGGTCAACGTCGGCTCCTTGCTGGTGGGGTGCCGATTCTATGTTGGCAACGGTAGCGTTGCCGCCGGCTGCTGCGGCGCCTAGTCGAATGAGTGGTGCCGGGCTCCCCCCGTGAGTCGGTCCGGTTGCTGCGCGAGTCCCGGGATCTTGAGGATGGCTCTGCAAACTGTGCGCCTGACGCGTCCTGAAGCGCCCTGGGTTAGTGGAGGCTTGGTCGCTTGGTTCCCTTGGGACGGTCGGGTCCATCGCCGCGGCCGGTATTGGCCGCGAGTATGCGCCCCCGTTGCGCCCCCCATGCTTTGAGCTGGGCCGACGGCGGGGGCCCGGGACGATCAGCCGGCACCTCTCGGCCGCCCTCATAGCATCCCGGGAACGGCTCAACCATGGGCCGAAACCTGACTTCATCGCAGCGGACTGCGCTCGAATCGTGCCACTCCGGCCTGGGGCGGCAGCCGGTTACCCAGACCGGTGCGCAGTCTGACCAGGCAACAGCTTTTCAGCTGGTTATGAAGCCGGCCAAAACGGCTCAACCATGCGCTATCTGGGCGGTGAGCGGCGGGGGTGGGATTCGAACCCACGACTCGAGTTGACCCCGAGTGCCGGTTTTCAAGACCGGCCGGCTTTGGCTCAACAGAGCCATCCACGCGAGGTCTGCGCCCCCCTTCCGCGCCCTCCACGCCGGAGTGAGTTGCGGCACAATGGATGCCGCGGCCGTAGACACTCACCCTTCAACCAGACCGATCTACCGGGAGCCCGACGCGGCCACGGGCAGACCGACCAGCCGCAGCGTACGCTTGCCACCCGATTGAAGTGGCCCACATCGCTCGTAAATTGACGGGGCCGGGGTTGCACGCCCTGGTCGCTCAGAGGGCGCGCAAGACGTTCTTTGACGATGACCGAGCCGCGGTATGAACCGCGGCCAGTCGGGCTCGTGATGGGGTCGGGGTTCGACGGGTGGGTCTTCTTCGACGGTTTCCGCTTCGAGGATCCTCGTCAACCCGTCGGACGATCAGTTCGCCCGTTTTCGAGATCCCCTGCCGGAATGTGGTGTGATGCGCGTATGCCGACCGCTCCATGTGGCATCCTTCGTAGATGCGAACACATGTACGTGATAAACAGCACAAGCGCGCTCCGCGTCCTCGCCGCCGGCCAAGGCGGCTGATCGCTGTGCCCCAGCGACTTCATGAGGTGCGCGACCCGATCCACGTGTTCGCCCACTACAACGACCACGAAAAGCACGTGATCGACTCGGAGCCCTTCCAGCGGCTCCGCCACATCCACCAGCTCGCGCTGTCCTATCTGGTCTATCCCGGCGCGAGCCACAAGCGATTCGAACATTCGATCGGCGTGATGCACCTGGCCGGAAGGATCTACGACGTGATCACCCGACCCGACAAGATCGACGAGGACTTCCGCAGCTTGGTCCCCGCCGCCGGCGGCGGGGACGCCGGCGAACACGCCTACTGGCGCAGCGCACTTCGGATGGCCGCGCTTTGCCACGACATGGGACATCTGCCGTTCTCACACGCCGCGGAGAGCGAGCTTCTTCCAGAAGGTTGGGATCACGAGCGGATCACCTGGGAGATCATCCACTCAGAGATCCTCGCGCCCATCTGGAAGTCGATGGTGCCAAAGCCGGATCCCGATCACGTCGCCAAGGTCGCGCTCGGGCCTGAGACCGTTGAAAAGCTCCATTTGGAACTCGACTTCGACCCGTGGGAAGCGATCCTCGCCGACATCATCGTCGGCGAGGTCTTCGGCGCCGATCGAATGGACTACCTGCTGCGCGACTCCCTCCACACAGGCGTCGCCTATGGACGCTTTGACCACAACAGGCTGATCGACACCATACGGGTGATGGCGCGCCCTCCACAGGACGAGTCGGACGAAGGCGCTGGAGAGACGAGTCAGACTGAGCCCGCGCTCGGATGCGAGCGCGGAGGGCTTGAATCGGCCGAAGCGTTGCTCCTGGCGAGGTACTTCATGTTCGCCCAGGTCTACTTCCACCGCGATCGGCTGATCTACGACGAACACCTGAAGGACTTCCTCACTGCCTGGCTCCCAGACGACGTGTTTCCGACGAGCGTCGCGGGACACCTCGAGCGTACGGACAACGAGGTTCTCACGGCGATCGCCCAGGCTGCCCGCGACTGCGGAGCTCCTGGTCACGATCCCGCTCGCCGGATCCTTTATCGAGATCACTTTCAGGTTGCCCAGAACAGGCTGCCTGAGGACCCTCCGGGTGCAATGAAGGCGATCGCGGAGGCTGCGGCCGACCAGTTCGATCCTGAGAACATCCGTTACGGCGCGAGCCCCAAGCGCAAGGACCCACCGGATTTCCCAGTTCGGGATCGCCTCGGGAGAAGCTACTCGTCACTGTCGC
>Ga0068859_100007670_pt1 | contig 10963 bp, 7 predicted proteins | sample KBSSwiS22_FD_66585 | JGI IMG/M metagenome (GOLD analysis project Ga0068859, IMG submission 66585) | Switchgrass rhizosphere microbial communities from Kellogg Biological Station, Michigan, USA - KBS Switchgrass S2-2 | ecosystem: Host-associated > Plants > Roots > Rhizosphere > Soil ... | reverse complement strand
GCCGGTGGCGTCCAGGCGGCGCAGGGCGCTCACGGCGCGTTCGCGGGTCTGTTCGGCGCGGCGGCGGGCCGCGGCGACGACGTGGTGGGTGTTGTCAGCGGCTCTGTTGCGTTGAGCAGGCTCGGGGCACAGCTGGGCCGGTTGGCGGCTTGATCAGATGGCCAGCGTGAGCTCGGTGAACGCGGCTGCGAGTCGGTGGTGGGGTTCGGCGTCGATGCCGAGTTCGTAGTGGCCGCGGCGGAGATTCTGCACGAAAGCATGCCCGGAGCCGATTACCTGGGCGGAGCGCAGCCGTTTCAGCCCGCGCATCGGTCGCAGTCGTGCCTTTAGCCGGCCGTGATCGGCTTCGACCCTGTTGTTCGCATATCGGGCGTCGACGTGGTGGGCGGCGGGGAGCTGTTCGTCAAGGACTCGCGGGTAGGCCGCGGCGCGGTCGGTGGTCACCTCGACCGGGCGGCGGCCGTGGGCCAGCGCCCGGGTGAAGAACCGGCGGGCCGCGGCCAGGTCACGCTTCTCGGAGGCGAGCACGTCGATGACCTGGCCGAACTGGTCGATCGCCCGGTACAAGTACGTCCAGCGACCGGCGACCTTCACGTACGTCTCATCGGTGAACCACCTGCTGCCCGGGCTGTGGCGGCACGGCCGGGCGGCGTCGATCAGCAACGGGGTGAACCGCTGCACCCAGCGGAACAGCGTGACGTGGTCCACGGTGATGCCGCGTTCGGCGAGGAGTTCCTCGACGTCCCGGTAGGACAAGGCATAGCGCAGGTACCAGCGCACCGTCAGCATGATCACGTCCGGCGGGAACCGGAACCCCGCGAACTCCGAGGCCGGAGCCGGCGGACGAACACGACGACGACGCATCACTCGATCATGCCCGATCGGCCACCCCTGCCACCGCGCTCCGGCCAACGCAACAGTGCCGCCTGCACGACGGCGTGGGTCAGCAGGTCTGGGTGCCGGCGACCGCCGCGGACGTGCGCGGCGACTACCGGCTCGCCTTCGGCCAGGGCGTGCTCGACCTGCGCCGCGTGACGCCGACAGCGGCTCGGGACATCCACGTCACCCTCGGCGCGGGGCAGGTCAGGGTGCTCCTGCCGGCGGCCATGAACGCCACGGTCCAGGCGAACGTGCGCCTGGGCGATGTCTCGCTCGACGGCACCGACCCCTTCGGCGGGGACGACGGTGGCTCGGGCGAGCAGCGCAGCGGGATCGGGACCGTCCGGACGGTCCTGCCGCCGGATGGCGCCGCGGGAGCGCCGGTGACGATCCACGTCGACGTCGCCAACGGCAACATCACCATCGTCAGGTCCGGGGACGAGTGAGCCGGGGTGCCCCGGAGGCGATCGCTTCCCGGGCTGACCCGGTGGACGGGGCCGCGGCGCGCGCGGCGCCTCGCTGCTACCCGGCCCAGTCGGCCGGGTAGCAGCAGCGCCCGCTGGAGCTGGGTGCGTTGCGGTGTGCGTGCGGCCTGCTTGGCGCCGGTGCTGGTCCGGCGGCCGAATACCGTGACGGCGGTGTCCTCGGTCACCCCGAATACACGATCAAGGACCTGCTGCTCCGCGGCCCCGCGACCCTCACCGACCGGGGCCGCGAGAAGATCCTGACCACCCTGGCCGCCCTCGGCGGCGACGAGGCCTTCGCGATCGGCGCCGCCTGGCGCGCGAAGAACCTCCTGCTCGACCTGCTCGCTCTGTCCCCGGCCCGCACCGGCCTGGCCACCGCCCGCACCGGCATCACCCGGGCCCTGACCAGGTTCTTCGACCACTGCGCCACCGTCGGCCACACCATCCCCGAGATCATTACCCTCGCCGGGACGATCTCCGATTGGCGCGACGAGATCGGCAACGCCCTCCTGCACGGCCTGTCCAACGCCGCCGCCGAGGGCGTCAACCGGCTGATCAAACTTGTCTACCGATCCGCGTTCGGGATGACCAACGTCGCCAACCAGCAACGCCGCGCCCGCTACGCCGCCTCCCGCTCCACCCGCGACGACTGGCTACACCCCGTCACACCCCAACACCAGGCCACGTGATTACCCGACTACACATTCCAATTCACTGCGGAGAGCCGGTATAGGTCAGCCTTCTCCGCAGGTTCGACCTCGGCGAGCGCTGTTGCTACGTCGCCCTAGGGCATGGCGTCGGCCCATGCAACAGCACGGCGTCCATTGCTCGCGTGGCCTGCTCCCAGTTGTGGTCGTCCGGGTGCGCTTGGCCGGAAGCGCAATCCTCGCTGATTACGGTGAGTGGGATTCCAGATTCGTCGTGTATGGGCGTCATGCGTGGCTCGGCATGGTCGGTTCCCTGTGGTCCGCGCCCGCTTGGGACGGGCGCCCGATGCCCGGGCTGGCGGCCGGGGCGACGGCCCTCTTGGCCTTGTCGCCGATCAGGCCCTTCTGGGTGCCGTAGACATGGCCGAAGATGTGCAGAGCTGTGCACAGGACGCCGTACTGGATGCCGCTGAGGGCCGGGACCGCGTCGACGGGTAGCGTGTAGGCCATGATCGCCCGGACGAAGGCGTCCAGGACGAGGGCCACGCCCCAGGCGGCGGTGACGACACGCATACCGTGCCGGAAGCTGGCCTCGCTGTTGTAGCGGGCCGTCCAGGTGAGCTCCGGCGAGGCGGCGCGGGCGTCGGCGATCGGGCGGGCGGCCTCGTAGACGAACGGCTTGCCTTTGAACAGCGTGACGAGGATCCAGATCCCGGCCACGGCCGTCAGCCAACCGTCCTTGGCCAGAAGCATCCGCGGGCTGCCGCTGATCAACGACGCGGCGACGGTCAGGATCAGGATCGTCATGGTGAACAGGGCGAGGTTGTCGATCTTACGGCGGATCGCGATCCCGAGGGCCGGGACGGCGGCGCCGGCGAGCACCGCGAGGAACGCGCTGACACCGGCGGCACGCAGGCCGTAGAAGACCCCGATCGGCGCGATCAGGTCGACGCCAAGGTTCAGGATGAGGGTTCTGACAGGGCTCTTCGACGGGGCGTGCCGAGGGGCCGGCGCGCTGGGGCGGCGGGCCTCGGCCAGGCTGCGCCGGCCGGCGCCGGGCGGCGCGGAGCGCCGGGCGGGCGGGCCCGGCCGGCGCGCGGCGGGCGGGGCGGGGCGGGGGCCTGCGGCCGGGGCGGAATAGGTGTTCGGCATGTGTCCTCCTGGCGTCGATCGGTGTGGCTTCAACGCTAGGGAGCGCGAGGTTCAGGGGTAACCCCAGTAATGACCGTCCTCAAGTAAAGGTTTCTGTACGCCGAATGGGGGCTGGGTTCCTCGACTGGTGCAGGTCAGAGGCCTCAGGATCTAGAAAGACGATCTGAGTAGGGGGTGGCATGGGGCCAACGCCGAGCATGTCCGAAGAAGGCCCTCTAAGTCGCTCCTCGCGGGACGAACCGGAGGATCCCGTGGCCGAGCAAGGCAATGCCCTGGGCGAGCGGCGGCCCCCCGCGATCCCCGTGACCAGGGAGTATGGCCCCGAAGGAGAACTCGCTGGACGTGTGGAGCCCGGCGCCATTCAAGCAGCCGGCGCCGGCGACACGGTTCCCGCGGGCGTGCGAGGCGAGGCCGGCGGCGCGACTCCCGGTGTGATGGCTTCGACGCCCGGGAAGGGCGCGGAGGCACCCGGTCTGACGATCGCGGGGACGGGCGCGGCGCTGCGGCGGGCCGGTCGGGCGCTGCCGCGCGGGGCCGCGCTGGGGCTCGCCGGGGTGGCGCGTCTACCGTTGCTGGTGCTCGCCGTCGCGGGCCTGGTGCTGTGGTTCGGGCTGGGGCTTTTCCCGGCGTTCGCGGGTGCGGTCGCGGTGATCCGGCGGGCGGTGAACGTCGCCCGGGCCACGGTGAGCCGCTGGTGCGGGGTCGCGGTGCCGGTGCCCTACCTGCCAAGGCCCCGGCTGGAGCAGACCGAGCGTGGCTGGTTCTGGAGCGGCTACGACTACCACAAGCGCCACTGGGTCGCCCGGCTCTCGTCCCGGTTGCGCTGGCTGACCGGCGATCCGGCCACCTGGCGCGACCTGGCCTGGCTTGCGCTCGACCCGGCACTGGCCCTGGCCGTGGCCCTGCTGCCGACGGCGCTCGTGGCCGGCGGCCTGAGCGCGTGGGCTTACGCCGGCCTGCGGCTCGCTGGCGAGGGCTCCGGCCTGACGGCGGGGCTAGCCGTCGTGATCGGTGTGGCGGCCGTCGTATGCGGGGTGTCCCTCGCCGCGCCGCTGCTGGCGGCCTATGGACGGCTGACGGCCGTGCTGCTGCGGCCGGTGCGCCGGGACTCGCTGGCCGAGCGGGTCCATCAGCTCACCCGGACCCGGGCCGACGCGCTGGCGATCCAGGCCGCCGAGCTGCGCCGTATCGAGCGCGACCTGCACGACGGCGCCCAGGCGAGGATCGTCGCGATGCGGATGACGCTCGCCGTGCTCCAGCCGATGATCCAGCGGGACCCGGCGGCGGCCGAGGAGCTGGCGGCCGAGCTGCGCGAGTCCTGCGCCCGGGTGCTGCAGGAGCTGCGCGACCTGGTCCACGGTATCCACCCGCCGGTTCTCGCCGAGCGCGGCCTGCGCGACGCGCTGCGCTCACTCGTCCTCGACCTGCCGCTCGACGCCACGGTCGACGTCGACCTGCCAGGCCGGTTCGAGCCCGCCGTCGAGGCGGCCGTGTACTTCACCGTCTCCGAGGCGCTGACGAACGTCGTCAAGCACGCGGGCACCCGCGCCGTCGCCGTGCACCTGCGCTACGACGACGGCGTCCTGCGCGGCAGCGTCGTCGACGAGGGCCAGGGCGGCGCCAACCTGGACGCCGGCACGGGCCTGCTGGGAATCCAGCGTAGGCTGGCGGCCTTCGACGGTAGCCTGGCCGTCGTCAGCCGGCCCGGCGGGCCCACCCGCGTCAGCCTGGAGCTTCCGTGCGTGTTGTCCTCGCCGAGGACCTCGTCCTCCTCCGAGATGGCCTGACGCTGCTGCTGCGGTCCTACGGGTTCGAGATCGTCGCGGCGGTCGAGTCCGGGCCGGAGCTGCTCAAGGCGCTGCTGGAGCACCGGCCCGATGTCGCGGTCGTCGACGTCCGGCTGCCGCCGAGCTTCACCGACGAGGGGTTGCAGGCCGCGCTCGCCGCCCGCCGGCGGCTTCCGGGGCTGCCCGTCCTTGTGCTCTCCCAGCATGTCGAGCAGCTCTACGCCAGCGAGCTGCTCGCCGACGGCGCTGGCGGGGTCGGTTATCTGCTGAAGGACCGTGTCGGCGACGCGGAGGAGTTCATCGACGCGGTGCGGCGGGTCGCGGCGGGCGGCACCGCGATGGACGCGCAGGTGATCTCGAAGCTGTTCGCCCGCCAGCGGGCCGGCGACCCGATGGAGACGCTCACCGACCGGGAGCGCGAAGTCCTGGAGATGATGGCCGCCGGCCGCTCCAACGCGGCGATCGCCCAGAAGCTGTACGCGAGCGAGGGCACGATCGGCAAGCACATCTCCAACATCTTCACCAAGCTCAACCTGCCGGCGTCCACCGACGACAACCGCCGGGTCCTCGCCGTGCTCGCCTACCTGGAGCGCGGCAGGGCCGCCTGACGCCGGTCGCGACGCCGCCCGCGAGGCGCGAACGACGTCGCCCGGCCGCGACGACCGTGGTCTGCCGGGCGGGGGCGTCGCCGCGTCTCGACGGCTGCTCCGGCGGCCGCCGCGAGCGCCTGGCCAGGCGCGACGGCGTGCGCTGAACGCCAGCCTGACGCCGTTGACATCCGCCGCTCGTACGCCGTGAACCCGGGCCTATCCCGCCCTGGGCCAGGTCCGCCGGCTAAATCCGCCGCGATCGCGAGCCTCACAAGGGACGTGCCCGTCCCGGTCGGCTAGGGGCGCTAGGGGCATCGCTAGGGGTTGGGGGGCGTCTGCCCACTCGTTACGTTTCCCCTGGTCACCCGGAGCTTTTCCCTCGCGGCCCGGCTCGCGGGGACGGCACCGCAAGACCCCGTGACGCGGCATTTCGTGTGGCCCTCGCGCTCCCATTCGGATGCCCTAGGCGCCTGACATCGAGGCAAGAGCGGCCCGGTATTCCGGTCGTACCGACGAACCTTGGAGGCTTCGGTTGTCCAAGCATGCCCAGGGCGGCGACGGCATCGCGATCGTGGGGATGGCCTGCCGACTTCCAGGCGCGCCGAGCCCCGCGGAATTCTGGGCGCTGCTGCGCCGCGGCGACGACGCGATCACCCCGACCCCGGCGGACCGCTGGGACGCGGCGAGCGTCGGCTCCGTGCGCACCGGCGTCGGTGGATTCCTCGACCGGGCCGACACGTTCGACGCCGCGTTCTTCGGCGTCTCGCCGCGGGAGGCCGCGGTGATGGACCCGCAGCAGCGGCTGATGCTCGAACTCGCCTGGGAGGCGCTGGAGGACGGTGGGACCGCGCCGGCCCGGCTGGCCGATGGCAGGACCGGCGTCTTCGTCGGTGCCATGGCGGACGACTACGCCGCCCTCATGCGCGAGCAGGGCACGGCGGCGGTCACCCAGCACACGCTCACCGGCAACCAGCGCAGCCTGCTGGCCAACCGGGTCTCCTACACGCTCGGGCTGCGCGGGCCGAGCATCACCGTCGACGCGGGACAGGCCTCGGGCCTGGTCGCCGTCCACCTGGCCTGCGAGAGCCTGCGCCGCGGCGAGTCGACGGTCGCGCTCGCTGGCGCCGTCAACCTGAATCTCGCGCTGACCAGCGCGCTGAGCGCGGAGCGCTTCGGCGGTCTCTCGCCGGACGGGCGCTGCTTCGCCTTCGACGCGCGGGCCAACGGCTATGTCCGCGGCGAGGGCGGCGGCGTGGTCGCGCTGCGTCCGCTGGCCGACGCGCTCGCCGCCGGCGACCGGGTCTACGGCGTCATCCTCGGCTCGGCGATCCACCACGGCGGCGCCGCCGACACCCTGACCACACCCACCGAGGCGGCCCAGCGGGAGGTGCTGCGGCTCGCGCACGCGAGCGCCGGCACCGACCCGGCGGCCGTCCAGTACGTCGAGGCGCACGGCACCGGCACCAGCCTCGGCGACCCGATCGAGGCCGCCGCCCTCGGCGCGGTCCTCGGCAGCGGCCGTGCCCCCGCCGACTCCCTGCTCATCGGCTCGGCCAAGACGAACGTCGGCCACCTCGAAGGCGCCGCCGGCATCGTCGGGCTCATCAAGGCGGCGCTGAGCGTTCAGGCCCGCCAGATCCCGCCGAGCCTGAACTTCGTCACGCCGAACCCGGCCATCCCGTTCGAGCGGCTCGGGCTGCGGGTGGCGGGCGAGCTCTCGGCCTGGCCGCACCCCGACCGCCCGCTGCTGGCCGGCGTCAGCTCGTTCGCGGTGGGCGGCACCAACTGTCACGTCGTCCTCGCCGACGCCGGTGTTCTCGGTGACGCGGGTGTCCCCGCGGCGGAAAGTCGTGCTCCGTCCGGCGCGCCGCTGCCCTGGGTGCTGTCGGCGCGGGGGGCGGACGCGCTGCGCGGCCAGGCGGCGAGGCTGCGCGCGCACCTGGCGGCCCACCCGGAGCTGGACCGCCGCGACGTCGGCTTCGCGCTCGCCACCACCCGGGCGACGCTGACGCACCGCGCAGTCATCGTCCGGGCCGACGGCGTCGACGAGACGGCCGCGCTCGACGCCCTCGCCGCCGGCGAACCGTCCTGTGCCGTCGTCGCGGGCGTCGCCCGAGGCGAGCGGCGGGTGGCGTACCTGTTCCCCGGGCAGGGCAGCCAGCGCGCCGGGGCGGGCCGGGCGCTCGCGGCGCGGTTCCCCGCGTTCGCGGACGCTCTCGACGAGGTCTGTGCCGCGCTCGACCGCCACCTCGACCGTCCCCTGCGCACGATGCTGTTCGCCGAGCCGGGCAGCCCCGACGCTGTGCTGCTCGACCGGACGGAGTACACACAGCCGGCCCTGTTCGCGCTGGCGACGGCGCTGTTCCGGCTCGTGAGCCGGTGGGCCCCGCCGCCCGCCGCGCTGATCGGCCACTCGGTCGGGGAGCTCGCCGCCGCCCACGCGGCCGGCGTGCTGTCGTTGGACGACGCGGCCGTGCTGGTGACCGCGCGTGGCCGGCTCATGCAGACGATGCCGACCGGCGGTGCCATGCTCGCCGTCGAGGCCGCCGAGGCCGAGGTGCTCGAAGCTCTCGCCACGGTCCCGCCGGGGAGCGTGACGGTGGCGGTCGTCAACGGGCCGATGGCGACCGTGCTGTCCGGTGACGCCGACGCCGTCGACGAGCTCGGCCGGGCCCTGCGCGCCGCCGGGCGCCGGACGCGGCGCCTCACGGTCAGCCACGCTGCGCACTCCCCGCACATGGACGGCATGCTCGAGGCGTTCGGCGCTGTCACGGCCGGCCTGAGCTACGCGGTGCCCCGGACACCGGTCGTGTCCACCGTGACCGGCCGGCTCGCCACGGCCGCGGAGCTGACCGACCCCGACTACTGGGTGCGCCACGTCCGGCAGGCGGTCCGGTTCGCCGACGGGATGGCGGCCCTGCGGCGGCTCGGCCCGGACACGTTCGTCGAGCTCGGCCCCGATGCCGTCCTCGCCGGGTTCGCCCGCGACTGCCTGACCAACGAGGAGGCGGCGGACACCGTCGTCGTCCCGGTGCTGCGGCGCGGCCGGCCGGAGGACACGACGCTGCTCACGGCGCTCGCCCGGCTGCACGCCGCCGGCGCCACTGTCGACTGGGCCGCGGTGCACGGGTCCGACGGCGGCCGTCGCGTCGACCTGCCGACCTACGCGTTCGTCCGCACGAGGCACTGGTTCGACACGGCCGCCACGTCCACGCACGCGGCCGCCTCGGAGGCGAACCGGCCCGAGCCCGCCGGGACCGACGCGGCCGGGGCCGCGGACCTCGCCGACGCGGCGGAGCACCCCGTGGCCGAGCACGTCGCGGCCACGGACACCGGGCGCGGCTCGTCGACGCCCGCGCGCGACGCGTCGCGAACCGCCGCCGACTGGCTGCGCAGCGAGCTGGCCGGGCTGCCGGACGGCGAGCGCGACCGGGTGCTGACCGCGCTCGTTCTCGACGGCATCGCCGAGGTGCTCGACTACCCGGACGCCGCCGCGATCGACGTGGCCAGCACCTTCAAGCAGCTGGGTGCCGACTCGCTGACCGCGGTCGAGCTGCGCGACCACCTCGCCCGCGTCACCGGGCTTGCCCTGCCCAGCGGGCTGCTGTTCAGCCACCCGACCCCGACGGCGCTGGCGGCGCACCTGCGCACCCGGCTGGCCGGCCAGCCGGGTGCGGGCGCGCGCGCCGGCTCGCGGGCCGAGGCCGACGAGCCGATCGCAATCGTGGCGATGAGCTGCCGGCTGCCCGGCGGGGTCCGCACCCCGGAGGCGCTGTGGCGACTGGTCGACGACGGCGTCGACGCGATCGGCGGCTTCCCGGGTGACCGCGGCTGGGACCTCGACGCGCTTTACCACCCCGACCCGGACCACCCGGGCACCTGCTACGTCCGGGCCGGCGGCTTCGTGGCCGGCGCGGGGGAGTTCGACGGCGCGTTCTTCGGCATCTCCCCGCGCGAGGCGCTCGCGCTGGACCCCCAGCAGCGGCTGCTGCTGGAGTTGGCCTGGGAGAGCTACGAGCGGGCCGGCATCGACCCGGCACGGGCGCGCGGCAGCCGGACCGGGGTGTTCGTCGGCGCGATGTCACAGGACTACGGCCCCCGGCTGCACGACGCGGCCGGCGGCGCCGACGGCTACCGGCTGACCGGCACGACCGCCAGCGTCGCCTCGGGCCGGATCGCCTACACGTTCGGCCTCGAAGGCCCAGCCATCACCGTCGACACCGCCTGCTCGTCGTCGCTGGTTGCACTGCACCTCGCGGTCCGGGCGCTGCGTTCCAGGGAGTGCGACAGCGCGCTGGCCGGCGGCGTGACGGTGCTGGCCACGCCGGGCATGTTCGTCGAGTTCTCCCGGCAGCGGGGCCTGTCGCCGGACGGGCGGTGCAAGGCGTTCGCCGCCGACGCGGACGGCACCGGCTGGGCGGAGGGCGCGGGCCTCCTCCTGCTGGAGCGCCTGTCCGACGCGCGCCGCCTCGGCCACCCAGTGCTCGCGGTCATCCGCGGTTCGGCGATCAACTCCGACGGCGCGTCCAACGGGCTCACGGCGCCGAGCGGGCTTGCGCAGCAGCGGGTCGTGGCCGACGCACTCACCGACGCGGGCCTCGCGCCGGCCGAGGTGGACGCCGTCGAGGCGCACGGCACCGGCACCCGGCTCGGCGACCCGATCGAGGCCGACGCGCTCATCGCCGCCTACGGTGCCGGGCGCACCCTCGACCGACCACTGCGGCTCGGGTCGCTGAAGTCGAACATCGGCCACACCCAGGCCGCGGCCGGGGTCGCCGGTGTGATCAAGATGGTGCTGGCGATGCGGCATGGTGTGTTGCCGCGCACGCTGCACGTCGAGGAGCCGACCCCGCACGTGGACTGGTCGGGCGGCACGGTCGCGCTGCTCACGGAAGCGCTGCCCTGGACGGCCGACGGGGGGCCACGCCGCGCTGGCGTCTCGTCGTTCGGGATCAGCGGCACCAACGCCCACCTCATCCTGGAGCAGGCCCCGGACATCGAGCCGGCCGCAGACGCGGCCTCGCCGTCGGGCACCGTCCCGCAGACGGACGCCGGCTCGCCGTCGGACGTGGTCCTGCCGTCGGACGCCGTCGCACCGGTGGACGTGGCGTCGGGCGTCGGCTCGTCGGAGTCGGCCGCCGTGCCGCCCTCCCGGGGCACGGCGCTGCCGATGGTGCTCTCGGCCCGCTCGGCGGCCGCCCTCGCGGGGCAGGCGGCGCGGCTGCGTGACCACGTCCTCGCCTATCCCGAGAGCGACGCCCGCGACGTGGCGGCCACCCTCGCGACCGGCCGTGCCCGCTTCGACCACCGCGCGGTCGCGATGGCCGAGACCGGTGAGCTGGTCGACGTGCTGGGAGTCGTGGCCGTCGGGGGTGTGGACCGGCGGGTGGTGGCGGGTGTTTCTCGTGGTGTGGTGCGGCCGGTTTTTGTGTTTCCGGGGC
>Ga0068859_100007666_pt1 | contig 10966 bp, 8 predicted proteins | sample KBSSwiS22_FD_66585 | JGI IMG/M metagenome (GOLD analysis project Ga0068859, IMG submission 66585) | Switchgrass rhizosphere microbial communities from Kellogg Biological Station, Michigan, USA - KBS Switchgrass S2-2 | ecosystem: Host-associated > Plants > Roots > Rhizosphere > Soil ... | reverse complement strand
TCGCGGGCACGTCGTACGCCGCGTCGCGGTGCATGCCGATGACCTCGAGGAACGCGTCGCGGTTGGGCGGATAGCCGGCGAACGGTTCGAGCTCGGCCGAGACCTTCGAGGACTGGAGGTACGCCTCGCCGCACATCAGAGAAGTGATCGCGGCGGCGTAGGCGCGCCCCTCGTCCGAGTCGTACGGAATGCCGGCCGCCATCAGGAGCGCCCCGAGGTTCGCGTAGCCGAGGCCGAGCGGGCGGAACTTGTAGGAGTTCTGCGCGATCGCCGGCGTCGGATAGGAGCAGTTGTCGACGAGCATCTCCTGCGCGGTGATGACGACGTCGGCGGCGTGCTTGAACGTCTGCACGTCGAAGGAGCCGTCCTCGGCGTTGAAGAACTTCATGAGGTTCAGCGACGCGAGGTTGCACGCGGAGTCGTCGACGAACATGTACTCGCTGCACGGGTTCGACGCGTTGATGCGGTGCGTCGCCTTGACCGGGTTCCAGCGGTTGATCGTCGAGTCGTACTGCATGCCCGGATCGCCGCACACCCACGCGGAGTCGGCGATGTCGGCCATGAGCTGGCGCGCCTTGTACGTCTTGTACGGCTGGCCCGTCAGGACTTCCTTCGTCGTCCAGTCGGCGTCCTTCTCGACCGCCTCCATGAACTCGTCGGTGACGCGGACGGAGTGGTTGGCGTTCTGGTAGAAGATCGACGCGTACGCCTCGCCGTTGAAGCTGCCGTCGTAGCCGGCGTCGATCAGCGCCCAGGCCTTCTTCTCCTCGTTTGCCTTCGAGGTGATGAACTCCTCGATGTCCGGATGGTCGATGTTCAGGATGACCATCTTCGCCGCGCGGCGCGTCTTGCCGCCCGACTTGATCGCGCCCGCGAACGAGTCGAAGCCCTTCATGAACGAGAGCGGACCGGAGGCGGTGCCGCCGGCCGAGAGGCTCTCGTGCGATCCGCGGATGGAAGAGAGGTTGCTGCCCGTGCCGGAGCCGTACTTGAACAGCATGCCCTCGGTCTTCGCGAGGTCGAGGATGGAGCCCATCGAGTCGCCGCAGGAGTTGATGAAGCACGCCGAGCCCTGCGGCTTCGGCTCGATGCCGACGTTGAACCACACGGGAGAGTTGAAGGAGGCGACCTGGTTGACGAGGATCGCGGCGAGCTCGTCGTGGAACGCGTCGCGGTCGGCGGCCGTGCGGAAGTAGCCGCCCTTCTCGCCGTAGGCGGTGATCGTGCCGGCCACGCGCTCGATGAGCTGCCGGACGGAGCTCTCACGCTCGGGGGTCCCGATGCGCCCGTGGAAATACTTCTGGACGACGATGTTCGTCGCGGTCTGCGACCAGCTCTTCGGGACCTCGACGTTCTTCTGCTCGAAGATCGTCTCGCCCTTCTCGGACAGGATCGCGGCCGTGCGAAGCTCCCACTCGATCGCGTCGTACGGAGAGACCGATGGGTCCGAATAGACGCGTGTGAAGGTCAGGCCCTTCAGGCTTCCCTGAGGGGTCTGCCGAACCGACTCGCGCCGCTCCTGGCCAACCGTGAGTCCGGGCCTCTCCGCCCCCTTTTCCGTGGAACTCATCCCTTTTCCTCCTCCTTCCTCTTCGAATCAAAAGCGCTCAAAACGCGAAATGCTCCCCCGCTTGCTACCCCTGGGTTCCCACCACCTGGTCACTATTAGTAGTGCGGAAAAACCGCCAGTGTTGCCCTTGAGGGTAAGACCCGCAGGAATTGCGAGTCAAGCAAAAACACAAGATGTAGTGGTTTCTGTGCATCCGGTCGCAGGGAATAGTGGCACGGCGCTTGCTGTTACCTGTGGCGAGATGAGGACACTGCAAGCCGGAGCAGCCAAAAAGGACGTCGTGTGAAAAGCACATTGTTTGAAGGGATTGCAGGGACATCAATCGGCCGAGCGGCCCGGGAAGATGGTTTCATGAGCGCGAAAAAGGCCGGGAAATCGACATCTTCGCTGGGCGCGAACCCGGCTGCGAAGGTCGCCGTTCGCACCGTTTTCGAGGTCGGAACCGGACCCGCGCGGCTGGCGATCGGGCAGTTCAACCGCCCGCTCTTGACCGAGGAGATCGCGAGCCTGAAGCGCGCCTACGACCGCGCGAGGCTGCCCGAGGTCGACGACTTCGAGGTCACTCCGAAGCAGGTCTCGTTTCTCTCGCCGGCGCCGAAGGTGGCCGCGACGTGGAGCTCGATCGATTCGCTCCTCGCAAACCCCTCACTCCGCAAGGCTTCCTGACGTAAGCAGGACGTCTTGGAAGCAGCGGGTTGCATCGCCTTTCATAAGCGGACCATAATCCTTCCTGGGAGGAGACCCTAGTAATGTCTTCCACGATCGAATCGTCCACCCCCGTCCCCATCACTCCGGCGGATTCGCCGCTGCTGACGCTGACGGATAAGGCTGTTGAGAAGGTCAAGTACTTCGCCGGCTCCATGCCGGACTCGGAGGGCAAGCCGCTCCGCATCTTCGTCCAGGGCGGCGGCTGCTCGGGTTTCCAGTACGGCTTCACGTTCGACGAGAAGAAGGAAGGCGACGCGGTCATGCACGCCGGCGGCATCGAGGTCGTCGTGGATCCGCAGAGCGCGCAGTACCTCAAGAACTGCACCGTCGACTACGTCGAGGACTTCCGCGGCGCCGGGTTCTCGGTAACCAACCCGAACTCCACCGGCGGCTGCGGCTGCGGGAAGAGCTTCCAGGCGTAAGAAGAAACGACGCGAGATCGGGAAGGGCGGCCGCGAGGCCGCCCTTCGTGTTTGTGGGCGGAGGAGTGGACGCGGCGGCGATGTTCCCTTCCGCCGTCGTCCGGAGCCTCTGGCCGTCGTTCTGAGAGCGGGCGCAGTCGAGCGGTCTGCGTTCACGCCAGGGATCCTTCGCTTCGCTCAGGATGACGGGCCTCGGAGCGGTGAGCCGTTCCTGACGATCTCGGAGCGAATTCGCCGTCATCCTGAGGAGCAGAGCGACGAAGGATCTCTTGATTCTCGCGACCACTGCTCACTCAGGTCTTTCCAATCGGGATTGATCGCTTCGATCAAAGCGATCTTCCTTCTTCGAACCCAGCCCTTGATTTGCTTCTCGCGAGTTATCGCCGCGATCGCATCCTCCGTGACTTCGTAATAGACGAGACGCTTGCAGTTGTACCGGTCGGCGAAGCCCTTTGTGATCCCGGTACGGTGCTCGAAGAGACGCTTCGCCAAATCGTTCGTGACGCCGGTGTAGAGGACTCGACTGGCGCTCGCAAGGATGTAGATCCAGAATTGCCGCATAACCTAAGTTGTCGCGAGTCGATCGAGGGGTCCTTCGCTTCGCTCAGGATGACGCTCGAGCGAGGCGATCGAGGGATCCTTCGCTTCGCTCAGGATGACGCTGGAGCGCTCAGGATGACGCTCGAGGAGGACGGCTGAGGATGCGCCTCGAGACCCAATGAGAAACGGGATCCCGGACTCTACTCAGTGGGGTCGGCCGTAGAGCCCGGGATCCCCGTGACTTCGCCCTCCGAAACAAAGGGGCGGGGTCTCCCCCGCCCCTGCTCGCAACTAGAACCGCACCACCGCGCTGAACTGATACGCGCGCGGGGCCTGCAGCGCGCCGCGGCTCGCCGGCAGGCCGTAGGTGTCGCCCGGGGTCGTGACGATCTGGTTCGCGTCCACGACCGCCTGCTGGTTGGTGATGTTGAAGATGTCCGCCTTCACCGCGATCTCGACCGGCTGCAGGACCTTGAAGGCCGCCTCGAGCGAGAAGTTGAGCTGGTACCAGTCCTTCAGGCGCGAGGAGCCCTGCGGCGTGTCGTAGTAGGTGTCCGTGTCGCCGTTGATCTGGAGCAGCCGCGTCTGCTGATACGTGAGTCCCTCGTTCCAGGTGAACGACGGCGCGGCCGTCAGGGTCATGAAGGAGAACGGATACGTGTACGCCGCGAAGAGCTTGGCCGTCTGGGTCAGGTCCCACGGCAGGTAGCCGCCGCGGTTGTGGCCCAGGATCTCCGGGCACGGGCCCGAGACCTCCGGCTGGTTGCCCGCCGCCGGGACGGTGCAGGTGTCGTTCGGGTAATCGAGCAGCTGCGACGTGAACGCGGTCAGCGCGTACGAGCGGTCCGCGTTGCCCTTCGCGCTCGACAGCGTCCAGCTCGCGAGCGCCTGGAAGTGATTCGAGAAGCGCCGCTCGAAGGTGATCTCCATCGCCTTGTACTGCCGGTTGATCACGCTGCTGTCGAAGTTGATCGGCGTGAGGATTTTGTTGCCGTTCTCGTCGAGCACCTTGACGTCGTCGATGATGTTGTTCCACTTGCGGTAGATGCCTCGGACCCCCACGGCCATCGAGGTGCCGAGGGCCTGCTGGACCGCGACGTTGTACTCGTCCACGTATCCCGCCTTGAGGTTCGGGTTGACCGGCTGATTGAAGGTGCGGATCGGATAGGCGAACTCGAACGCGTCGCCGTTCCACGCGAAGACGTCGGCCTGCCCCTCCTGCGGGTTGCCGGCGAAGATCGAGTCCACCAGGGACTGCGCGATGAATTCGTAGTAGCGCCCGTATCCCGCGGAGACCAGGGTCCGCCCGCCGCCCGTCACGTCCCAGGACATGGAGAGGCGCGGCGCGATCGAGTGGGTGTCGATGGCCTTGATGCCGATGTCGCTGTCGGCGCTCTGGATGTCGGCGCGCAGGCCGAGGTTGAACGACAGCCGCTCGCCCAGGTCGAAGCGATCGAGCGCGTAGACGCCCCAGATCGTTCCGGTCGAGATCGACGCCACGGGCGGGAGGAAGTCGTAGCGCAGGTCGCCGACCTGCAGGAGCGGCTGGCGGGTCACCGGGTCGTAGTCGCTCACGATGAAGAGCTGATTGCTCGGGGTCGTGTAGTCGTTGACCGACTTGATGTCCTGGTAGTCGACGCCGACCTTGAAGTTGTGCGAGTGGCCGGCGATGGACGTGAAGTAGTTGACGGCCGCGTTCGCCTGGTTGCGCGGCCGGTCGACGGTGCCGACGAACGGGCCGCCGTTGTACGTCAGGCCGTCGGACAGGTTGATGTAGGGCGGGCCGTCGCCGAGGTGGTTGGTGACCTCGAGGCCGCCGCGCTGCTGCGCGTAGGTGCCCTCGACCGAGACGTTGCTGCCGAAGACGCCGGAGTAGCGCGCCTGCCAGATGCACGCCCACGGGCACTGGTCGGACTGGTTCTGGTCGGTCAGCGACTGGAGATCCGCCGCGCCGTTCCAGTAGTCGCGGACGTCGCCGGTGAACGGGTCGGCCTGAGCGGAGAAGGTCAGCGCGTGCGACTGCGTGACCTGCGCGGAGATCTTGCCCTGCCAGGCCTCGTAGAGGCGGTTGCGCGAGTAGCTGATGCCCGTTCCCTCCGGATGAAGGGGCGAGGTCTGCGTCTGCTGCTCGGGCGTCGTCTGCGGGTTGCGCTCGAAGGCGCCGAAGAACCAGATGTGGTCCTTCCACACCGGGCCGCCCAGCGTGAACAGGTAGTCGTAGATGTTCTCGTCGAACTTGTTGCGCTCGAACGGATTTCCCGAGATCGGATTGATGCCCTTGTTGTCGGCGTTCCAGTTGTCGTTCGTCACGAGCACGCGGCCCGTGCCGTGGAAGATGTTCGTGCCGGACTTGGTGATGACGTTGAAGACGCCGCCCTGGACGCGGCCGTACTCGGCGGAGATGCCGCTGTTGGAGACGACGACCTCCTGGATCGTGTCGAAGTTGTTGTTCGCGCCGAAGGTGCCCGTCGTCGGGTCGGTCGTGTCGACGCCGTCGAAGAGAAACAGGTTGGCGGAATCCGGCGCGCCGCGCGCGTTGGGGTTGCCGTCGCCGTCGATGTCGTCGGTGCCGGGCGCCATCGTCAGCACGTTCTGGTAACCGCGGACGACCGGCAGCTTGTCGGTCAGCTCCGCGCGCACGGTCGTGGTGTCGGTCGTGTTGGTCCGGTCGATCAGCGGCGTCGTGCCGAGGACCTCCACGGACTCGCGCGTCGTCGCGAGCTTGAGGTTGATCGCGACGTCGGTCGTGCGCTCCGCCTGGATGACGTCGCCGTCGGAGACGAACGTCTCGAAGCCCTGGATCACGGCCTTCGTGGTGTAGCGGCCGGGCGGCAGCAGCGCCACGGTGAACGCGCCGGCGGAGTCCGTCGTCGCGGTCCGGGTGAAGCCCTTCTCGATGCTCCGGACCTCGATCGTCACGCCGGGCAGCGCGGCGCCCGACTCGTCCTTGACCTTGCCGGCGAGCGTGCCGAAGAGCGATCCGTCCGCGACGAGCGGACAGACGCCGGCGAGGATGAAGGCGAAGGCGAGAGCGGGAAGCAAAGCGAATCGATGGAATCTGGTCATGAGCTCCTGGCTCCTCTCCGCGGAATCGCTTCGCAATTCGGCGATCCGCGCAGAGGCGCAAGAGCAACTCCGCTGCCACGCGCTTGCGCGATATCGCGTCTGACGAAGCAGCGCGTTCGGAGGACGACGCGCGCGGAAGGAGTGACGAAAGTTTCCCGAGAAGTTTCCGAATTCGGCTTCTTGGTCCGGCGATCAAGAAAGCGAATCGGAGACCGGGCTCGAGCGCACGCGGGAGAGAGCGGAGTCGAAATCCTCGCGCGTGAACCGCGCGCCGCCGTTTGCGATCGCGTTGGCCGCTCCCGCGGCGGCGCCCCAGCGAAGCGCCTCCTGCAGATCCCGCCCGGAGACGAGCGCCGCCACGAGCCCGGCGAGAAACGAGTCGCCGCTCGCGACCGCGCTCGTGCTCTCGACGGGAGGCGACGCGGCGTGCCAGCACCCGCCGGGCGTCGCCGCGATCGCGCCGTCCGCGCCGAGCGTCAGCAGGACCGCCGACCGGCCGCCCGCGAGCAGCCTCCGTGCCGCCGCGGCGCACGCCGCGAGGTCCCCGAGCCGCGCGCCCAGCGCCTGCTCGGCCTCCTCGCGGTTGATCTTCAGGGACACGCCGGGCGCCGAGAGGACGGCATCGAGCGCCTCTCCGCTCGAGTCCACCCACGGCGCCCGTCCCGCCCGCGCGAGCGACCCGCAGAGCTCGGTCAGCGCCTTCGCCGATACGCCGGGCGGCAGGCTGCCACTGACGCAGACCGCGGACGCGCCGGGCGCCGCCGCCAGGACATCTTCGGAGAAGCGGCGCCAGTCGGCGGACGAGAGCGAGGGTCCCGGCTCATTGACGACGGTCGCCAGGCGCGCCGCGGGGTCGAGGAGGATCAGGCACGTCCGCGTCTCGACCTCGCACCACGTCCAGGCGGCCTCCAGTCCCTCCTCCGCCGCGAGGCTCGCGAGCCGCTTCCCGCTCGCTCCTCCGAGCGGTCCCATCGACTGAGACCTCGCGCCGAGGGTCGCGAGAGCTCGGGCCACGTTCAATCCCTTGCCGCCGGCGGCGACGCGCACCGACGCGGCGCGCAGGATTCCTCCCGGACGCAGGTTCGGCACCTCGAGCGTCCGGTCGAGCGCGGGGTTCGGCGTCACGCAGAGGATCGGGCCGCCCTCGGGGACTTGCATCAGGCGTCTCGACCGTCTTCGTCGCGCGGCGTCAATAGCTCGAGAACCACTGCGGGTCGATCTCCGGCGAGGAGTAGATCTCGGGCCATGGACGCGCCCGCTCCGCGCACAGCGCCGTGGCCGCCGCCATGCGCCGCCGCGCCTCGGTGCCCAGGAAGGCGGCGCGCTCCGGGCCCGCGAGGCGCGGCGCCTCGTTCCAGACGGCGCGCCCGACCGCGACGCCCGAGGCCCCGGCCCGGCAGGCGGCCTCGGTCTGGCGCATGAACGTGTCGAAGTCGACCGCCGCCGAGAGGAGGATCCACGGGACGGGACACGCGGCTGAGAGCTCCTCGCACGCGGCGAGCCACTCCCGCTCGCCCGCGTCGGCGGGAGCCGGGAACTCCGCCTTGAGGACGTCGACGCCCGTCCCGGCCAGGCGCCGCGCGGTCTCCACGATGGCCTTGCGCCGGGCCTCCGCCGACAGCGGGCCGGATCCGGGCTCCGGGTTGTACACGAGCGGCTCGAGGAGCAGCGGCAGGTCCTCCCGCCCGCATTCCTCCGCAACGGCGCCCACGAGGCGCTCGATCTTCTCCGCGGTGGATGACTCGGGGTGGTAGTAGACCAGCAGCTTCGCCGCGCTCGCGCCCATGCGCCGCACCTGGGCGACGCCCCAGCCGTCGAGGATGCGGCTCTCGCGCGCGTGCGCCTCTCCTCCGTATCCCGTCCGTTCCAGGGCCACGACGAGACCGCGATCTCCGGGCATCGCGCCGCTCGCGATGCACTGGGCGGCGCCGAGCTCGGGGTCGAGGAGAACCGCCGTGGCCGCGCCGGCGAGCGCCGCCACCGCCTGCTCCTTGAACGCCGTGAGCTCGGAGTCGGCGACTTCCGCGGGCGCATCGGGCCGCAACACCTTGCGGAGATTGTTGCGGTGATCGAGCGCCAGCATCGAGAAGACGCCTCGCGCGTCGGAGCACTCCCGAAGCCCGCGCACCTTGCCGACGGTCAACTCGCGGCTCACGGGTCCACGCCTCGCCGCCTCACGACATCAGGTAGAACGCCACCGCCGCGAGGGCGATGCCGAGCAGGACGACGCGGTGCGGGATCGTTCGATAGAGCAGGAGCGAGATCAGAACCGTGATCGCGGGGGCCACGGCGTTGATGAGCGGGCTCACGACGATCGCCTGGCCGTAACGGAAGGCGTAGACCATGGTCAGCGCTCCGATCGAGTTCAGCGACTGGACCGCGGCGGCGAGAAGCGGTCCGCTCGGCCCCCAGTGGATCGGCTTCTTGAAGTCGGTCATCCAGAGGGCGAGCGGCGCGAGCGCCACCGCGGTCACGGTCATGTAGAAGAAGATGCTCTCGCTCTTCATCGTCTGGTTGGCGAAGCGCAGGACGTAGGCCTGGATCCCCCACGCGAAGCAGACCGCGAGCGAGAGCCAGAGCCACAGCCTTCCCTTCGCGGCGGGCGTGCCCCCGGGCGGCTGGTACGAGAGGAGCGGCACCGCGATGAGCGCCAGCACGATCCCCGTCCAGACGCGCGGCGTCGCCGACTCGCCGAGCAGCGCCGCCGCCATCGCGACGCTGATCGCCGGCGAGAGCCCGACGATCGGGAAGACCAGGTAGGCGGGGCCGCGGCGCAGCGTCTCGAAGAGCGCGAGCTGGCCGCCCGCGCCGAGGAGCCCCGCGGCCGCGCCCAGCGCGATCGAGCGCGGGTCCGTCTCGAGCTTCCAGCCGATGATGCGCAGCGCGACGACGGCGCACGGGATCATCGTGAGCGACCAGACCACGTAGCCGAGCGTCGCCGGAAACCCGCGCTTCTCCGGGAGCTCGATGAGGGCTCCCCAGACCCCCCAGAAGAGCGTCGTGACGATCGCGTAAGTCAGCCAGTGTTCCATCGTCTCAGTTCGCCTCTCGCGGCTTCGTCATCGCGTCCGTCGGGCCGCGCGGGCCCTCAGACGAGGATCACCTCGACGCCGCGCGCGCGCAGTGCGTCGACGACCTCGGGGCTCGCGGACTTGTCGGTGATGAGCTTGTGGATCTTCTCGACGGGAGCGATCACGGACAGGCTGCGCCGGTGGAACTTGGATGCGTCCGCGACCGCGATGACCTCGTGCGACACCTCGATCATCAGGGCGTTGAGCTGCGCCTCGAGCACGTCCGGTGTCATCAGGCCGATCTCCGGATCCAGGCTGTCGACGCCGAGGAACAGCCGGTCGGCGTGGAGCCCGCGGAGGACTTGCTCGGCCTGCGGCCCCACGAGCGAGGAGGAGACCTGGCGGAGCAGGCCGCCGATCATGATCAGCCGCACCTGCGGCAGCTCCGCGACGGACGTGGCGATGTTGAGCGCGTTCGTGATCACGGTGAGCGAGCGCAGGCGGAGCCGGCCGATCCGCCCCGCGATGCCGGCGGTGGTCGTCCCGGAGTCGAGGATGATCGTCTCGCCGTCCCGGATCATCTGGGCCGCGGCCTGCGCGATGCGCACCTTCTCGCCGCGGTGGAGCGTCTGCTTCAGGCGGATCGGCTGGTCCTCGACGATCTCGCGGCGCATCGCCCCGCCGTGCGAGCGCACGACGCCGCCCGCCCGCGCCAACGCATCGAGGTCGCTGCGGATCGTCACGGCCGAGACCCCGAAGTGGCTGGCCAGCTCCTGGACGGTGGCGCGCTCGCGCTTCTCGATGAGGTCGTTGATCCGCGTCCGGCGCTCCTCCAGGAACAGCGCGGAGCGCTGGCGGGCCGCCCCCCCGGCTTTCACGAGAGCCCCGGCCGGGTTTCGTTTGATTTCGTACGGTTGTGCATGCTTGTTTCTTATTCTAGACTTCGCTTGCGGTCCTTGTCGAGAAAGCCGCGGAGAAGCCGGGAAAAGCGCGGTGAGAGCGGAGGTTTTCTGAACGACGCTCGCGAAGCGCCCGAAGGGCTCGAGGCCTGGCTGGGCCGCCTCGCCGGCACGGCCGCGTTCGCACCGCTGCTCGAGGTACCCCGCGCGGCGCAGCTCGAGCGCGGCTACGGCCACACGCTGCGCGAGATCTGCCAGCAGCCCCTGACGTGGCCGCGGACCGCGGCGACGATGGCCGCGTCGGCGGACCGAGTGCGAAGGGTCCTCGCCGGCGGCGGCATCTCGGACCGCGCCGGCAGCATGGTGTTGACGGGGTCCGGCAGCTCCTTCTTCGCCTGCGAGTGCGCGGCCGTGCCGCTCCAGGAGTCGCTCGGCGTCCCGGCCCGCGCGCTGCCGGCCGGGTTCGTGCTGACGCATCCGCGCGCCGCGCTTCCGCCCGTCGGTCCCTTCCTCGCGGTCTCGCTCGCCCGCTCCGGCGACAGTCCGGAGAGCGGCGCCGCGGTCGAGCGGATCGCGGGCGACTCTCGCGCGCGCCAACTCCTCATTTCCTGCAACGGGCAGGGCGCACTCGCGCAGCGCTACGGCGCCACGCCGCGGGAGAACGCGGCGCAAGACTCGTCGTCGCGAGTCGAATCCATCGTTCTGCCGCCCGAGACCAACGACCAGAGCCTCGTCATGACGAGCAGCTTC
>Ga0068859_100007665_pt1 | contig 10966 bp, 6 predicted proteins | sample KBSSwiS22_FD_66585 | JGI IMG/M metagenome (GOLD analysis project Ga0068859, IMG submission 66585) | Switchgrass rhizosphere microbial communities from Kellogg Biological Station, Michigan, USA - KBS Switchgrass S2-2 | ecosystem: Host-associated > Plants > Roots > Rhizosphere > Soil ... | reverse complement strand
TGAATGGTGCTGCGCGCGCGGATCGGGAGGGCGGGCGCGAGCGCGCGCAGCTTGCGCACGCCTGCCGTGACGGCCTCGAGCCCGTTCACGCCGCGAATCTCCCGGTAGAGGTCGGCCGTGTGCGCGTCGAGCGAGATCGTCACGTCTCCGAATCGGGCGACGATGTCCTCCGCGAACCGTTCCAGCGCGAGGCCGCTCGTCAGCAGGTGCACCACCAGACCGCGGGTCCGGAAGACGTCGGCCACCGCCATCACGTCGGGGCGCACGAGGGGCTCCCCCCCGGTGAACACCACCAGCCGTGTCCCGAAGTGGGGCAGCGCCTCGGCGACCCGCTCGATCTCCGCGAGCGACAGGTCAGCGGCGCCGTCGGCGCGCCACCAGTCGCACGAGATGCAGCGCGAATTGCAACGCGCAGTCGGGGCGAAGAGGACCAGCGGCAGCGCGTGGGTCCGTCCGGTCATCTCCCCGAGCTTGACCAGCAGGTTCGCACGGAGGTGGGCGGCCGACAGCACGGGCGAAGGCTATCACCCCGGCGTCCGGGTGGTCGCTTCACCGGCTTCCCCCCTCGGGATTGACGAGGTGTTCTAGGGCGGGCTCGCTTCAGGGGCGCTCGTACGCGAGCAGGATGTGGTCGCCCATGCGGGCCAGGGCGGGCCAGGTTGCCACGCGGTCTTCGAGGTGGGCGAGGCCGTCGAGGAGGCCGGGCACGCGCGCGAACGCCGGCCCGAAGCGGAGCGGCGGCAGAAGCAGGCCGAGGGCGCGGGTCTCGACGCGCCGGAAGCCGGGGCCGAGCGCGCGATCGAAGTCGTCCGGGCCGAGGTATCGCATCGGGAACCGCTGGCCGCCGACGTCGGCCTCGGGCGCGCGCGCGAACCTCCGCAGGGCGGCGCGGGGCCTTCCCGTCGCGAGGAACAGGGCGATCTCCAGGGGGCAGACGCGCGGCAACACGACCGCCACGAAGCGGCCTCGGGCGGGGAGGGCCTGCTCCAGCAACGCTCGCAGGGGCGCGAGCGACAGCTCACAGTTGAGCGGCGCCAGGTTCGAATACACGCCGTCGACCCGCCGCCCCAGCCCGGGCCAGCGCTCGGCGAGGGCGGACACGCCGAGCGCGTGGAAGTCGAGCGCGGAGGCGACGGCGACCGGCGCGGCGGCGGCCTTGGCGCGGGCGCGCTCGATCATCGCCGGCGCGAGATCGGTGGCGACGACGCGGTGGCCCCGCGCCACCAGCGCCAGCGCGTCGGTCCCGGTGCCGCATCCGAGCTCGAGCAAGGCGGCGCCTGGTGGAAAGTGGCGCGCGCAGGCGGCGTAGAACCGCTGGCGGATCATCGGGACGAGCGGGTTGGCCTGCGGGGACAGCTCCTCGTCGTAGCGCGCGGCCAGCCGGTCGAAGGCCCGGGCGGCGTCCGCCGTCACGGCGGGCCCACCCAGCGGCGCGCGCGATCTTCCAGGCGCCGCAGCGCCGGATCGAAGCGCATCCCGGCCCGTCCCAGCAGCGCCTTGAGGCGAAGGCGCGCCGTCGCCGTTCGGGACGGCCGTGGTTCGCCGCGCGCCGGGTCCTCGGCTCCCCTCAGGGCCTTGTGGTAGCCGACCTCGCTGACCACGCGGGTCGTGGCGAACCAATAATAGAGCGACGAGTGCGCGTGGCGCAGCTTGATGTCCCGGTCGGTGGTGGTCTCCCACGGACCAGAGGGGATCATCTGCGTGACGGCGTCGTCGTAGAACGGCGTGCCTTTGATCGGATAGGAGACGGTGATCGTGAACTGATCGGGATCGGAGGCCTTCAAGTGCTCGATGGTGGCCTCGATGTCGGCCGGCGTCTCGCCGGGATAGCCGAGCATGATGAAGGTGCCCGTCTCGATGCCGTGCCGCTTGCTGAGCTGGATCATGGCGCGCACCTGCTCGACGGTGACCCGGCGATCCATGGCGTCGAGGATCTTCTGCGAGCCGCTCTCGGCGCCGATCCACACGCGGAAGCAGCCCGAGCGCTGGAGCAGCGCCACCGCGCGCTCGTCGAGCCGATCGGCCCGCGTGATGCACTCGTAGGGCACGCGCGCGCCGCGGCGTTCGACCTCGTCGGTGAAGGCCTGCAGCCAGCGGTGGTTGATGGTGAACACGTCGTCGACGAACCAGAGCGAGTCGGGGTGGTAGCGCGCCACCACCTGCTCGATCTCGTCGACGACCAGGCGAGGGGCCCGGCGGCGATAGCTCTCGCCGTAGACCGCGCGGCTGCACCAGCGGCAGCTGTAGGGGCAGCCCCGCATCGTGCTCATCGACAGCGCGTTCCGGCCATGATGCGTGCGCCAGGCGTCCAGGTACGGGCGTAGATCGACCGCCTCGCGCTTCGGCATCGGGAGGTCGTCCAGGCTCTTCAAGAGAGGGCGGGGCGGCGTACGGATCACCGCGCCCGCCCCGTCGCGGTACGCAATTCCGGCCACCTGCGCGATTCGGTCGCCCAAAGGTGATCCCGCCGGAGCGTCCGACCACGCGGCGACGAGCGCGTGCATCGTCTCCTCGCCTTCGCCGATCACGATGGCGTCGGCGCCGTGCTCGAGGAAGCGCTCGGCGTGGTGGGTCACCTCGGGACCGCCGAGGACGATGCGTGTCCCGGCCAGGCTGGGCTGCGATCGGACGAAGCGCAGGATCGCCAGCACGTTCAGCTTCGTCATCAAGTTCGTGTAAATGCCGACCACGTCGGGCGGCTCTGCGCAGAGGCGCTGGCGCAAGGCGGCGGGCGACGAGAACGTGCTGTCGAAGACCTCGACGGGGACGCCCCGCTGCTCGAGGAAAGCCGCCAGGTACAGGATCCCGAGCGGCGGATAGGGCCGCATGATCCGCTGTTCCTTGGCGTCCTCGCCGAGGAAGTAGCCGTGGGTGAGGAGGACCTTCATGGTGAGGGGCCGGGGGGCAGGTGGGGGTTGGCCGTCAATCGTCGTTACCACCGCCGCCGTCGTCCCACCCGGCGTCGTCCCAGCCGCCGTCGCTCCAGCCGCCGCCGTCGTCTGCTCCGTCATCGAAGTCGTCCCCCTCGTAGGCGGCGTCGCTGTCCTGCCCGGCGTCGGCGTGTCCGCTCTGGTCGTCGTCGCTGCTCGCGTCGTCGTCGCTGGCGAGCGACGCGCGATCGTCATGCCGCTGGTCGCGGTCATCGCCGAAGTCGCCCACGCCGGCGCGGTCGAAGTCGCTGATCTCGGCCAGCTGCGGGTGGGCCTGGACGTCGCTCATGAGTCCGAGCGGCGATCCCCAGGGGCTGACGAGCAGGACCGGCGGCGGCATCAGCATGTGCATGAAGGACGCAAACAGCATGGCGTCGAGGACGGTCGTCATCGGCGACGGGTAGTAGACGGCGAAGGGGTCGTACGCGGGGTGGGTGGGCTCGCGCGGCGTCCGCTCGATCGCGGAGGGATCCTCCGTCGCGCCCGACGGCGCCTTGACGACCCGGGCCTCGGCCCTGCGCTCGGTGACGCGCGCCTCGGGCATGGCGGCGCCGAGCGCGTCACGCAGGCGCGCCACGAAGGACTCGAACGCCAGCCGCGACGCCTCGAAAAGGGCGGCATCCCGGGTCAGGGGTTCGACGCGCGCGCGATAGGCCTCGGCGGACTCGCCTTTTTCGGGCTCGAGCTTCCGGATCCGCCCGCCGATCGAGACCACCGCGGCCGGATCGTCGTGGCGGTGGCGGGTGCGCGCCCTCGTCTCGATGACCAGGTGCAGCCCCGCCTCCTCGTGCTCGGCGGCGAACTTCAGCTCCCGGAAGCCCCGCCCGAACAGGCTGGCGTGATCGGCGAGCGCCAGCACCAGGTCCGGCAGATCGTCGGCCTTGCCGTCGGAGTCTTGAAAGACCACGGTCTCGTCGATCACCAGCGAAAGCGCGTTTCCCACGCCCAGGCGCCCGAGGGCCCGCCGGACGGCATCGACCACCGACGTCGCTTCGAGCTGGTTCTGGACCTCCGCGGTGTCGAGGTCCACCTGGCCTCCGAAGCCGCGCTTGAGCTTCTCCATGAACGTCGGGTCCCGCTTGACCCGGGCGCTCGGGACGGTGATGTAGAGCTGACCAACGAGCCGCATCGGCGCAGTATATCGCCCGCCCCCCGAAGCGCCGGTGCGGTCGAGCCGGCGGCCAGAATTGGACGAATCGGATGATTTGGACGAAATGGACGAAGCAGGCCGCTTGCGCCGTCGCACAAAGGCCCGATCGGTTCATGTATAGTGGAGGGCGGGGCCATGGGTTACGAGTTCTTCCTCAGCTATACGCGGGCCAACAACGACGTCTTCCTGAAGAAGTTCTTTGCCGACCTGTCGGACGTGGTGCGCGAGCTCCGGGGCGAGCCGGCAGGTCACCAGGTTGGCTTCTTCGATCAACAGGACCTCGAGCTGGGCGAGGACTGGGACGCTTCGCTGGTCGAGGCCCTGCAGACCTCGAAGGTCGTGGTGCCGGTCTTCTCGCCCGCCTATTTCAAGAGCGAATATTGCGGCAAGGAGCTGGCGCTGTTCCATCAGCGGTGCGCCGCCGCCGTGAAGCCGGGGCAGCCTCTGCCGCCCCTCATCAAGCCGGTGATCTGGGTCCAGCCGCGCGAAGGCGACGTTCCGGCGTCACTCGGCGCTGGTCAGTATGCGTTCGGCGATCCGCAAGGAATCCAGAACACGAAAGGCTTCAAGCACATCTTGAAGCGGTTGGGGGACCTGCAAACGAAATACAACGATCTGATCGAGGACCTGGCGCAACAGATCGTGAAGGCCGGCGACAAATACCCCCTCCCGCGCCTGCCCGCCGTGCCCAGCCTCGGTCGAATCGCGCCGCTCTTTCCGAAGGCGCCGGGCGCCGCCCCGAACGGCGCCGGGGCGACGCTCGTCGGGATGGGGCCCCCGGGCACCCCGACGGTGAGCCAAGCGCCCGCCACCCCGGTGGGACCCAAGCACGTGCGGTTCGTGTTCGTGGCCGCCGATCCGCAGCGCTTCGGGCAAGCGCGGCGCCGCGAGGATTATCTGACGGCGGGGGGCGCCGACTGGAAGCCGTACTTTCCGGCCAACCAGACCCGCATCCACCGCTTCGTCCAGAATGTGGTCGCCAGCGACGAGCTGGACTTCACCAGCGACGAGCTGCGCTTCGATCAGAACCTGCTGGCCGAGATCCTGAAGGCCTGGGAGCAGCGTCAGATCGTGGTGTTGATCGTGGACGGCTGGAGCCTGCACTGGGATCCGCAGGTGAGGCTGTTGCTCAGCCAGCTCGATCAGCGCATCGACTATCATTGGTGCGTCCTCGTTCCCCACAATGAAGACGATCCCGACGCCTCGGCCCTCCGCCCGCAGATCAACGCGGCCATCACGCAGACGTTCGATCGACACGCCAACCTGATCCGCAACCCCATCTTCTTTCGCGACGGAATCAAGAGCCCCGAGGACCTGCGAGCCGCGCTGCGGGCCGTCCTGACCAGTCTAAAGGAAGAGATCAGGAAGCGCGCCTCGGTGGACATGCCGGTTCCGGTGGGGCCGCCGAAGTCCGTCGTGGTCGGACCGTCGGCCGCGGGCTGAGCATGTCGGCGCCCGCTCCGCTCGGCCGCATCATCACGTTCTACTCGTACAAGGGGGGGACCGGCCGCTCGATGGGCCTGGCCAACCTGGCATGGATCCTGGCCTGCTGCGGGCGCCGCGTCCTGGTGATCGACTGGGACCTCGAGGCCCCGGGCCTGCACCGCTACTTCCGTCCGTTCCTGATCGACAGCGAGCTCTCCTCTTCGGAGGGTCTGATGGACATGGTCGACAACTACGCCAGCCAGGCCATCCGTCCGGTCGAGCCCGGGGCCACGCCCGATCCGAAGTGGTACCTGGAGTACGCCGACTTCTCGGACTATTTGCTGTCGATCAACTTCGATCACTTCGGCGAGGGCGGGAAGATCGATCTGTTGCCGGCCGGGCGGCAGTGCGACGCGTACGCGCTGACGGTCAGCTCCTTCAACTGGCAGAACTTCTACGACCGCCTGGGCGGCGGCGGGTTCTTCGAGGCCTTCAAGGCGAACGCGCGCGCGCGGTACGACTACATCCTCATAGACAGCCGCACCGGCGTGAGCGACACGGCCGGGATCTGCTCGGTGCAGATGCCGGACACGCTGGTCGTCTGCTTCACGTACAACAACCAGAGCATCACCGGCGCCGCGGCCGTCGCCGAGTCGGCCCGCAAGACGCGCGCGAAGCTGACCGAGGAGCGGCTCGAGCGGTCAGGCGCAAAGTGCGACGTCGCGGAAGGCGAGGCGGCGCCGACGGTGGTCGAGGACAGCGAGCGGCCCTATCGAGTCTTTCCGGTCCCCATGCGCGTGGACTCGGGCGAGAGCGAGCGGCTGGCCTTGCGCCAGGCCTTCGCACGCGAGTCGTTCGCCGCCGTGCTCGGCCACCTGCCACCTTCGGAGGTGGCGGAGTACTGGAGCAGCGTCGAGGTGCCTCACAAGGTCTTCTACTCGTACGAAGAGGTGCTGGCGCCGTTCAAGGACAACCCGCTCGATCCGAAGACGGTGCTGGCGGCCTTCGTCCGCCTGGCGCGCTTCGTGACCGATCGCGACGTGACCGAGCTGGTCTTCCCGGTCTCGCCCGAGCTGAAGCGGCAGTACCTGGACGCCTTCGCGCGGACGCCGGGCGCCGACGCCCCGGTGACGCGCGCGCCGTCGGTCGTGGGCCAGGAGACAGAGGTCGAGGCCCTCGTGCGGCGCGCCGAGGCGGTCCTGGTCCGGTTGGACGACGCGACGAAACGGCAAGCGAGGCGCGCGCTGCTGCGCCTCGTGCGCGTGGGGCGGAACGAGGAAGGTGGTGGCACGTTCCCGATCCGGACCAGCCTCGGTGACTTCGACGAGGCCGAGCGGAGGGTGCTGGTCCGGTTCGCCGACGCGGGGCTCGTCACGATCACCACGGAGGACGATCGGGCCGTCGAGCGCGCCGCCGCCGGTGGAAGCGCGAGCCGGACCGTCGGCCTGGCGGACGAGCGGCTCTTGCGCGCCTGGAAGACGCTGGTCGGCTGGATCGAGGCCGACCGTGACTTCCTGCTGTGGCGCCAGCAGGTGCGCGCCTACCTGGTCTCTTGGGAGCGCCACGAGCGCGATCCGGGCACGCTGCTCGGCGGATCGTTGCTCAACGAGGCGCTCGTCTGGAAGAGCAAGCGCGCCGGCGATCTGAACCCCGCCGAGCGCGAGTACCTGGATGCGAGCGTGGGCGCCGCCAGCACGAAGGCCCTGGACCCCCAGGCCTACCGCAGCACGCCCGGGCTCTACTTCGAGGTCGCGCCAGCCGGGGTTGCCGTGCCGATGGCGGCATCCCCGGTGGCTCCGCCGACTCCCGAGACGCGGCCGACGCCCATGTTGGGATCGCCCACGGCCCGGCCGACCCCAGCGCCGGTCGAGACGATCTCACGACTGCCGCCTCGCCGGCGAGCGGCGATGGCAGGCGCCGTCCTGGCCGGCTGCTTCGTGGCGGCGGGGCTCGCGGTCATCGTGCTGGCGCCGCATACGGGGGCGAAGCTGCCTCATCCGCCCATGGGCGAGACCGGGCCTCAGGCCGGGACCGACGCTGGTCAAAGGCCGCCTCCTTCGAACGCCTCCGAGCGGCAGCAGATGATCGACGATGCCCTCAAGGACGGCGACCGCGCGCTGGCGGAGGGGAACGCGCCCAAGGCGTTGCTCGCGTTCACCAAGGCGGCCGAGATGGGCCAGGATTCGTCGGCCGTTCAGCGCAGGCTGGGTCGCGCCTACGATGCTCTCGGCCGCGGGAACGACGCGGAGAGGGCCTACAGCCGGGCCGTGGCCCTGGCGCCCCGCGACCCCGTCGCGTACTTCGAGCGCGGCAAGAGCCGCGGTTTGCGCCAGGACGACGATTCGGCGCTGGAAGACTTCGATCACGCGATCAGCCTCGATCGCGACCAGTCCGAGTATTTCCTGAGCCGAGGGGTGACCCTCGACCACCTCGGCAAGGTCACCAGGGCCATCGCCGACTATGCGCGGGCCATCGAGCTCGAGCCCAGCGATCCACGGGCCTACTACGCACGGGCGAGCCTGCTCGAGAAGACGGACAAGAAAAAGGCCGCCGCCGACTATCGCAGCGTCCTGGCGCTGCCCGGAGGCGACTCGAACCTGCGCATCGTGGCGCAGGTCAGGCTCGACGGGTTGACGGCAGGGGGAGGCCGGGACGCCGCCGGCCCCAAGACCGGACAGCGGGTGTTCCTGCAGTACAGCGGCACCGACGATCGGCAGTCCGTTCAGGAGATCGCGCGGGCGCTGGCGGCCGCGCTGAAGCCGATCGCCGTATCGGAGCCGCAGCTGGTGTCGGCGCCGGGCCCGGGCGCGGTCCGATACTTCTTCGCCGGAGACGCCGAGCTGGCCCAGAAGGTGAAGGCCGCGGCGGAGCAGATCCTGGCCGAGCGCGGCGTGAAGGTGGGCCTCCCCTTGCAAAACCTGGGCACCACGCAGCGGTTTCCGAATGCCCGGAAGGAGACGGTGGAGCTGTGGTTGCCGCCTCTCGGCCCGGCGCCCGCCCGGACGCCGCTCGACGGCGCGCTCAAGAAGATCTCGTCGCCGCGTCCCTTCATTCCTCGCAACAAGTCCGCGGGCGATGACGACATCTTGAACGGGTTGTGACCCGCTGCCGCTTCGCCGTCTGGGGTACCCCCGCGTCGTGAGGCGTGCCCCGTTCCGACCTTGAATCTGCGAGCCGTGGATGCTTGGATGAGCGGCGCCGTCCGGCAGAGATGAAGATCGCCGTCGAAATCACCACCTGCACGGCAGAACGAGCCGGCATCGGCTACTACACCGAGCATCTGGTCGATGCGCTGATCGCGACGGCCGCGCCGGGCGACGACGTGTTTCTGATCGGGAACCGTCCGGTGGGGCCGGACGTCATGGCGAAATGGGCCGGACGCGTGCGCACCGGCGGCGCGCCGATCCGGTACGTGTGGATGCAGACGGACGCGGCGCGCCTGCTGGCCGAAGGGGGCGCCGACTTCGCGGTGTTCCCGAACTACCTGGCGCCCATCGCCGCGCCCTGCCCGTACCTGAACGTGATTCACGACCTCGCGCTCATCCGCACGCCCGCGTTCTTCAACGCGCGCAAGCGGATGGTGGTGCGCGCGCTGCTGCCGGTCGTCACGCGCGCAGCCGCTGGCGTGGGCACGGTCTCGGAGGCTTCGCGCCGGGATGTCGTGTCGATGCTGGGAGTTGCCCCCGAACGGATCGTCATGCTCCCGGGGGCTCCCCACCCGAGCTGCCGCCCGTCGGCGCCGGCCGAGATCGCGCGGGTGCGGGCGCGCTACCGCCTCGACCGCCCCTACGTACTCTCGGTCGGGACGCTCGAGCCTCGCAAGAACCTGCCTTTGCTGCTGCAAGCCTTCGATCGGCTGCTCGGGCGGGTGGGGACGCGCTCGGCCGAGCTGGATCTGGTCACGGTGGGGGGGCGCGGGTGGCGCGATCGCGAGCTGCTGGCCGAGCTGCACCGGCGGCTGCCGGGGGGACGCGTGCACGCGGTTGGTTACGTGCCGGAGGCGGATCTGGTCGCGCTCTATGGGGGGGCCGAGGTGCTGGCTTATCCCTCGCACTTCGAGGGCTTCGGGCTGCCGTCGCTGGAGGCCATGGCCTGCGGTACGCCGGTCGTGGCCTCGGACGTCGCGGCCTTGCGCGAGGTGAGCGGGGGCGCGGCGATCCTGGTGCCGGTGGGCGACGCCGAGGCGCTGGCGGCACAGATCGCCGCGCTGGTCGAAGACCCTCGGGCCCGCGCGGCGGCGAGCGCGCGCGGCCTGGCGCGGGCGGCCGAGTTCGGCTGGGAGCACACGGCCGAGCGACTGTGGACCTTCGCGCGTTCCCACGCGCCCATCGCCATCACCTCTCGCCCGTCCTCGTCCTCGTCTTCGTCCTCGTCCTCGTCCTCGCCTGTGGCCCCCGACTGGGCCATCCTCGCCACCGTCACCTATGCCGATCTGTTCGACGCGGCCATCAGCGTGAGCGAGGCCGCCCGGACGTGTCTGCAGGCGCGGATGACGGCCGACGACGTGCGCCAGCGCGTGCTGGAGGAGCCGCTCGCGTCGCTCATCACGCTGGAGCCGCGAGGGCACCTCACGCTGCGTGGCCGCGAGCCTCTGGTGGCGCGGCGACTCGAGGGGATCCGCCTGACCCGCGAGCTGCTCGAGCGGCACCGGCGGGTGATCGCCGCGCTGGCCACGCTGCCGTTCATCCGCATGCTGGCGTTGTCCGGCGGGACGGCTCATCGCAACGCGCGCGGCGGCGACGACATCGACCTGTTCGTCGTGGCGGCGTCCGGCCGCGTCTACACCGCGTACACGATGTTGTTCCTGGCCAGTCGCCTCACGCGGACGCGGGGCGTGGTGTGTCCCAACTATCTCGTCGACGAGGACCATCTCGCCATCGCGTACCATCACGATCTCTTCACGGCCCACCAGGCGATCTCGCTGGTGCCGATCGCGGGACACGAGACGTTCCGGCGTTTCGTGGGGGCGAACGACGACTGGGTGCGGACCTTCTATCCCGGGTACGAACCGCAGCCGCCCGCCGCCGCTCACGGGAGCGCGCCTCTGCAACGGCTGGTGGAGCTGGCGCTGGCGCCGGTCTCCGCGGCCGTCGAGCGCGGCTTGCGGGCGTTCTGGCGCCAGCACCTGGCCCGTCGGGTGGCCCGGGCGACCGGATCCGACGTCGTGCTGGCAGGCGGGATCTTGAAGCTGCACCTCTCGGATCACCGCCGGCGCGTGCTCGATCGGTTCGCGACCCGACTCGAGGTGCTTCGTCCCCGCCTCGAGACGGATCGGGCGCCGCACGGCGCGGCGGCCGTCGAGGCGTCGGACGAGCCGCTGGTCCCCGGGGCCGTGACCGCGACCGGAGGCTGACCCGGGTGAGCGGCGCGAGCGGGAGCACCGGCGCCGGGGGATGGGGCGCGCGGCTCGGACCCGCTGCGGTCTGTGGAGCGGCTCTGGCCGTGCCCGTGGTGTACGCGC
>Ga0068859_100007662_pt1 | contig 10976 bp, 9 predicted proteins | sample KBSSwiS22_FD_66585 | JGI IMG/M metagenome (GOLD analysis project Ga0068859, IMG submission 66585) | Switchgrass rhizosphere microbial communities from Kellogg Biological Station, Michigan, USA - KBS Switchgrass S2-2 | ecosystem: Host-associated > Plants > Roots > Rhizosphere > Soil ... | reverse complement strand
ATCGTGCGGCGCGTGACCACTTCGCGCCGATGACGGATGAACGCATCGAGGATCTCGCGCAGCGACAGCGTGCGCGGCTGGCCGTCGACCAGCGCGACCATGTTGACGCCGAACGTGACCTGCAGCTGCGTCTGCTGGAAGAGATTGTTCAGCAGCACGTCGGCCGACGTATCGCGACGCACGTCGATGACGACGCGCAATCCGTCCTTGTCGGACTCGTCGCGCAGCTCCGAGATGCCCTCGATCTTCTTTTCCTTGACCAGCTCGGCGATCTTCTCGATCAGCCGCGCCTTGTTGACCTGATACGGGATCTCGGTGACGACGATCGTCTCGCGCCCGTTGTCGTCGGTCTGGATCTCGGCCTTGGCGCGCACCAGGATGCGTCCGCGCCCGGTCTTGTACGCCTCGACGATGCCGGCCGCGCCGTTGATGATGCCCGCGGTCGGGAAATCCGGACCCGGGACCAGGTGCATCAGCTCGTCGAAACCGAGATCGGGATTGTCGATCAGCGCGATGCACGCGGAAATGACTTCGCCGATGTTGTGCGGCGGCACATTGGTCGCCATGCCGACCGCGATGCCGGCCGATCCGTTGATCAGAAGGTTCGGTACGCGCGTCGGCAGCACCGACGGCTCCTGTTCCTTCTCATCGTAGTTCGGGACGAAATCGACGGTTTCCTTGTCCAGATCGGCAAGAAGGTCCGACGCGAGACGCTCGAGGCGGCATTCGGTGTAGCGCATCGCCGCCGCGTTGTCGCCGTCGATCGAGCCGAAGTTGCCCTGGCCGTCGATCAGCGGATAGCGCAGCGAGAAATCCTGCGCCATGCGCACCAGCGTGTCGTAGATCGACGAGTCGCCGTGCGGATGGTACTTACCCATCACCTCGCCGACGATGCGCGCGCACTTGACGAACGGCCGGTTCCAGACGTTGTTGGCCTCGTGCATGCCGAACAGCACGCGTCGATGCACCGGCTTCAACCCGTCGCGCACGTCGGGCAGCGCGCGACCGACGATCACGCTCATTGCGTAGTCGAGATAACTCTGCCGGACTTCGTCCTCGATATTGACGCGAATGATTTCTTTGGCCAGCTCAGCCATCAGGTAATTCTTCCTGGATTGTCGCGGTTTTTAGGATGATTCCAGGCCGGCGCAAAACCACCGTTCCGGGCCCGCGAAGGGAACGCGAAATCATACCACAGCCGGCCCGCCGAAGTGACCGGATTTCCCTGAAATATGGGGGACTTAGCGACGTATTTCCAGCCGTTTTGGAACACGGCGGCGAGCGCTACGAGAGGGTCAGGCGCGACTGGCCTTGGGCGCTCGGAAAATCCAGTATTTGGAGCTCAGGAAATTCATCGCCGCACCGGCAATGGAACCCGCCGCGACGCCGATCGCAGGCCACTGGCGCACCAACGGCCACGCCGCGACGCACGCAGCGTACGTGCCGTAATTGAGCGCGAAACCGCCCGCCATCGCGATGATGTAGCGCGCGAGCTCGCGACGCCGACTGCCGCTGCTCTTGCCGGCGAACGTGTACTTGCGATTGAAGGTCCAGGTGGTCGTCGCCGCGCACAGAAACGAAAACACGCGCGCTTCGTACGGATTCACGACCCACTCGCGCACGAGAAACTGCACGATGCCGGCGTCGACGATGAAGCCGATCACGCCGCTGATCGCGAACAACAAAATTTCCCTGCGTAGTGCCATGCGGCCGCCTCGTCCCTGGGATGGTCGCTTCAGCTCGGCGCGCGTGCGCCGAACAGCGCTTTCATGCGCGCCGCATCGGGTTTCTCGACGACGCCGCGCTCGGTCACGATGACGTCGATGAGCGACGCCGGCGTCACGTCGAACACCGGATTCCAGGCCTTGGCGCCGGCCACTACGGTCGGCTTGCCGCCGAACGACAGCATCTCGTCAGGCGAGCGGAGCTCGATCTCGATCGCATCGCCGTCCGGCGTCGACATGTCGATCGTCGACGAAGGCGCGACGACCATGAATCGCACGCCGTGATGCCGCGCCGCGATCGCGAGCTGATACGTGCCGATCTTGTTCGCGGTGTCGCCGTTCGCGGCGATGCGGTCGGCCCCGACGATGACCCATTGCACGTCGCCCGATTTCATCAGATGCGAAGCCGCCGAATCGGCGATCAGATGTGCCGGAATGCCGTCGCGGATCAACTCCCACATCGTGAGCCGCGCGCCCTGCAGCCACGGCCGCGTTTCGCCCGCGAACACCCGCGCGATTTTTCCGGCGCCGACGCCGGCGCGGATCACGCCGAGCGCGGTGCCATAGCCGGCCGTCGCCAGCGATCCGGTATTGCAATGAGTCAGCACGCCGGCGCCCTCGCCAATCAGCGCGGCGCCGAGCTCGCCCATGTGGCGGTTCGCCGCGAGATCCTCGTCCTGGATCGCTTTGGCCTCGCGCGTCAGCGCGTCCACGTCGGCGCCGTGTCCGCGCACGCCGGCCATGCGATCGAGCGCCCACATGAGGTTGACCGCCGTCGGCCGCGCGGCGCGCAGTTGCGCCAGCGCTTCGTCGAGGTGCGAGGGATCCTGCCGCGCGGCGAGAACGACGCCCCACGCCGCCGCGATGCCGATCGCCGGCGCGCCGCGCACGGCGAGATCGCGGATCGCGGCGACGACATCGGCGACCGTGCGGCAATCGATGTAGGTCTCCTCGAACGGCAGCCGGCGCTGATCGAGAAGACGCAGATGATCGCCCTGCCAGAGCACGGCGCGGATCGAATCATGACTTGAAACGGCGGGAATCGAGCTCACGGTCGGGGCGTACGGTATGCTTGTCGATGCACCGGGCGCGCCGAAAACGGACGCGATCGGGACGGTCGGACGATTCATCGGGCGGCGAGGTTAGCAGCGCGGCCGGGCAGCGGCCAGTGTGCTCGCCATGCTCGGACATGGGGTCGACAGCACCGATAGTCATTACTTCCCCGGGCCGGACACGAGCACAATTCACCGATCATGCCCAACCTGACGCATCTCGAGCGCCTCGAAGCCGAAAGTATCGACATCCTGCGCGAGGCGGTTGCCGAAGCCGAGCACCCGGTCATGCTGTATTCGATCGGCAAGGACAGCTCGGTCATGCTGCACCTCGCGCGCAAAGCGTTCTTTCCTTCGCGACCGCCGTTTCCGCTGCTGCACGTCGACACCACGTGGAAATTCACCGCGATGTACGAGTTCCGAGAGCGCATGGCTGCGGAATCGGGCATGCCGCTCCTGATCCACGTCAATCCGGAAGCCAAGCGCCTCGGCATCAACCCGTTCGCGCACGGCTCGGCGTTGCATACGGACATGTGGAAAACGCAAGGATTGAAGCAGGCGCTCGACGCGCACGGTTTCGATCTCGCGTTCGGCGGCGCGCGCCGCGACGAGGAGAAATCTCGCGCCAAGGAACGCGTCTTCTCGTTCCGCACCACACAGCATCAATGGGATCCGAAAAACCAGCGGCCCGAGCTCTGGCGCCTCTACAACGCGCGCAAGAACAAGGGCGAGAGCATCCGCGTGTTTCCGCTCTCGAACTGGACCGAGCTCGATATCTGGCAATACATCGAAGCCGAGAACATTCCGATCGTGCCGCTCTATTTCGCCGCGGAGCGCCCTGTCGTCGAGCGCGACGGCACGCTCTTGATGGTCGACGACGATCGATTCCCGCTCAACGATGGCGAGCGGCCCGCGATGCGCCGCGTGCGCTTTCGCACGCTCGGCTGCTATCCCCTGACCGGCGCGATCGAATCCGACGCGACCACCCTGCCCGACATCATCCGCGAGATGCTGCTGGCGCGAACCACCGAGCGCCAGGGCCGCGTCATCGACAACGATGCGAGCGCGTCGATGGAGAAGAAAAAGAAGGAAGGCTATTTCTGATGGTCGCGGAAATCCGCCCTGCCGAGCACGACCTCGCGCGCCATCTCGCAGCGCACAGGCAGAAGTCGCTGCTGCGCTTCATCACCTGCGGCAGCGTCGACGATGGCAAGTCGACGCTGATCGGCCGGCTTCTCTACGAATCGAAGGCGCTGCTCGACGATCAGCTGGCGACGCTCGAGATCGATTCGAAACGCGTCGGCACGCAGAACGGCGAGCTCGATTTCGCCCTCCTCGTCGACGGCCTTTCCGCCGAGCGCGAGCAAGGCATCACGATCGACGTCGCGTATCGCTTCTTCGCCACCGAAAAACGCAAGTTCATCGTCGCCGATACGCCCGGCCACGAGCAGTACACACGCAACATGGTCACCGGCGCATCGACTGCCGATCTCGCCGTCATCCTCATCGATGCGCGCAAAGGCGTCCTGACGCAGACGCGAAGACACAGCTATCTCGTCTCGCTGCTCGGCATCCGCCGCGTCGTGCTCGCGGTGAACAAGCTCGACATGGTCGGTTACTCGCGCGAGATCTTCGACATCATCGACCGCGACTATCGCGAGTTCGCGGCGAAGCTCGGCTTCGAGGAAATCGTCAGCATTCCGCTGTCGGCGCTGCGCGGCGACAACATGACCGAGGCCAGCGCGAACACGCCGTGGTATTCCGGCCCGAGCCTGATGCAGCATCTCGAAACCGTCGAAGTCGGCGCCGCAGATGCGAGCGCGCCGCTGCGCATGCCGGTGCAATGGGTCAATCGCCCGAACCACGATTTCCGCGGATTTTCCGGAAGGCTTCTCGGCGGACGCGTGCGCCCCGGCGATCCGGTGCGCGTGCTGCCTTCCGGAAAACAATCCAAGGTGAGTCGCATCGTCACGCTCGACGGCGATCTCCTTGAGGCCGTCGTCGGCCAGTCGGTCACGCTGACGCTCGCCGACGAGATCGACATCAGCCGCGGCGACGTGATCTGCAGCGCGGCAGATCCGGCCGGGCTCGCCGACCAGTTCGAAGCCAGCGTCATCTGGATGAGCGACGAGGCCATGCTGCCGGGCCGTCCGTATCTCGTGAAGATCGGCGCCTCGACGCTCGGCGCTTCGCTCGGCCAGCCGAAGTACGTCGTCGACGTCAACAGCCTCGATCATCTCGCGGCGAAGACGCTGCATCTCAACGAGATCGGCGTCTGCAACCTGACGCTCGATCGTGCCGTCGCGTTCGATGCCTACGCCGACAACCGCGACATGGGCAGCTTCATCGTCATCGATCGCTTCTCGAACCAGACGGTCGGCGCCGGCCTCTTGCACTTCGCGCTGCGCCGTTCGCAGAATATCCATTGGCAAGCCGTCGAAGTCGACAAAGACGCGCGCGCGCGCCAGAACGGGCATCGTCCGTGCGTGCTGTGGATGACCGGCTTTTCCGGCAGCGGCAAGTCGACGATCGCGAACATCGTCGAGCGCAAACTGCACGCACTCGGCGCACGCACGTATCTCCTCGACGGCGACAACGTGCGCCACGGGCTCAACAAGGATCTCGGCTTCACGGCCGCCGATCGCGTCGAGAACATCCGCCGCACCGGCGAAGTCGCCAAGCTCATGGTCGACGCCGGCCTCATTGTGATCACCGCTTTCATCTCGCCGTTCCGCTCCGAACGAAGGCTCGCGCGCAGCATGGTCGCCGACGGCGAGTTCGTCGAGATCTTCGTCGACACGCCGCTCGCCGTTGTCGAAAGTCGCGACCCGAAAGGCCTCTACCGGAAAGCGCGCCGCGGCGAGCTCAAGAATTTCACCGGCATCGATTCGCCCTACGAAGTACCCGAATCCGCCGAGATCCATATCCGCACGCAGGAAAGCAATCCGGAAGACGCCGCCGGCATGATCGTCGACTATCTGCGCGAACGCGGCCTGCTCGGACTCAGCTAGCGTCGCCGCGCAAGCACGCGATCGCATTCAAAGGAGGACGCATGAATCTTCAGGGAAAACGCATCGCCGTAACCGGCGCATTCGGCAGCCTCGGCGTCGCCGTCGTCAACGCAGCTCTAGCGGCAGGCGCGAGCGTCGCCGCGATCGACCGCGCCGATGCGCCGCACGCGTCGACCAATCTTGGCACCGCGAAACTCTTCGGCGGCGTCGACATCAGCGATGCCGCCGCCGCAACCGCGACGATCGAAAAGGTCGCGCAATCACTCGGCGGACTCGACGGCCTCGTCAACATCGCCGGCACGTTCCGCTGGGAAACGCTCGCCGACGGCACCCTCGACACCTGGGATTTCCTCTACAAGATCAACGTGCGCACCGCAGCAGCGGCGAGCAAAGCCGCGATCCCGTTCCTCACCGCCAACGGCAACGGCCGCATCGTCAACATCGGCGCATTCGGCGCCGTGAAAGCCGCCGCCGGCATGGGCGCCTACGCCGCCTCGAAAGCCGGCGTCGCCAAGCTCACCGAAGCGCTCGCCGAGGAATTGAAGGCGAAAGGCGTCACCGTCAACGCGCTCTTGCCGAGCATCATCGATACGCCGCCGAACCGGGCCGACATGCCGAAAGCGGATTTCTCGAAGTGGGTGAGGCCGGAGGAGCTTGCTGACGTGATTGTGTTTTTGTTGTCTGATAACGCGAGCGCGGTTACAGGCGCGTTGATTCCGGTGATGGGGCGCGTCTAGCTGAATGATGCGGACACGAAAAAGGCGCTGCGGACGGCTGTGTGCGACCTTATCGAGGCCGCCGCACCGACCGGCGCTCGTGCCGGCGAACTCGTGAACGCGCTGTGTGGCAGTTCGACGCCCGCACCAAGTCAATCACGCTCTGTGGCAAGACCGGAACGCGGACGATCCCGCCGGCGACCTCCGGCGCCGCGCCGCTATTGAGCATCCGGATGGCGAAGGCTGGGCGCAGGTACGCAGCGCGTGGGCTGCCGTGCGTTGCCTTCGCGCGCTAACGGTGAACGCTACGCAGCAAACACTGAGCGAGACGTACTCTCACGTAACCGTGCGGCACCGGCATCGACCGCACGATGCGCGTGCGCCACGAGGGCGCCGTCTTCGACGTCATTGGTGTGATGCCGGACGGACGACGGCGGCGCGAGTTCTTGACGTTGGTCTGCCGCGCCGGCGTCAACGCGGGCTAATAGCAAGCGCTTCATAGTGTTCGCATGTAGCGAACCTCTTCTTCCAGCTCCTTAGCGCGGGCCTCCATAAGCGAAAGCACGCGGGCATTGACCATGACCGGGCGGATCGTGCCGCCCTCCCACCTAACATTCTCTAATTGCGCACATGCTTGGACATATTCCTCAAACTTGTTCTGTGTAACGGCCAAGGGCGCGTCCAAGGCTTCCCGACCGCCGTTCAGTTCATGGAGCGCTTGCGTGATGCGTAACTTGGTCTGGTCAATTTCATCATTCATCCTTATGACCATGTCATAAGTAGTCTCAATTGGCGCGTCTACGACGCCCTCATTGGTATTCTGGTTGCCTTGTTTGCGCCGGAGCGGCGCCGGGCGAAAAATGTTTGCTTTCTGCACAAGCGCATTGAATGCGTCCAGATCTTCTAGGGACTTGCCGCTAGCTTCGAGCTTAGTAGTTAGTTCGAACAAGGCCGCATAGGTATCAACGGCACTGCGTTCAGATTTCTTTTCCATCGCATTCGCGATCAAATATCCCGTCGCGCTAATAGCAGCGCCAAGGAGGATTAGGAGGAGTTGCTCCATGATCGAACCCCTGCACGGATGCGAATTGGTTATGTAGCTTTTTTATTGCGGTGAATTGAGCGTGCCTTCTGCTTCGACCCGATCAAGCTCGGCTCTTCCATCAGCATGTCGTAGAGCCCCTGAGTGAGCCAATAGTTGGAGTCCACTTTGTCATGCCCCGGCAAAGCGCCTTCGAGGTATCCCTGATCGCGTGTTGCATCTAGAGCGGCTACATACTGCTTGCTACGAATTTCCTCATCGCGCTCCTGTGAAGACGCCTTGTACATCGACCATATCTCACGGCCTTGCAATCGCCGCCGACCCAAGTCGATAAAGCAGCGAACAAACAGCTTTTGCGCCTCCGAAAAGTGCTGAATAGCCTGTTTTAACTGGACGCGCTCCGCATCCTTCTTTTCCTTGTCTTGCTTTTGCCTATCTTGCTCAGCGCGCGCGGAGCGAGACCGCGCTCGCGCGTCTACAACCGGTGTCGCGAGAACAGTGACGATCGACTCGACCGCTACCGTGAACAGCAAAGCCAGCGCAAAAACGGAGATTGCCGCCAGTAGCGGCCCTACGGCCCTTTGGACCGCGGCGTAGAAGGAGCCAAGGGCGTGCCAATACGCGACAAGACATAGCGCGCCAACCCAAAATATCACGGTGAGGGATAGCCGGACGGTGAGGGTGCGGTCGCGGACGATCTCGGCAAGGGACTTCAGCCAGCCTGTTTCCTCGTTGGACATACCCCATCCACTTGACGGTCTCACGACTCGGAGATTACCGCAGCTCACGCTGTTGTCGCTGCTATTCAAAACTTGCCAAAGAGTAAATGGCGTTCGAACCCTCATGGGAGGTCACCAGTGCCAACTACACCGAGGAAGTACACCTACCATCCACGTATGTGACCAAAAAAGTGGATTGGTGAGCCTGGTGAGCAATACCAAGGAAAGACCATGGACAAGAAGGTCGCCATCGTGGATGGCATGGGCACGGAAGACGTGGATGCGATCGCCGATTTCGATTTGGAAAGGTTTCCGGGTACTACAAAACGTCTTACGATTTCGTTCGGTACTTGTTCCGCAGCTTCGGGTGGGAATTACGTTCGGTAGAAGCAGAAGCAACAACACCCTAAGAATTGTGTTGGAACATCCAACGCACATCAGCTGTCTAGCGGCCTAGAATCAGAACTGCTCCGAATCATCCGAACGCAGCCCTACAACAAGTGGACCAAGGGCGGCGGACTCTTTCCGATCATCGGGATCCTTGTCGCGGCGATTTCTTTTTTTGCTGCGTTTCCCAGCATGGCTCACTGGTGGGGGCCTGTTCTGTTTTTGGGTCCGTCGTAACCGTTTTTTTCGCTGGGCGCGACATCGGCTGCGCGCCATTCGGACTTTGAGTCGAACGCCGTGGAAGAAAGGACCGATTGGAGCGTGTGGATACTTCGTGCTCTCATCGCTGCCATGCTCAGCTTGGTGTCGAAGGGAGCGTACGACTTCGCTGTCTCTAGTAAGGGCAACAGCACGACCGACGTGCCCGCGCAATCGCCGCATTGACGACTGAGGAAGTGCAGCCCCGCCAGTTTGCCGAATCGACAGCCAGTCGCCATCGCCGGTTCTAGATTTCCGGTACAGGCGTCCCTACGAGCAAAACAAAGGCGCCACTTGGGCGCCTAAGCTTCTGTTTTTATTGGTGGGCGGTACAGGGCTTGAACCTGTGACCCCTGCCGTGTGAAAGCAGTGCTCTACCGCTGAGCTAACCGCCCTGAGACTCTGTGCCGCCGAACCAGGAAATTGTACCGCTGTCTTCGGTGGCGCTTGTACAGGCGCTCCGATGATGCGTTTTACGACCGAAGAACGGGCGTTGTACAACCCCTAGCCAGGCGTTCGGGCAACGCGTTTGCGCTGCTTTTAGCCAGACTTGGTGCCGGAGAAGGGAATCGAACCCCCGACCCACGCATTACGAATGCGTTGCTCTACCAGCTGAGCTACTCCGGCGCGAGGGCCGCGAAGTATAGCGGCGACCTTGGGGACGCTCAACCCGGGAATCAGGTGCCCCAGGCGCAGTACGTGTCGTCGCCGGTGCCGGTGTGCGTCTTCTGGCCGAGCTGGTTGATCGTCAGCGTGCCGCAGCGGTCGTTCGTCTGCGAGTTCGTGGGCACGGCCTGGATCGTGTACGTCAGCGTATCGGGAGCGCCTACGAAGCTGATGTCGTAGTACTCGTTGCCGCCGGTCGAGTCGCGCGGGGAAACGGTGAACGGGAATGTATACGCCGGTGCGCTGTAGCTTCGATCCACGGTGAACTTGCGCTCGAGTCCCTGGGTGATCTCCATGAGATCCGCCTTGGCCTGGCTGCGGCGCGTCTTGCGCATCTGTTCCTGGTATCCGGGAAGCGCGATCGCGGCGAGCACCGCGATGATCACGATCACGATCAAAAGCTCGATCAGCGTGAAGCCCCTGTTCTTGCTCACGTTGGTGTACTCCGTACTTGCAAAGGTTGGCCGAGGTCCGGACAGCGGGCCGCGGCGTCGTGCGCCGCGGCCCAGGTCCGTCATCTCAGCTGTCTCCAGGACACGCGTCCGCACGGGATCGGCGTCTGGATCGACTTGTTCGCCGGGTTGGGCAGCGTCCACTTGCAATCGTTGGAGCCGCCGCCGCCTGGGATCGGATCGCATCCGACCGCTCCGGGCACGCAGTTGATCGGACCGATGACCGGCGGTGTCGGGATATCGACCACCGGCAACGGCGAGCCCTGCGGCGGACCCGTGCCGATCAAGGTGCCGGCTGTTCCGCTTCCTCCCGGCGGAGGCGGTGCGCCGGTGCCGCCCGGCGGCAACACCTCGCTGAAGTTGGCCGCGCCCGTCAGTGCATCGAGCTCGAACAGGTAGTTCTTGCCGCCCGGTACGCAGACGTCGCCGACCGGCTGGAACGCGTTGACCAGCAACGTGCCCAGAATCACCGTCGGAGCCGCGATCACGCGCTCGGACTTGAGCAGATCCGGAGAACCGCTCGGGGGAGGCACGAAGGTCAGATCCATGTACCAGCCCATCTTTCCGCCCGAGGCTGTGCACAGGAAGTCGAACGGCGTCTGCGTGCTGGCCTGATACCCGCTCGCGTTCGCGGTGATCTGCTGCTGTTGCAGATTGCTCCGCACGGGAATCGCAGGGTTCACGCTGCACGGCGAGGATCCGCCGACCTGAGGCGCATCCCAGATCGCATAGATCGTGTCGACCAGCGGACGGCCGTCCGATTCTAGATGCGTCGGATCGGCGTCGTTGGTGCTGAGGTACTTGCCGGTTCCGAACAACACCATCGTGCCGCCGAGCGGATTAGCCACGGTGTAGACGCCGCTGGTGATCGACTGGCGATGTCCGTAGATGTCCGTCGCGGTGAAGATCGGCGCCTGATTGCCCGCGGCGTTCCTGCCGACGATCCAGT
>Ga0068859_100007658_pt1 | contig 10977 bp, 8 predicted proteins | sample KBSSwiS22_FD_66585 | JGI IMG/M metagenome (GOLD analysis project Ga0068859, IMG submission 66585) | Switchgrass rhizosphere microbial communities from Kellogg Biological Station, Michigan, USA - KBS Switchgrass S2-2 | ecosystem: Host-associated > Plants > Roots > Rhizosphere > Soil ... | reverse complement strand
TCATTCTGCCATGTCCTTTCCCTTCAATTTTTTTGCCGCCGCCTTTGTCGCTGCGTTCCTGGTCACCCTGCTGGCGTCAGCGCTGTGGCGGCGATGGTGTGTCCGGACGGGCCTGGTCGATGACCCGGGCCATCGCAAGATCCATGACACGCCGGTCCCGCTCGCCGGCGGGCTCGCGGTCCTCACCGGCATCCTGCTGCCGATCATCCTCGGCGTCATCGCCGTCAAGACCGGTCTGTTGAAACTCTCGTTCTCCTCGCTGCTGTCCCATGGACTCGACCGGCGCGGGACCGAGCTGGGCGCCATCGCCCTCGGCGCCGTCCTGATCACGCTGCTCGGCTGGCTCGACGACAAGCACGAGCTGAAGCCGTTGCCGAAATTCGCCGCCCAATGCGCCATCGCCCTCCTGGTCGCCGCCGGCGGCCTGCGCATCACCCTGTTCGTGCCTCACCTCGCTTTCAGCTACGCCATCACCGTCCTCTGGCTGCTCACCGTCATCAACGCGTTCAATTTCATCGACAACATGAACGGCCTCTGCGCCGGCCTGGGAGCCATCGGCGCCCTGTTCTTCGCGATGATCGCCGGCGCCCATGGCGAGTATCTCGTCGCCACCGTCTCCTGCCTCATGTGCGGCGCCCTGGTCGGCTTTTTGCCCTGGAATTTCCCCAACGCCCGCGCGTTCCTCGGCGACTCCGGAAGCCATCTCGTCGGCTACCTGCTCGCCGTCATGGCCGTCCTGCCGCACTTCTACAGCAAACAAAACCCGCACCCGCTCGCCGTGCTGTCGCCGTTGCTCGTGCTCGCCGTCCCCCTGGTCGACCTCGCCCAGGTCGTCGTCGTCCGCACGCTCAACCGCAAACCGTTCTGGATCGGCGATATCAACCACCTATCGCACCTGCTCGTCCGCCAAAACCTCAGCCGCACCCATGCTGTCCTCCTGCTCTGGCTCGCCGCCGTCATGATCGGCGTCCTCGCCGCGGTCTGATCCGCGCGCTTCCGCCGACATATTCATCGGCCCGTGCGAAGCTGGTTTCTGGCCGATGTGCAGGCCCGCCAAGATTTTCGTGTCTTTCGCCTGTTTCGCGGTAGATTTTCCCCCGTGAAACTGCTTTTCATCGGCGACATCGTCGGCCAGCCCGGCCGCAACGCAGTTAAAGCGCTCCTGCCCAGACTCCGCGAACGGCATGGCCTCGATTTCGTCATCGCCAACGGCGAGAATTCCGCCGGCGGCTCCGGCATCACGCCCAGGACCGCCGAGGAAATCTTTTCCGCCGGCGTCGACGTCATCACCAGCGGCGACCATCTCTGGGACCAGAAAGAAGTCATGGACCTGCTGGCGAATGAAAAACGATTTCTTCGGCCGCTCAATTATCCCGCCGGCGTCCCCGGCCACGGCAGCGGCGTGTTCGAAGCGCGAGGTGTGAAGGGCGAAGTCCGGATCGGAGTTTTGAATGCGCAAGGAAGAACGTTCATGCCGCCGCTGGAAAACCCGTTCACGCTGGCGGCGGAAGAGATAAAAAAATTGCGCGCACAGACGAAGATCATTTTCGTGGATTTCCATGCCGAGGCGACGTCGGAAAAGATCGCGTTCGCCCGGATGCTCGACGGCCAGGTCAGCGCCGTCGTCGGCACCCACACGCATGTGCAGACCGCCGACGAACAGATCTTTCCCGGCGGCACGGCCTATCTGAGCGACGCCGGCTTCACCGGCCCGCATGAAAGCGTCCTCGGCCGCGAGATCGAACCCGTCATCAAACGGTTCCTCTCCGCCATGCCCCAGCGCTTCGATGTCGCCAAAGACCGCTGCATCCTCCACGGCGCGCTCATCGAGGTCGATGAAACCACCGGCAAAGCGACGAAGATCCAGCGTGTAGCCGAGCCGATGGGTTGATCTGTTTTGCCCGACAGGATGGTTGACACCGGCCATTTTTTCGGGTGCCATCCCGGTCATGATTTCCCAGAAGGTCATGCTGATGGCGGGCTACTTCGTGTTCGCGTCCCTCTCGTTCGCCGGCGATCTCACGCTGTGGTATTCGCAGCCGGCGAAAACCGCGATCACCGAGGCATTGCCCGTCGGCAACGGCCGGCTCGGCGGGCTCATCCTCGGCGCGCCGGAACGCGAACGCATCGTCCTCGACGAAGACAGCCTGTGGACCGGCGACAACAATCCCTCCGGCAATTACGAGACCATGGGCGCCTACCAATGCCTCGGCGACCTGTTCATCGACCTGCCCGCCCATAAAAATGTTTCGGACTATCGGCGCGACCTCGACCTCAACGCCGCGCTCGCCCATGTGAGCTACAACGTCGATGGCGTCCTCTATCGCCGTGAGATCTTTTGCGACCATCCGGACGGCGTCCTGGTCGCGCGCTTCACCGCCGATAAACCCGGCAGTTATAGCGGCAGCATCGGATTGAAGGATTCCCATGGCGCGGCCACCGTCGTCGGCGGACGGGGACTGGCCTTCGCCGGCACGCTCACCAACGGCTTCAAATACGAATGCCGCCTGGCCGTCGTGCCGGACGGCGGCACGGTGACGACCAACGGGTCGGCGCTGGACCTGAACGGATGCGACGGCTTCACCGTGATCGTCGCCGCCGGCACGGACTATTCCGTCAGCAGCCATTTCCGCGGTGACGATCCGCACAAGGCCCTCACCGAACGCCTCGCCGCCGCTACGCATAAACGTTATAACGAACTCGTGGCGGCGCACATCGGCGACTACCAATCGCTCTTCAGCCGCGTCGCCGTCGACTTCGGCCCCTCGACGCCCGAACAACGCGCCCTGCCCACGGACAAACGCCGGGTCGAGGCGGGGACGAAGACCGATCCGGAACTGGAGGCGCTTCTGTTCCAATACGGCCGTTATCTGCTGGTCTCCTGCTCCCGCCCGGGCGGTTTGCCCGCCAATCTCCAGGGCCTGTGGAACGACACCAACAATCCGCCGTGGCACTCGGATTATCACGCCAACATCAACATCCAGATGAATTATTGGCCGGCCGAGGTCGCCAACCTGCCCGAATGCCAGAAGCCGTTCATCGACCTGATGTGCAGCCAGCTGGCCGATTGGCGCCAGGCCACGGCGGCCGCGGCCGAATTCAAATTGGCGGATGGCCGGCCGGTGCGCGGTTTTGCCATCCGCACCTCGCATAACATCTACGGCGGCATGGGTTGGAAATGGGACAAGACCGCCAACGCCTGGTATTGCCAGCACCTGTGGGACCATTACGCGTTCACCCGCGACAAACTCTACCTCCGCACCGTCGCCCTGCCCGTCCTCGAAGAGACCTGCCAGTTCTGGGAAGATCACCTGAAGACCCTGCCCGACGGACGGCTCGTCGTCCCCGATGCCTGGTCGCCCGAGCACGGCCCGACCGAGGACGGCGTCAGTTATTGCCAGGAGATCGTCTGGGACCTGTTCGACAATTATCTCCACGCCTGCGACGCGCTCGGGATCGAGAATGATTTCCGCGACAAGGTCGCCGCCATGCGCGATAAACTCGCCGTGCCCGGCGTCGGCAGCTGGGGCCAATTGCTCGAATGGATGAACGAAAAGACCGGCAAGAACGCCGTCCCCAAAGCCGCCGAACTCGACACGCCCAACGATCATCATCGCCACACGTCACACCTTTTCGCCGTCTATCCGGGCCACCAGGTCAGCCCGGCCAAAACGCCGGACCTCGCGAAAGCGGCAAAAATTTCGCTCGACGCCCGCGGCACCACCGGCGACGTCCGCGAATGGTCGCTCGCCTGGCGCACCGCCCTGTATGCGCGGCTCCACGACGGCGCGGCCGCCCACCAGCTGGTCCAGGATATGTTCGCCCTCCGCGACCCGAAGAAAGGCGACTATTTCACCTGCCCGAACCTGTTCGGGTTCCACCCGCCGATGCAGATGGACGGCAATTTCGGCATCACCGCCGGCATGTGCGAGCTGTTGCTCCAAAGCCAGAACGGCGAGCTCGACCTGCTCCCCGCCCTCCCGCCCGCCTGGCCCAACGGCTCGGTCAAAGGCCTCCGCGCCCGCGGAGGTTTCGAAGTCGATCTCGACTGGAAAAACGGCAAGTTGAATTCCGCCACCATCCACTCGCTCAACGGCAGCCCCTGCGTCGTGCGGTCCGGCGACAAAACGGCGACCTTCCCCACCGAAGCAGGCAAGGCTTATCCGCTGACCTCCGCCGATTTCAAAGCGAACTGACGGACCGGCGCCGGTGATGAAATAATTCGTCCAACGACATTTTCATCGCGCGTCGCCGCGGGTCTATAGTTAAATACGCCGGATGGCCAAACCTTCCAAATCACAATGGGACTTCGGCGAATTGTTCCCGGCGTCACCGGAAGGCACCCCCGCCGGCATGCGCAAGGTCCTGTCCGTCGGCGAATTGACCACCCAGATCCGCCGGCTCCTCGAAAAACAGGTCGGCCAGGTCTGGGTCAGCGGCGAAGTCACCAACCTTCGCGCCCAAAGCTCGGGCCATATGTATTTCACGCTCAAGGACGCCACCGCCCAGGTCGCCTGCGTCCTCTTCCGCGGCGAAGTCGTCCCGCATCGTGAGTGGATCGCCGATGGACAAAAGCTGTTGCTGCAAGGCGACGTCACCGTCTACGAAGCGCGCGGGCAATACCAGCTCATCGTCCGTGCCGTGGAACTGCAGGGCACCGGCGCGCTGCAGATCGCCTTCGAAAAGCTGAAACAAAAATTGCAGGCGGAAGGATTGTTCGCGCCGGAACGGAAACGGCCCCTGCCCGCCTTTCCCCAGCGCATCGGCCTGGTCACCTCCCCGACCGGCGCCGCCATCCGCGACGTGCTCCACGTCATCCGCCGGCGCAACCCGTCGCTCGAGATCATCCTCGCCCCGTGCCGCGTGCAAGGCGACGGCGCCGCGCGCGAGATCGCAGAAGCCGTTAAATTGTTGAATCGTTACAACGTCGAATCGACCGCCTCCGCTTCAACGCTTCAACCCTTCAACGCTTCAACGAAAATCGACTTGATCTTGATTACCCGCGGCGGTGGTTCGCTGGAAGATCTCTGGGCGTTCAATGAAGAAGTCGTCGCCCGCGCCATCTTCGAATCCGCCATTCCCGTCGTCTCCGCCGTCGGCCATGAGATCGATTTCACCATCGCCGATTTCGTCGCCGACTTCCGCGCGCCCACCCCCAGCGTCGGCGCCGAGATCATCACCGAAGGCGTTTTCTCGAGCTGCAAATTCCTGTCGCAATGCGGCGACCGGATGCGGCAGTTGATGCGGCAACAGCTCGAGGGTAAAGAATTTTTGCTCGCGCAGCACGCCCAACGGCTGTTGCGGTCGCATCCCCGCCGCAAATTCCAGGATTGGCAGCAGCGGTTGGACGATTTGCAGAACAGCTTGGCGCGCTGCACCCGCCACGGCACCCGCCACGCGCAAGTCGTCGTCCAAAACCTGGCGGAACGACTGCATCGCATCCGCCCGTCCCAATCGCTGAAACAACGCCGCGAACAACTGCGCCAGCTGGCGCGGCAGTTGAACGCCCTGGGGCCGGAACAGGTGTTGTCGCGCGGTTATTCCATCACCATGGACGCCGCCAGCGGGAAAGTCCTGCGCGAAGCCGACAAGATCAAGGCGGGCCAGAAATTGAAAACGCGATTGAAGAAGGGCGAAGTCATCAGCCGCGCCGAACAATAAAATGCGTCATCCTCTTCTCCTTGCCATCGTCCTGTCACAAACCGTCCTGCAGGCCGGCGCGGCGCTCACGGTTTCCACCGATTTCGAAAGCGGCTCCGCGAAGGTGTTGGAACTGGACGCAAAAGCGCAAACCATCCGCATCTCCCCGGCCGGCAACCCGGAACGCGGGATGCCCAACTGGTGGTATTTGCGGCTCGATGGCATCGATACCAACCAGCCGGTCATTCTCGAGGTCGTGGCGTTGGACGTTTCAACGCCGACCGAAGGAAATGCCGAAGGCAAAAGCGCGCCCCTGAATCCTGGCTGGACATTGCCGGCCCGCGCGACGTTTTCGACCAACGGAACGACCTGGGACCAAACCTTACCGGGCGAACGGGACGGTAAACATTGCACCTACCGCATCACGACGACTTCGTCCACGTTGTGGCTGGCCTGGGGACCGCCCTTTACGCCGCGTGACGCGATGGCCTTCGTTGAAAAGATGGCGAAAGCACATTCGTTCGCAAAGACCTTCACGCTGGCGACCTCGCGCGAAGGGCGATCGGTGCCGGGACTGGACATTTGCGAAGGAGATAAACCGCTGAAAGAACGCCCGGCGGTGTGGGTGATCGGACGCCAACACGCCTGGGAAGTCGGTGGTAGTTGGGTCACGGCGGGATTCGCCGAATGGCTCGCCGGCGACGATGAACCTGCGAAATGGTTGCGACAGAACGCGGAGGTCGTGTTCGTGCCGCTCATGGACGTCGACCACGTCGCGACCGGCGACGGCGGCAAACATGCGCGGCCACAGGACCACAACCGCGATTGGTCGGACGCACCGCATTGGCCGGAGGTCGCCGCCGCGCAGAAACGGATTTCAGAATTCGCGAAGGACGGGCGGATGTCGGTTTTTCTGGACGTGCACAATCCGTCTCCGGGCGCGACGTCGCCGTCGTTTTACCGGGATTATCCGCCTTATGCCAGCCCGGAAGCGTCGGCGCGGGAAGATGTTTTCTTATCGATCGCCAAAGACGTGTTGGGCGAAATCAGGATCATCGATGGAAAACCGCCGAAACCGGAACTCCTGCCCGTCTGGCGTCGCATCTCCACGCCCTGGGTGCTCGAACATGGAAACCCGCAGACGATCTCGTTTACGGCCGAAATCCCCTGGAACATTCCGACCGGCATGCCCGACGGCTACCGCGTCACCGGCCAAAAACTCGGTCAAACCGTGGAAAAATACCTTCGCCACGAGTCCAAATAGGCCTTCCTCACGCCGGACTCCAAACTGGACTTTGGCGATCCTTTCCCTTAGCATTCGTTTCCGTGGCAAATTCATCCAAGAGTGCGGGAAACGGTCCCGTCAAAACTCCGCCATTTGAGGAGGCGTTGAAAAAGCTTGAAGGCATCGTCGAGGCGATGGAGTCCGACGACCTGCCCCTGGAAACCCTCCTGGCGAAATATGAAGAAGGCTCGCGCCTGGTGAAAGTCTGCCAGGAAAAACTGGCCGAAGCCGAGTTGAAGATCCAACAATTGGAGAAAAACTCCGCCGGCGAGATGAAATTGAAGCCGGTGGAAACAGACGTTGAAGCTTGATCGGTTGAAGCGTTGAATCGTGATGCGATTTAACGCTTCAACGGTTTAACGGATTACGAAATATGAACCGATATCTCGACATGGTGGACGGTCCCGAGCACGTGAAAAAACTCACGCTGCCGCAATTGCAGGAACTCGCCGGCGAAGTCCGCGAGGAACTGATCGGCGGGCTCGCCAAAGCCGGCGGCCACCTCGGCCCGAACCTCGGCGTCGTCGAATTGACCATCGCCCTGCACCGCGTCTTCAATTCGCCCAAGGACAAATTCGTCTGGGACGTCAGCCACCAGGTCTACGTCCACAAGCTGCTCACCGGCCGCAAAGACAAATTCCGCACCATCCGCCAGACCGACGGCCTGAACGGTTTCGCCCTGCGCAGCGAAAGCGCGCACGACTGCTACGGCGCCGGCCACGCCGGCACCGCCCTCTCCGCCGCCCTCGGCATGGCCGCCGCCCGCGACAAGAAAGGCACCGACGAGAACATCGTCTGCATCTTCGGCGACGCCGCCCTCACCAACGGCATCTCGTTCGAGGCGCTCAACAACATCGGGCACACGACGAAAAAATTCATCGGCATCCTCAACGACAACGAATGGAGCATCGCCAAGAACGTCGGCGCCATCTCCGCCTACCTGAACAAGCTCATCACCAATCCGCGGTACAACAAGTTGGCGCGCGATTTCGAGAATTTCCTCAAACGCCTGCCCAAGGGCGAACTCGCCGCCCGCCTCGCCCATAAGGCCGGCGAAGGCGTCAAAGGCGCCATCAGCGAAGTCGGCATGCGCCAAAAAAGCGAAGTGGCGATCGACGCCGACGGCCGCGGCGGCTTCGGCAACCCGGTCCTGTTCGAAGAGATGGGCATGCGTTACCTCGGCCCCATCGACGGCCACAACCTGCCCCTGCTCATCAGCACGCTCGAATTCGCCAAGACCTGCGATTACCCGATCGTCATCCATATCCTCACGCAGAAGGGCAAAGGCTTCGATGCCGCGCTCAAGTATCCGGAAAAATTCCATGGCCTCGGGCCCTACGACGCCAAGACCGGCGAAACGCCCGCCGCGAAACCCGGGACCGCCCCTGCCTACCAGGATGTCATGGGCCAGACGCTCGTGAAACTATGCCAGCGCGACAACCGCCTCATCGGCATCACCGCCGCCATGCCCACCGGCACCGGCCTCAAGCATTTGGAAAAGGCGTTGCCTGACCGTTATTACGATGTCGGCATCGCCGAGGAACACGCCGTCATCTTCGCCGCCGGCATGGCCACCATGGGCCTGCACCCGGTCGTGGCGATCTATTCCACCTTCCTCCAGCGCGCGTACGACTGCATCCATCACGACGTCTGCCTGCAGGACCTGCCGGTGATCTTTTGCATGGACCGCTCCGGCCTGTCGGCGAACGACGGCCCGACGCATCACGGCCTGTTCGACATCGCCTACCTGCGCTGCCTGCCCAACGTCATCGCCATGGCGCCGGCCAATGAAGATGAACTGGCCGACATGATGTTCACCGCGTCGCACCAGAACCATCCGACCTTCATCCGTTACCCGCGCGGCACCGCCGAAGGCGTCCCGGTCAAGGACCAGCCGAAGCTGCTCGAGATCGGCAAGGCGGAGGTCGTCCAGAATTTCGCCACCAACGGCAAAAAGAAAGCCGCCCTGTTCGGCCTGGGCCCGATGAATACCATCGCCCGCAAAGCCGCGACGCAACTCGCCGCCGAAGGCTTCGACGTCGCCGTCATCAACCCGCGCTTCACCAAGCCGATCGACGCCGGCACGCATGAATTTTTCGGCCGCAGCGCCGACGTCATCGTCACGCTGGAAGACCACGTGCTGATGGGCGGCTACGGTTCGTCGGTCCTGGAATTGCTGAGCGAAAAAGCGATCGCCACGCCGGTCATCCGCATCGGCTGGCCCGACCAGTTCATCGAACACGCCTCGTCGCAGGACGAATTGCGCAAGAAATACGGCCTGACCGTCGAAAACATCATCGCCAGGGTGAAAGCGCAGTTCGGTGAACCGGAAGCGAAAGTGACGAAGCTGATCGACGTGGCGTAATTTTTCCCAGTAGCCGCCGACGTTAGTCGGCGCCAAATAAACACGGCGACATTGCACGAACGGCGTTCGCGGCGGTGAAAGCGATGACGGCGCATTTTCGTCCGAACGTTTCTGTCCTTGCTTTCCCTTGGCCATCACCGTTTGCTTTCGCCAATGGAACCGCAACGCGGCTTCAAACTCCTGAACGTCTTCACCGGCGTCTTCGTCGCCGTGCTGGTCATCGTCCCGCCGCTCGGCGCCAAGCTGATCGCGCTCGGACCACTCGTCCTCCCCGGCGGCACGTTGGTCTTCCCGCTTACGTTCATCATCAACGGCGTGCTCACGGAAGTCTACGGCTTCGAACGGTCGCGTCGACTGATCTGGATCGGCATGGGCTGCCAGTTTTTCGCCGCGCTCATGTTCTGGCTTATCGGCATCTGGCCGGCCGCGCCGTCGGAAGACAAACAGGACGCCTACCTGGCCGTCCTCGGCCTCGTCCCGCGCATCACCCTCGGCAGCTTCGCCGCCTATTTCTGCAGCGAATTCCTCAAGAGCGCGATGCTCTCCAGGATGAAATTCGCCCAAGCCGGCCGACGCGGCTGGCGGCAGACCTGGCGATTCATCGCCTCCAGCCTCGTCGCCGAAGGGATCGATTCTGTCGTCTTCATCTCCATCGCCTACGGCGGCGCGCAAGCCATGCCGGTCATGGTCAAAATGATCCTCACCATCTGGGTCTTCAAGGTCGTCTACGAAGTCATCGCCCTGCCCTTCAGCCTTTGGCTGGCCAACCGGGTCAAACAGATCGAAGGCATCGACCAGATCGATCGCCCGGAAAACACCGATTACAACCCCTTCGCCCGCTTCCTGAAACGGGACTGATCAACTGATCAAATTCCCTTTTCCCGCCCAAACGGCGAGAGGGAGGTAAACCCGTAACGGCATTGGCGGGATGCCGTCATTTTGCCGGGGACCGGCTGTTTCTTGCGCAACCATTCGCCTTTCTTGTTTTGTGCCATTTCTTTCCTTGATTTACCGGGCGCTAAACGGTTTCCTTTTCACCTTGTTTTTCAATCATTAATCGCAAATCAACCATCATAGATTTCGTATGCCATATAAAGATGTGACTCCGCCCGCAGGCAGCAAGATTTCGATCCAGGCCGGCAAACTCAACGTCCCCGACAACCCGATCCTGCCGTTCATCCGCGGCGACGGCACCGGCCCCGACATCTGGGCCGCCAGCGTGCGCGTGTTCGACGCCGCCGTCCAAAAAGCCTACGGCGGCAAACGCAAGGTCTCGTGGTTCGAGGTCTTCGCCGGCGAAGAATCGTTCAAGAAATTCAACAACTGGCTGCCCGACGACACCGTCGACGCCTTCAAGGAATATCTCGTCGGCATCAAAGGCCCCTTGACCACGCCGGTCGGCGGCGGCATCCGCTCGCTCAACGTCGCCCTGCGCCAGATGCTCGACCTCTACGTCTGCCTGCGCCCGGTCCAATATTTCACCGGCGTCCCCTCGCCCGTGAAACATCCGGAGAAGGTCGACATGATCATCTTCCGCGAGAACACCGAGGACATCTACGCCGGCATCGAATACGCCGGCGGCACGCCTGAAGCGCAGAAAGTCCTCGATTTCATCGCCAAGGAATTCCCGAAAGATTTCAAGAAAGTCCGCTTCGGCACGAAGCCCGCCGCGGAAGAATTCTGGAAA
>Ga0068859_100007657_pt1 | contig 10977 bp, 5 predicted proteins | sample KBSSwiS22_FD_66585 | JGI IMG/M metagenome (GOLD analysis project Ga0068859, IMG submission 66585) | Switchgrass rhizosphere microbial communities from Kellogg Biological Station, Michigan, USA - KBS Switchgrass S2-2 | ecosystem: Host-associated > Plants > Roots > Rhizosphere > Soil ... | reverse complement strand
TCGCACGACCGCATCGCATCGATCGACCACGCGGCGAAATGTCGGCTGCGTGTCGTACAACTCCCGCCCCATCCCCGCATACTGCGATCCCTGGCCCGTAAATAAGAAAGCCACCTTGGGCCGATGACTCGTTGGCGACGAGTTGGAGACAGATACCTCCTCGACGACTTCTCCGGCATCTGCGAACCGCCGGAGCGCCGAGTGAAAACCGGTGGCGGAGTCGTTCACGAGAGCGAGCCGGTGTTGAAAATGCGACCTGCCCGCATTGGCCGTGTAACAAAAATCGGGAAGGTTCACGCCGCCGCCAAGCGCTCCGGCGTACGAACCCGCCAGCGTTCTTAACGATTGGCTGTTCCTGGCAGACAGCGTCAAGACATGACGAGGTCTCTTTGTCTGGACGCGCGCATTCGTCCGCAACGGACCTTCTTGAAGGATGACGTGGGCATTGGTCCCAGCAAACCCGAATGAACTGACACCGGCGAGCCGGCGCCCCTGTTCTCCCGGCCACGGCTCGCACTCGACAGGTATACAGAAAGGTGTCGCGTCCAAAGAAATGTAGCGATTGAGCTTCGTCAAGTGGAGCTGTGGCGGGATCGTCTTATGCGTTAGCGCGAGGACGACCTTTATGAGTCCGGCTACCCCAGCCGCGGCTTCCAAATGTCCGATATTTGTTTTTACCGATCCAACCCAACAACGGTCTTTCGGCGAACGTCCGGGCATGAGAACTTCCATCAACGAGTTCATCTCGATGGGGTCCCCGAGAGAAGTTCCTGTTCCATGCGCTTCGATGTAACTGATGTGCTCAGGCGAGACGCCCGCGCTTTCCAACGCCTTCCGAATTACGGCCTGCTGAGACAGGCCATTGGGAGAAGTGAGTCCATTGGTTCGGCCGTCCTGATTGACCGCAGAACCACGGATCAACGCGAGAATATTGTCTCCGTCCCGAAGAGCGTCTGAGAGGCGCTTGAGAACAACCAGACCACAGCCTTCGCCCCGAACATAACCATCGGCAGCGTCGTCAAATGCGCTACAGCGGCCGCGCGGGGACATCATTCCAGCCTGGGAGAACGCAATCGTCAGCTGTGGTGTGAGAATGAGATTTACCCCTCCGGCAATGGCAAGAGAGCATTCCCGCGCTCGAAGACTCTGGCAGGCCTGATGAATCGCGACAAGAGATGAGGAACAGGCGGTATCGACGATCCAGCTTGGACCGCGCCAGTCGAATAAGTACGAAATACGGTTTGCGGCCACACTGAGGGCGTTTCCAGTACCGCTATAGGCCTCGATATCGGCGAAGTCAGCAAAAAGCCGCGAGTAGTCGTCGCTGCTGATCCCGACAAAAACCCCCGTATCGCTTCCGCGCAGTCGATCGGGTGATTGCCCTGCGAGTTCCAACGCCTCCCACGCGACTTCCAGAAGCAGCCGTTGCTGGGGATCCATATGGATGGCTTCTCGAGGCGAAATACCGAAGAATTCGTGGTCGAATTCTTCGACGTTTTCGAGAACGCCAGCCCATGCCGTGTTCATTTTGCCTGGTGTCTGCGGCTTGGGATCGTAAAGCTCCCGCTGACTCCATCGTGATGCTGGAACTTCCGTTATCGCATCCACGCGGTTGCGGACAAGCTGCCAGAACAGGTCTGGCGACGCTGCACCCGGAACACGGCAACCTATTCCAATGATGGCTATGGATTCCATACATGGCTTTTCTTTTGTTCACCGATATCAGACGCGCGTGGCGCATGAGCCAAGTACCGACACAACGATTCAACGGTCGGGTAGTCGTAGACGAGCGTAGGGCTCAGCTCGCAACCGAGGTAATCCTCCAAATCGCCCGCCAGTTCCACGACCGCGGCCGAATCGAAACCATATTCCGCAAAAGGACGCCGAACATCCATTTCCTTTGTGGGGATGTTCAGCTGCCGGGAAAGCTTCTCCATAAGCCACACTCGAACCGTCTCTTCACGGCCTCGTCCTGCGGCTGATACCGGTTCCACTGGTGCGTTGTAGACGGCAACCGGTCCAGTTTCGGGCGAGGACCACTGGGCCACCGCGTTCAACGTACCGTTAAGGTACGCCTCACGAGACATGTGTCGTTTCGTTTTGTTTGTGACGGTTTTGGGTAAACTCGCCGTTCTTAGCAGGACGATAGCGTGGACTTCGAGGCCGTGTTCCTCAGAAACGGCCTGCCTGATTGCATTGAACACTTCTTGCTCTGGGACCGTCCGCAAGAAGTTACGTTCCAGTTCGTGTACGACGACAAGGCGCTCTCGGTCCCCGGCCTGCACCACAAAAGCGGCACCGCAGGATAGCCGCAAAGACGGATGGCATCTCTCAATCGTTTGCTCAAGCGAGTAGGGTGAGTAATTGACTCCCCGGACGATGATCACATCCTTCAATCGTCCTGCAATAAAGAGCTCACCGTTGAACAGATACCCTAAATCCCCCGTCCGCAAAAAAGGACCGTCTCCGGAGTCCGATAGATATCCCCCAAACGTCGTCTCCGTTTCCTCGATCCGATTCCAGTAACCACGCGCCACGCTGTCTCCGGCCACCCAGATCTCCCCAACCTCACCCGGTTTGCACCGGCATCTCAGTTCAGGATGGACAATGACGACTGTCTGTTCCTGAGCCACGCCACCACAACCGACTACCGCCGCGGCGTCGCTGCTGGGGTTTGCGGACCCGAGCGTGGATTCCTTTACAATCGTCGGAGGAAGGATTTTCTTTTCACCGGATACAACCAACGTGGCTTCCGCGAGACCGTATGACGGACAAAAGGACTCGCGGCGAAAACCACATGGCCCAAAAAACTCTGAAAAGCTCTCGATGGTATGCGCTCCAACCGGCTCGGCACCATTGATGGCTACCGTCCATGCCGATAAGTCGAGGCTCTCTCGCTGAGCAGGCGTTGTCTTTCGAACGCACATGTCATAGGCGAAATTCGGTGCTGCACTCGTTGTCGCGCCGCAAGCCGAAATGGCGTGCAGCCAGCGTGTCGGCCTTTGGAGAAAAGACAGCGGCGGCATGAACGTTCCTGGGAAGCCGACATAAAGAGGCTGAAAGACGCCGCCGACCAGACCCATATCGTGCGAAAGCGGAAGCCAGAACACAGTACGGCTGTTCTCAGTTTGGAGAAACCGTCTCGTGATGATGCCCGAATTGTGAATGAGATTCGCGTGAGTCACCATGACACCCTTTGGGGTGTCCGTGGAACCGGAGGTGTACTGCAAAAGAGCGATCGTTTCAGGATCAACCGCGGGTGGTTCAGTGTCTGCCGACGGTGGCGAGCCCGCGTTGTCTTCCAAGGTCAGCCAGCGAAGTTGTTTCAGGATTTCGCTGCGCGCCAGATAGGGTTCAATATCATCCAGACAAGAGGTCAATCCTACAGTCACCCCTGCATCGATGACGATCGCGTCCACGGGCGACAACGATGATCGGCGCCGAGGGAAATCCGCAATAATCGCGATGGCACCCGCGTAAAAGCACCCGAAAAGCGCTGCGACGATATCCAAACCTGGGGGGAAAAGCAGCAACACGGGCTGACCCACCGTTTCTACAGACGCCCTGACCAAATCTGCCGTTTGACGCGCACGTTTATCGAGCTGTCCATACGTTAAATGAACAGGATTCTCCAATTCACCGTCGGTTAAGAAAGTGAACGCCCGTTGTGTCGGCTGATTTATTGCCCTCGAAGCAAGGATGTCCACGAAGGTGGTGAATGTCATCGCAGGTCAAGCGTCATGGACGTCGGGTTCGGGAGAATTCTAGGCCGCACGCAAAATATCACAAGGAACGACGACCGAAGTCGAAATCGTGGAAATTGATTTTTCCGACTGCAAATTGCAATTGCGCCGAAACCGGCCCTACCTTCTGAAGCGATCGGGTTGTCTGACTTCACCGGCCCAAAATGTCTCTCGAGGCCGTGCTTGTGCAGAAGCATCCGGAGGCGCCGCGCCGCACGTCGCGATAGGTAAATGGTGATGCCGTCCGCTTTGGCGGACGGCATCGTCTCGGTTCGTGTTACGGAAGCGGACGGATTTTGATATTCCTGAACTGGATGGGGTACTGCTGGTATTGAAGCCGGATGTTTCCTTCCGGAAATCTCGGGTCGTGAACGTCGAGCGTCTTCTCACCATTCAACACGACGACGAGGTGATCGCCGTCGGCCGTGATCTCGAAGCGATTCCACTGATCGGCCTTGAACGTGTACTCCTTGTCGGTTTTTCCAGTTCCCACGATGGCGCCGGTGTTGTAGCCGGCCGGCTGCTGTCTCCAGATCTGCACTTCGTACCCGCCGTTTTCCTTGGGTGAACGCACATACACGCCGCTGTTGGTCTCGGCGGCGGTCTTGAATTCAATCGACAGGACAAAGTTCTTGTAACTTTGATCCGACACCAGGTACCCGGCGGGATCTCCGCACGCCGTCATCAATCCGTCTACCACTTCCCAGTGCGAACCGCCGGCCGGCACGACGGCAGCGGCCGTCCCTTTCGCGCCGGAACAGGGCTTCGAGACTCCGGTTTGCCCGGGCGCCGGACCGCCTGCGCGCGCTCCTGCCTGCGCGCCTGCGGCTGCCGCACCTGCTCGCGCAGCCGCCGGCGCAGCTGCCGGCGTTCCCGCCGCCGGTGTTCCCGCCGGTGCACCTGCTCGTCCCCTTGCGGGAGGAGGAGCCGCGGAATGCCAGCCGTTCAGCGTCTTGCCGTCGAACAGCAACTGCCATCCCTGTGCTTTTTCCTGAGCCGTGAGGGTATTCATGTTCTGGCCGAACACCACGGCCGTCCACAAAAGTGCCACGAAGACTGCGAGCGCGCTGTGTCTGATCTTCATAGTTATGACCTCATCGCTGCGGGTAAGCGCATATCTTATCTCGCCTTCCCCAGCGAAAGCAGACTGGAGGCGACGCAACTTTTAGGACTGACGGCTTCCCGGGAATCGGATATTCTTCCGGCCTCAAGAACGGAGGCCCCGATGAGGAGACGCCTGTTCCTGTCTTTTCTGGTTCTGCTTGCCGTCATCGTTCCCCCGAAAACCATTCACGCCCAGGTCGAGCAAGGCGGTATCACCGGGAGGGTATTCGACGAAGCGGGAGCCGTCGTCCCGGGCGCCACGGTGACCGCCACCCAGGCAGGAACCGGGTTGGTCCGAGACACGGTGACGAACGCCGCGGGCTTATATAACGTCCCGTATCTCCCTGTCGGGAGCTACGACGTCACCGCGACTCTTGCCGGATTCACCGGCGCGCGTGTAACAGGCGTGACCATCCGCGTCGGCTTGACGGCCACGGTCGATCTCTCGCTTAAAGTCGCGTCGGTCACCGCGGAGGTCACCGTTACCGCTCACGTTGCTCACCTGGAGTTGGAGAGCGCGGCGCTCGGAAACGTCGTGACCGGGCGGCAGATGGTCGAGCTGCCCATCGTCGGTCGCAATCCATATGCGCTCGTCACGCTCACGCCCGGAGTCGTGGATCGGGGAAACACGGGTGTTGGACCTCTGATTAACGGCGCGCGCTCGAACTCGACGGCGGTGCTTCTCGACGGCGCCGAGCAGCGCAACAGCACCACGAACGATTTGAATTACTCGCCGCCGCTCGAGAGCGTGCTGGAATTCAAGGTCGTGACGAACGGACTGTCGGCTGAATTCGGCCGCACCGGAGGCGGCATCATCACTGCAGCGACGCGGTCAGGGACGAATACCTTGCATGGCAGCGGATACATGTACATGCGCCGCGACCGGTTCAACGCGAACAGCTGGACGAACAAGCGCAACCGTGTGCCGAAAGGAAAAGAGGACATCAATCAGTATGGGTTCACGGTCGGCGGGCCGGTGATGAAGGATCGGATGTTCTACTTCGTGAACGTGGAGCGATCGAAGAGCCTCACGCCCGACAATCTGATCCGCACGGTCCCGACGCTGCGGCAGCGGGCGGGGGACTTTTCGCAAACGCGCACGAGCACAGGTCAGCTCATCACGATCTACGACCCGTTGACGACGCGGTCCGACGGGACCGGGGGTTTCACGCGCGATCCGTTTCCCGGCAACGTGATTCCCTCCGGGCGCATCGACCCGATTGCGAAATCAATCCTGGAGCACTACCCGCTGCCGACCAACGAGAACGCGACGGAGAACTTCGTTCGAGAGCGATCGCGTACGAGCACAACGCTTCCGGTGGTGGCGCGTGTGGACTATGCGGTCGGTTCTCACCGCCTGTTTGGTTCGTTTCGCCAGAGCAACAGCGAGGATGCGTCCCCGACGGTCAGCGTCGCCTATCCGGACCCGGGAACGAACGGCGAGTTCGGGACGCGCGCCAACGATCGGTTGTCGTCTGTCGTCAGCGACACAATTGTGTTTCGCAACAGCCTCGTTGGTGAAGTCCGCTTCGGTTACACGCGCAACCGTTTCACGACAACGCCCGCAACGCTGGGCCTTGATTTTGGCAGCCTCGGCATCGGCGCCGCGGATCCCGCACTGAAGACACATTCGGCGCTCGCCATGTTTCCGAGAATCGAGGTTGGCGGCGGCATCGACTCACTGGGAATGAACCGGGCCGGCCTCATCGACGACCTCGAAGGCACGCGCGAACTGCAGGCGCACGTTACCTGGCTCCGCGACTCGCACACGATCAAGAGCGGCGTGCAGATAGCGCGCATGGGTTTCGACGTGTTCCGGCCGGAGTACCCGTCGGGTCAGTACGTGTTCGGGACCGGCTTCACACAGGGCCCGAACCCGGCGGTCGCCTCGACCACCGCGGGGTTTGGATTCGCGACGTTCCTGCTCGGCGCGCCGACAGGAGGTCAGATCACAGGTGATCCTCGGTTCCGCGCGTCGCAGGGTTACATCGCGCCGTACGTCCAGGATGATTGGAAGGTGACGAACGAGCTCACGGTCAATCTTGGCGTGCGTTGGGACTATCAATCGCCCTGGATCGAGAAGGACGATCAGCTGACGTTTTTCGATGAGCAGGCGACCGATCCGTTGACGGGCCGCAAAGGCATTGTCCGCCTGGTGGGGCGCGACGGAGGGTCTCGATTCCAGACCGATCCCGATCGGAACAACATCTCGCCGAGGCTCGGCTTTGCCTGGCGATTCACGGAGGCGATGGTCCTTCGGGGAGGGTTCGGCATCATTTACTACCCGGGAAGCGGCGGCATTGGATCGGCGCCGAGCGATCTCGGCGGCGGTGGGTTTCTGACGTCGACGACCGTGAACCTGGTGGGCTCGGCCACACCCCCAGCGGCGGCAAATACTCCACCGGCCGGCGCGTCGCTCCGCAGCCCGTTCAACTCGGGATATTTCGAGCCGCCGGCAACAGCTGTCGGAGGAACGGTGACCACCGCGTTTCGCGATCTCAAGACGCCGCACGCGCGGATGTGGAACCTCAGCGTGCAGCGCGAGCTGCCGTTCCAGATGATTGGCGAGGTGGCGTACGTCGGCACGCGGCACCAGGATCTCTGGCTCAACATCGGGCGCAACGCGGTGCCTTCCAGTGCCCTTTCGCAGGGGACGGCGCTCGACGCGCTCGTGCCGAACCCGTTCTTTGGAGTGATCCGGACCGGCGACTCACTCCTGACGGCGCCCACCACGCGCGCGTCTCAACTGCTGAAGCCGTATCCGCAGTACGTCGGCGTCACGCGGTTCCGCGATTCGATTGGCGACTCCTGGTACAACGGGCTCACGTTACGGCTGGAGCGTCGATCCGCGAGCGCTCTTACGTATCAGGTTTCTTACACACTCAGCCGCGAAGAGGACACCGTCCCGGAACGGTTCGGCGGCCGTGGCAGTGTGGTGATCGATCCGTACGATTTGACCAAGTCGAAGTCGGTGGCCGAGGACGATCGGACGCACGTGGTGACGTCGTACTTCATTTGGGAACTTCCGGTCGGGCCCGGGCATCGCCTGGCAAGCGCTGGATGGATCTCGCATGTCGTCGGCGGTTGGCGCCTGAGCGCGATCGGCACACTGGCAAGCGGGCGGCCGCTGGTGATCGGCGGCGTCACGGCAAGCAATGGCGTGTCGAGCGGGTTGCTTGCTCACGCGAACCTCAACGGAGATCCGACGGTCGAGGACAAGACCCTTGATCGGTGGTTCAACACCGCAGTCTTCGCGCAGCCGACGCCGTTCACGTTCGGGACAGGTACGCGAACCTATCCGCAGGTGCGGGGACCGAAAGTCAATCGTCTCGATCTTCTCGTGAGCCGTCTGCAGAAGTTGCGGACGTCCACGGTCGAGCTGAGGGTTGAGATACAAAATGCGCTCAACTCACCCCAGTTCGGCGAGCCCATCGGCACGATGACGGACTCGAATTTCGGCAGGATCATCACCGGTGGAGGAGAGCGGCGGCTCCAGCTTGGTGTGCGCGTGGGGTTCTAGACGGCGGACGGCCATTCACAATGACTGCTATTCTTTCGCGCTGTCACCCTATGGCGTCATCTTCTTCCACTGACATCGCACGCGGCGTCATCGAGGTGCTCAAGAACGTGAGCCGCCGTCCCATCGAGCCAACCCTCGACAGCGATCTGGCGGCCGACCTCGGATTCGATTCGCTGCAGATCCTCGAGATCGTCGCCGAACTGGAAGATCGATTCGACATTTCCATTTCGCTCAACGATGTGCCCGCCGCGCGCACGGTCTCGCAAGTCGCGGCGCTCGTCAGCGCCGCAGCGACCACCTGATGGGGGTCGCCTGCACCGTTTCCGACGCGCTTGCCGCGGCGGCCCGCAGTGCACACGGATACCGGTTCATCGGCGCGCGCGGCGTCGAGTGCCGCAAGTCATACGCGGAGATGTACGAGGGCGCGCTGCGCGTCGCCGGGTCACTCACGGCGTGCGGCCTACGACGCGGAGATCTGGTCGCAATCATCGTCGGCGATCCGGAATCCTTTCTCGTGACGTTCTTCGGCACGGCGATCGCGGGCCTCGTACCCGCGGCGCTCTATCCGCCAACGGTCACGAGCGACCTGCCGTCGTATCTGGACGCGACCTCGCGCGTGCTGCGATCGTGCAACGCCCGCGGCGTCATCACGTCCGCCGCGCTCCTGCCTCACATCGAGTTGCTGAAGGCCGCGTGCCCGGATCTCTCGGCGATCGTGCGGTTCGACGCGCTGCAGGGCCCGTCGGCAACGATGGCTGGCGCGCCGCAGCCAGCGGAGATCGCGTTCGTGCAGTTCACGTCAGGCTCGACGGCCACGCCGAAGGGCGTCATCGTCACGCAGCGCAACCTCGCCGCGAACGTCTCGGCGTTCGCCGCCGGGCTGGGCGGCTCGGCCTCCGATGTCGCCGTCAGCTGGCTGCCGCTCTATCACGACATGGGGCTGGTCGGTATGGCCCTGGGCGCTCTCTACGTCGGCGCCGAAGCGGTGTTGCTCACGCCAGAAGCTTTCGTAAAGCGTCCCGTGGAGTGGCTGCGCACGATCTCGCGGCATCGCGGCACCATCAGCTTCGCGCCGAACTTCGCGTACGACCTCGCCGTCCGCCGTGTCAAGGACGCCGACCTCGCGGGGCTCGACCTTTCGTCATGGCGTGTCGCGGGATGCGGTGCCGAACCGATTCACGCGGCGACGCTCGCCGCGTTTGCCGATAAATTCCGTGCAAGCGGCTTCCGCGCGACGAGCTTTCTTCCGGGGTACGGCCTCGCCGAACACGTGCTCGCGGCGACGCTGTCTCCACGCGGGCGCGAGCTGCGCGTCGAGTGCCTGATTGCCGACGACCTCACTGTCAAACGAATGGCGACACCCGCCAGCGGCAGCTGCGCCGAATCCGTCTCAGTCGTCGCGTGCGGCCGATCCCTGCCGGATCATCACGTGGAAATCGTCGGCGACGACGGCGGGGCGCTGCCGGAGCGGCACATCGGCGAGATCGTGTTGACGGGACCGTCGGTGAGTCCCGGCTATTACAATGATGTGGAAACAACGGCGCGAACCATACGCGACGGGCGGCTTTTTACCGGAGACCTCGGCTACCTCTCTAGCGGCGACCTGTTTGTCTGCGGCCGGGCGAACGATCTGATCATCGTCAACGGCCGCAAGTATCACTCGCAGGATCTCGAGTGGGGACTTGCCGATCTCGCCGGGATCAGGCGCGGGCGGGTCGTCGCGTTCGGCACGACGGGCGGCGGGCCCGACCGGGCGGTGGTCGTCGCCGAGCCGAGCGGCACCGTGCCGGCCGGCGAGCTCGCAGACGCCATCCGCCGCCGCATCGTCGACGTGTGCGGGTTGCTCGTGGACGAGGTCGTGCTAGTGCCGAGCGGCACTGTCGCGCGCACGACGAGCGGCAAGGTGCGGCGGGCGGCGACAAAAATGTTGTACGAACGCGGCGATTTCCCGGCGGCGGCGACCACTGGAGCGTAAACGGTGACCGACAAACGCGGGGACTTGCTCGACAAGTTGAAACTCGTTGAAGAACGACGGGCGCTGTTCGAAGCGGGCACAGCCAGCCCTGGCTCCACTGTAATTGAGCGCGTCCTCGGGCCTTGCGAGGTCGTCATCGGCGGCCGTCCGACGCTCATGTTCGGTTCGAACAACTATCTCGGGCTCACCTACGACCCGACGGTCATGGCCGCGGCGCGCGACGCCATCGTCGAGTACGGCACAGGCACGACCGGATCGCGCACCGCCAATGGCACGCTCGCGCTCCACGAGGCGCTCGAGCGGGACATGGCCGACTGGTTCGGCAAGCAGCACGCGCTCATCTTCAGCACTGGCTATCAGGCCAACCTCTCCGTCATCGGCGGCCTCTGCGGACCAGACGACGTGATCCTCATCGACAGCGACAGCCACGCGAGCATTTACGACGCGACGCGGCAGACGACGTCGCAAGTGGTCGCCTTCCGCCACAATTCACCGGAGAGCCTGCGCAAGAAGCTCGAGCGCCTGCCGGCCGGTCAGCGCAACCGCCTGGTGGTCGTCGAAGGCCTATACTCGATTCGCGGCGACGTCGCGTCGCTGCGCGAACTGATCGAAGTCGCGCGGGCGTACGGCGCGTA
>Ga0068859_100007656_pt1 | contig 10978 bp, 10 predicted proteins | sample KBSSwiS22_FD_66585 | JGI IMG/M metagenome (GOLD analysis project Ga0068859, IMG submission 66585) | Switchgrass rhizosphere microbial communities from Kellogg Biological Station, Michigan, USA - KBS Switchgrass S2-2 | ecosystem: Host-associated > Plants > Roots > Rhizosphere > Soil ... | reverse complement strand
TCGATCATGTCGTCGATCAGCAGGCAGGTGCGGCCGGCGACCTCACCGACCACGCGGTTGGCAACGACCTCGTTGGCGACGTCGATCGACCGGGTCTTGTGCACGAAGGCGATGTCGACGCCACCGAGTTCGTCCGCCCACTGCTCGGCGACCCGCACCCGGCCGGTGTCGGGGGAGACCACGACGAGGTCGCTGTCAGCATCCGGGGCCCCGTACTTGCCCCGGACGTACTCGGCCAGCAGGGGCAGCGCGAACATGTGGTCCACCGGGCCGTCGAAGAAGCCCTGGATCTGCGCGGTGTGCAGGTCGACGGCCATGAGCCGGTCGGCGCCGGCGGTCTTGAACAGGTCGGCGACCAGGCGGGCCGAGATCGGCTCGCGGCCGCGGTGCTTCTTGTCCTGACGCGCGTACGGGTAGAACGGCGCGACGACGGTGATGCGCTTGGCCGAGGCCCGCTTGAGCGAGTCGAGCAGGATGAGGGTCTCCATCATCCACTCGTTGATCGGCTGCGTGAACGACTGGATCACGAAGGCGTCCGACCCACGTACCGACTCGTCCGACTTGATGAAGATCTCGCCGTTGGCGAAGTCGCGCGCGGTGGTCGGGGTAACCGTGACGCCCACGTGCTCGGCGATCTCCGCGGCCAGGGCCGGGAAGGCCCGTCCGGAGAAGAGCATCAGGCTCTTCTTGCCCTCGACCTCGAGAATGCTCACTCGGAACCCTTCGCCTTCTCCGCCGCGTCTGCCGACTTTGCTGCTGTCGCAGCGGAAGCCGACGCGGTACCTGCCCGTCGCCGCAACACCCAATCTGCCACGTTGCGCTGGGTGCCGCGAGACACGCCCAGCGCACCCGGTGGCACGTCCTGTGTGATGACGGACCCGGCGGCTGTGTACGCGCCGTCCCCGATCGTCACCGGCGCCACCAGCATCGTGTCCGAGCCGACCCGCACGTGATCGCCGACGGTGGTGCGATTCTTGGCGACGCCGTCGTAGTTCACGAAGACGCTGGACGCCCCGATGTTGGATCCGGCGCCGATGCTCGCGTCGCCGACGTAGGTCAGGTGGGGTACCTTGCTGCCCGGCCCGACCGTGCTGTTCTTGATCTCGACGTACGTCCCGACGTGGACGCCGTCGTCGAGCACGGTGCCCGGGCGCAGGTAGGCGAACGGGCCGACGGTCACGCCCGCGCCCACGATGGCGGACTTCGCGACCGTCCGCTCCAGGGACGCGCCCGTCCCGACGGTCGTGTCGGTCAGGGAGGTCTGCGGCCCGATCACCGCGCCGGCCGCGACGGAGGTGGTGCCGCGCAGTTCGGTCGAGGGCAGCAGGGTCACGTCCGGCTCCAGCACGACCGAGGCGTCGACCCAGGTCGTCGCCGGGTCGGCCACCGTTACGCCGGCCAGCATGTGTGACCGCAGCAGGCGCTCGTTGTAGGCGCGTGCGGCGGCGGCCAGTTGGACGCGATCGTTCACGCCGGTGGTCTCCCCGGCGGAGACGGTCAGCGCGGCGACCCGCTGCCCGTCCGCGACGAGGATCCCGATGACGTCGGTGAGGTACTCCTCGCCCTGGACGTTGTCGGTGGTGAGCCGCCCGAGCGCGTCCCGCAGCAGCGCCGCGTCGAAGGCATAGACGGCGGCGTTGATCTCGGGCACGGCACGTTCGGCCTCGTCGGCGTCCTTGTGCTCGACGATCCGCGCCACGTCGCCCTCCGGAGTCCGGATCACTCGTCCGTAGCCGGTCGGGTCGGCGACTGCGCTGGTCAGCAGCGTCGCGGCGGCGCTCGCGGCGCGGTGGGCGGCCAGCAGCTCGGACAGTGTGTCGGTCGACAGCAGGGGGGTGTCCCCGGGCAGGACGAGCACGGTGCCGCCGGCTTCCGGAATCGCCTCGAGGGCCAGGCGGGTGGCGTGGCCCGTCCCGTTCTGCTCGTCCTGCGCGACCGGGACGGCCGACGGCGCGATCGCGGTCAGGTGGGCCGTCACCTCCTCGCGGCGGTGGCCGACGACCACGGCGAGCGTGGCGGGGTTCAGCGGTGCCAGGGCGGCCAGGACGTGCCCCAGCATGCTGCGTCCGGCGAACCCGTGCAGGACCTTCGGCAGCGCCGTCGATCTCATGCGGGTGCCCTCGCCGGCGGCCAACACGACAGCAGTTATCACGCTGGGGGACTCGGACTCGAACCGAGACTGCAAGGCTCCAAAGGCCTGCGGGCTGCCGATTACCCCATCCCCCACTGAAGAACGGGGCTTCAGCCTACCGGCGGCGCTCTTGCGGCCCGTCCTGCGTCAAGTTACGGTTCCGTAAGTTGTCGACCGACCGCTGGAGCATGCGCGTGACAGATGTGCTGGAGACCCCCGCGGGCAGTACCGCCCAGGCGCGAGGGCCGAAGGAGGTCTTCGAGGGCCGCAAGCGCACCGGCGAGCAGACCGCGCTCTACCTGTTCATCATCGTCCCGTTCCTGGCGTTCCTGGCCGCCGTCCCGGTCGCCTGGGGCGGCTGGCTGGGCTGGATGGACGTGGCCCTGTTCGTCCCGTTCTACGTGGTCACGGGTCTGGGCATCACGGTCGGCTTCCATCGCTACTTCACCCACGGCTCCTTCAAGGCCGAGCGGCCGCTGGTCATCGCCATGGCGATCGCCGGATCGCTGGCCATCGAGGGACCGCTGATCCGCTGGGTCGCCGACCACCGCCGGCATCATGCCTTCACCGACCGCGAGGGCGACCCGCACTCGCCGTGGCGCTACGGCCAGAGCACTGGCGCGCTGCTCAAGGGCTTGTTCTACGCCCACGTCGGCTGGCTGTTCGACGAGATGCACACGAACCGCGAGAAGTACGCGCCGGACCTGATGGCGGACAAGACGCTGCGGCGCATCTCGGGGCTGTTCGGGCTCTGGGTGCTCGTCTCGCTCGGCATGCCGGCGCTGCTCGGCGGGCTGCTCACCTGGTCGTGGACGGGCGCTTGGACCGCGTTCTTCTGGGCCGGTCTCGTCCGGGTGTTCCTGCTGCACCACGTCACGTGGGCGATCAACTCGATCTGCCACGTGATCGGTGAGCGGCCGTTCACCACCCGCGACAAGAGCTCCAATTTCTGGCCGCTGGCGCTGCTGAGCTTCGGCGAGAGCTGGCACAACATGCACCACGCCGACCCGACCGCCGCGCGCGTAGGCGTGCTGCGCGCCCAGGTCGACGAGTCGGCCCGGCTGATCTGGCTCTTCGAGAAGCTCGGCTGGGCCTGGGACGTACGCTGGCCCAAGCCCGAACGTGTGGAACGGTTGCGCGCTCAGGTCCCGTAACGCAGAGCAGCCCGTTGTCTCGCCTTCGCGGCTTCGGTTTCGCGGTTGCGGGGCGGGGCGGTGGTGACCAGCGAGTCCAGCAGGGTCGAGGTGATCAGCGTGATCGCCGAGACCGCGGCATCGAAGGCGTGCTGGTTGGCGGCCGAGGGCTTGGTCGACCCGCTCACCTTGCGGACGTACTGCAGTGCGGCGGCCTGGACCTCGTCCGAGGTGGCCGGCGGCTCGAAGTTGTTCAGCACACGAATGTTGCGACACATACCTCCAGGATCGTGAGTACACATGACCGACGGCAAGCCCCGGGTGCGGATGACCGGCCAGGAGCGGCGCGCCCAACTGCTGGACGTCGGCCGCTCGCTGTTCGCCGAGAAGGGCTTCGACGGGACGAGCATCGAGGAGATCGCGGCCCGCGCCGGCGTGACCAAGCCCGTCGTCTACGAGCACTTCGGGGGCAAGGAGGGCCTCTACGCCGTCGTCGTCGATCGCGAGATGGCCGAACTGATGGGGCGCCTGACCGCGGCGCTGTCCACGGGGCATCCCCGCGAACTCACCGAACAGGCGGCCCTCGCGCTGCTCACCTACATCGAGGAGCAGACCGACGGTTTCCGGGTGCTGTCCCGCGAGACGCCCAACGGCGGCTCGTCCAGCACGTTCCGTTCCCTGCTGAACGACCTGGCCAGCCAGGTCGAGCACATCCTGTCGCGGGAGTTCTCCCGCACCGGGATGCCGGCCGACGTCGCCCCGCTCTACGCGCAGATGCTGGTCGGCATGGTCGCCTTCACCGGGCAGTGGTGGCTCGAGGAACGCAGCCCGTCCCGGCAGGAGGTGGCGGCCCACGTGGTCAACCTCGGGTGGAACGGGCTCAGGCACCTGGACGCCGCGCCGAAATTGATCACCAGATGAGCTTTCGCCTCGGGTGTGCACGCTGTGCCGACTACTGAGAATATGGACCCCATGTCGGACGAGGCCCCCGTCAGCGACGTCAGCGCGCTGGATGCTGCGTCGGCTACGCGGGCGCGCCCGACCCCGCGGAGCGCTCTGGCGCCCGGCCGTGCCACCGGCCGCCATGCATCGGTCGAGGACGAGATCGAGGCCGCGCAGGACGAGGGACGCACCCTGGTGGCCGACGCGCTCGCCCAGGCCAAGCTGATCATCGAGCGCGCCGAGACCACCGCCGAACAGATCGTGCACGAGGCGCAGGACGAGGCCGAGCGGTACCGCGAGGAGGGACGGGCCAGCTCCCGCGTCCTGCGCGAGCAGGCCGAGGCGATCGTCGCAGCCGCCCGCAAGCGCGGTGAGGAACTGGACTCACAGCACGCCGAGCGGGCGCAGGCCCAGCTCGCGCAGCTGACCGCGGAACGGGACGAGCACGACCAGTCCCTCGCGACCGCCCGGCTCACCCACGAGTCCGACCTGGCCGCTGCCACCGAGGAGCACCGCCGCGCGGTCGAGGCAGAGATCGGCCAGGCGCGCAGCGACGCCGAGGGCATCCGTGCCGCGGCGCTGCAGGAACTGGACGCCGCCCGCGTCCAGGCGGCCCAGATCGTCGCCGAGGGCGAGGCTAAGCACCAGGCGCTGATCGAGGAGGCGCGCGAGACCATCGGCATCGAACTGCAGGAGGCCCGCGAGCAGAGCGAGTGGACCAAGCGCACGGTCGCCGAACTGCTCGCTGCCGCCGAGTCCGACGCCGAGAAGACCCGCCAGGCGGCCGCCGAGCACTCCGACCGGCAGCACGAGCGGGCCAAGCAGCGCGTCCACCAGGTCGTCGCGGCCGCACGGTCCCAGCTCGCACTCGAGAAGGCGCAGCACGAGGCCGACCGCGACGCGCTGCAGCAGCAGGGCGAGAGCACCCTCGCGTCCGCAGAGCAGAACTCCGAACGGATCCTGGCCGACGCGGTTGAGGACGCCGAGCGCATCGTCAAGCAGGCGACCGAGGCTGCCGAAGCGGCCGAGGAGCGCGCCCGGCGGCGCCTGGCCGAGGCCGCGGCCGCGGCCAAGCAGATCCGGGAGCACGCCGCCGACGATTTGGCCGCCAGCCAGAGCGAGACCCGCGACCTACGCCGCCAGGCCAAGGACGAGGCCGCCCGCGTCCTGGCCGAGGCCCGCGCCGAGGCCGACGAACTGCGCGCCGAGGCACGTGGTGTACTCGCCGATGCACGGGCCGAGGTGGCGGTGCTCTCGGCACACCGTGAAGAGATCTCCAAGCAACTCGGTGATCTGTCCGGTGTCATCGACGCCCTGGCCGTCAACGAGCGCCCCAACCGTTCGGCCCAACCCATAGACCAACGCACTCCCAACCCTTCTCACGAGATATCGAGTTCGCAATGACCGACCTGAGCACCAACTCGTTCCGGACCGTCCGCCATGGGTACGACCCGGCGGACGTAGACCGGCACGTCGCCCAGCTCCAGGCGCAGGTGGACGCGGCGACGAAGCGTTCCGCCGCGTTGACCGAGCAGCTGCAGGAGGTCGCCCAGCTGCAGGCCGAGTCGGCAACCGCCGCCAAGGCGGCGCCGCCCGCCGAACCGACGTTCCACGAATTCGGCAAGCGCATCGGGCGCATCCTGGCCATGGCCGAGGAGGAGGCCGAGGAGATGCGCGCGGCCGCGGTCGCCGAGGTGCACCGCCAGCTCGCTGAGGCGGACGCCAACGCGGCCGCCACCAAGCAGGACGCCGAGAAATACGCGCTCACCACCAAGACCAGCGCCGAGCAGCAGGCGGCGACGCTGCTGGAGGAGGCGCGCCGCAACGCCGAGCAGATCATCGACGACGCCGAGCGCCGAGCCCTGGCCCGCTCCAGCGAGGCGGAAGCGCTGTACGAGGAGCAGCAGGCCCGCGCTGCCAAGGGGGCCGCTGACTTCGAGCGCACCCTCGCCGAGCGCCGCGAGAAGGCCGAGGCGGCCTTCCAGGAGCGCGCCTCCGCGTTCGAGCGCGAGCTCGAGGCCGCCCGCACCCGCATCGCCAAGCTCCGTGCCGACGGCGACGCCCTGCAGGCCGACACCCAGCGCAAGGCCGAGCAGACCCTGGCCGACGCCGACCGCAGGGCGCAGCAGCTCGTCACCGAGGCGCAGAACCACGCCGAGCGCGTCCGCTCCGAGTCCGAGCGCGAGGTCGCCGCGGCCACGCAGCGTCGCGACGCCATCAACGCCCAGCTCACGAACGTCCGCCAGATGCTGGCGACGCTGCAGGGCACTACGGCCGTGGCCCTGGAGGAGTAGCTCCGGCCCGTCCGAACTGTCCGGCCCGTCCGCCGCGGGTGCGGCCGGCGTCGTTCGCGACGTGTTGCCTCTGAGCACGACTGCGCGTTTCGTCCGTTGACGCGCGGATGCTCAACACGTCAGCGTCCGTTGTACAGCCCTGGTTCACCCCACATTGGCCCGGTCTGACTGTGATGCACAGGGACGGCGACCGGCACCTCAGAGCCCAGAAGGTCGCCCGGATGAGGCCTGGAGCCGTATGACGCGTGCGCTGGAGGTGGGGTGCATCCAGCTTTTCGCCCCTGATGTCGGCAAGCCGCTGCAGTGGCGGCTCCTCAGCGGCAACAACCGCGAGTCGGGACGTGCTGTCGCGCAGTACCAGGACGTCGAGAGCTGCCGTGAGGGTGTCCGTCGGGTGCAGGCCGCGCTGGACCGGCTCACCGGCACGGTGCGCCGCACGCCCCGCAACCAGTGGGTCTGGCAGTTGCTGGACGGCGACGTGGTCGTCGCCGTCGCCGGCCGCGAGTACGACCGCGCGATCCGATGCGAGCAGGCGCTGGACGCATTCCGGCGCGGACTCCGGGACGCACCCATCACGACCAACATCCTCGTCTCCAACGCACGTCGCTGGGAGACCCGCGCCGTCGGCCCCTCGAGCATCGGCCGGGCGGCGTTCCCGCAACGCCGTCAGCCGCTATGACTGCTGCTTTCCCGGCGTTCGTCCGTAGTTCAGGTCCGGGAGACGGTCGGGTTGCCTGCGCTGCATGGGATGACACCTCGTGGCGCCCGTAAGCACAACCCTCGACCGACCGGAACAACGGTCGACCGCCGCGGAACTCGAAGCCCGCGAGGTGTCGGCCTGGTTCGGGACGAACAAGGTCCTCGAGCAGGTGTCGCTCACGATGCCGCGCAACACCGTCACCGCCCTGATCGGCCCGTCCGGCTGCGGCAAATCGACCTTCCTGCGAATCCTGAACCGGATGCACGAAAAGGTGCCGTCTGCCCATCTGTCCGGTGAGGTGCTGCTGGATGGCTATGACATCTACGCACCCGGCCTCACGGTGACGGCGACGCGAAAGCGCATCGGGATGGTCTTCCAGAAGCCGAACCCCTTCCCCGCGATGTCGATCGCCGACAACGTGACGGCCGGGCTGAAACTCACCGGCACGAAGATCGGACGGTCCGAGCGCGCCGAGTTGATCGAGCGCAGCCTGACTCGCGCTGGCCTGTGGAACGAGGTCAAGGACCGGCTGAACCAGCCCGGAACCTCCTTGTCCGGCGGCCAGCAGCAGCGCCTATGCATCGCGCGTTCGCTGGCCGTCGACCCCGAACTGCTGCTGATGGACGAGCCCTGTTCGGCGCTGGATCCCACGTCTACCTATCGAATCGAGCAGACCATTGCCGAAATCGTTAGCGACGTGACGATCGTGATCGTGACCCACAACATGCAGCAGGCCGCGCGGGTGTCGCAGCAGTGCGCCTTCTTCCTCGCCTCGCAGGGCACACCCGGACAGATCGTCGAGAGCGGCGAGACCGCGCAGATCTTCGGCAGCCCACGTGACCCGCGCACCGCCGACTACGTGAACGGCCGGTTCGGCTGATGACATTGCTCCTCGACGACCCCACCGAAGACGCGCCGGCCGAAGGCGTGCAGGAGCAGGACGCGCCACGCTCCGTCGACCCGGGCCTAGGCAGGGTCGATAAGACCTTCCGGTTCACCGTCCGGGGCATCGGCATGTTCGTGCTGGTGATGACGGTCGCGATCGGTGGATTCCTAGGCTGGCAGGCGACGCACACCTACCACGACTACGGTCTGAAGTTCTTCTACGGAACGACGTTCGACCCGAGCCGCAACCTCTTCCAGATCGCGCCCATCCTGCTTGGCACGGTCGAGGTCGCGCTGGTCGCGCTGGCGGTCGGCTTCCCCATCGCCTTGATGACCGCGCTGTTCATCACCGAGTACGCACCTTCGCGGTTGAAGTCACCATTGATCGCGCTCGTCGACATGATGGCCGCGGTGCCGTCGGTCATCGTCGGTGTATGGGCCGTGAAATGGCTGCAGGACAGGGCCATCTTCACCACGCGCTGGATCAGCCAGAACCTGGGCTGGATCCCGATCTTCCACGTTGACGGGGATATCGACGCCGCATCGAACACCTGGCAGATCAACTTCATCGGCTCAGTCGCCATCGCCGGACTAGTTGTCGGTCTGATGATCGTGCCGTTGGCCTGCTCGGTCATGCGCGGCGTCTTCGACCTGGCGCCGCTCAGCGAGCGCGAGGCCGCCTATGCCCTCGGCAGCACCAAATGGGGCATGATCCGGACGGTCGTGATCCCGTTCGGGCGCGGTGGCATCATCGGCGGCACAATGCTCGCGTTGGGACGCGCGCTCGGCGAGACCGTCGCGGTGCTGCTGATCATCACCAACGACGACACCCCGAAGATCCAGGTGCTCTCGGGTGGCACGGACACGATCTCGGCGATGATTGCTTCGCAGTTCGGCAACGCCCACCAGGGGCAGCTCGCGGCATACCTCACGGCGGGTTTCGTGCTCTTCGTCATGACCATCGCGGTGAACACGGTGGCGGCGATCTTCGTGAATCGCAGCCGGAGCGGAGCGGGTGTCGATGTCTGAGTCCCCTGAGATCACGCAGACCCTGCAGAGACCCGCCCGAACTGTCGTTCCTGTATCCGGTGAACACGTCGGGTCACCGCTCGTGGCGAGGCCGATCGGAAGGCGGACACTCGACGACCGCGCCTCACTCGTCGGAAGTCTTCTAGCCGCGCTGGCGATCACGTGGCTGGTCTACGAGCGCATGCTTGCCTTCGGCGGCTACGTCGGATTCGCGGTCTGCTGGTGGCTGACGTTCATCATCGTGTACACATTCGTCAGCGCCTCCAGCCACCCGTGGGTGGAGGTCAAGGACCGGCTGGCCGGGGTGATCGTCGCCAGTGGTGCCTCAATCATCGCACTAGTGCTCGGCTGCATGGTTGTCTTCGTCTTTCTCAAGGGTTGGCCGGCCCTGCACCATTGGAACTTCTACACGCAGGACATGACAGGGGTCAGCCCGCTCGACCCGCTGAGCAAGGGCGGCATCTCCCACGCGCTCGTCGGCTCGGCGATCGAGGTGGGTATTGCGGTTCTCGTCGCCCTGCCGCTGGGTATCGGCACTGCGGTCTACATGTCCGAGGTGGGGGGTCGCGCCGCAAAGCTCGTCCGGACCGTCGTCGAGGCCATGACCGCGCTGCCGGACATCCTCGCCGGCCTGTTCGTCTACACGGTGCTCATCGTCGGCCTGCACTGGGATCGAACCGGCCTGTCAGCCGCGCTCGCGCTGGTGGTGACGATGGTTCCGATCGTGGCTCGGTCGGCCGAGGTCACGCTTCGCGTGGTGCCGGGAGGGCTCCGAGAGGCGAGCTGGGCGCTGGGAGCCTCACAATGGCAGACCGTCTGGCGAGTCGTGTTGCCTACGGCCCGATCCGGGCTGACTACTGCGCTGATCCTCGGCATTGCGCGGGTTTCCGGCGAGACGGCCCCGTTGCTGATCGTCTCAGGTAGCTCGACCTACTTCAACGCCAACCCGTTGAGCCAGCCGATGAATTCACTTCCGCTCTTCATCTACGGCAACGTCCGTGGTGTCCAGGACGAGAACATTCTGGCTCGCGGCTACGGCGCAGCCGCTGTCCTGCTCACCGTCGTGCTCATCCTGTTCACCTTGGCGCGATTCGTCGCCCGCCCTAGGAGCGGTTCCCGATGACCTCAACGTTGGAAGGGGCCTGGTCATGAAATGCCGGACCCACCGGATCGTCGTGGCCGCGGTAGTCGCCAGTATCGCCGCGCTCGCGGGGCTGACTCCGGGGGCCGCGGCGACAGCGATCACCCGCGACCTGATCAACGGCAACGGCTCCTCGTGGGCCGCGCTCGCCGTGCAGCAGTGGATCACGGACACGACCAAACAGGGTCTCAAGGTCGTGTACTCGGACCCGGGTTCTGGCGTCGGTCGGCAGTCCTTCGCCCAGAGCACCGTTGACTTTTCGGTATCAGACATCGGCTATCTCGGTGAAGACCCCGTGACGCATCAGCTCGACGTCTCCAACCGCAAATACGCCTACCTCCCGATCGTCGGTGGCGGTACGGCGTTCCCCTACAATCTGACTGTCGCCGGTAAGCGCGTCGACAACCTCCGGCTGTCGGGCGAGACGATCGCCAAGATTTTTACCGGCAAGATCACGAACTGGAACGACGCCCAGATCAAGGCCGATAACAACGGCCGGGCATTCCCGTCCATCCCGATCGTCACCGTCGTGCACTCGGAATCAGCTGGCTCGACCGCGCAGTTCTCCCGCTATCTGGCGCAGATGTTCCCCTCGTTGTGGGCGCCGTTCAACAACAACAACCCGTCAGGTGTGGAGTACTACCCCAAGACGAACAGCGGCATCCAGAAGCGAGCTGACCGCTCCGACGGGGTCATGAACATCATCACCGGCGGAGCTGGGCA
>Ga0068859_100007655_pt1 | contig 10978 bp, 7 predicted proteins | sample KBSSwiS22_FD_66585 | JGI IMG/M metagenome (GOLD analysis project Ga0068859, IMG submission 66585) | Switchgrass rhizosphere microbial communities from Kellogg Biological Station, Michigan, USA - KBS Switchgrass S2-2 | ecosystem: Host-associated > Plants > Roots > Rhizosphere > Soil ... | reverse complement strand
CTCGGCGACCCCGACGAGTACGCGGCCCTGGTCGAGCACATCGTCGCCAACCCGATGCTCAACGGCGAGGTCATCCGCCTCGACGGCGCCATCCGCATGGCCCCCCGGTAGGGCCGTCGGACCCTGCCTGGCCAGCTGGCTTCGCCTGGTCGGCTGGCTTCGCCCTGCTCTGGTCGGCCAGTGCTGCCCGGTTGCCCCTGAGCCGGGTTGGGGCACGGCTGGCTGGCCCGTCGGTCCATCGGCGTGTGCCATTGGCGCCGGTCGTGGCCTGGCCCGGGAGACAGCGGCGGGCCGGCGCGCTGAACGCGCCGTCGGTTGAGCGCGGACTCTTGACACGGCCTTGCCTGCCGCCGTGGCTCCGGCCGCAGTCGCGGCGGGAGATTCCGCGCAGAGGGGGACAGACACCGGCCGGGACTGGGGGCCAACGGTTGAGTCACCTTCACGATCAGCTGCAAGGACAACCGGACCCCGACCTGAAAGCACAACGCCGCAGTCGCGCGGGAACCAGGGTTGCTGGGAATTCCTGGCGAAGCCAGAAATTCCACATGTGCCGGAGCAGATAGGCCTCGGCGGGCGCTTTGCGTGACGGTCGAGCTGTCTGTTCGAGGGCTGGCTATTGCTGGTCGTCGAGGAGGTGTGCGGCTGCTTTGGGGTCCATGAGGTTGGACCAGGCCTGCTCGGCGGGGAGCAGGTGGCGTTCGGGGAGGGCGTACTCGGGGAACCAGCCGTCGGGGGCGCAGCCGGGGACGCGGGTGAGGATCACCGCGGTGAGGTTGGCCGGGACGGAGCCGGTGATCCGGACGGCGACGTAGGTCTCGTGGCCGTGGTCGGCGCGGACGAGGATGCCGAGGCGGAAGCCCGCGAGGTCGGCGGCGTGTTCGTGGCCGTCGCGCAGGGAGCCGCGGGTGAGGTCGCGGACGGTGGCGTCGAGGCGGAGGGCGAGCCGGGTTCCGGCTTCGAGGCGGTAACGGTCCTCGTCGTCGGGTCCGGGGAGCAGGTGGCGGGTGTGGGTGTCGGTGGTGAGTGGTTCGTCGTGGTCGGCGTTGTAGCGCTGCCGGGCGGCACGGGCCTGGGTGTGCAGGGCCGCGTAGAAGTCACCGGACGAGCCGTCCTCGCGGATGCCGGCCGCGACCAGCCAGTCGTGGACCTCGGTGGTGTCGTCGGAGTAGGTCGCGCCACGCCACCGGCCGATCTTGACCTTGAACAGGACGACGTCGTCGATCGCGCGGATCCGCTCGTGCGGGGTGTCCGGGTCCGCGAACTGCTCGGTCGCCTTGGCCAGGAGGGGATGGTCAACCTGGTCCAGGGTGTGCCGGCCGGTGGGATGGGTAGCCGCAGGTCCTCGCGGAGGCAGCGCAGGGTCGGTCGGACGGGCATGGGGGTCAGGCCTCCCAGTCTCCGACGCCGCCGAGTTGCTCGATCCGTTCCGGGGACAGGCCGGTCAGCGTCGCGACGCTCGCCGAGAGTGAGCCGTCGAGGACCCTCATTGAGGCGACCATCCCCTGGCGGATCTCCTCGCGGCGTTGCTCTACATAGATCTGGACGGCTTCGGCGACGAGGTCCTTCTTGGACATGCCGAGGAAGTGCGCCGCCTGCGAGATCAGCTCGTCCGTCGCCGGGTCGACCTTCAGCGGCGCCTGGCGGCGCGGTCCGACGGTTGTCATCGCCACCTCACCTCCCGGCACCAGAGTACCCAAGTACCTCAGGATGCGGCAGGTCGAGGTCAACCCTTCAGCCTGCGCGATCCCGGCACCAGCCGCTGGCCGAGCGGCTTGGTGAACGCGGCCGTCTCGGGTGCGGCCGGGTGCTCAGTGGCTATAGCCTCGTCCGCCCGCCGACAGGGCCCGCGACGGCGTCTCCCGTCCGAGGCGGGACGCGGGAGGTCATCTACGACCCCCTCGTACGTATCGCATCCGAATGAGGCGGCCCTCGCGGAAGAGCGCGATCGACGAGAGGAACTCGGCCTTGATGCTGCGTGCGCGCTGTGTCGCCGCGTGCTCGTCGTGAAGGAGCCAGTCCTCCAGCAGCGCTGGCAGTGAGAACTGGAGCTGGAAATTCGGGAACCCGCCGGCACGACATCTCCGAGCGGATCGAGGAGATCTTCGTCAACGAGGTGATGTCGTAGCCCTTGTCGGCGACGCTGGCGCTATCCCTTGGACCGCTGTCAGGCCGTTCTCCACACGCGGGCCCTCCGCGAGATCGCGAGGCCGCACGAGTCGGACCTTCACATTTACGGAACACTTCGGCGTCGGCGGCGACGCGGTGGTGGTCGCGACGGTGCCTGCCCAGGGGTGACGACGCGGCCACGCCGCTCGCCGGCCCGAGTGGTCGGACGGAACAGACGACCGTCGCCGTGTCCATTCGTCTCTCTCGGCTCGACATTGGTCGGCTGTCAGCCGGTCCTGCCGGAGCCATCAGACTGTCGTAGCTAGCAGACTGTCTGAGCCAGTAGTCTCTCGCGAGTGGAACGCATCGTGTCGGACGGTGACCCGAGCATCAGTGCGGTTCGTCGCTACTACGACCGCACAGAGTCACGGCTTGGCTACCTGTATCTGCTGCGTGGGACGAAGCATTTCGGCTGGTACGAGGCCGGGGACTCGCGGTGGCGGTTCGCGTCGGCGATGCGCCGCATGGAGCACCAGCTCGGGCGTCGTCTCGGTCTCGGCGCCGGCTCTCGGGTGCTTGACGCCGGCTGTGGCATGGGTGAGGTCGCGCGCACGATGGCGGCCGATTTCGGCCTGGATGTCACCGGAATAGACATTCTCGATTTCAACCTCGACGAGGCCCGGCGTCGAAGCGAGAAAGCCGGGCTCACCAGCCGGACCCGGTTCGTCGAAGGCGATTACCACGACCTCTCGCAGTTCGAGGACGGGGTGTTCGACGGGGTCTACACGATGGAGACGTTCGTGCACGCCGCCGATCCCGAGCGGGTGCTTGCCGAGTTTCACCGGGTTCTGCGCCCGGGTGGGCGGCTGGTGATGTTTGAGTACTCGCGGACGCCGGAGGAGCGGTTGGAGCCGGCCGCGCGGGCGGCGTTCGATGCCGTGTGTGAGCTCGGCGCGATGCCTACCTGGCACCGCCTCAACCACGGCGACCTGGAAAACCTGCTCGCATCGGCCTCGTTCAAAGTCGAACCGGTGGAGGACGTGACGGCCCGCATGTTGCCGATGCTGCGCGCGTTTGCGGTGCTCGGCCGAGTGCCCTACTCCACTGCACGGCTGCTGGGCAAGACGGAGAAAGCCGTCAACGCGATGAGTGGCGTGGAGATGTGGAGACACCAGGACGCCTGGCGGTACAACATCTACACGGCCACCAGGAACGCGTAGGCCTTCCGAACACGGCTGGTCCGCGCCCGCTTGTGAAGATCTGGTGGCCGAGGCGGACTCGCCGGGGCGCGGCCCGGCCGCGCGCGCCGGGCCGCGCCCCGGCGCCGCATGCACCAGCACCACCGTCGGCGGCTGTGAGCGTGCTGAGTGCGTGGCTTGCTCGCCGCCGCCGGCGAGCAAGCCAGATTGTCGATCATGCGTAGGGTGATGTGAGTAGGACTGGGCGCTGGCCGTGGAGGAGGATCGTTGGCGCGTCGTTTTAATACGGCAGGCCCGTGTTTGCCGGATCGCCATTACATGGTCCCGGCGTTGTCGCGGTTGCCGGAGGCGCCGGAGTTGGTGGACCTCAACGCCTACTTCGTCGTGCATGCGCCTCGTCAGACCGGTAAGACGACGGCGCTGCGGGCGCTCGCCCACGAGCTGACGATCCGGGGCCGCTACGCCGCGCTGCACTTCTCCTGCGAGCTGGGCCGGGCGGCCGGCGACGATTACGGCGCTGCTTCCCAGGGGATCCTCGCCCGGATCACGGAGGCCGCGCGGTGGCAGTTGCCACCGGACCTGCAGCCACCGACGTGGCCGGACGAAGCGCCCACGGCGCTGTTGGGGAGCGCGCTTGGCGCGTGGGCGCAGGCCTGTGCTCGGCCGTTGGTGCTGTTCTTCGACGAGATCGACGCGCTGCGCGGGCAGAGTCTTATCAGCGTCCTAAGCCAGCTTCGGGACGGCTACAACAGCCGTCCCGCCCCGTTCCCCGCCTCGGTGGCCCTCTGCGGCTTGCGCGACGTCCGCGACTGCCATTCCCCCGAGATCGCTTCGCGATCCCGCGGGTCCCCGGAAACCGCCGCCGGGGGAGACGCATCCCGACTGGGAACGTCCAGCCCCTTCAACATCAAACTGGAATCACTGCGGCTCGGGGACTTCACCGCCGCGGAGGTGGCCGAGCTCTATGGCCAGCACACCGCCGACACCGGCCAGCGGTTCGCTCCCGGCGCCGTCGAGTACGCCTACGAGCTGGCCGGCGGCCAGCCATGGCTGGTCAACGCGCTGGCCCGCGAGGTCGTCGAGAAGATTCGCGTGCCCGCCGCGGAACCGATCACGACGGCGCATCTCGACACGGCAAGGGACCGGCTCATCCTCGCCCGCGCCACGCACCTGGACTCCCTCGCCGCGAAACTCGGTGAGCCTCGCGTCCGGAGGATCATCGGTCCGCTCATCGCGGGTGAGCCACTCGTCCTGGACCCGTATGACGACGACACCGCCTATGTCCGTGATCTGGGTCTGATCGCCCCGGACGCGCCGGTGCGGCCGGCCAACCCGATCTATCGGGAGGTGATTGTCCGGGTCCTGTCGAGCAACTACCAGGACAGCGTTGCCACCGATCCGCGCACCTTCGTGCGGCCTGACGGGAGTTTCGACTTGCCCCGCGTGCTGGAGGAGTTCACCGAGTGGTGGATCCAGAACGGCGAGCAGCTCACCAGCTCTGGCCACTACGCGGAGGCCGCCGCGCAGCTCGTTTTGCAGGGGTATCTGCAGCGGGCGGTCAACGGGACTGGCACGATCGACCGTGAGTACGCGATCGGCACCGGCCGGGTCGATCTGCACCTGCGCTGGCCGTACACCACTCCCGACGGCGTCCGCCGCCTCCAGCGCGAGGGGTTCGAGATCAAGGCCTGGCGTACCAACCGCGCCAACCCCGAACTGGCCGCGCTGCGCCAGCTTGACCGCTACCTGGACCGCCTCCAGCTCGACACCGGCGTCCTCGCAATCTTCGACCAGCGCAGCGGCGCTCCCTCGATCGACGTCCGCACCGGCCTGTCCACCGTCACCAGCCCGGCGGGCCGCACCATCACCCTCCTCACCGGCTGAGGCGTGGGCGGGCTGCGCGAGGCAACACCGGTGACGCGCCTGGTCATCGGTTGCTGGATGCCTGGTCCACGGCTGGGCATCACCGGGGCATCGTGCGGGGCATCGTGAGGGGCATCGCCTTCGGCCGAGTTTGGGCTTGGGGCGGATGCCCCCTTGGGAGGGCCGCGACGATGGCCTGTGCGATGCCTGGTGGCCTGACCCTGGAGGGCTGCCCTCGTCTGCGGGAGGGCGATCAGACGTCGGGGGCGTTCGTCGTGCGGATCTCTTGGACGACGTTGGTGAACCACTTGTCGGGCGGCGCCAGGCAGGACAACAAGCTCGGCGTGGCCCGGACGCCTGGTCTAGGTAGAGATCGGCGTTCTGGTCGACCGCGGTCGCGGCGTCAGGCGTTCAGCACGAGGTTCGCGAGTAGATCCATCGAGCGAAGCCAGGCGTCGAGGTCTCGCCGCCATGGCGCCGCGACTACGTGTTGAATGCCTGCGTCGGCGAACGCCGCGTGCTCCTGTCTGATCAAGTCCGGGTCCATGCCTTGAGGATCCCAGCCTGTACGGGTCGAAATGGTGAACGTGTCCTCGGGCCGGTCGGCCCGGATGCGGGCGACGACCTCGGCGGCTTGTGGGGGTTTGATGCCGACAGCCTGATAGCCGTCGCCTCGGCTGACGGCCCGCCGGAAGGCGGCCTCGCTGCCGCCGCCGATCCAGATGGGTATGGGACCCGCCGGTTTGGGCAGCAGCCGGATGTCGTCGAAGGAGGTGAATTCGCCGTGAAAGGACGCCGGGTCGTCGCGCCAGACGGCCCGGAAGAGGTCCAGCGCCTCGTCTAGCCGACGTCCCCGATTCGCGAAGTCGTGGCCGAGCGCGGCGTACTCGGCCTGTGACCAGCCGATCCCGGCGCCGATGACCAGTCGACCGGCGGACAGGGCATCGAGGCTGGCCAGGCCGTTGGCCAGGGCAAGTGGATTGTGGGTCGGAACGACCAGGACGCTGGTGCCCAGTCCTACGCGCTCGGTACACGTCGCCGCCTAGGTCAGTGTCAACAGCGGGTCGTAGAGGTACGGCGACGGGTAGCTCTGCGCCGCCGGATGAACAGTGTGGTCGCTCACCCAGACATCGGCGAAGCCCAGCTCTTCGGCATGCCGAGCTGCGCGGGTGATCGCCGTGGGCCCCGCGACGCTGCCGTACTGCGGAAGGTGGATGCCGACTCGCATGTGCACATCCAACCAGCGAACCGCGACGCCGATCGCGGCACGTGCGCCGCACCACACGATCATGCACGGCTGGCGGGGTGGGTCACCGCGATGGCCAGATGCACCGGATGCAGCAGTCCCGCCGTCAAGGCCCGGCTGGCCTTCCTCGCCACGAGACGCCTCGTCCTCGCCGCCTCCCGGCTGGGACCGGCGCCGACCCGGAGGCCGGGAACCAGCCCCTGACCTGGCAGTTCGGCCGGCCGGCGGCCATGGCCATGCTAACCTGAATCTGTGACAATTCGGGTGGCTCTCGAGCATCGTACCACATACCGATTCGCCCACCCAGTGAACGTTGAGCCGCACACGATCAGGCTCCGGCCAGCGCCGCACACACGGACGCCGATCACCGCCTACAGCCTCACCGTCAGCCCCGAGCAGCACTTCCGCAACTGGCAGCAGGATCCGTTCGGTAATTGGGTCGCGCGCCTGGTGTTCCCCGAGAGAATGACCGAGCTGGATATCACGGTTGATCTCGTCGCAGACCTCACCGTCATCAACCCTTTCGACTTCTTCCTCGAGTCGTATGCCGAGCATTTCCCGTTTGCCTATCCGCCTGACCTGGCCGCCGATCTAGCGCCGTATCTGCGGCCGGTCGATGAGGCCGCGGCTGGGTCGGGACCCGGGCCGTTGGTGACGAAGTGGCTCGCCGGGCAGCGCCTGGCGGACAGGGACACCCCTTGGCGCACCATCGACTTCCTCGTCGAGATCAACCAGCGCGTTCAAGGTCACGTCGGCTACTCGGTGCGGATGGAGCCCGGCGTCCAGACGCCCGACCAGACCCTCACGCGCGCGATCGGATCCTGCCGGGACAGCGCCTGGCTGCTCGTGTCCGTGTTGCGCCAGCTTGGGCTCGCTGCCCGGTTCGTCTCCGGGTACCTCGTGCAGCTCGCCGCCGACCAGCCCGCGCTTGACGGGCCGAGCGGGCCGGCTGCCGACTTCACCGACCTCCACGCCTGGGCTGAGGTATTCATTCCGGGCGCGGGATGGGTTGGGCTTGACCCGACCTCCGGACTGTTCGCCGGCGAGGGGCACATTCCCCTGTCCGCAACCCCGCAACCTGCCTCGAGTGCCCCGATCACCGGCGTGACGGACCCGGTGGCCGTGGAGTTCTCGTTCCACAACACGGTGCGCCGCATCCACGAGGATCCGCGGGTCACGCTGCCCTACAACGACGCTCATTGGACCGCCGTCCAGGCGCTGGGGACGCACATCGACGGGCTCCTCGACGCGGGCGACGTCCGGCTGACGATGGGTGGCGAGCCGACGTTCGTCTCGGTTGATGACGTGTCGACCCCGCAGTGGGACACCGCGGCCGATGGCCCCGACAAGCGGCGGCTCGCCGCCGCGCTGGCCGAGCGACTGAACGAACGGTGGGCACCAGGCGGACTCGTCCACCACGGGCACGGCAAGTGGTACCCCGGCGAACCGCTGCCCCGGTGGGCGATCCAGCTGCTGTGGCGCGCTGACGGAGTGCCGCTCTGGCGCGACCCGGCGCTGCTTGACGCGCCGTGGGAGCCGGCTCGCGAGGACGCGACCCCGGCGGCTGCGGCGACGCTCGCCAGCGGGATCGCCGCGCGACTCGGGATCCCGGCCGACCTCGTGCTGCCCGCCTTCGAGGATCCCTTCGGCCAGCTCTGGGACGACGTGCGGCAGCCATGGGGCGCCCCACCCGAGGGAGACCTGCCACCTTCGCAAACGCCCCCTCCGCCCACACCCACCCCGTCGACCAATCCGACCGATCCGACCACTGCGGCCGATCCGGCTGGCGCGCAGCCCGCTGCCATGGCGGCGACCGTCGCGTCCGTAGACACCACAGTCACCGGGCCGGACGCACCGGCGCCCGCGGGCTGGGTGATCCCCGTGTTCGAGGACCCCGACGATGACGGGTGGGGCACGACCCGGTGGCGGCTGCGCCGTGGTCACCTGTTCCTGACCCCGGGCACCTCGCCGCTCGGGCTGCGGCTCCCGCTCGGATCGCTCGGCTGGGAGCCGCCACCGGACCTGCCGGACCGGTCGCCGTTCGAGGCGCGTCCCTCCTTGCCGGCCGACCCGGTCAGGGACGCTGCCGCGCGTGCGGAGCAGCCGGCCACCGTTCATCCTGCCGCCTCGGCACCGCGGACCGCGCTGACCGTTGAGGCGCGTGACGGTCATGTGTTCGTCTTCCTGCCGCCGCTGACAGCCGCTGAGCGGGCGATCGCGCTGGTAGCGGCGATCGAGGAGGCAGCCGCTGACGCTGGCGTTCCTGTCGTGTTCGAGGGCTACCCGCTGCCGAGAGATCACCGCCTGGTCACGCTCTCGGTGACGCCAGACCCGGGTGTCATCGAGGTCAATGTCCAGCCGACGCGGACCTGGTCCGAGCTCACCGAGCTGACGGAGACGCTCTACGACGATGCCAGGCAGTGCCGGCTGACGACCGAGAAGTTCGACCTCGACGGGCGGCACACCGGGACGGGGGGCGGTAACCACTTCACACTTGGCGGGCCAACCGCGGGCGATTCGCCGTTCTTGCGGCGCCCCGACCTGCTTCGGTCGCTCGTCACGTACTGGCAGCATCACCCCGCCTTGTCGTACGTCTTCTCCGGCCGGTTCGTCGGCCCAACGAGCCAGGCACCAAGGGTCGACGAGGGCCGCGATGACCGCCTGTATGAGCTGGAGATCGCATTCGCTGAGCTTGACCGGGTCACCGCGGAGGAAGCTGAACCACGACCGTGGCTGGTCGACCGGCTGCTGCGCCACCTGCTGACCGACCTGACCGGTAACACGCACCGCAGTGAGTTCTGCGTCGACAAGCTCTTCAGCCCCGACAGCGAACGAGGCCGGCTTGGCCTTGTCGAGATGCGCGGGTTCGAGATGCCGCCGCACGCCCGGATGGCCCTGGTCCAGGCCCTGCTGGTGCGGGCGCTGGTCGCCCGCTTCTGGCTTGAGCCGTATGCGGGGCCGTTGGTGCGGTGGGGGGCGCGACTACACGACAGGTTCCTGCTGCCGGCCTTCGCGACCGCCGACCTGGCGGATGTCATCGCCGAACTCAACCGGTTCCTGGTCAGCCATGCCGGCGGCCGCGATGCGGCTGCGGGGAGCGCCGGGCAAGCGCTGTTCGACCCGGCATGGTTCGACCCATTCCTTGAGTTCCGCTTTCCGCGCCTCGGTGAGGTGGATGTCGCCGGAGTGCACCTGGAACTCCGGCAAGCCGTCGAGCCGTGGCACGTCCTGGGTGAGGAGGCGAGCGCAACCGGTACCGCGCGTTACGTGGACAGCTCCGTCGAGCGGATCCAGATCGCCGCCACGGGGCTGGTCGCCGGACGGCACGTGGTCACCTGCAACCAGATCCCCGTCCCGCTGGTCCCAGCGCCGGACCCTGGGCTGCTCGTCGGCGGCGTGCGGTACAGGGCCTGGGCGCCCTGGTCGGCGTTGCATCCAACGCTTGGCGTGCACTCGCCGCTGACCATCGATCTGGTCGACACCTGGAGCGCACGCTCACTCGGCGGCTGCACCTACCACGTCACGCACCCTGGCGGCCGGAGCTTCGACACGTACCCGGTCAACGCGGTCGAGGCTGAGTCACGTCGGGCCGCTCGTTTCGAGCCCTGGGGGCACACCCCGGGGCCGGTCGACCTCGACGCCTTCCCAGCCCCCGCCGCGCGGGTAACCGACGAGTACCCCGCGACGCTCGACCTGCGCCGCTTCGGGCCAGGCCGCAGCTGAACGCCGGTCGTGCGGAGCATCTGCGTCGCGGTGACCCGGTGAGCGCCGCCGTCCCCGCGCCGGATGGTGACCTGGTCGACCGCTATCGCGCTCGGGTCGGCTCGGGCGTCGATGAGCTGGTCGCCGCCTCCGGCGTCAGGCCCGGTCACGCGCAGGTCGCCGAGGCCCTGGCGGCGATGGGACTAGGCGGGCTCCTCGCGGCGCGGGCCGAGGCACGACGCCTCGTCCACGATGACGGGATCTACTACGGCGGTCCCGGGCGCGGTGAGCCATCCCCGGGCGGCCCCCTGACGAAGGCCCCTGGCGGGGGTGCGCTGCGGGAAGACAGCCACGCCTGGCGGCTTGACCCGGTGCCGGTCGTACTCGACTCCGCTCAGTGGGAACGGCTGGAGCGCGGGCTCGAGCAGCGCGCCATCCTCCTCGACGCGCTGCTTGCCGATGCCTACGGGCCGCGCCGGTTCGTGCGCGAGGGCCTGGTGCCACCCGAGGTGATCCTCGGGCACCCCGGTTTCCTGCGCGCCGCTGACGGAGTGCGGACGATCCCGGGGGAGCGCCAGCTCGTGCTGGTGGCGACCGATCTGGCCCGGGACGCGGCCGGCAACTGGACCGTGTTCGCCGACCGGACCGGCAACCCGAGTGGCTCGGGCTACGCGATGGCCAACCGGCGGATCACCACCAGGGTGATGGCAAGCCTGCACCGCGCGCACTCGCTGTCGCGGATGCGCGGGTTCTTCCACGCGATGAGCGATGCCTTGCGACAGATCTCGCCGACCGGCGCGGACGTGCCCCGGGTCGTCCTGCTCTCCCCGGGGACGGCCAGCGAGACGGCGTACGAGCAGGG
>Ga0068859_100007647_pt1 | contig 10982 bp, 11 predicted proteins | sample KBSSwiS22_FD_66585 | JGI IMG/M metagenome (GOLD analysis project Ga0068859, IMG submission 66585) | Switchgrass rhizosphere microbial communities from Kellogg Biological Station, Michigan, USA - KBS Switchgrass S2-2 | ecosystem: Host-associated > Plants > Roots > Rhizosphere > Soil ... | reverse complement strand
GACGAAAGACCACGCCGGCGGCGCCGAAAAGGTCATCGAGGGCACGATCGAGCTCCCCGCGGACACGTACAACGGCATGATTTTGACCGTCGTGAAGGACCTGCCGAAAGGCTCCGGCGAAGTCATCCATTACGTCGCGTTCACACCGGACCCCAAGATCATCCAGCTTGCGATCGCGCCAGTCGCCGAGCAGAAGATCAAGGTCGGCGAGCTGACGAAAACCGCGGTTCACTTCGTGATGAAGCCCCAGCTCGGCGCGTGGCTGCGGTTTTTCGCCACGATCTTGGGGCGCGTGCCCGAGGACTTCCATGCGTGGATCATCACCGACGACGTCCCGGCGTTCGTGGGGTTCGAAGGTGCGTTGACGACACCCGGACCGGTGTGGCGCATCGAGCTCGTCAGCCCGAAGCCGCCCGCCTAGGCGGCGCCCGGCGGCGTCAGGGCCAGGACCTCGCTCACGGGGAGCGGGCGGCCAATGTGGTAGCCCTGCGCGTAGTCGACGCCACTCGTCTCGAGCAAGCGCGCGGTGCTTTCGTCGGCCACGAACTCGGCGATCGTCTTCTTCCCCATGCCCTGCGCGATGCCGACGATCGCCCCGACCACGAGTTGGTCCATCGGACTGCCGACGAGGCCGCGAATGAAGTCGCCGTCGATCTTGAAGTAATCGAAAGGCAAGGTCTTGATGTAGTAGAACGAGCCGAAGCCCGCGCCGAAATCGTCCAACGCGAGCCGGCAGCCGCGGGCGCGAAGCCGGTGGGCGAAGGCTTTGGCCTCTTCGATGTTGGCGATCGCCGCCGTCTCCGTCAACTCGAACACCAGGCACGCCGGATCGATGCCCGCGTCCCCGATCGCTTCCTCGGTGAGCGCGGCGACCCGGGGATCTCCGATCGATTTCCCGGAAAGATTCACGTGGAGAACGAGCCTGTGGCCTGCGCGCGCATGATCGGCGATCAGCGCGATCGCTTGACGCGCGACCCAGCAATCGAATTGCTGAATGAGGCCGAGTCGCTCGGCGACGTAGAGGAAGGACCTCGGCGCGAGCGGCTCACGACCATCGTCGGTGCGGAGCCGCAGCAGCAGCTCGTACTGGATCACTTCCTTCCGCTTGAGGTCGAGGATCGGCTGACAGTACAGCAGAAGCCGGTCTTCCTTCAGGGCGGTTCGGATCATCTCCGCCTCGACCAATCGTGCCGACACTTGCTCCCGACGACCACCGACCGGCCGGTAGGTCGCGACCTGATTCCGACCGGCTTGCTTCGCCTCGTACATCGCGACATCGGCGAATTCCAGGACGTCCCCGGGTGCGTGGCCGTCGAACAGAGCGATGCCGACGCTGGCCGTGATGTGGACCGACCGCTCGCCGAGCACGGCGACCTGCCGAGCCAGGTTCTTGACGATGCCGTTGGCGACGATCTGGGCCTGGTCGGAGTCCGCCTCGGGGAGCAGCATGGCGAACTCATCGCCGCCCACGCGGGCCACGACGTCGGTCTGGCGGATGCGATGCTTGAGCGCTCCGGCGACGCCCTTCAGGAGATCGTCCCCTGCCTTGTGGCCGAATGCGTCGTTCACGTCCTTGAAGTTGTCGAGATCGATCATCAGCACGGCGCCGTTGGCGCCGTAACGTGAGACTCGCTCGGTCTCTTTGGCTAGTTCTTCCTGGAAGTGTCGCCGGTTGAACAGGCCCGTCAGGAAATCGTGATCGAGCAGGTAGTCCAAGCGCGCCGCCAGCTTCTTCCGTTCGGAGATGTCTTGAACCTGGGAGACGAAATAGAGAGGGCGGCCTCCATCGTCTCTGACCACAGACAGCGTGAGCAGAACCCAGAGGTAATGGCCCCAACTGTGCCGGTATCGCTTCTCGATCTGACAGCTCAGAATCTTCCCGTCGACGAGCTCGCGAATCGAATCCGCGTCGCGTTCCACGTCGTCGGGGTGCGTGATGGCCTGAGGCGTCGAGGCCTCGAGATGTCGGCGAGTACGACCCGTGATCTGACACAGGGCGTCGTTGACCTGAAGCCAGCGCCCGTCCATGTCGACGAGGGCCATGCCGATCGGCGCGTGGGTAAACGCCTTCTCGAAACGCGCTCGAGACTCTTGCGCACCCGGCTCCCCCGCCCAGGGCACGAGGCCAGCCGGGACGCGGCGAGAAGTCACGGGGTGATCGTGTTCGCCAGCAGGGTTACGGAGCCGTTGCGCGCCATCGCGCGTCCGTTCAGCGTTGCGCCGGTCCCCATCGAGACGGTGGTCAGCGCGATGATATTTCCCGATACGGTCGCGTTCCCATTGATCGTGGCCGAGCTGCCGACCTGCCAGGTGATGTTGGAAGCCTGCGCCCCGCCGCTCAGGATGACCTGGCGTCCGACCGCCACCGTGAAGGACGACGCGATCTGAAAGATCCAGACCGCATTGGGGTTTCCGCCGGCGTCGAGCGTGAGATCCGCCGTGGTGATCTCGAGCGTCGACGTGGACTTGTACACGCCGGGGGCCAGAGTCATCCCGCCGAGATCACCCGCGATCGTGCTGCCCGCCGCGCGTCCGGCGGCGTCGTTGAAAGCCACCGTCAACGCGCCTTGCGCGCTCTGGGCGGTCGTGTCTCCGAGGTGCGTCGTTCCCGAGACGCCGGCCGCCCCGGTATTCGTGTTGCCCGGCCAGATGCCGAGATCCGCGTTGATCATGCTCGCGCCGCTGTTGGTGACCGATTGGCCGGCGAGAACTCCGAAATTGGCCGCCGCGCCGAGGTTCACCGGCTGTCCGGCGCCACCGCCCCCGGAGCCGGTCGCGTCGTCGGAGTTGCCGCACCCTACCGCGACGAGTGTCGCGAGCAGAAACGGGAGGACTAAGGCCGAAAGACCGAGCTTCTTGTGCTGTCGCATCGGGACTCCTTCTGTGCCGCACGCGTTCGACGTGAAGCGGGTAATGCAAATGTTCGATCAGGAGACGTTCACGCCGGCGTACTGTTCGCGCTTTTGCGCGTAGGAGCGCCCACCGGGCTCGATGTCGTCGTAACCGTAGTAATAGCGGTCGACGAAAGTGAACACGACGTCGTTCAGCACGACCCCCAGAACCTTCAGCCCCGAGAGCGACTCACGCGCGCGTCGAATCAAGGCCGGCGTCGAGAATCCCGCGCGGACGACCAGGAGCGCGCCGTCGGCGTGCGAGGCGAGCACGGCCGCGTCGGTGAACGGCACCGTCGGCGGTGCGTCGATCACGATGCGCTGGAAGCGCAGCCGCAGCTCGGCCATGACGTGACCCAGTGCTCGCTGCCGCAGGAGGTCGATCGATCCGTTGTCCGGGGGCCCCGCCGGGAGCACCCAGAGGCTCGAGTCGGACATCTCGATCAGAGCGTCGTCCAGCGATGCCTCGCCCGCGAGCACATGGGAAAGGCCCAGAGTCGGGAGCGGAGTGATGTAGCGGGACATCGACGGACGCCTCAGGTCGGCCCCGATCAGCAGCGTGCGCCGCGTCGTGTCCTCGGCGTAGGCCAGGGCGAGGTTGGTCGCCGTCGTCGTCTTCCCCTCGCCGGGGATCGCGCTCGTGATCACGGTCACCTGTGAACGAACAGGATCGCTCGGCGTTTCCTGTTCGATCCGGAGCCTGAGCCGCCGGTACCGCTCGGCGAGCGGCGATTCGGGGTAGCTTTTCAGGACGAGATAGGGATCATCGACGAACCGGCGCGGGACGTTTTCCGCAAAACTGCTCATGCGTGGCCTCCATTCGCTCCACCGGGCCGCATGCGAATCGATTTCAAGCTCGGAATCACGCCGTAGACGGGTAGGTCGGGGAACATGGTTGCGAACTCCTCTTCCCCTCGGACGGTCTGGTTGACGATCGCTCGTGTGGCGGTTGCTCCCACGCCGATCGCGGCGCCGAGACCGAGCCCGACCAGAACGAACATGCCGAGGTTGGGCTCTGAAGGGAGCTCCGGCGGGTACGCCCGATCTTGGATTTCGAACTGCTTGCCCGTGTTCGACGCTTCCAGATCCTCCGAATACTGCGCCTTGTTCTTCTGCGCCATGGCGAGGTCGAGCTGAAGTTTGGCCTGATCGTTGCCGCGATTGAGCGCAAGCAACTTCGGCTGGAGCAGCGCTCCGTTGTGCTGACGGGCGAGGTAGTCTGCGATGGTGGCGTTCTCCCGGGCGAGCTCGCCCGACAGCACGCTGAGCTCGTGCTCGACGGTCTCGACCGCCGCCGCCAGAGCGGCGTCGCCAAGCGCGCCGGCAGGGGCCCGCGGAGGCAGGGATCCGACGTAGTCGGCGATCTGTGCCCGCTTGCGCGTCACGAGCGGGTTGGAGTCGGTGTAGTGGCCGAGAAGCTCCTCGAGCTCGCGCTCGAGCGCAACTTGCCGCGGATCGGGGCTCGCAGCTCGAATCGCATCCGGGCCGCTCTGTTGAAGGTGAAGCGCGTCGAGCCGGCGGTTCCGCGACTCGATGTCGTCTTTCACTCGGAGGGCCCGGCTTTGCGCGCCGGCCAAGAGCTGAGCGTTCGCGGGCTGCTGCTCCGGCATCTCGTAGAGGTTCTGCCGCGTGAACTCCGAAACCCTGTCGTTGTCGTTCGCGAGATTCCGACGATAGGCCGCTTCCCAGCTCGTGGTCGTCTCGAGCGTGGCGCGCGACTGCGAGGCACGGATCCTGGAATTTTCGGCGATGAAATGGTCTGCGACTTGGTTTGCGATTCCCGCGGCACGGGCGGGGTCGGCGTCGGCGGCCGAGATCCGGAACCAGGAGAAATCGTGCTTGTCGAACTCGGGAACGATGCGCGCGCGTAGATTCCGACAGATCGACTCGATCTCCGCCGGGCCCGCGCCGGCTCCGATTATCCCGAGCTTGCGCCCGACCGCCTCGACGGACGACCGGCTGAGCACCTGTTGCTCCAAGCTCCGCATCCGCTCCTCGCCCCGCAGGGTGACGGTGCTGCGCGCGATGCTCTCCGGCACGCTGTCTTGGCTTACGAGAATCGTCGTCGTCGCCCGGTAAACTTTCGGAACGACCAGGACGAGCGCGAGACTCGCTGCCGTGGCTAGGACGATGGGCACGCCGATCCACCACTTCTCCCGCCACGCGATGTCGACCAAATGCTTGAGACGAATCGAAGGTTCCAACGTGACCTCCCCTCGCCGCGAAGATACGCGTCGAGCGAAACGAAGAGCAGTGGGCAGAACACCCATGGGCAGAACACCTACCGGCGACCGTTCGAGACGATCGGCGAGCAGCCGTCCCGCCAAGATCCCAGGCGTCTCCAGGTACCGGAACAGAGCCGCCGATGCCGTGATCGTGGCCGTCGTCGTCAAGACCAAGAGCGTCCAGAAATGCGCCGTGCGGCTCAGTCCGGGCGTCCAGCGAAGCAAGACGTACTGCAGGATCAGCAGCATCAGCGTGTGACTGAGATAGATGCTGTATGAGATCTGCCCCAACCGATGCGCGATCCGGTTCGTGAAGACGGGTGACAGAAGCCGCCACGACGACGAGGATCGCTGCTCGAGGATCAGACCGAGAAACGCGAGCCAGAGCGCGACGGGAATGAGCTGCAACCGCGCGTCTCCGCCCACGGCGACGATCGCCACGGCAAGACAGCACGCGATCGGAAAGACCGTATTCGGGCGCGCTCGGCCCGCGAATCGCTTGTAAATGAAGTAACTCGCCGCCCCCAGGAAGAAGTATTCGAGATGGAACGGCAGCGCGGCGCCGTACATGACGCTTGGGAGGAATCGCCTGGAAGCGATGACCGTCAACGCGCATCCGGCCCAAAGGGCGAGCCGGCGGGACCTTCGGGAGCTGACCGCCAGAGCGAAGGCCAGCGGCGCTACCAGGTAGAACTGCCATTCGAGGGAAACGCTCCACGCGGGATCGAGGAACGCTCCCGGCGATTCAGGGAGCAGCGCTTCCGGGACGGCCCCCTGCAGCATCGCGACGTGCAGCGGAATGTGCCACTGAAGATTTTCCCACCACGATGCGATGCGCAGCACCCGGTGATCGATCTGGCTCGGCGTCAGGTAGGCCGCGGCGTGCTCGAGGTTCCAAAGGCTCACACGCGACAGCGGGATCGCGATCGCGAACAGAGCGATGAAGAGCGGAAACAGGCGAAAGAACCGGCGCACGATGAACGGACCGAAGGCCGGCCGTTTCGTGTCCAACAAGAGAAAGATCACGAAGGCGCTGATGACGATGAACACGTCGACGGCACATCCGCCTTGGCGGAGCAGTCCCGGCAGGCCGGAGAGCTGATTGGCCTCGTAGCCGGATGCCCACATGACGTGACAGACCACGACCCAGAGCGCCAGATAGGCCCGAGCTCCTTCGACGCATCCGAGCCGTACCTGGGGCTCGCTCACAGCGGATTTCGGGCATTCCCGACCCACTGACTCCAAGTGAGGCGCATGGGCGACATGCTTCCAGCGCATGGCGCAGTCGCTCAATGGGGTCTTGTGCCCACTGGGCGGCGATCGATCGACCACCTACGGTGACGGCAGGGTCGCCCAGGTCCTCTGCCGTCGATCCTTACGAAGGTGGGTTCAGATGCCGAATGAACTTCGAAGCAAGATCACAAACGCTGTCGTCCTGGCCGCCACGGTCTCCCTGATGATCGCCGTCGCTCATGCGGGAACCGGCAACACGGAGCGCGTCGGACGATCCGACACTGCGATCAAGTCCGACATCCGGCGCGTGCTGAGCGCCGATCGTTCCCTCGGCGACAGCAGCATCGTCGTGGAATCCGTCCGCCATGGGGCCGTCGTGCTGGGTGGGAGCGCGGCATCCTCGGATGACGTCGTCCGCGCGGTCCGTGCGACCAGCCGCCGTCCGGGAGTGCGCCGCGTGTCCTCAAAGATCGTGAACGACGCTCCGCCCGCGACGGGGTTCGTGGGGGTCGCGATGACGAGTACGCCGTCCACGCCGCGCGTCGCGATCGACTTTGGCGATGACGCGATCCGGCGGGGAGTGACCAGGGCACTCCTGGACCTCGACGCCCGCGGCAACGCGGATATCCGCGTGCTGGTGAAGGATGGCGTCGTTTATCTTCAGGGCACCATACCCTCGTGGCAGGGGAACTCTTCGAGGCTCCACGCCACTCGTTCCGTGACGGGAGTCCGATCGATCTTCAACGAGCTGCGCGCCACCACGGGGAGCGCCAGCGCGCTTTGATCCGGCCGGGATGGGGTGAATACCCCATAGATGCCGGCTGATTTCCTTAGGCAGCATCGCACGTGTAGGAGCAGGCGGATCCGCTTGTGAAGGAGTGGGGCCCATGACATTCGGTGTGATCGAGCACGAAGCACCGCTCCTGGCGGAGCTGATCGCGCTGGCGTTCGAAGCGGCGGGTCACGACTGCCTTCTCTTGAAGGACACCGAGCACGCCGCGCGGATCCTCCGGGCGATTCACCTCGATTCGATCGTGTTGGACGTTCAAAGATCCGGCCGCAACGGGGTCGACTGGCTGGAGGCGATGGCCGAGACCCACCCCGATCTCCCCTCCCGAACGCTGCTGCTCGCCGATGCCGCCGTGACCTCGGAGGAAGCGGCTCGCATCAAGAGGCTCGGAGCCGAGGTCGTCGTGACGCCGCTTTCGATCGTCGAAGTCGAGCTCGTCGTCATGGGCCGCTTGGAGAAGGTCGGCGCCTCGGGCGTCGATCGCACGCGCCGCAGTCCGCACCGCGCGCCGGTCTACCTGAACTAGCGGCGTCGTGCGGTGGGTTTACACCCCATAGATCGAGCGAGGCGCACGCCGTAGGTTCTGCCCATGCCCAATGCGCGCGAATCCGGCCGGGTCGACGAACAGCACACGAGCGACACCGCGAACGGCGGATCACCGATGCTGCGGCGTTACCTTCAAGACATGGGCGTGACACCGCTCCTCGACCAAGGACAGGAGCGCACGCTCGCCAAGCGGCTCAAGGACGCGCGATCGGCCATCGCCGCGCTGGTCGAGTCGTTGCCGGTGAGCTGTCGAGATCGCGTCCTGGTGCGCGCTTCCGACGCCGAGCTCGGCGCCACGTGGCCGCTGCGCGAGCTCGAGCACACCTTGGGCGAGCTCGAGCGATACGCCGTCCAGTTCAAAAACCCCGAGGTCACGAAGCCGCTTCGCAAGATCCGAGCCCACAAGCGTGCGCTCGATGCCGCCCGCCAGGCCCTCGTCCTCGCCAACCTGCGCCTCGTCGTGCACATCGCGAAGAGATATGCGAAGAGCCGGGTGCCGTTCATGGATCTCATCCAGGACGGGAATCTCGGTCTGCTGCGCGCGGTGGAGAAGTTCGAATACGAGCGCGGCAACAAGTTCTCGACCTACGCGTACTGGTGGATCAAGCAGGGCATCGAGCGGGGCATCATGGATAAGTCGAGGACGATCCGGATTCCCGTGCACATGAGCGCCGCGATCCGCAGAGTCGATCTCGCCGCGCGGGATCTGAGCCCTCGCCTCGGACGCGCTCCATCGCCGCACGAGATCGCAACGCAGCTCGGAATGCCGCTCGACCTGGTATGGGACGCGCTCGCGGCCGTCCGGGAGCCGGCGCGCCTCGATGACGGCAGCGGCGAATGGGGTGGGCCCGACGTGGAGAAGATCATTCCCCAGGGAGACGTCGCGTCGTCGTTCGATCATGTCAGCCGGCTCCAGGTCGCGGCGCGCATCGACCGTGCACTCCAAGCCCTCAATACGCGGGAAGCGACGATCTTGCGCATGCGATTCGGAATCGGACGGGAGACTTCGCGAACGCTCGAGCAGATCGGCGCTCTGCTTCGCCTGTCTCGCGAGCGCGTGCGCCAGATCGAGTCGGTGGCGCTGGCGAAGATCAAGGCGTCGCCCCTGCGCCGGGACCTCGCGGAGCTGTTCGGCGTCAGAGGCGAAGGCGCCCTGCGCGCTCACGCGTCGCACTGATTCGTCGCCGATCCGACGCAATCCGTGGTGGGCAGTAGACCCCATTGTAAGCGCTCGGTCCCACCCCGATGATGGCCCCATTCGTGGACAACCCACAGAAAGCGAGATCAACGTGAACGAAAAGAACTCGGGAAGTGTGAACGGCGTCCTGATGGCCGCCGTGGTCGGCGCCGCGGTCGGCGCGGGAATCGCCCTGATCTTGGCTCCGTGCTCCGGCAAGGAAACCCGCGCATGGATGACTCAGAAGGGTCGGGACATCAAAGACAGGACCGCCAACGCGTTCGAGCAGAGCAAGGAATCGATGCGGCGTACGGCGACGGATCTCGGGCGCGATGCCCAAGCCGTCGCGACGACGCTCCGCGGCTGAGACGGGGCTCGTTCGATCGAGAGATTGTCGGAAATTCCTCGAGCGCTTCTTCCGAAGCGCTCCCATCACAGGCAGGAGGCAGAATGAAGAAGCTAGGACTGGCAGTGTGCGCACTCACCCTTTCCACCATCGTCTTGGCGGGCGCCAAGGTCGCGGTCCTCGACGGCACGAGCTGGAAGGTCGACGTGAAGCCGGACTCGATGGCCGCGGACAAGGGCGAGAAGGACTTCAAGGAGACTCTGACGTTCGCGGACGGAAACGTGACCATGAGCGCTCCGAAGGTCGGATCCGAAGCGTCGCCTTACTCGGTCGCGAAGTCTGGTGAAAAAGACATGACCTTCAAGGCCGAGCGGGGAACCGCCGGTGAAGGCACCTCGGTCTGGACGGGGACCGTTCACGGCAACGAGCTCGACGGCAAGCTGATCTGGACGAAGAACGACGGCGCCGTGATGACGTACACCTTCAAGGGCACCAAGCTCGACTAGGCCCCGGGATCTCTAGACGGCTCACCCGGTGTCCATGCCCGGGGAGCACGTCTCTCCTCAAGGAGGAACGTATGCCTTTGCTCACGGTCGTTCTGACTCTGGTCGTCGTCGGGGTGTTGCTGTGGCTGGTCAACACCTACATACCGATGGACGGAAAGATCAAGAAGATCTTGAACGCGGTCGTCGTGATCTGTGTCGTCGTTTGGCTGCTTTACGCGTTCGGCATCCTCGGTCGCGCCGGCGACATTCGAGTGCCTCAGGTCCGATAACCGTCTACAAGGAGAACTCCGATGACGATCCCAGCACCGAGTACCATGGCCGGGCAGAGCGCAACGGCCATCGTCGACCCTTCGGTCGAGGCAGCCTATTGGCGCGACAACTACCTCAAGCGTGGGTACATCGATCGCGAGCGGCCTTACAGCGACTACGAGCCGGCGTTCCGGCACGGCTGGGAGTCGCGCTCACGCGCGGACGGCCAGCCGTTTCGCGACTTGGAAGGCGCCCTAGAGCAAGGCTGGGACGCGGCGAGGCGCGAATCGACGCTCACTTGGACTCAGGCGAGGTACGCGGTCAGCGACGCCTGGCATCGCGCAGGACGCCCGGCAGCAGTCGAGGCCGCCGGGTAGGGTTTTTGCCCATGGACCGATCCGGCGGAGCGCCGGATACTATCCTCGCGTTACGTCCCCTCTGAGGTGGCGTGTGGGTTCCGGCCTGAATACCAATCCGGCTCGCTTATCAAAAAGCTACGCGGCGGCTCTGGCGAAGCACGTGTCGCGGGGCCGTGGCGGCAGTTTGAGACCCGCCGGCTTGCTGGGTCGAAAGGCCCTCACGGCGGGATTCGGCGCGAGCGACCTGACCAAGATCCACACGCAGGCCGTGATCGGGCTCGTGCTAGCCAACGGCGCATCGGCGGGCCGGAACGGGATCGTCGGGCGCGCGTGGTTGTTTTTCCGCGAAGCGCTCGTGCCGATCGAAGCCGCCGGCCGTCTCGCCGTCCAATCCGGAACTCAGCGGCAGCTGGCTCGGGAGATCGCTCGCCGCGAAGCCGTCGAGGCCGCGCTCGCCAAGAGCGAGCGTCACTACGCCCGCCTGCTGGAGCAGTCCCGTCACATGCAAGAACACTTGCGCCGCCTCTCGCACGGCCTCTTGTCGGCTCAAGAAGACGAGCGCAGGAGGATCAGCCGCGAGCTTCACGACGAGATCGGGCAGACCCTGACGGCCGTCAACGTGAAGCTCGCAACCTTGCGGAAGGAGGCCACGATCAACTC
>Ga0068859_100007645_pt1 | contig 10983 bp, 6 predicted proteins | sample KBSSwiS22_FD_66585 | JGI IMG/M metagenome (GOLD analysis project Ga0068859, IMG submission 66585) | Switchgrass rhizosphere microbial communities from Kellogg Biological Station, Michigan, USA - KBS Switchgrass S2-2 | ecosystem: Host-associated > Plants > Roots > Rhizosphere > Soil ... | reverse complement strand
CCGTCCAGTTTCGCGCAAGATTCCTGATCGGCAACACCCCAGTCGGCCACTACTCCGACGTTGTTAGCGTCATGACTATCCCGTAGTTCGAACCTTCTTCAAACGAAAAGAGGCGCCGCGACCGGCGCCTTTTTGTCCTTCCCGCTCAGGTTGCGAACGCAAAAGAACCTATGAGAGAGGCGCTTGGCTGCACACACAAAGCGCTTGTTACTGCATTGCCGAACCTCTCGTAACGGTCGGCAATTTATTAAAGTGACTTCCAGCCGTTTGAACGTGACGTATAAAGGAGATTTATTCCGAGTGCGTAAAAAGGCGGGGCACGCGGATCACATTTAGCGGTCTGAACTCAACTTAAACTACACGACTCTGTTTCTGCCGTCTGTATGACTTCGCACATGGGCGGCAGCTTTTCCCCGATGCTCCCGACCCGATACGTTGACGGTCAGATCGCGGACGGCATTATCCCAAATGTGCGACAGAGAACATACACGGGTTATCTTAATGTGTAACCTGACGTGTTGGAGACTTTTTGCTTGCATCGAGAACGTGGGGCGGTGGGAGTTATTGTGAAATCAATATGAGTCACCGACAGCTTGCCGTCGGCGCCGCTCAAGTATCCACAACGAACCTCACCGGAGATGAAACAGAAGAGTCACAAAAAGGGAAACGGTTTGAATCCACCCCACCCTTCCACGGAATCGCTGCGAACCTCGGAGATCCGTTACCGCCGCCTCTTCGAAGCTGCGCGCGACGGAATACTTATTCTCGACGCTGACTCCCGCATCACAGATGTAAATCCTTTTATGTCGGACCTTCTCGGTTACTCTTATGCCGAGTTTATGGGCAAGGAGCTTTGGGAGATCGGTTTCTTCGCGGACAAAGATGCAAGCAGGCAAGCCATTGCAAAACTGAACGCAGCTGGACATCTTCGGATGGCCATACTTCCCTTGAAAACTTCTACAGGTGAACTTCGAGACATTGAATTCATAGGTAACGTCTATGAGGAAGACGGCAAAAGAGTTACTCAATGCAACATCCGCGACAATACAGCGCGGGAACGTTCCCAAGTAGAGATCCGAGCTGCCGACGAGAGGTTCCAGTCGCTTTTCGAACACGGACCCGACGGCATCATTATATCCTCACCCGAAAAATACTATCTCGACGCAAACGAAAGCATGTGCCGGATGCTCGGTTATGAGCGGGATGAGCTGATAGGAATGCACGCCGCGGACGTCGTAGCCGAATCCGAGGTGGAATTCCTTGTACCCGCTTTAGACGAGATCAAGAGCGAATCCGATTATTACCGGGAATGGCAGTTTAGGCGGAAGGACGGAACGGAATTTCCGTGCGAAGTGTTGGCGACCGTAATGCCCGACGGCAATCTGCTCGCGATGATCCGCGACATAACCACGCGAAAGCAAAGTGTCGATTCCCTTCAGCAACAGGCAGACCTGCTCGACCAAAGCTTTGATGCGATCTTCACCTGGGAGGTCGGCAAGCAGATCAATTATTGGAATCGGGGTGCCGAGCTGCTTTATGGTTTCACGAAAGCTGAAGCGATAGGCAAAGCAAGCCATGAATTGCTGCAAATCGAACATGAATGCTCGACCGAAGAATTTGAAGCGGAATTGATCACTTGCGGTCGATGGGAAGGCGAGCTTCAACATACCTCGAACGAAGGTAAAAAGATAACCGTCGAAAGCCGCCAAACAATTCTCCGGCCGGCGGACGGGCGCGTGTTCGTGATGGAGACGAACCGCGATATCACGGACCGAAAAATTGCCGACACCGAACACCAGAGGCTGGCAGATCTGGTCCAGGGCTCTAACGATGCGATCATCGGGAGAGACCTGAAGGGTACGATCATAAATTGGAACCCGGCAGCCGAGCGAATGTTTGGCTATTCGAGGCAGGAGGCCGTGGGAAGCTCATTTTCCATGCTGGTCCCGTCGGACCGCGTTGACGAAGAGCAGGAAATCCTTGCGCGAATAGTGAGGGGTGAGATCATTGACCATTTCGCAACGGTCCGAATCGATAAGTTTGGCAAATCGGTACATATTTCGGCGACTATCTCGCCGATCAAAGATGCCGCCGGCACGATTATCGGAGCATCAAAGATCGCCCACAACACCAGTGCTCTTCATAGAATTGAAGAAGAACGTAAGGCGATCTTTGAGATCGTGCGCGGTGCGATCACAACGCGGGATCTTGATGAATTTCTAAAGTTGGTTCACGCGTCGATCGCCAAAATAGTCTACGCGGAGAATTGTATCGTCATGCTGCACGATGCGGCGACCGATACATTTAACTTCGCTTTTTGGACGGACAAGCATGCTCCGCCGCCTTCAGAATCGCGGCCTGTCGGCAAGAGTTTCGGCGGCGTGGTATTGCGGACTGGCAGACCTCTACTGCTTACAAAGGAAGCAAAAAAACGATTGGTTGACCGTGGTGAAGCGACGCTGGCGGGAACGCCGTCCAGCTCCTGGCTCGGCATACCATTGAGCACGGAGGACGTAGTGATCGGCGTAATGGTCGTTCAACACTATGAAGATGAGAACTCCTATGACCAGCGGGACCTCGAATTCCTCTCGTCCGTCGGCGATCAGATAGCCTTGGCCATCGAACGCAAAAGAGCCGAGCAATCGTTACGCGAGTCAGAGGCTCGCTACCGCAGCGTCGTCGAAACGGCCTCAGATGCGATCGTCACGATGGACGAAGCTAATGCAATAGTCTTTATTAACAACGCGGCGGAGAAGATCTTCGGATATTCGGTACACGAGATGAATGGCGCCCCGGTCACAATGTTGATCCCTGATTACCTCAACGAGCACAATCACCAGGGTATCGACAATTACAATCGGAGCACCCATAAGGAACTGAATGGAGACCGGATCGGGCTGGCCGGGCTGCATCGCGACGGCCATGATATCCCGCTTGAGCTTTCACTGTCGGAATTTACACGGGACGGTCGGCGATACTTTACCGGGTTTATCAAGGATGTAACTGAACGCAGGCGGGCAGAGGACGCACAGGCAACGCTTAACGCCAAGATCGAAAGCCAGCGTCGACAGTTGAACGATCTTATCTCCGATGTTCCGGGTATTGTATGGGAGGCAGCTGGTCCTCTTGGTGACGCTGAACGTGGCAGCAACTTCGTGAGCAATTATGTTGCGAATATGCTGGGCTATAGCGTAGAAGAATGGCTCGCTACACCAAACTTCTGGCTTAACATCGTTCATCCCGACGATAAGCAATGGGTCACCGAGCAGGTGAGGGCGGATTTCGCGGCCGGAAAAGAAAGCGTCCTGGAATTTCGCTGGATGCGGAAAGACGGCGAAGTTATATGGGTCGAGGCCCGCGCGGCTGTTATTCGGGGAGAAGATGGAAAAGGGATCGGCGTCCGCGGAGTTACGATCGACGTCACTGAACGTAAACGTGCAGAAGGGGCGCGAAAGGCGATCTCGGGAATCATCGAAGCCGCGGTGACAACGCCCGATCTTGACCTGTACCTCGATCTCGTTCACCGCTCGATCGGCCAAATAATTTATTCGGAAAACTGTTTTGTCATGCTTTATGACCCCGTCACGGAAGTGGCCCACTATGAATTTTGGGTTGATAAGCATGATGAGCGCCCACCAGCCGGACCGCTTGGGAAAGGCTTTGGCAGCTATGTCCTACGAACAAGCGAACCATTGTTGCTCACTGAGGATTCGGAAGAAAAAATGTATGAGAGGGGCGAGGCGGAGCGGATCGGCAGTTCCTCCCCGTCGTGGTTGGGCGTTCCGTTGCGGACGCAGTCGCAAACCATCGGAGTTTTGGTTCTTCAGCATTACGAAAAAACAAACGCTTACAGCCAAAGTGATCTTGAATTCCTTTCGTCCGTTGGGGATCAAATTGCCCTTGCGATAGAGCGCAAACGAGCCGAAGAAGCATTGAACCGGTCCGAGGAGCGCTATCGCGAACTGGTTGAGAACGCGCTCGACATCATTTATACCCATGATCCAAAAGGAAACTATACGTCTGTAAACAAGGCCGGCGAACGGCTCACCGGTTATTCTGAGGGCGAAGCGCTGGCAATGAATATCGCAGACATGGTCGCTCCGGAATTCGTTGAAAAAGCGAAGGTGATGCTCGCGGCAAAACTGGCAGGCGATGAGATAACCGCCTATGAGCTGGAGATCATTGCAAAGGATGGTCATCGAATTGCCGTCGAGGTGAATACGCGGATCATCTATGAAAATGGTATTGCGGTTAGCGTTCAAGGAATCGCCCGCGACGTGACGGAGCGAAAGCGTGCGGCAGCGGCATTGGAAGAAAGCGAAGCCAGCTTTAAGTCCCTGTTTGATACCGCCAACGATGCGATTCTCGTCATGAACGAAAGTGTTTTCCTCGCCTGCAACCGTCGAGCGGAGATTTTGTTTGGTTGCGGAAATGACGACATTCTCGACAGATCGCCCGTTGCCTTTTCACCAAGCGTGCAGCCTGATGGACGAGCGTCACTCGAAAAAGCGGGGGAATATATAGCGGCCGCGATCGCCGGAAAACCCCAGTACTTTGAATGGAAGCATATTCGGGCCGATGGTACACCGTTCGATGCGGAGGTGAGCCTTAACAAGGTCGATTTTCGCGGCGCCGTGCAGATCCAGGCGACCGTTCGTGACGTTACGGAGCGCATGCGTGCCGAGGAAGCATTGCGCGAGAGCAATGAAAAGTTTCACCAATTGGCAGATAACATCAGCGATGCCTTTTGGATCCGTTCCCTGGATATGAGTGAGGTTCTATACATCAGCCCCGCATTTGAGGAGATCTGGGGCCGACCTGTTAAAACGGCATATGAAGAGCCGCATAAGTGGATCGAGCTTATTCTGCCTGAGGACCGCGAACATGTGCGATTAGCCTTTGTAGCCCTGACGGAAGAGAAAACCAGGGTGGATATCGAGTACCGGATCATGCGGTCTGATGGGGAGATCCGGTGGGTCCGGTTGCGTGGATTCGAAGTAAAGGACGAAAAAGGGGTCGTCATCCGATACGCAGGGATCGTTACTGACATTTCCGAGACCAAGCGGGCGGCGAACGAGATCGAGCTGATGCTGCAGCGGCTGAACGACGCGCAGCGGATGGGGAAGATCGGTGACTGGACCTGGGATATGGCTACTGGCGCTATCACCTGGTCAAAGGAAGTGTTTGAAATTTCGGAACGCGATCCGCTCCTGGGGCCGCCGAGAGACTATGAGGAGTATGTCAGGCCATATGATGCGGCGAGCCGCGAGCTGATTGCGGAAAAGGTCGCCAAGGCGATCGAAACCGGGGAGGCACAGGAATACGAACTCGCTTTGCGACCTGACGGCAAGCATATCGTGTATGTTCAGGCGATGTGCGAAGCACGGAGAGACGACAGTGGAAAAGTTTTCGCTCTTAGCGGAACTATCCAGGACATCTCCGCTCGCAAGCTAGCGGAACTCGCTCTCAAAGAAAGCGAAAGTCGCTATCACTCTCTCTTCGAGAATATGCTGGAGGGATATGCGTATTGCGACACCATTTTCGAAGGCGATCAACTGCAAGACTTCGTTTACGTCGAGGTCAATGGCGCATTTGAGACTCTGACGGGGTTGAAGAATGTGGTCGGGAAAAAGGTTAGTGAGATCCTCCCGGGAATTCGACAAGCCGACCGGGGCCTTTTTGAGATCTACGGGCGGGTGGCCTTGACCGGCAACCCCGAGAAATTTGAGACATATTTGGAAACATTGGGATTTTGGCTTTCGATAACGGTTTACAGCTCAGACAGAGAGCATTTCGTCGCCGTTTTCGACAACATTACGGAACGCAAATTGGCGAACGCGCAGCTCCACGAAAGTCGGCAGCGCCTTGAGCTGGCAACGGATTCCGCTGGCATTGGTATCTGGGATTGGGACGTGGTCGCGGACACGTTGGTATGGGATAAAAAAGTATTCGAGCTTTACGGTATCGCTGAGCCTGACTTCAGTCGTGCCTACAGTGCATGGAAGAATGGGATTTACCCTGAGGATCTGGAAAGGGCCGATGCTTCCACTGCCGCCTGTCTTAGGAACGGCGCAGATTTCCACATCGAATTTCGAGTACTTTGGCCCAACGGCGAAGTTCACAATATCGAGTCTCGAGCAGTGGTCATTCGTGCGCTAGATGGTTCGGCCCAGCGAATGATCGGTGTCAACTATGATATCAGTGATCGAAATCGTGCGAATCAGGCACTGCAGGAAAGCGAAGATCGCTACCGGACACTGTTTGAAACGTCTCCGGATGGCGTCGCAATGTTTGATTTGAATATGAACGTCCTGGTTGCGAACACCCGATCGGCCGAGATCTTTGGATACTCGAGCGCGGCGGAAATGATCGACAAGAACGGCTTTGACTTGATCGCACCAAGATTCCTCGATCGCGCGGCGAAGAACTTTAATGCAATTCGCGAACTCGGAAAACTCGCCCCAATTGAGTCATTAGGTATACGTGCAGACGGTAGTGAATTCGCCGTCGAGTTTAGCGCGACATTGGTCCGCAATTCTGATCAGCAGCCGACGGCGGTGCTCGGGGTCGTGCGGGATATCACCGAGCGCAAACAATCTGAAGAAAAACTGATTCGCAGCGAATCTAATTTGGCCAAGTCACAGGAGATCGCACACCTCGGAAGCTGGGAAATGGATATTCCCGATTCAGGCGATGTTAACCTTGGTGAGCTGAGATGGTCTGATGAGGTCTTCCGAATTTTTGGTTATACGCCTGGTGAAATAGAAGTTAATAACGGTGCCTTTTTCAACGCGGTCCATCCCGGTGACCTTGCAAGTGTAACGGAGGCGATGGCTGAGGCTCTCCGCGACGGCAAGGATTTTCGCATTGACCATAGGATCTTGCTTCCCGACGGAAGCGAACGATCTGTTCACGAGCATTCTGAGATTATTGTGGACGAACGAAGTGGTAAAGCAATAAGGATAATCGGAACCATTCAAGACGTTACCAGCGAAAAGCAGCTCGAAGAACAACTTCGACATTCACAGAAGATGGAAGCCGTCGGCGTGCTCGCCGGTGGTATCGCACACGACTTCAACAACCTACTCACGGCGATCAACGGGTACGGTGACCTTACGCTGAGAAAGATGCCGCCAGACGATCCCCTGCGTGGAAATGTCCAGGAGATAAGGAACGCGGGAGAGCGGGCAGCCGCGCTAACCGAGCAGCTTCTTTCGTTTAGCCGCAAGAACGTATTGCAGCCGAAAGTTCATAACCTCAACCCGCTCCTCACCGAGATCGAAAAGATGCTCCGGCGCATAGTAAGGGAGAATATAGAGCTGCGCACCGTATTGGATCCCGAACTCGGAAACATTAATGCCGATCCTGGCCAGATCGAACAGGTCATCATGAATCTGGCCGTCAATGCGCGGGATGCAATGCCGAACGGCGGAACGTTGACGATCGAGACGCAAAACATTTACCTGGACAATAATTACGTAAGCCAACATATTGCCATAACCCCGGGCCGCTTCGTCAAGATGACCGTGACCGACAATGGCGAAGGAATGGATGAGAAGACACAACGAAGGGCTTTTGAGCCTTTCTTCTCGACAAAGGAGGTCGGCAAAGGAACGGGGTTGGGGCTATCGACAGTATTCGGAATCGTAAAGCAGTCGGGCGGAGACATCATGGTTTACAGCGAGGTCGGCCACGGCACGAGCTTCAAAATATATCTTCCCCGCGTTGACGATGCCGTAGAGACGCCCATATGGATAGAGGAAACAGAGGAAGAGAGCTATTCAGGTTCGGAGACGATACTTTTGGTTGAGGACGAAGCGATCGTTCGCACCTTGGTCCGTGATGTATTGAAAAGCAATGGCTATCACGTATTGGAAACCGCGAGCGGTCCGGAAGCATTGTCCGTTTGCGCCACCTACTCAGAACCCATTCACTTGCTGTTAACCGACGTTATCATGCCCAAGATGAGCGGGAGCGAATTGGGAGTTAGGGTGGCGGAAGAACGCCCGGAGATCAAGGTGTTGTTCATGTCAGGCTACACTGATGACGCAATTTCTGAAGGGGGGCTTCTGGATCGAGGCACTGCATTCATAGAGAAACCTTTCTCACCGACCGATCTCGCCCGGAAGGTGCGCGAAGTCTTAAGATCGTAGGATCACCTCTGCTTTTTGCTCAGCATGCGGCTGCCTCAAAGTCCTGGCTAATAAGTGGAATGCAGGTAGTGTCAAATACTTTGTGTAAACGGCGTACCCTTCAGTGGGGGGGGGCGGAGCCGGGCCCCGCAGCCAGGGTTCAAGCGTCGGGAGTCAGCGAGGCGGCATACGGTCCTAGTAGATAATGGCGAAGCGGTTAGTGGCCGCTCGCTTTTGTACTCCTTCAGCAAATTGTCAATCAACTCTTCTTCGTCACTCTTCTCGCGTCCCTTTCTTATGGCCATCCTCTCCTCATTTGCCGAACCTTACCCCTTCCGGCTATCTTTGGCCACTTACACAAAATAATTTACATCCTCGTTCTTGCCAGCGCGGGAAAAGTTTCCGCAACTGCGGCGAAAGTTTCCGCAACCGCGGAGAAAGTTTCCGCAACCGCGGAGAAAGTTTCCACAACCGCGGAGAAAGTTTCCGCAACCGCGGAGAAAGTTTCCGCAACTGCGGAGAAGGTTTCCGCAACTGCGGAGAAGGTTTCCGGGCCTGATGAAAGCCATTATCAATCGAAGTGAGGTCTTGCGTACTTGCCTGTGTGTTGCATCTATGGCACAATAACTCTGCTTTAACCTAGATCGGATCTCCCGTACTCCGACCATTTCCTATGGGATATTCGATCTTGATTCAAAAAACACACAGGAGAATTTCCCAAAATGGCAGATACACTTTCGTCCGTTTCGGACGCCGAACTTTTAACTATTCTGGACCAATTGCAGCAGACCTTGGCGAACAAGGCGACAGACTATCCCGGCATAACGACGGCGATGAAGGACGACCTTGCTACTATCAAAGATCTGTATTACGACAAGCTGCTCGCCCGTGCGACAGCGCAAGCGGCGGCGAAGTCGGCGACGATTGACAAGGACGCGGTAAGACGCAATGCTGAGGTCTTGATAAGAAGTGTTCGGAACATCAATAAAGCGGGTGGGGTCGATGAAGTGAAGATAACGGCCCTTGGCATCCCAAAAGGCGATTCGAAAGCCTCGCCGACCGCGACAGTGCCGGCTGGTGCCGTCGATACTTCGGTACGCTTAAGGCACACGATCAGATGGACGGACGCAGCGACGCTCGATAACAAGCGCAAGCCGCGCGGTGCGATGGGCGTCGAGATATGGTTCAAGCTCGACGGACCTCCGCCAACCGACGAAAAGGATTGCTCGTTTTTGACGCTCGATTCGGCTACACCTTACCTTGCGGAATACTCAGGGACCGACGCGGGGAAAATGGCCCACTATCTTCTCCGCTGGCGAATGGCCGACGGTTCGGTCGGCGGCTGGGGCGAAACCGTTTCGGCAACAATAACGGGATAGCTGGTCAGTTTTCGCGAACCGTTAGGTAAAGGTGCTGCAAGCCTTAAGCACCTTCTAAGAAAAGAAGGTCGTCTGAAAAGCACTTTCCAGGAAATGTTTCACCACGAAATGACGCCAAAAAAACACGAAATACAGAAAAAACGGTTAGGTTTAGTGTCATTTCGTGTTTCTCGTCGTTACATTTCTTCTGATTTCGGCTTTTCAGACGTCCGCCTCGCTTCGTTTTTTTGCGAATTGCCCCCGGGGAGATTTCCCTTCATTGATCCACTTGCGTCAGTACCGCTCATCGCCGCTTGACTCTCCGCTCGACCGATCTGCCATAGTAGGTACCCTGACCCGATTGCGAACCAGCGAGGGAATTCTTAATGTTTTCTTATCGGACTAGGCGATTCTTTTCCGGGATACGAGGTTAATGACAAAGACGACGAGGGCCGCCAGAAATAATAAATGCAGGAGTCCCCCGAAGGTGTGAGCGGTGACCACACCAACCAACCAAAAAACCAGCAAAATGACTATTATGGCAACGGACATATTTTTTTCTAACGAAAATGTTCGTGAATACTTGTCCTCGGCCGTACCGGTGGTGGCCGATCGGTTCTTAAACCAAAGCTCAAAAGTGTTTTTCGGACGAGAAGGATGAAAGGACTCTAAACGGCAGGAAACATCAACAAAGACATTTCCTGCCGGTTCATAACCAAATGATGGGCTCGATGCCCGTTTTAACTAGAATGGGATGTCGTCGTCGGCCGCGGGCGGATGTGGTGATGACGCCGCGGCTGCACGCGAGGAGCTTTCGGGAGGAGCAAAGTCACCTTCGCTGGGAGCGCTTGAATGGCCCTCGTCACCGCGAGTGCCGATAAAATGCATGTCGGTGCCGGTTACCTCAAGCGACTGCCGGTTATTTCCATCGCGGTCAGTCCAGTCTTCAACTCGCAGACGACCCTCAATGTAAACCTGTCGCCCCTTGGCGAGATATTTTGCCGCGTTCTCGGCCTGTTGGCGCCAAAGTGTTACTTTGAACCAGGTGGTCACATCCTGGTATTCGCCCGCTTTATCTTTCTTTCTCTCATTCGTCGCAAGTGAAAAACTGCAGACTGCATCACCCTGCGGTGTGTAACGTAGCTCGGGATCTTTTCCAAGATTTCCGACGAGGATTATTTTGTTAAAGGACATTTATGGGAATCTCTCCTTATTGTTTTAATCAAATCTTAGCAAACTTTTCGGGATATTACATTCATCAATCTGTTACGGTCAAGTTGGCTATGATAAAATCCGTTTTTCATGTTTGAGGGCGGTCCTAATTGCGGAGAATTCTCGTTGAACGAATGAAAGATAAAAGACACTCAGCGGGGATATTCCGGATCTTTTCCATCGGTGTAATAGTTGCAGGCTTATGCCCGTGGACGGCGCTGTCGGCGCAAAAACCCGCTTCTTCCATTTCGATCAAACGCTGCTGGGAATACGCAGCCCCG
>Ga0068859_100007643_pt1 | contig 10984 bp, 8 predicted proteins | sample KBSSwiS22_FD_66585 | JGI IMG/M metagenome (GOLD analysis project Ga0068859, IMG submission 66585) | Switchgrass rhizosphere microbial communities from Kellogg Biological Station, Michigan, USA - KBS Switchgrass S2-2 | ecosystem: Host-associated > Plants > Roots > Rhizosphere > Soil ... | reverse complement strand
CGCCGGCCCGCCGGGCGCGTGGTCGGCCGACCTGCGGCACGAGCTCGAGCGGCTCACCGACGGCCTGACCTTCATGAGCGAGGCCGACTTCCCCCTGGAGGTCGTCCTCTGGCGGCGCCCGGGCGGGGCGCCGACCGCGGCGCACCTCGCCCTTCTCACCGGCATCCCGCACCCTGAGACGGCGAAGGTCACGACCGTCGACGACTTCTTCCGTGCGGCGGCGCGGCCGCCGAGAGCGAGCGACGCCGAGGAGGAGGTGATCGCCCGCCGATTTCGGCGGCTCGCCCGCTTCCTGACGCATCGATTGACCAGCGCCCGCGCCTTCCGCTTCGGCCGCACCACCATCCGCGCGTACGTCGTGGGCTCGACGAGTAACGGCGACTGGATCGGCGTCGCGACGACGATGATCGAGACGTGAGAGGAGGAGGCGCCGCGCGCGCGCTCGGGCCGCCCCGCGTCAGGCCGACGGGTGAGGTCTGCGCGCCGGGCGCCCCGCCGAAGCCGATCCTCTCGCCAGCGTCAGGAATGCCTGCGCGCGGGGCGTCGGCTCGCGCGGGGTGAGCGCGGCGAGGACGAGGCGCAGGTCGATGCCGCGCAGCGGCCGAAACACCACGCCGCGGCGGCCGAGCTCGCGCATGGACTCGGAGACCACGGACAGGCCGACGCCAGCGGCGATGAGCCCGAGCATGGCCACCTTCGTATCGGTCTCTTGCGCGATCTCGACGCGCACGCCGGCGGCGTGCAGGGCACGGGTGGCGGCGAGGGCCCAGCCCGGCTCGACGTCGGGGCGCACGCCGACGTACGGCTGGCCGTCGAGGGCGGCGGCGCTGACCACCTTTCGCCGCGCCAGCGGGTGGCGCGCGGGCAGTGCGACCGCCAGGCGTTCCTGGACCAGCGGGTGAAGCGTGAGATCGAGGGCGTCGACGGGCGCGCACACGATCCCGACCTCGATCCGCCGCTCGCGAATGGCCTCGGCCTGCTCCGCGCTGCGGAGCTCCCGCAGCTCGAGCCGCACGCGAGGCAGCCGCGCCCGCAGCAGCGGGACCACGCGCGGGAGCAAGCGGTGGGTCGCCGCCGCGGTGTACCCCACCGCCAGGACGCCACCCTCGCCGCTCGCGACGCGCTCGACCTCGGCGCGGGCGCGCTCCGCCTCGGCCAGCAGGTGGCGGGCGCGCCCCAGCAGGGCCTCGCCCGGCGCCGTCAAGCTGACGCCGCGCCGGTCCCGCTCGAACAGCCGCGCGCCGAGCGCGTCCTCCAGGCGGCGAACCTGCATGCTGAGCGGCGGCTGCGAGATGTGCAGGCGCCGCGCGGCCCGCCCGAAGTGCAGCTCCTCGGCCACCGCCACGAAGGCCCGCAGCAACCGCAGCTCCATGGCCGGCGTCATACCACGGCTTCCTGGCCGTGATATCGAGCTCGAATCACAGATGAAGATCTCGGTATTGGACCGAATCGCCCTCCGGCGGCTAACTGGAGGCATGCGAGACCACATGCGCCGGATCGTCACGAGCTATTTCGAAGACCTCTGGAGCCGCGGCGACGAGTCGCTCGTCGACGAGCTGCTCCACCCAGAATACGTGAACCACTCGCCCGGCTCGCCGACCATGTCCACTGGCCGGGACGGCGTCCGGTGGGTGCTCCGCGCGCTGCGGACGGCGTTTCCTGACCTACGTTACGTCATCGAAGACCTGGTGGTCGGAGACGACGCGGTCGCGGTTCGCACGACCATGTCGGGCACGCACCGCGGAGACTTCTTCGGCCTCGCGCCGACCGGCCGTTCGTTCCAGGTCTCGCAGATGAACATCGAGCGCTTTCGGGACGGACGCATCGTCGCTCACCACCGCGTGACGGACATGGCCGAGCTGATGCGGCAGCTCGGCGGACCGGCGCACTAGAACTACTCGCACCTTCTCGGTCGTTAGCCTTCCGCCGGAGGCGCGCTACCCTCCTCCGATGCGTTACTTGCACACCATGCTCCGCGTCCGCGACCTGGACGCGGCGCTCGACTTCTTCGTCACGAAGCTGGGTCTTCGCGAGCTGCGGCGCCAGCAGAACGAGGCCGGCCGCTTCACGCTGGTCTTTCTCGGCACCGGCGCTCCGGGCGACGACGCGCAGGTCGAGCTGACCCACAACTGGGATCAAAGCGAGCCGTACCCGACGGGCCGCTTCTTCGGCCACCTGGCGTACGAGGTCGACGACATCTACGAGACCTGCGCGCGCCTGCAGGCGAGCGGCGTCGCGATCCTGCGACCGCCCCGCGACGGGCACATGGCCTTCATCAAGTCCCCCGACGGGCATTCGATCGAGCTCTTGCAGCGCGGTCCGTCGCTGCCGCCGGCCGAACCATGGAGGTCGATGCCCAACCAGGGCACGTGGTGAACCGACTGGATCTCGTTTTTCTTGGACCATTTCTCGAGTGACGAGGCAACTGCGCGGGCGTGTGGCTGCTGGGGATTTCACCCGACAGAAGAGCTGCCCGACCGCCCGATGCCACTACGACACGGTGTCGGACTTCCCGTCCAACGAGGGAGAATCCATGAGACGTGATTCGCGCATCGCGCGTCTGGTCTTGGTCCTTTTCACTACCGGCGCTGGCTCGCTCGCGGGTTGCTCGAGCTCGGGCGGAGGCATGTCGGCGTCCGGGGGCTCCGGCCCACAGGGCTCGGGCGGCGCCGCGAGCGGGGGGAGCACCGGTTCGGGAGGAAGTACGGGGTCCGGCGGTAAGGAGGTCGGCTCCGGCGGTCGCCCGGGCAGCGGCGGCGAACAGGGCACCGGTGGCCAGTCGAGCGGCAGCGGAGGCACCGTCGGAACGGGAGGTTCCGCTCCGGACGGCGGCACATCGGACGCGTCCGGGACCGGCGGCCGAGGAGGCGACGACACCCCCGGGCGTGGGGGCGCGGTGGGCGGCACCAGCACCGGCGGGATGAGCAACGGCGGCCGCTCGGGCGGTGGCGGCCGAGGCGCCGCCGGCATGTCGGGAACCGGCGGCGCTTCGTCGAGCGGCGGCAACGGCGGCAGCCCGTCCGGCAGCGGTGACGCGACGATCGTCCCCGATCCCTCGTGGACCTGCGGGATGCCGGACGGCATTCCACCGCCTTCGGCAGGCACGCTGGCGTTCACGGTGACGTTCACCGTCGGTGCCACGCACGACGTCGGTGACACCCAGTTCGGCAAACGCCGGCAGCTCGACATCAAGGGCGGCACCATCGCGGGCGATCGCCTCCAGGGCACCGTCCTCACGGGTGGCCTCGACTACGAGCTCACGCTCTCCAACGGCGCGATGGAGCTCGAAGAGATCAACATTCTGAAGACCAGCGACAACACCACCATCTTCATGCGCACCTGCGGCGTCGCGGCCCCCGGGGACGCGACGGTCCGCATCGTGCCCGACATCGAGGCCCCCACCTCGAGCACCGCAAACGCCTGGCTCAACACCACGAAGCTGGTCGGGACCCGCACGGTCAGCGCCGGGAAGATCCAGCTCGACGTCTACGACGTCTCGAAGGCGGCCGCGTCCGCCAACAAGATCCAGCTCAAGGATCCCGCCGGCGTCCCCAACGTGTCGTGGGACTGCGTGGGCGGCAGCGGCACCAAGGGCACCAGCGTGTTCACCGAGAACGTCACGCTCGGGTCCACGGTCGGCGTCAACGGGGGAAAGCGGGGCAGCCGCAACATCATCCCCATCACGGGCGGCACGACGACGGGCAAGGTGGCCGGGGCCATCCTGAACGGCGGCGCCGACTATCAGCTCGCCGCTTCGGGAGGCTCGACCACCCTGGACGCCCGGTACACGCTGAATCCAAGCGACGGCGAGTTCATCATCGTGCGCAACTGCGGGCCCATCAACAGCCTGGTGCCCGCCTTCGAGGCCCGCGCCGCCGGACCCTACAACTTCCTCAACGAGGGCAAATTCCTGAGCTCGTCCCCCGGGTCCGGCGCGGGCGGTGTCAGCATCACCTTCTACGAGCGCAAGTGACGCGGCGTCAGCCGGAAATCTGAGCCAGTGGCGGGGGGAACTGGCACTGCCGGGTGTCCGGAAGGATCCCGACGCCCATGCCGAACCGTCTCTCTCGCGCGCCGCTGGCGCTCATCGTCGGTGGCGCTCCTCGCGACGCCAGCGACGCCGAGCTGGCCGCTGGCCTGATCGCCCGGCAGGACTGGGCGCTCGCCGAGGCGTGGCGCCGCTTCGCGCCGATGGTCCTGCGGACCGCCGAGAGAGTGATCGGGACCCGGACCGAGGCAGAGGACGTGGCCCAGGAGGTCTTTTACCAGGTGTTCCGTCGCGCCCGCACGCTCCGCGAGCCCGACAGCCTGCGCAGCTTCGTCTATTCGTTCGTGGTCCGCGTGCTGAAGTCCGAGCTGCGGCGCCGCAAGCGCCGGCGGCTGTTGTTCCTCGGCGCTCCTTCCGGGGCCGAGGACCCGCTGGACACCACCGCGGCCGACGTGGAATCGAGGGAGCTCCTCATTCGGTTCAACGCCCTGCTCGACCGCCTGAGCCCGCGCGATCGGCTGGTGTTCGTTCTGCGCCGGATGGAGGCGATGACGATCCAGGAGATCGCCGCCACCATGGACCTCTCGATCTCGACCGTGAAGCGCGCCATGGCGCACGCCTCCCGCCGTCTGGCTCACTGGGTCGACACCGACCCGGGCCTGGCCGCATTCGTCGAGAGCCATGGGGGGCGGTCACCGTGACGGCCCCGACCGACAGCTCCCCTGACGATCCTCCCGAGACGCCGGCGCTGGCAGCCCTGGTGGAGCTGCGGCGGGCGGCCGTCAAGCCTCACCCGCCGGCCGACCTGCAACGAGGTCTGGTGGCCCTTCGGTCGCGCATCGCGGCCGAAGGATCGAGCCGGCCCGCCCTGATCCGAGGCGCGCTGTTCGGCGCCGCCGTGCTCGTGGTCCTGCTTGGCTCGATGCAGCTGGTGGCCCGCTTTCGGGCCGCGTCGCGGAAAGGAGCTGGGCAACCGCCCGTGACGGTCCAACGGATCGAAGGTGGCGCTCTGGTCGAGGGCGGATATCTGAACGAGGCCGGTCGCGCCGGCATCCAGGTGTACTTCAACGAGGGAACCCGGTTCGTGCTTCACCCCCGAACGCGGGGCCGGCTGCGGGAGATCACCCGAGAGGGCGCCACGCTTTCGATCGAAGAGGGCGCCGCGTCGCTGAACGTCAAGCAGGATCCGACGCGGCGCTGGGCCGTCGAGGCGGGGCCGTTTCTGGTGACGGTCAAGGGGACCGTCTTCGACGTCTCTTGGGATCCCACGGACGAGCGGTTCGACCTGAAGTTGCACCGCGGTCATGTCGTCGTCAGCGGACCGGTGGTCGGGGGCAGCATTCCGCTGGGCGCCGGGCAGCATCTCGCCATTCGCCTGCCGCTGGCCGAGACGGTCATCACCGAGACGGCCAACGAGGAAACCGGGCGCGCCAACGACGACCGCGACGATCATGACGACTCTGACCAGGACGATCACGGCCCCGACGCTCGAGCGACGCCGGCACGGGCGGCGCCGCCGGCGGTGCCCGCGGCGCCAGGACGAGCAGCGCCTGCGAGGCGGGCCGTCGCGGTGCGTCCGCAGCCGGACAGCGGCGGTGAGCCGACCGTCGCCGGCGCCCGGCGCGCCGCCGCGCGTCCCTGGCCGGCCCTGCTCGCCGCGGGTCAATGGGATCGCATCCTGGCGGACGCCGAGCGCCGGGGCGTGGAGGCGACGCTCGAGCAAGCGCCCAGCGAAGATCTCTTCGCGCTGGCCGACGCCGCCCGCTACAGCCACCGGGTCGACCTGGCGAGCGCCGCGCTCCTGGCGCAACGGCGGCGATTCCCCGATTCTCCGCGGTCCCTCGACGCGGTCTTCCTGCTCGGCCGGGTCGCGGAGCTGCGCGACGGTGAGGGGGGCCGCGCCATGGCCTTCTACGACCAGTACCTGGGGCAGGCTCCCGACGGACCGTACGCGGCCCTGGCGATGGGCCGAAAGATGATCCTGACGCGTGACGAAGGAGACCGGGCGAAGGCGCGACGGATCGCGCGCGAGTACCTGGTCCGCTTTCCCACCGCGAGCTACGCTGCCGCGGCGCGGGCGCTGGCTCGTGAGCCGTGACCGGCGGAAGGGCCTCGGGCCTCGGGCCTCGGGCCTCGGGCCTCGGGCCTCGGGCCTCGGTCTTCGCGATCACATGAGCGCCCCTACCGACGGGGGGGCCTGCGCCGGGCCTGAAATTCTAGGTCCGAGGCCCACCGGCGACCCTCCTCGTCGTGCCCGCTGTCGGCGCGGGCTCGCGCGCTGGGCGCGGCTCGGCATCCCGGCGCTCGTCGTGGCGGCGTTCGTGTCGTCGTGGGCCGCGCCCGCTCGAGCGGCCATCGTGATGATCGTGAGACCGGCGGTCCCGTCCCCCGTGGCCAGCGAGGCGCTGTCGCGCCTGCGCGGAGAGCTGCTGTCGGTCGGGCTCACGGTCGAGGTCGTCACCCGGCCGTCGCTCCGGCCGCCCGACGGCTCCGGCTCGGACGCCTGGCTCGAGCGGATCGCGGCGGCACGACACGTGGACGGCGCGCTCGACATCGTCGACAACGGGGCGCCTGCCGCCGTGGACGTCTGGACGTTCTGGCGAGAGCCCCATCGCGCCGAGGTCACCCACGTCGTGGCCGAGGCCGGCGTCGAGAGCGCCCTCGTGCGGATGGCGATTCGCTCCGTCGAGGTCCTGCGTTCGAGCCTGATCGAGGCCGGGCTCGTCGAAACGACGGGCGACGCCGCAGGACCGCGCGCCTCTGCCCCGATCGTCCGAAGCGAAGAAGTCATCGGGAAGGCGCCCGCGCCGATCCCACGCCCGGAGGGCTCGCTCCAGCTGGGCCTGGAGCTCGGCGCCGCGTTGATCGTCCCGAGCTTCGATGGCGTCGGGCCGGCGATCGCGCCGCTCGTCCGCGTCAACGGCGACATCGCCGGACCCGTGGCGCTCCAGATCGAGGCCGCCGGCTTCGGGAGCCGCCCGGAGGTGGGCAACTCGACGGGCAGCGCCCGGATCGCCGAGCAGCATGCGGTGGCCGGCGTGTGCACGTGTGGCCCGTCGGCCCGGCGCCTGCGACCGACCGTCGCTCTCCTGGCCGGCGTGTCGCACACCTCGGTCGACGGACGAGCGGAGGCGCCCGCCAAGGGCCACGCGGTCGCCCAGTGGTCGCTGCTGCTGCAGGCGAGCCTCGGCGTCCGGATGGTGGCGTTCTCGCGCTACGAAGTGGCGCTGGCCGTGCACGCCCAGGTCGCCGAGCCCTACGTCGCGGTCTACGTCGGGGACGAGGCGATCGCCACCTTGGGCCGCCCCACTCTGGGAGCGACCCTCACCTTCGGGGGCTGGCGCTGATCGCGAACCGGCGCGACCTGCGGCTCGCCGCCGCGGGCCTGACCCTCGCGATGACGAGCCTCGGCTGCTCGCGCGCCGCCCTCCACGCGGTTACGGGGGGACCTGCCGACGGCGCGGCCGACAGCGTGACCGACGGCGGCGAGGGCGAGGGCGGGGTTGCCTCTCCCGGATGCGAGAAGGCCGCCCTGGCTCCCGGCGACTTCAACCGCACGGTGCAGGTGGGCTCCGCGTCCCGCACCTACGTCCTGCACGTTCCGCCCGGCTTCGACGGAATCAAACCGATGCCGCTGGTGGTGGACTTCCACGGCGTGGGGGCGACCGGCGCCGGCGAACGGGCCATGTCTCCCTATCCCGCCGTGCTGGATCCCGCGGGCGTGGTGATGGCGTTCCCCGACGGCCTGCGCGGTCCCGCCGGGACGGCCTGGAACGTCGGTCCTTGCTGCGTCGCCAACGCCGACGACGTCGGCTTCGCGCGGTTGCTGGTGGCGGACGCTGGAGCGGCGGTGTGCCTGGATCTCGATCGCGTCTATGCGGTCGGCGTGTTGACCGGCGGCGGCATGGCCCACTTCGTCGCCTGCCACGCCGCCGACGTGTACGCGGCGGTGGCGCCCGCGGCCTTCGATCTGCTCGGCGAGAACGTGGCCGATTGTCAGCCGGGGCGAGGCATCACGGAGATCTCGTTCCGCGGCACGGCCGATCAGAAGGTGCCTTACGACGGCGGTCCATCCACGCTGGTCCCCGGCATGCCCCTCACGTTCCTCGGCGCCGAGGGGACCTTCGCCAAATGGGCCGAGATCGATGGATGCGCCGGCTCCCCCTCGGCGCCCGACGCGAGTGGCTGTGCCCGCTACGGAGCCTGCCGCGACGGCGCCGAGGTCATCCTGTGCACGAAGCGCGACGGAGGTGGCGATCCCGGGGATCCCGCCATCGCTTGGCCCGTGCTGATGCGCCATACGCGCTGAGCTCCGGGGCGTCTCTCCGGGGTCATGCGCCCACGGGAAGGCCGCCCTAGAAAGTTTCTTTCGGGTCCCTTCGAAGGTTTTCAGTAGGCCCGGTCCGCGCCGGGCCGAAGAGCGCGCCACGACGACGGATCTGGGCGCTCCGGCCGAGGCATGTCCCTTGCTGGCACTAGAGAGGAACGCGTTGCGTTCCTCTGGAACCCGGGCGTCACCCCGATGCTGGACCGACTCATAGATTTTGCCGTTCACCGGCGCGTCCTCGCCCTGCTCATCTCGGCGGCGTTCGCCATCTTCGGCGTCTACACGTTCACGAAGCTGAAGGTCGAGGCCTTTCCCGACGTGACCAACGTGCAGGTCATGGTGATCAGCCTCTACCCCGGCCAGGCAGCCGAGGAGGTCGAGAAGAAGGTCACCATCCCCGTCGAGCGCGCGCTGACGGGTGCGCCGCGCGTGCTGGTGCAGCGATCGATCACGTCGTTCGGGCTGTCGCAGGTGATCCTGACCTTCGAGGACGACGTCGACATCTACTGGGCGCGCCAGCAGGTCGCCGAGCGCCTCCCCGACGCGGAGGTCCCGGCTGGCGTCTCGCCCGCCCTCGGTCCGAACGACACGCCGGTCGGTCAGATCCTGCAGTACACGCTGGAGAGCGACCACCACAACCCGAGCGAGCTCCGATCCTGGCAGGAGTGGGTCGTCTCGAAGCACCTACGCGGCGTGCCGGGCGTCGCCGACGTCGTGAGCTTCGGCGGGTTCATCAAGGAGTATCACGTGCTCGCGGACCCCGCGAAGCTCCGGGAGATGGACCTCGGCTTGCGCGACCTGATCGAGGCGATCGATCAATCGAACGGATCGACCTCGGGCGGCTATCTGAAGCGCGGTGAGTCCGAGCTGGTCGTGCGCGCGCGCGGCAACTTGAAGTCCCCCGAGGACATCGCGAACACCGTGATCCGGACCCACCACGGCACGCCCGTCCTGGTCCGCAACGTCGCCACCGTGGTCGAGTCCTACACGCCGCCGCGCGGGGCCGTCGCCCGCGGCGCCGAGCTCGACTCGATCGAAGGCACCGTGCTCCTCCGGCGCGGTGAGAACCCGCGCGACGTCCTGACGGCCGTGCACCAGGCCATCGACCGGGTCAACCGCGAGGTGCTTCCCAAGGGGATGCGCATCGTGTCCTTCTACGATCGCACGCGGCTCGTCGACACGACCCTGCACACCGTCGGGCGCAACATGCTGGAGGGCGCCATCCTGGTGTCGCTGGTCCTGTGGCTGTTCCTGCGCGCCCTGAGCGGCTCGCTCGCCGTGGCGGTGACGATGCCGCTCGCGCTCCTGACCGCGTTCGTGGGCCTCTACTACGCCGGCGTGCCCGCCAACCTCCTGTCGATGGGCGCGGTCGACTTCGGCATCTTGCTCGACGGCGCGGTGATCCTCGTCGAGAACGTCTACCGTCACCTGGCCGAGGAGCGTCCGGAGCCCGAGCGCGTGCCGGCGGTGGTGGCCCACGCGGCCAAGGAGGTGGTCCGTCCGACGCTGTTCTCCATGTCGATCATCGCGGCGGCGATGATGCCGATCTTCACGCTGGAGCGGGTCGAGGGGCGCATCTTCCGCCCCGTCGCCCTGACCTACGCGTTCGCTCTGGTGGGCGCGCTCCTCTTCACGCTCCTCTGCGTCCCGGCGCTCACCACCGTTCTCTTGAAGAACCGCAAGGTCAGGGAGCAGGACCCGGGGTTTCTGGTGTGGATGCGCGCGCACTACCTGCGGGCCTTGCGGGTGGCCCTCGACTATCCCATCGCCACCCGCGTGGCCGGGCTGTTCGTGCTGGCGGGGGCGCTGGCGCTCGTCCCCAAGCTCGGGACCGAGTTCTTGCCGCAGATGAACGAGGGCGACATCCACATCACCGTCACCGCTCCGAGCGCCGTCGCGCTGGACCGAGGCGCGGACCTGCTGCGCGACACGCGGCTCGCCCTGCTGAAGTTCCCCGAGGTGAAGGACGTGCTGACCGAGCAGGGCCACCCGGAGGACGGAACCGACGACGAGGCCCCGAACCAGGCCGAGACGTTCGTGATCATGAAGCCGGACTCGGAGTGGCCGAAGGGAGCCCGGCACCGGACCAAGGAGCAGATCGTCGACGCCATGCGGATCGAGCTCGAGAAGACCCCCGGCGTCCAGTACAACTTCAGCCAGCCCATCAAGGACCGCGTCGAGGAGTCGATCTCGGGGATCCGCGGGCAGGTCGTGGTCAAGATCTACGGCGACGACCTGGGCCTCATGCACGAACGCCTCGAGGAGGTCCAGCGCATCCTGACCGCGACGCGCGGGTCTCGCGACGTGGAGATCTACCGGGCCGGCCGTGCCGAGCACGTGGTGGCCGACCTCGATCGCGCGGCGCTCGCCCGCTACGGCCTGCAGGTGCGGGACGTCGAGGACGTGGTCGAAGCCGGCTTCGGCGGCAAGCTGGCCACGGAGATGTGGGAGGGCGAGCGCAAGGTCGGCGTGCGCGTGAAGCTGCCCGACGTCGTCGAGGGTGACACCGGCACCGTTGCCCGGCTCGACGTCCCGGTGGGCGGCGGCGACACCGACGCGGCGGCGCGGCTGCCCCTGTCTTCGCTGGCCAAGGTGCACCTCGACACCGGACGCACCCAGATCAACCGCGAGCAGGGCGGGCGGTTCCTGGCCATCAAGTGCAACATCGA
>Ga0068859_100007642_pt1 | contig 10985 bp, 9 predicted proteins | sample KBSSwiS22_FD_66585 | JGI IMG/M metagenome (GOLD analysis project Ga0068859, IMG submission 66585) | Switchgrass rhizosphere microbial communities from Kellogg Biological Station, Michigan, USA - KBS Switchgrass S2-2 | ecosystem: Host-associated > Plants > Roots > Rhizosphere > Soil ... | reverse complement strand
CTCGGTACTGGACTCTGGCCGATCCGAACAACTTCCTGGCCGGTCCGATCACCTCTCTCCGGGCCTATCAGTTGCAGGGAATCAACGCTGAGAGCGTCAGGCTGTGGTTCAGCCATGCTCCTACTGATAGGTATGGGAGGCCAATGCCTCCAACAGAATGGGAAGAAACCATCGCCGCTCAGTACGATCCCAATGACGACCCGTTGGCGAATCAATCCCGTTCTGCCCAACTGCTGACTGTCTTCCATTCAGCCGGCAATCTTGCGATGGGTGCCCAACCACACACCGGACCGATTGAAATCGGCGAAGACACGATCGAAATCAATGGCGCGCGGATTGCGACGCATTGGGAGTCCGCGACGTATAAGTATGACGCGTCGGCGTGGCCGGCCTTCAGAAATTGCCGCCTCGTCATCAAGCTCTGGACGAGCGACGCCGTTCCGACGGGGTTGGTTCGCAAGACCGAAGAGAGAACCTGCCCGCCGGGCGGGGATGAGCATGTACGCATCATGGTCGAAACGTATCTCCAGTTGTTCGAGGGGTTTACGCCGGTCGCGAGCAGATGAGCGAAACGGAGCAGAATCAGGGTCACCCATTAGCCCACATTATTCACGGCTATTCAGAAGGGAGAATCCCAATGACCCGATATATCATGTCACAAGCTGTCGCACTCGCCGCACTATGTGTTCTCGTCACCGCCACGGTGCTGCCGTTGCAATCGGTATTTGGCGAAGGCGGGGCCAGGCGTGATGTGATTCATGCTGAGGAGCAGCACCGCCAGGAGGCCATCACGCTCGCCCAAGAGGCGGCGGACCATGGCAAACAGGGTCATGTGGGTGCACTCCTGACCAGTGCGGAAGCGGCGCTACAGTCTGCCCTGAAGGCCGGCGAGACTCCGCATGTGGACGCAGGGATCGGGGAACTCAAACAGGCCATTGAGCATGGGAAAGCTGGTCATGCGGACGTGGCGACGAAACACGCTGAACAAGCGGTCGCACACCTGTCTGAGAAGTACCGGAGCAGATAGGCTGACACAAAACCGTTGCGACGCCATCCCAGCCGAAGGGGGCGGTGCCTCCGTTCTATACTCCGCCCATGCCTGATCGCTCCGGTCTTGCCTTCCCCGAGTCCCTCAGCGCTCACCACCGCCGCGCGGGTCTTCCACCTGCTTGGGCTGCACGGCTGCGTTGGGGCCACGTCGCCGCAGACACGGCACCGTGCAACTCCCACATCCGCAAGGCGGTAACCGGCGGAGATCGGCGTGCATCCGCTGCTCCGCCAGGCTCAGGAGCCGCCTCACCCTCATCCGTGCACCTCAAAACCGGAACCCGCTCCCCCGTTCACCACACCCGGCCTCACCACGCTGCGAGAGCACCTCCTTCGGCCAGCCGACGATCGTCTCCCATCACGACTTTGCCGTGGCCTTGTGGAGAAGATAATCCGCTCCACGCTCTGCATGTTCGCCACGCACACCATCGGTCGAGTCCATCGTCGCGCTTCGACGAAGCACCGCTCAATCACATGGGGAGAACTGCCTCAAAATGATGGCTCGACCGGCGTCCCATTGCATCCGGTGCCACTGAGCACGCATAGGTGTCTGGCCCTAGTCCATTAAGACTTTCGACAAGACCTAATCCGTTCCTCGCTGGAAAGCGATTTATATCGGTTCTCCAATCATTACTCCAAGCCATGGTCTAGTTCGCTCGCGCAACAGGCCGCTGAGTCAGTTCAACCGTCATGCATGTGAGCAGGTGGGAACCGGTTTCAACTCGGTGCGCCCGATGATACGGGGCTGCTGAGCATCGCGAGGCTATGCGAGGGGGACTGATTGATTGGGCGAGGAGGCAGGCGGGGCTGTCACGGTCGAAACCTCTTCTGAGCAGGGGCTCTCAAGGCCGTTATAGGCACTAACAGCAAAATAGTAGGTAGTATTTGGATCAAGGTTAGGGACTGTGGCTGACGGGGAGTCAACGTACATGGAGCTTTCATATGTGCAGCTGCCTGGTTGCCCCGGTGACTGTTTGCCGTAATGGACGAAGTAAGCAATAACTGAAGGGTCTTGAACCGGAAGCCATTCGAGAGATGCGGTGGCCGCTGCTGGTGTTGCTGTCGATCCGCTATCATTATGTTGGTCTGGGGCGCATCCGGTCAGCAGGGACATGATTGCCATAAACAGCCCGACCACGACGGTGATCGAGGGTAGCGGAGTGATCAATGTTGATCTTGTTCGCGCGTCTTCGTGCGTGATGTGGAGTAGGCAACGAAACATAGTCGCTGATAGAGCAAACCATGTGCCATCGTCTGTCGGTGTAACTTATCAATCTATTTATAGAAATTGGTGATAGCCTGGTTGCGCGAGGAGGTGGGGTTTGAACAGTGTGAAGGTCTGCCCATACAGATCTAGTATTGGCGCAAAGTGCCGTCCCGTATGGGTTCCGGCAATTTCGCTGCTGCTTTTCGGGGGAATCAGGTGAGTACCGTGAGCGAGATCGTCGAGGTTCCAGGCTGTGGAGAAATTCTGCGGGCAGAGAACGGGTTACTCACGAGAGATATGGGATGAGCGGAGGGGTTGAACTAGTGTAACTATCCTGTTGAGTTTACCTAGTTGGTTGTGCTCAACCAACTAGATGAGGGGATTCAACGAATCAATAACAGTTTTCGGATGCTGATCTTCTTTTTCATGGAACGATCCGGTTCTTGAAAAAACGTTAGAGTAGGTAAGCATTCACAATCAACGTGCCCATTGATCACCAATTCGAGGAGCACTAATGCCGGATTCATATCCCAGGGCGCCATTGGCGGTAGCGGCGACAAGCATAATCGCTACGAGGACGACGAGATCCCTGCTTATCCTTTGCGTGGCACTGACGCGAAATCGTCGAGCGTGTAGTTGTCGAGAATATCGGCGATGGCATTACGAACCTCCCCCATCGCATCCTGCAGTGGGCAGTAGGGCTTGGTCGCGTAGGGACAGTCGCTGCACTTTTGATAGGCGGTTTTGCTCACGCAGGAAATAGGCGCGAGCGGCCCGTCCAAGATGCGGATCACTTGACCAAGCGTTATCTCACCGGGCGACTTGATCAACGTATAGCCGCCCTTGACCCCCCGACGACTCGCGAGGAGCCCGGCGCGTTTCAGCGTGAGAAGAATCTGTTCCAAGAACTCCACCGGGATATGCTGACGCTCGGCAATCTGATGTCGTTGTAACGACTCTCGACCATTCGCGAGAGTCAGCTCAAGCAGGGCGCGAAGTCCATACTCACTTTTTTTCGAGAGTTTCATCGTACGGTCGAAATCCGAGTGAGTGAGTCAAGATTTGCGACAATAATGTGCCAGGACTGGTCCCGTCAAGAGCTCACAGAAGAATGTGAGTCAAATATTTCAGAGGGTCCGACCACAAGGTCAATCAGTTCAGACAAGAGGCAAGATGCTGCAACTCCTTGATCATAGAGGGGTTGTTCCTTGACAGGTTCTGCGAATTCCTGCTAGTTTCTCCTTTTGTTTCAACGAAACTAGCGCAAAAATTCTTCGGACCTTCGATTCAACGACTGGACTCTTCGTGACCTTCCAGGATCTCATCCTCACATTGCATCACTATTGGGCTGAGCAAGGCTGCGTCATTTATCAACCCTATGATTTGGAGATGGGCGCAGGAACTTTTCACCCGGGCACGTTTCTCCGGTCCCTTGGTCCGGAGCCCTGGAGGGCCGCCTATCCTCAACCGTGCCGGCGTCCTACGGACGGACGGTATGGCGAAAATCCAAATCGCATGCAGCACTACTATCAATATCAAGTCGTCCTGAAACCGGCGCCTGACAATATTCAGTCGTTGTACTTGGAGAGTTTGGCCCAATTGGGGATTAACCCGAAGCAACATGATATCCGGTTTATTCAGGACGACTGGGAGTCCCCCACGCTCGGTGCCTGGGGCCTGGGCTGGGAGGTACGTCTCGATGGAATGGAGATTACCCAGTTCACCTACTTCCAAGAAATCGGTGGCATAGAACTGAATCCGATTACCGTCGAGATCACATATGGGACAGAACGCATTGCGATGTATCTGCAACAGGTGAATAACGTCTTTGATCTGGCGTGGAACGAATCGATCACGTACCGAGACATCCATCACGAAACCGAAGTCCAGTTCTCGACCTATAATTTCGAAGAGGGCGATGTGGCGATGCTCATGGCCACGTTCCAATCGTTCGAGGGCGAGTGCAAACGACTCCTGGCGAATCGCGACAAACGGCTGACGCTTCCTGCCTACGACTTCTGCATCAAGTCGTCGCACCTCTTCAATCTGCTCGATGCCCGCGGTGCGATCAGTATCGCGGAGCGCACGGGCTATATCGCCAGAGTTCGCTCCCTCGCGCGTCAATGTGCCGAACGCTATATCGAAGAGCGGGCGGCGATGGGGCACCCGTTGCTCAATCGCGTGATGGGGCATGGCGGGACAAAGTTAGTTGGTACACGTTCAACAACCATCGCGGGCCGGCCCTAGCCACAGAAGAATCCATGGCAAAGGATCAGAAACCTCGGCACCCCGGTCTTCCTACGAAGCGGGGGCGGCGCCCTTCCTCAGTGACCGCTGCCGAGTTGTTGCTCGAGATCGGCGTCGAAGAGCTTCCCTATCAATTCATTGCTCCCGCGTTGGCTGCGCTCAAAGGTTCAGCTGAACAGTCGTTGACAGACCAGCGGCTTGGGTTTCAATCCGTCCGTACTCTGGGCACTCCACGGCGATTGACTCTGGTGGTTCAAGGTCTCGCAACCCAGCAGATCTCCGTGGTCAAGGAAGCGATAGGGCCTTCCAAGTCTGTGGCATTCGATCCGGCCGGCCAGCCGACAAGAGCGGCAATGGGATTTGCCGCAGGACAAGGGGTTGGGGTCCACGAGCTGCAGATTCGTCAGACTCCGAAGGGGGAGTACCTCTGTGCCGTGAAGGAAGAACAGGGGCGTCCCGCCAACGTGGTGCTGGAAGAACTCCTCCCGCAGTTAATCGCGACACTCTCCTTTCCGAAAGCGATGAAATGGAATCACACCGGTGTGCGGTTCGCCCGGCCAGTACGGTGGTTGGTGGCGCTGTTTGGGGGGGCTACGCTTCCGATTGAAGCAGCAGGGATTACTGCCGGTAACAGGACGGCAGGCCATCGCGTGCTGGGGAATGCAAAAGGGCTTGTGGTCAGAGACTATGAGTCTTATCTGAAGGGGCTTGAACGTCAAGGGGTCATTCCGGACCCGCAGCGTCGTCGGCGTGTGATCGAAGATCAAATTGCCATGATCTGCAATAAGACCGGGTTCCGGCTGAACGTCGATGCCGATCTGCTGGACCAGGCGGTTTATACGACCGAATGCCCCAATGTCGTCATTGGATCTTTCAAATCGGCCTATTTGGAAGTGCCGCAAGAGATCTTGATCACCTCGATGAAAGAACATCAGGGGTTCTTCTCCCTGCTGAATCGGGATACGGGCAAGCTTGTGGAGCATTTCATCGCGGTGGCCAACAACCAGGTGAAAGATATGACCCTCATCCGGGAGGGGAACGAACGGGTGTTGGCGGCCCGGCTGGCCGACGCCAAGTTCTTTTTCGATGAAGATCGCAAGGTGAAACTACAGGAACGTGTCAAGAAGCTCGCCGGTGTCACATTCCATCAGAAGCTTGGGACTATGGCTCAGAAACAGCAACGGGTTAGGAAGCTGGCCGGCTTCCTCGCCTCCGGCCTGCGGCCTCAGGATCCCAAGCTGAAAGAGGTCTGCGAAAGGGCAGCAGATCTCTGCAAGGCCGACCTGCTTACCGGCGTGGTCGGCGAGTTTCCCGAGCTGCAAGGCGTCATGGGGGGTGAATACGCCACACACGACGGGGAGTCTGATGGGGTCAGTCAGGCGATCAGAGAGCAATATCTGCCACGGTCGCTCGAAGGCGAATTGCCCCGGACCTTAGCCGGTCAGGTGCTGTCGTTGGCCGACCGGCTGGATTCAATCGCATCATTTTTTCATGTAGGGCTCATCCCGACCGGATCGGAAGACCCCTTTGCGCTGCGCAGGAATGCCACGGCCATCGTCAGAATTATTCTTGAGGGAAACCTGCGGATGGACTTGGGACGCTACATTCATACTGCGAGCAGCCTCGTTTCCGATGACGGCTTCAAGGGGATGCCGGATTCCGAACAGCAGAGCGTCCGGCGGATAGCGGAGTTCGTCTTCGAACGGGTTCGGCACTATGGTCGTGTCGTCCACGTATTGCGGGATGATGCCATAGAAGCGGTGCTCAAACCGGCCCATGACCAGGCGCTGGACCTCGTCGATCTCGTGCTGAGAATGAAGTCGCTTCAATCCGTGACGACGAAGGTGGAGTTCGATCCGTTGATCGTGGGCTTCAAGCGTGCGCATCGGCTCGTGGAGAAAGAGCAATGGGACTGCAAGCCGGTTGACCTGGCGCGGTTCGACCATCCCACAGAATCTGCCCTCCACCGGGCCACGGCGGAAGAGCGCGGCAAGATGATGTCTGCAATGAAGCGGGGGGACTATGGCCAGGCCTTGGATGGGCTGGTGCGTCTGAAGCCAGCCATCGATGCCTTCTTCACGGCTGTCATGGTTAATGCAGAGGATCCGGTCGTCCGAAGTAACCGGTTGTCGCTGCTCAAAGAAGTGGATGATTTGTTTATGTCATTCGCCGACTTCTCCCAGATTGTGGTACAAGGAGGGTAGCGAAGAGGGTCCGGTGAGTCCCCCGTGCTCGCGCGACGGCCGGTCTCAGAAGGATGCGAGGGAGTAGGCAGACCGTTCTTCTTGCTCGCAGAGCCCCCACGATAAAAGCAGTGGTCGCTCGATGCGCGCAGTGGAGAACAATCTGCCTACTCCCTCTGGAAAAGTTGGGGAGTCAGAAGGCTTTTCGTTGGAGGCGCGCAAAAAGGGGACTCATCGGGACCACCTATTAAGTGAGACATAACGTTTGGGTGCAGGGATGGATCAATCATTGTCAGACGGTCAGCGTCGGGCGAAGAAAGTCCGTCGGTTCACCATCGGTGTGTCCCTTGCTCTGATCGTGCTGTGCAACGCGATCATGTTGGTTGGGTTATGGGCCAGTGGGATCAACCTCGATGAGCTGGCACCCCTCCCCGATGCATTCAACTCCAAACAGGATGTTTGTCTCAGGCTCGGGTGGCAGTCCGTTACGGGGGAGACAGAACCAGTGCGTCTCTGCACGGAGTGGATCAACCTATCCGACCGCTCCGGTAAGACCCATCAGATTCAACCAGAGGTTAAGCTTCGTCATGGACCGGACGGGCAGTATTATATCGATCGGGGGGTTCAGGCCGACTATCGGTTGCTTTTCTTGGTGCTGATTCTCGTGGCGGTTATTGCGTTCGGGCTGGTAACGAAATGGTATCTGGTTGGACGGTATCGGTTGCATCTCGAGTCCGCGGCCGGCCATGGAGCATCGGCTATCCATTGAATTGAACTGACGTCAACGCGAAGGAGAGGGCAGCGTGGCAAAGAAATATGTGTATTACTTCGGCGACGGTTCGGCCGAAGGGACCTCCAACATGAAAGAACTGCTTGGTGGGAAAGGGGCCGGACTTGCCGAAATGACGAACCTCGGCATCTCCGTTCCCCCCGGCTTCACGATTTCCACCGAGGCCTGCGTCGAATATTACAAGAACGGGAAACAGTATCCTCCCGGTATGTGGGAGGCCGCATTGAAAGCGCTTAAGCGGGTTGAGCGGTCGATGGGTATGGAATTCGGCGACCCTGAGCAGCCATTGCTGGTCTCGGTCCGGTCCGGCGCCAGGGCTTCGATGCCTGGCATGATGGATACAGTGTTGAATGTTGGTCTGACGACCAAGACGGTCGAAGGGCTGGCGGCAAAAACACGCAACGATCGTTTTGCCCAGGACAGCTATCGCCGTTTTGTGTCCATGTACGGCAGCATTGTCATGGGTGTGCCACGAGAACATTTCGAAGCGATCCTCAAACATAAGAAGGCGGAAGTAGGCGTACCGCACGAGACCCATCTCGATGCGCGGCATCTCCGTGAATTGGTCGCCAGCTTCAAGGCGTTGATAAAGGAAGAGACCAAGAAAGACTTTCCCGATGAACCACTCGAGCAGCTTCGTTTAGCAGTCAACGCCGTCTTTTCCTCCTGGTTCGGAGCACGAGCGGTCACGTATCGGCGTCTCTACGGGATTCCGGACTCCTGGGGCACCGCGATCAATGTGGTGGCGATGGTATTTGGGAACATGGGAGAGACGAGCGGCACCGGTGTGGCGTTCACCCGCGACCCGGCTTCAGGCGATAAAAACTTTTTCGGCGAGTGTTTGATGAATGCGCAAGGCGAGGATGTCGTCGCCGGTATCAGAACGCCCCTTCCGGTGAGCGCCCTCGCGAAGAATGTGCCGGAGGCGTACAGGGAACTGGAGCACACGTACAAGAGACTCGAAAAGCATTACCGGGACATGCTTGATTTGGAATTTACGATCCAAGAGGGCAAGCTCTACATGCTGCAAACTCGAGTCGGGAAACGAACCGGCATTGCTGCCGTGAAGATTGCAGTCGATATGGTCAGAGAACGTCTGATTTCGAAGCAGGAAGCAGTGCAGCGGATCGGGCCGGAGCAATTGGCACAATACCTCTACCCGATTTTTGACACAAAAGAAGAGGCGAAATCCAATCCATTGGGGAAAGGCCTTCCAGCAGGTCCTGGCGCAGCAGCCGGAAAGATCGCCCTCACTCCGGATCGGGCCGTGACGATGAAGGAGGCCGGGGCCCGTGTGGTACTGGTCCGGCAGGAAACGAGCCCTGACGATATTCATGGGATGAACGCAGCCGCGGGATTCCTGACGGCGCGAGGTGGGATGACGTCCCACGCGGCGGTGGTGGCCCGGCAAATGGGCAAGGTTTGCGTGGCAGGCTGTGATGCGGTGGAGGTGCTGGATGGCCAGTCCGTTCGCATCGGAGCCAAGGTCTTCCGTGAAGGAGATTATCTTTCGATTAATGGTTCGACCGGCAATGTGTACGAGGGGGATCTTCCCGTTGTCGAATCTGAAATCATTCAAGTTATCCAGGGGAAGTTGGAGGCGAAGAAGTCTGACAAGTACCAGCGGTTCGCGCTGATTCTGTCATGGGCCGATGGCGCACGGAGACTGCATGTTCGCGCCAACGCCGACGTGCCGGATCAGGCGAATATCGCGCGTGGATTCGGCGCGGAGGGGATCGGCCTCTGTAGGACGGAACACATGTTTTTCGCCGAGGATCGCATTCCGATCATGCAAAAGATGATCTTGGCCCGGACGAAAGAAGAGCGGGAAAAATTCCTCGATCAGCTCTTACCCTTGCAAAAACAGGATTTCATCGGCCTCTATCGCGAGATGGCCGGCTATCCGGTCACCATTCGTCTACTCGATCCTCCGTTGCACGAATTTTTGCCGAAGCGCGAGGAATTGATGGTCGAGATTGCACAGCTGGAGCTGACCGGACGCGACGGAAGCAAGCTCCAGGAAAAGCGTCGATTGTTGGCACGGGTCGAAGAACTGCACGAATTCAATCCCATGCTTGGGTTACGCGGGTGCCGGCTTGGGATTACAATGCCGGAGATCACCCGCATGCAGGCACGGGCAATCATGGAGGCTGCGTGCGAACTGGCCAGGGAAGGGAAGACGATCGTCCCGGAAATTATGATCCCGCTTGTGGGCATGGTTTCGGAAATGAAGGCGCAGAAAGATTTGATTCGCGAGGTGGCGCAGGAGACGATGAAGCAGTACAACACAAAGCTCTCCTATCTCGTCGGCACGATGATCGAATTGCCTCGTGCCGCCGTGACGGCCGATCGCATTGCTGCAGATGCAGAGTTCTTCTCATTTGGGACAAACGATCTCACCCAAACCACGTTCGGCTTTTCCCGAGACGATGCGGCGAAATTTATCGATTTTTACCGGACTGCCAATATTATGGAAGCAGATCCCTTCGCGGTGCTTGACCGAGAAGGGGTGGGGGCCTTGATGAGGCAGGCTATCGCCGGTGGTCGGAAAACCCGTCCTGGAATCAAGCTTGGCATTTGTGGGGAGCACGGCGGCGATCCCAGTTCCGTGGAGTTCTGCCATGAATTGGGATTGGATTACGTGAGCTGCTCGCCCTATCGCATCCCCATTGCTCGGCTTGCGGCAGCCCATGCGGCCTTAGCTGAAGCTGCATCGAGTCGTTCTCTCCCCGCGCGCAAGGTCTCGGGGCCTCGGTCAAAGGCGAAGCAGGAGGCGACGAAGAGGAAGTCGGCTCGGCAGCCTCGCAGTCCGCGCATAGCACGCAAGAAACGGTGATTGCCACCACACAGCACCTCCATTTCATGGCCCTGGCCCTTCGTCTCGCGGCGAAGGGCAGGGGCAAAACCAGCCCGAATCCAATGGTCGGGGCTCTCGTCGTCAAGGACGGCCGCATCGTCGGTCATGGGTATCACCACGGTCCGGGGAAGCCCCACGCAGAAATTATCGCACTCAATCAAGCCGGGCTACGCGCCAAGGGTGCGACGCTCTATGTCACGCTCGAGCCCTGTTGCCATCTCCTCAAACGAACCCCGCCCTGTGTGCCGGCAATCATTCAGTCAGGCGTGCGGCAGGTGGTAGTGGCGATGGCTGACCCCAATAGTCAGGTCAAAGGACGGGGGATTGTCGCTCTGCGTCGGGCTGGGATTGCTGTAACAACGGAAGTGGCACAAGAGAAGGCCTCAAAGTTGAATCGCTGGTACAGTCACTGGGCAACCACCGGCCGTCCCTACGTGATCCTCAAAGCCGGGATGACATTGGATGGAAAGGTGGCCACGGCGAAGGGAGAGTCTCGATGGATTACCGGTCGGCTCGCGCGGCAGGATGCGCATCGACTCCGGAGTCTGGTAGATGCCGTGGTCGTCGGAGTCGGCACCATCCTTCACGATGATCCCACGCTGACGGCTCGACTGTCTGACCGGCCACTCAAGCTGGCGCCTCGGCAACCGTTAC
>Ga0068859_100007641_pt1 | contig 10987 bp, 11 predicted proteins | sample KBSSwiS22_FD_66585 | JGI IMG/M metagenome (GOLD analysis project Ga0068859, IMG submission 66585) | Switchgrass rhizosphere microbial communities from Kellogg Biological Station, Michigan, USA - KBS Switchgrass S2-2 | ecosystem: Host-associated > Plants > Roots > Rhizosphere > Soil ... | reverse complement strand
GGTCGCGGGTAGGACCGGGGTTGCCTCTCCGCAAGGTGAGGCGGCATGACAGCGCGCTATCTGGCACTCTCGTGCAACGGCGTACGTCGTGGTCCGGGACAGGAGAGGCGGAGCCCACGCCGCACGCGTCCCGCTCCACGAGCGCTTCCACGTCTACCGCGATCATCGAGGCGTACTCCGCACCGACCACGAGCTGCGGCTCTGTCGCGCGCCTGTGCTACGCCTGCACTACCGGCTCGAACCCGTCTGACCCGCGACCAAGACCGCCTGGCGACTTCGCCGCGATCGCGAAGCCCCGGAGCTGGGCACCTCTCGACCGCCCATCAGGTGGCGTGCGGCGGCCGATGTTCCAGCTGGGCGGCGAGGGCGTCGGCGTGGCGTTCAGCCCGCTCGGCCCGCGCCCGGGCATCCGCGCGGGCCTCCGTCAGCACCGCCATCCGCTCCTCCACAGCCAGGCGGTCCGCTTCCCGAGCCGCCACGGCTTCCGCACGGAGCCGGGCAGCCTCCGCGTCCGCCGCGGCGCGGGCCCTCGTCAGCTCGTCGCGCAGCCGGGTCAGCTCGTCGGTGGACTCGCGGCGCAGCCGGTCCATCTCGGTCGCCGCGTCCGCGCGTGCCCGGTCCAGGGCCGCCGCGGCGGTGGCGCGGTCCGCTGCCGCGGCCTCCCGCAGCGCGGTGAGCTCGGCGCGTAGCTCGGCCTGCACGTCGCTGGCGCTCTTCGCGTCGCGCCGCACACCGGCCAGTTCGGCGTGCGACGCGGCGAGTTTGCCACGCAAGGTCGCCATCTCCCGTTCCGCGGTCGCCCGGATCGTCGCCAGCCGCGCCGCCGCGTCCGCCCTCGCCGACTCGGCCCGCTCGTCGGCCTCCGCCCGCGCGGTCACGATGTCCGCCCTGGCCTGTGCCCTGGCCGCCTCCACCTGGGCGGCCGCCTGCTCCCGGGCCGCGGCGATCTCCTCGGCCGTGCGCCGGTCTGCTTCGTCGGCCTGCGCCCGCGCCGCGAGCAGCGCCGCGTCCGTCGCCGCGAGCCGGCCTTCCAACTCCTCAAGCGCGACGGTCGCCTCCGCGGTCACCGCCTCCGCGTCGACCCGCGCCGCTACCTGAGCCCGCTCCGCCGCCTCGGCTCGTACCGCCCGCGCGGTAGCCTCCGCCACCCGGCGGGCCGCGTCCGCCTCCGCGGCCTCCACCTGCGCCTCGGCCGCGCCGAGATCCCCGAGCCGACCCAGCGTGACGGTGAACGCCTCCAAGGTGCGGCCCAGGTCGGCGGCCAGCGTCGCGACGTGGGCGGCCAGCTCGTCGGCCCGCAGCCGTGCCAGCGCCACCGGGCGCGCCTGTACCGCTCCCTTCGACCCCGTGCCGACCGCAGCCGCCGGCCGGCTGGCGGCCAGTGTCCGGTCCGCACCCGCGGTCGAACCGCCGTCGCCAGCCGCCGCCGCGAGCTCCCTGCGCCGCCGGTAGGCCGACAGCCGCGTGTGCGCCGGATCGTCGCAGTACGCCGGCGGACGGCCCGGCCCCTCCGCCGGCGCGCACGGCCGCCCACACCCCGGGTAGCCACACACCGGCCCGTCCTGCGACCCGCCGACCGGGCCGGGCAGCGCCAGACGCCCGACCAACGCCCCGCCGGCGCCACTCGCGACATCGTCGGCCGCCTGACCATCGCCGTCACGGCCACCATCGCCCGTCATCCCAGCCCCGTCCAGCGCCAGGCGCGCCGACGGGAGCTCTCCCCCGGCGCCGTCCGCCAGCTCCTGCTGCCCTCGACGTCCATGCGCGTCCGCCACCCCTCCCACCAGTTCCGTAACGTCGCAACCGTAGCAGAGACGAGACGTAACGACGGAACGAAACGGATCTGTGTCCCGCGACGAAACTTCTAACGCTCGATAAGCTCCCCTTCCCGAGCGTTAGAAGTCGTTCGGGGGAGCGGCCGGGTGACGGGGTCCGGCAGGCGGGCCTTGCGCCTCTCCGGCGGCAGGCGACCGCACGCCTCCGGGACTCCACGCGGTCGGCCGGGGGTCTCCAACTGGCAGAGTCGCGTATTCGACTGACCTGTATTCGCAAGATCGAACTGCTAGTCGTCACTGTTGGTGAGGGCGATCGTCACGTGATAGACGGCGGCGCGGGTGTCCCTTCTGCCGTGATCGCCGGGGCGTGGTGGCTTCGGCCCACGAGTACGCGCTCGGAGACCACCCCCTGGGGCCTCCTTCTCGGGGACCGCCGAGGTAAGTCAGAAAGGGGCAATGAGCAGTCGGAGGAGATGCGCTCACTGCTTGAGCTCTCGGCGATACCTCACCTCGTTGGTCGCCGTCCCGCCCAAGATCCGGTCCTTGACCGCGCCGTCAGGCTCCCAGCCCAGGTGAGCGTAGAACCGTCTCGCGCGGGCGTTTGCCTCCAAGACCCACAGCGTCGCTGATCCGAAGCCGGCCACACCGGACATGTGCACTGCCGCCGCCATCAGGTGACGTCCCACGCCCTGTCCCCAGGCGGTCGGGAGCACGTAGAACGCCGCGATCTCCCCCACCTCGGCCGCGTCCTGATCGTCGTCCCGGGTAGGGCACAAGTCCGCGAAGCCGAGGATGTCGCCCGCATCGTCCGCGACCAGGGTGCCCCGGCCGGGCCATGCCGTCCGCTCAATGGCCGCTCTCCATCGCGGGACCCCCTGCGCCGGGTGCAGCCCGTCGAGCAGCGGCTGCGGCAACAGCCCGCGGTATCCGACCTGCCAGGACAGCACGTTCACCTCGGCGATCCGCTCAGCATCGTCAAGGACGGCCGGACGAACGAGCACAACACGATCGTCACACCACTGGACCCGTTGAGCTCGGCGGTGAACTGCTCCGCACCGCCCAGCGAGCTGTCGAGCTTGGCGCACACCGAGAACGGGGTCCCGAGGAAGACACCGCACGGATGCGCCGCGCGGTGGCTGAGGTCAGTGAACCCGGTATGCGTCCAGGCCCAGCCGGCATGCACACCAGCGGCCCGCTCCACCTCGTCAACGACACGCGGCTCCAGCAGCCGATGCGCCACGCCGCCGACGCTCGGCCCGTGAGCGGGCGCGGTCAGTTCCGCCCGACCCCGCGAGGAGCGGACGACATAAGCGTGTCGGGTAGCGAGCCAATCGGCTGTCGGCCGCTATGAGCCGCCACGAGGCCCGGGACTCGGGTTCGTGTCACCGGGGGCAAAGTAGCTGGCTGAAAGCTTCCTGAACCCCGTCCGCTCTCTGTGTTTGTCCCGTAGCCTGTCGCGCACGCGCGTGATCGGGTACGGGGGCGAACCGGGTGCGGCGGGAGTGGACTCCTGAGCAGCTGATCGATGGCTGGATGCGTCACGCCGCTCGCTTCGTAGGCGAGAACGGGGCTGGATCTGGCTCTCGCCGCTGGGCTGACCTGGTGGGCTTGGGGCTCCCGGGCCGAGACACGGCGATCCTCCGGGGCTGTTGGAGTGCTGCGGTTACCGGCCTGTTTGCTCGGGTCGCGCGCTCAACCGTCGAAGTCGATCTCTCTCCGTCCGCGGTACCAGTAGCGAGTCGCTACCATGATTCGTTCTGATGCATCTTTGGATACGAGGCCACGACCGAGTCGACGAGGTACTACGGTGACTAATTTTCGCGTCGCGGTGTTCGCTTCGCACACTGGCACCAACCTGCGGGCACTGCACCCTACCTCCCTTGAAACAGATGCCGCGTTCTGCATTTCCCTGGTGGTGAGCAACAACCGGGAATCCGGGGCTCTCGCCCACGCGCGAGCCTGCTCCATACCTTTCGCGCACATGTCCGGAGTAACGCATCCCGATCCTGTCCAGCTTGACGCTGCGATATGCTCCCTCCTGGACAATCCGCTTCTGCAGCGTCAACTCCCGCATCCCGCCCTCCCACATGCGGCTGGCATGGGTGTGGCGCAGGGCGTGGGGTGTCACCCACGGCTCGCGGACACCGGCCCGGGCGCAGGCCCGGGAGAACATCCGCACCAGGCCGTCATAGCTCAGCGCCTCCAGGCTCCGGGCGCCGTGACCGCCGATCAGGAACACCAGCCGGCTCTCGGCATCCGCAGGCCGCTCGCGCATCACGTAGGCACTGACCGCAGCCAGGGTCTCCGCATCATGCAGATCGACGACCCGCTCGACGCGGGACTTCGACCGCGCGCCCTTGGGATGGTCGTCGCGGTGGCGGACCACGACCCGCCGGCGGCCGTAGGCCACGTCATCCAGGTGCAGGCCGAGAACCTCTCCGGGGCGCAGGCCACCATGCAGCATCAGCAGCACGATCGCCCGATCACGCAGACCACGAAGCTGCGCCAGCAGCGCATCGACCTGGTCGTCGTCGAGCGGGCGGGGCAGCCGCGCAACGGTCTTGACGCGCATGGCCCGGCGGACCGGGCGCTGCCGGCTGGCTCGCCCCATGAACGGACGATGCCGCCCGGGGACACGCCCCAGCGCCGGGTCCGGACGCTTCTCGATCGGGTTCGCCCGCTCCAGCAACCCGGACAGGATTGTGTACTCGTAGAACGAGGAGACGGCCGCGAGGATCCGGTTCACCGTGCTCGCCGCGAGCTTCGTCGCGGGTCCGGCGGCGTCCATCGTCACCACCGACAGCGTCATCCGCCGCCGTGGCCGCCGCGAGGGCACCGACCGCAGGTATTCCAGCAGCGCCATCGCGTCCGGCGGCCCGAACCGGTCCCAGCTCAGATCCCTCGTGGCGAAGAACCGCCACAGGTGCCGAAGGTCGTAGGCGTAGGACTCGAGCGTGTTCGGCGAGCAGTCCCGCGCCGCCAGGAACCGCAGGAATCGCGAGACGACCTCGACCGGCTCACCCGCCTCGTCAAGCAACTCGATCCGCCGTGAGCCGTCCTCCCCGAACTGGCGAGATACCCGCACGACACCTCCTAATCCGTCCGCCAGGACCCTAGCTGAAAGTCCTCGCGCGAATGCGGAACGTGAGCTGTTTGAGGTAGGTTCACGCAAGCGCCAGCAGCGCACGCCGCCCAGGTCAGACAACGGCGCGGCCATTCCGACCTTCCCGATCTTGGAGGTCAGCGAGGTCGCGAGGAGCGAGGCCCCGCTCCTTCATCGCATCAGATGCTGCGCATGGCCATGCTCATGGTGACCACGGCCTTCATCAGCAGGTCCCTCCACTTACCCGGCCAGGCTGGCTTGACGGGCACCGCCCGCGGGTAGGGCGGCGCGGTGGTCGGCTTGGCCCGCTCGCCGGAGATCGCCAGCCGGGCGGCGCTCAGCAGCTCCCCCTCGGCCCCCTTGGGGGTCTTGTCGTAGAGGTCGAAGAACACCACTTGGTTGAGCGGGGCCGGTGTGGAACAACGGGCCACCCGGGCGACCAACAGCTTGCGCTGCCGCCCGTCGGGGTCCGCCTGCCAGGCGGCCCGCCACTCCGCCCCGGCGTAGACCGACTCCAGGTAGGCCGGGGAGAGCACGGCGATCGTCCGCGCCGCCCGGTTCATCCCGTCGGCCATCTTGACCACCCAGTTGGTCCCCGGCACGAAGTCCCATGCCTGGATCAGTACCCGGTAGCCCGCATCCTCCAGCGTCCAGGCGATCCATCCGGCCCACTGCAGGTCCGCCTGGGTGTAGGAGATGAAGAAGTCCCAGTCGCCGTGCTCGGCCGTACCCCCGTCGCTCACCCCAGCAATGTTCCCCCGCCTGCCACGCGGGCGACCATGCCGGACGGCATCACCCGGCTAGACCGTCGGGGAGGTGGCGACAGGCCCCGCGTCCCACCACCAGGGGCGGGATGCGCCCCCGCGCATCAGGAGCAGACGAAGAACAGCCACAGGCGGCGGAGGCGGGCCATGGCGGTACGCCACCAAGGCGACATCCCGATCACAGAAGGGGTCGATCTCCCGCTGGCGGGCATGCCATGCCAGGGGCCGAGAAGAGACTAGCGGAGCATTTTTATGTCGAGACGGAGCGTGTCCAGGTAGCAAAATAGGAACCGGTGTCGGTCACGACGATCTCGGGGAGCTCTCCTCCGTCCAGGCCGAAGATCACGTCGATCATGTGCAGGGAGTCGCGGACCGTCCCGGACACGACCTTCGCGCCGCGTCCGATGCCCTGGTCGTTCATGGCGTTGAGCCAGGTCATGCCGCGTTTGGAGCCGAAGAACTTGCGGTTCGGACGGGCGAAGGCGGCCGGGACCGGGACCACGAACCGCATCCCGTCGACCGCCGCCACCATGCCACCGCCCCACGCCCGCGCCAGGTCCAGGCCGGCCTGACGGGCGACGAGCGGCACGTTCGCCGGGGCGAGGGTCTCAGGTCGGAAGTAGTTCTGAAACACGTGCGACAACCGCGAGGGCAGGCGGCCATCGTCGGTCCAGAGCACGACCAAAGACGCGGTCAGCGGAGCGTCGCCCAGGTCGGCGTCCTCGCCGACCTCGTGGAACGCCACCAGGAGGTTCCCGTCGTCGTCCGCGGCAAGGGGGGCCAGATCGCCATCGCTCACGCGGGTCAGTATCCGACGGCTGGCAGGGCCACGGTGACCCGCGGGGATCTTGTCGGCAAACGATCGTCTGCCGACACCGCTCGCCGCCAACGCTGTGAGTGTCAGCGGTACGTGTCGTGGTTCTTCATCAGTTGCGGGACTCCGCGACTCCGACGCCCCTGGCGAGGAGCACGGCTGACGGACGGGCGGGGTCGCCGGTTCACCCCGGGCTCCTCCTTGGTGGGCCGTCGCCGAGGGCCTGACGGATCAGCGGCGTCGGGCGAACCAGACCTCCTCGGCGGGCCAATGCTGAACCCACTCGGGTGGGATCTCCGGAAAGTCGTAGTTGTTGTTGGTGGCATCCGGCGGCACCTGAACCTCGATGAGGTCCTCGACGACGAGACCGCACGCGGCCATGAGCCGGATCGATTCGCCGTGTGGCAGCGCGAACTGCCGGTACTCCCGGCCCGAACTGCCGCGGCGTACCAGCTGGTGTAGTCCGAACAGGCTGTGTACCAGGCGGTCGGTGGCCGGTCCGGTCTCCGGCCTGCACAGCCGGGCCAACGGAGAGTGGGTCAGGAATACCAGCCGGCCGCCAGGGCGCAGCAGCCGGGCCGCCTCCGGGATCCAGCGGTAGGGATCGCACCAGACCGCCGCGCCGTACTCGTTGATCACTAGTTCGGCGCAGGCGTCGGTTAGCGGCACCCGCTCGGCGTCCCCGTGGACCAGCGGAAAGCGCAGCCCGAACTGGTCCTGCATGCCGCGGGCGGTGGCTAGTTGTCGGGCCGAGACATCGACACCGACCGGGTGCGCGCCGCGGCCGGCAAGCCAGGCCGACACGTAGGCGCTGCCGCAGCCCAGCTCGATCGCCGAGGCGCCAGCCACGTCCGCCGGTAGGACCGGCAGCTGTGCCTGGGGGACGCACCACATGCCCCAGAACGGTTCGTCCGCGGCCCAGCGACGCTGTGCGTAGCGGTCGAACCAGGCCGACAGGTGCTCGTCCCAATGCCGCCGGTTGACCGATACGTGGCCGCCCGCCTCGTCCGCCATACCGATGATCATAAGACACCTCGAAACTCCAGTTGATCTTCGGTGAGGCGGCCGCCGCAACACCCTGACGGTGGTCTTGGTGCCGCGTGGCTGCTGTGTGACTGGCGATGCAGGGCGTCGTCATTCGGGCCAGCGCAGAACGAGGGGCGTCTCCGGGTGCTCGTGGTCGATCAGTACGTGGGCGTGGTCCTGGGGTGCCGCGGAGGCGTGGTAGAGCGCTTGGCCGGGCAGGTAGCGCGCCTCGTAGCGTTCGCGGACGTTGGCTGGTGGGCCGAAGAGGGTGACGTCGCGCCGTAGCGCCCGGCGGAGCGACTCGGCGGGGCTGATGCGCAGGAACACGGTGAGGTCCCAGTAGCCGCGTAGTTCGTCGCCAAGGAGGAAGACGCCGTCGACGATGAGTATCGCGTCGCCTGCCGCCTCGCGGGTGGGACTGTCGAGCGGGGAGTCGTTGAGATGGTCGAACGCGGCCGTGCGGTAGCGCCGGTCACCGGCGGGGCTCAGCGGCTCGAGAAGCAGGCGTCGTAGAGCGGGCGTAGTCGAACGCGTCGAGGAAGTAGCCCTCGGGGGACAACGGGCCTCGGCGACGCCTCGTGGCTTGGGGCTGGTGGAAGCCGTCGATGCTGGCGCGGATGACGGGTCGGCCTCGGTCTGTGAGCGTGGCCGCGAGTTCGTCGGCCAGCGTCGTCTTGCCGGCGGCGTCTGGGCCGTCGATCGCGACGCGCAGCACCCGGTCCGGGCATGCGCCCAGCAACAGGTCGGCGAGCGCACTCACGACGCGGTTGCGGGACGGCTCCAAGGCAGGATCGTCGATCATGCGACGTGACGGTAGCGAGGAATCGCCTGGTCCCCGCCGTGCCCGCCGCAGTTTTTTGCATTTGATGCGAAACGGGGCTGGCTGCCGGCGTTCCGCGACGCGGTGCTGTTCAAGGTCGCCTACGCCTACGGGCTGCGCCGCCGCGAGGTCCGGATGCTCGACCTCGCCGACTTCGGCCGCAACCCGCACGGCCCCGAGTTCGGCGACTACGGCGTCTGCCAGGTCCGCTTCGGCAAGGCCTCGAAGGGCTCGCCGCCGAAACGGCGCAGCGTGCTGACCGTCTGGACGTGGACCCCGGAGATCCTCACCGAGTGGGTGGCCGCCGGCGACGTCCCGGCGCCGGTCGACCTGGCCGGCGAGATCCGGCCGAAACGGGCCCGGCTGCGCCCCGAGTGACGCCGCTGACCGGCCAATACACCCCTGAGCAGTACGAACGCTGGCACATCCGCGTCTGCGCGCGCTGCGGCCGGAAGGCCGGGCTGGCGGCGAACTGGTCGGACGGGCCGATCTGCCGCAGTTGCTACGACCGGGCCGCCCGGACCTACGGCCGCTGCCCGGGCTGCGTGGCCGAACGGCTTCTGCCCGGTCGGCGCGGCGACGGGGCGGCGCTCTGCTGCGACTGCGCCGGCATCACCCGCGACTTCTTCTGCTCCCGCTGCGGCTTCGAGGGCCTGCTCCTCGGCCGCCGGCTCTGCGAACGCTGCACCCTCACCGACCAGCTCACCGCCGCCCTTGACGACGGCACCGGGAACGTCAGCCCGCCGCTGGTGCCACTGTTCGACGCGCTGCGCGCGATGCCGAAGCTGAAGTCCGGGCTGCGCTGGTTGCGCAACCCCCGGGTCCTCGAGTTGCTCGCCGGCCTCGCTGTCGGGCGGATCCCGGTGACGCACGAGGCGCTGCACCCGCTGCCGAACTGGCGGACCGTCGCCTACCTCCGCGACCTGCTGATGGCCTGCGGAACGCTGCCCACCATCGACAAGCAGCTGCTGCACCACGAGACCTGGCTGCACCACCAGCTCGCCGAGATCGACGGCCAGCCCCACGCCCGGCTGCTGCGCCAGTTCGCGACCTGGTCGCAACTTCCCCGGCTCCGTCACCGGGCGGCGGCGCGCCCGCTGACCACGCACAGCCGCAAGACGGCCGCAGAGCAGTTCACCCAGGCCCGACTCTTCCTGACCTGGCTCGACGAACGCGGCCGGGCGCCAGACGCCCTTACGCAGGCCGACGTCGACGACTGGCACGCCACCCACCTCGACCACTCGAAACGTTCCCTGCGGGCGTTCCTGACCTGGGCGATGGGCACCGGCCAACTGCCCCGCCTCGACCTGCCCCGCTTCCAGATCCCGCGCGCCGAACCGCTCACCCAGCGACGTCTCGACCTGGTGAAGGCCGTCCTGACCGTCGAGACCGGCTCGCCGCCGACCCGCGCCGCGGCCTGCCTGATGCTGCTCTACGCCCAGCCCGCCAGCCGGATCGTGCGCCTCACCGTCGACGACATCACCCGCGACAGCGACCAGGTCCTGCTGCGGCTCGGTGACCCGCCCGTCCCGGTGCCCGAACCGTTCGCCTCTCTTCTGCTGGCCGCGGCGGCCCAGCGGGACAACATGACCACCGCCACGAACCCGGACAGCCGCTGGCTGTTCCCCGGCCGCCGCGCTGGCCAGCCGATGCACCCCGGCAGCCTGCTCGACCAGATCCGCGCGCTCGGGATCCCGATCCAGGCCGCCCGCACCGCCGCGCTGCGCCAGCTCGTCCTACAGGCCCCCGGCCCCGGTCGTCGCCCAGGCGCTCGGCTATCACCCGATCACTACCCAGCGACACCGCGCCGACGCCGGTGGAACCTGGACCCACTACGCCCCGGGAGACCATTCACATGCCCGCTGACCAGCCCGTTCACGTTGTCGCCTACGACCCGGCATGGCCCGCGCGGTTCGCCGAGCAGCGAGACCGGCTCTCGACCGTCCTGGCGCCCTGGCTGGCCGCCGCGGTCGAACACATCGGATCCACCGCGGTTGCCGGCCTGCCCGCCAAGCCCGTCGTCGACGTTCTCGCCCCGGTGCGCTCGCTCGACGAGGCACAGGCCGCGGTGCCGACGCTGGAAGCAGACGGGTGGCTGTTCTGGCCGGAGGATCCGTGCCGGCATTACCGGCTCTGGTTCCTCCGGCCGCGGCCCGACGCGCGCACCCACCATCTGCACGTGGTCGAGCACAACCACCCCCACGCCACGGCGTTGCTCGCGTTCCGGGACACGCTGCGCGCCGACCCCAGCCTCCGCGAGGACTACGCGGACCTCAAGAGCCGCCTCGCCGTCGAGCATCGGAACAACCGCAACGCCTACACCAACGCCAAGAACGACTTCGTCGAACAGGTCCTGCGGACCGCCGGCATCCAGCGACCGCCACGCGATCTCCTGCCCGAGTAGAACCTGCCCTGCCAGTCTCGGACCCCAGGCTCAGGTCTGACCCCGGCCGTCACGTGACGATCGCCATCACCGAGGGTAATGATCACCGTTTCGATCTTGCGCATACAGGTCACTTGAACACGTGACTCTGCCAGTCTCGACCCCCATAGCGCTGGTGAAGTACCCGAGCTCACCCCCGACGGGCGGCCCGCTGCCGCCGTCGCCGTCACCTACCAGACGGCGGAGGTCACACGCCGCTCAGGACAGGATCGTCGGCCTCGTCGCCGAGACCGCTGACCTGG
>Ga0068859_100007639_pt1 | contig 10988 bp, 8 predicted proteins | sample KBSSwiS22_FD_66585 | JGI IMG/M metagenome (GOLD analysis project Ga0068859, IMG submission 66585) | Switchgrass rhizosphere microbial communities from Kellogg Biological Station, Michigan, USA - KBS Switchgrass S2-2 | ecosystem: Host-associated > Plants > Roots > Rhizosphere > Soil ... | reverse complement strand
CGCCCGTACCGCCGTCGTGTCCACCGGAGGGGGCGCCCCCGGGGGCGCCCCCTCCGGTGGACACGACGGCGGTACGGGCGCCCGCGACCTGGCGCTCGCCGGCGTCGTGACGCAGCTGCTTGATCGCCTCGTGGACGAAGCCGAAGCCGTGCAGCCGGCCCTCGGACAGCTGACCGCCGTGCGGGTTGAGCGGCAGGTCGCCGTCCAGCGCGATCCGCCGGCCCTTGTCCAGCCAGTCCTGCGCCTCGCCAAAGCCGCAGAACCCCAGCGCCTCGATCCAGGAGATCGCGTTGAAGGTGAAACCGTCGTACAGGCAGGCGAGGTCGACGTCGGCCGGGGTCAGGTCGGTCCGGGTCCACAGGTGCCTGCCCGGGCCGAGCGTCAGCGGCTCGTGCGTCATCGTGCCCTCGTCCCAGGAGACCCGCTCCAGGATCTGGGTGCCGACGGCCTCGACCCTGATCCCCGGGTGCGGCAGGTCGCCCGCGACGTCCGCGGCCGAGACGATGACGGCGACGGCGCCGTCGCAGGGGACGTCGCAGTCGTAGAGACCGAACGGCGTGGAGACGAGCCGCGCCGACAGGTAGTCGTCGAGCGTCATCGGCGACCGGTAGATCGCCTCCGGGTTGCGCCCGGCGTTGGCCCGGGCGTTGAGCGCGATCGCGGCGAGCATCTCCCGGTTCGCGCCGTAGCGGTGCATGTACTGGCTGGCGTGCATGGCGATCCAGCTGGCCGCCGAGATGGCGCCGTACGGGTGGCGCCACTCGCTGTGGAGGCCGGTGACCCGGCTCGGCATCCCGCCGAGGCGCAGCTCCCGGTAGGTCGACTCCCAGACGGTGCGGAAGCACAGCACGTGGCGGCACAGGCCGGCGGAGACCGCGAGCATCGCCTGGACGATGGCGCCGGCCTGGCCCGGCAGATCGCCGGCGCCGTTGATCCACGTCGGGCGGATCCGCAGCGCCTCCTCGACTGTGGAGATCCCGCCCTCGCTCATGCCCATCGCGGAAATGCCCGGGTACGTCGACAGGCCGTCGATGTCCTCGACCGTCAGGCCGGCGTCCGCGATCGCCTTCAGGCAGGCCTCGGTCGTCAGCGACAAGGGGTCGACCATAAGGCGGCGGCCGATCCTGGACCGGCCGATGCCGGACAGGACCGAGTCGTGCTCGAAGCGCCGGGCCGACAGCGGCGCCCGCGGGGCGGGCAGGTTGGGCTCGCCGACGAGGTCGCGGGTCTCGTCCGGCTCTCCGGACGGGCTGAAGACCGGGAGCCAGACGTCCTCGTGGTGGGAGAAGCTCACCTGGACCCGCTGTCCGATGTGGACTTCGGACGGCTCGACGCCGACGATGTTCGCCGTCACCCGCACGTCGTCGCTCTCGTCGAGCGCCACGACGGCGATCACATAGGGCGGCTCCATGTCCGGCAGCCACTGCTGCACGTTGACGGTGTAGCCGATCACCGTCCCTTTGCCGGAAACCGCCTTCGGCGCCCAGGCGGTGCTGCGGCACCTGGGACAGACCGGCACCGGGGGATGCACCAGCGTGCCGCAGTCCTCGCAGCCCTGGATACGCAGTGTGCCGTCGGCGCCGGACTTCCAGTACCACTCGGTGGCCGGTGTCAGCGCGGGAAGTGGCCGCATCGCAGCTCCTTGTCGCCTCGTGAGTGATCGAGCGGTCGATCGCCCGACGGCTGGGTCTCCTTCGTCGCGACGCGCACCGCGGTGGTCCCGGCGCCGGGACATGCGGGAGAATCCGCATTCAACGCCTCGTGAGTGGTACCACGTTTCAACGTCGACGTCGAAGTGAGGCGGCCGGGACGCGCCACCGGCCACGACAACATCGCGCGCGCAACGGCCGTCGGTACACTCGCGGGAGTGACGCTACCCACAGAGGCGTGACAGTCTGTAGTTCTACAAGCCCTGCGGATCCGGCGGCCCTGTGGTTCTCATGGACCTGTCGTTCCGGAGAGCTTGTAACACCCCAGGATCGTCTGTCACCCCGCGCAGACTGGTGGACAGGAGCAGGCATTGACGACGGCGCCGCCAGTCGACCGGGACAAGCCGAACGGCCCGCGATCACGCAAGGGCGCCGCGACCAGGGCACGGCTACTGGAGGCGGCGAAGGCGGTCTTCGAGGAGGACGGCTTCCTCGAGGCGCGGATCTCGGACATCGCCGAGCGCGCCGGGCTGTCCCACGGCTCCTTCTACCACTACTTCGATTCCAAGGAGCAGATCTTCCGTGAGGTCGCGATGGACCTCTCGGACCTGCTGCACGCCCCGCTGAGCACCGTCATCTTCGACCCAGCGTCCAACGCGTCGCCGCAGGAGCGGATTCGCGCCGGCAACCGCCGCTTCCTGGAGAGCTACCAGCAGGAGGCCCGGATCATCGGCGTCATCGAGCAGGTCTCCCGGTACGACACCCTCCTGGACACGATCCGCTTTGAGCACCAGCAGCGCGACCGGGAGCGGATCTCGAACTCGATCGCCGGGCTGCAGCGGCGCGGCTGGGTCGACCCCAGCCTCAATCCGACGATCGCCGCGTCCGCCCTCGGCGCGATGGTCACCAGGTTCGCCGAGATGTGGCTCGTGCAGCGCCTGTTCGACATGGACTTCGAGGAGGGCGTCGAGCAGCTCACCCGGCTGTTCCTCAACGCCCTGCATCTGCGAGAGAAGCCAGCGAGCCCCGACGTCGACCGGTGAGCGTGACGGCGCTGCTGGCCATGCTGCCCCCGGAGTGCAGCCGCCGTACCTCTGCGTCGAGCGGGAGGTCCGGCCGGCCGGCCCGGGCGAAGACGGTGTACAGGGTCGTGACCGCCTTGCCGTCCTGACCGAGCAGCGCCGCCGCGATTTACTGAGCGAGCAGCTGTCCGCCGAAGACGACCGGGTTCGGCGAGGCGACGCTGCCGGCCCGGTAGCGGTCCTCGCCGACGGGCTCCAGCGCCAGGGTGCCGACGACGGCGTCAACGGTGAACACGGCCGGCTACTTCGCCGGGAAGCGCAGCGCGCCGTCGAGCCGGATGTTCTCGCCGTTGAGGTACGGGTTGCGCGCGATCGACTCGACGAGCAGGGCAAACTCCTCCGGCCGGCCGAGCCGCTTCGGGAAGATGATGTCCTTCGTCAGGTTCTCGAGCAATGCGGGCGGGACGCCCAGCATCTTCGAGGTGCCCATGGTGCCGGGGGCGATCGCGCACACGCGGACGCCGAGGACGGCGAGGTCTCGGGCCATCGGCAGCGTCATGCCGAGGATGGCGGCCTTGGCCGAGCCGTAGGCGATCTGGCCGGTCTGGCCCTCGAGGCCGGCGAGCGAGCCGACGTTGACGATCACGCCGCGCTGGCCGAACTCGTCGGGCTCGTTGTCGGCGAAGGCGCCCGCGGCGACGAGCCGGGACATGTTGAAGGTGCCGGTGGCGTTCATCTCCAGCGTCAGGATGAACGAGTCCTTGTCGTGGGGCTTGTTGCCCTTGCCGACGGTCCGCCCGCCGCCGACGCCGCCGCCGGCGACGTTGACCAGCAGCGACACGGTGCCCAGCGCCTTGCCGGCGTCGATCGCGGCCTGCACGTCGTCGTCGACAGTGGTGTCGCCGCCGACCGCGACCGCGACGCCCTCCTCGAGCTCCTTGGCGACCGACTCGGCGGCGTCCGCGAACTTGTCGAAGATGATGACCTTCATGCCGAGCCCGGCGAGGTGGCGCACCGTCGCCGCGCCCAGACCGCCGCCGCCGCCGGTCACAATCGCCACGCGTCCGTTCAGGTCCAACGTCCTGCACCCTTCTGCTCGCTTGCCGACCCTCGGCTAACAGACAACATCACTAACACCGACGTCAATGGTGGTACGGTCGCCCGCCGTGACGACCGTTCAATGTGACGGCCACCACAGCGGGGACGGCTTGATAACGATCTCCACGAGCCGTCCCGACGTCCACGGCCTCCCGTTCGACGGGACAGCCGGTGGAACGCCACGAGGCCACCCTGGAGCCGGCCCTGGGCGACCTGACGAGGTTCCCTGACATCAGGAGAGTCGGGAACATCGCGGGTCGGACGACGGGCGCCTCCCCAGGCCCTTCACTATGGCCGCGACGGGGGCCGGGCGCACCCAAAAGGTGCACCCCTGCTCGAGGCGCCGCTCCGCGCCCGCCCCGCCCTGCCGGGAGAGCCTCGGCGCCGGTGGACGACGGGTGTCACGGCGCCGTTCGCGGGCTTACCCAATCGAGTCGCTAGATTGCCGGGCGTGGGACGCTTCGTGGCATTGCTCCGGGGGATCAACGTCGGTGGCAGGAACCTGATCAGGATGCCGGAGCTGGCCGCCTGCTTCACCGCCGCGGGATTTGGCGACGTCCGCACCTACATCCAGAGCGGCAACGTCCTCTTCACGGCGGACCGGGCCACCGACTCCGCCACCCGCCCCGAACTCGAAGGGGAGATCGAGGGCATCCTGACCGCCACCTTCGCCCTGCCGCTGAAGGTCGTGGTCCGATCCCACGCGGACCTCGCGGCCACGGTCGTGTCCGCCCCCGACGGCTTCGGCTGGCCCGACCACCGCTGCGACGTCATCTTCCTCAAGCATCCGGCGACCGCCGACCAGGCCCTCGCCGCGCTGCCCGCCCTCGCGGAGGGAGTGGACCGGGTCTGGCCCGGCCCAGGCGCCCTCTACTTCGCCCGACTGACCGCCCAGGCCACCCGGAGCCGGCTGAACCGAGTCATCAGCGCGCCGATCTACCAGGAGATGACGATCCGCAACTGGAACACCACGTCCAGGCTGCTCGCCCTCCTCGACGAACCGTCCTGAGCAGGTCACCCAGCCGGCATCGCTGGGAGATCGGCGGCGCGGGCGCCCGAGGATGGCGGCGGCTACTCTGGCGCCGTGGCCGACCCGTCCCCAATGCCCGTCACCGTGCCGACCGAACCGGCCGCCGATGCCATTCCCGCGCCGGATGACCAGTCCCCCGTCCCGCCCGCCGCGGCGCCGGGGACGACCCGCGTCGGCTGGATCGGCGCCGGGGTCATGGGCGCGGCGATGGCGGGCCACCTGCTGGCCGGGGGCTACACGCTGACGGTCACCACGCGGACGAAGGACCGGGCCGAGGAACTGCTCGACGCCGGCGCCGCCTGGGCGGACACCCCGGCGGACGTCGCCGCCACCAGCGACATCGTGTTCTCGATGGTCGGCTTCCCCGAGGACGTGCGCGAGGTGCTGCTCGGCCCGGCCGGCGCCCTCACGGCGGCGCGGGCCGGGACCGTCCTGGTCGACATGACGACGAGCGAGCCGGCGCTCGCCGTCGAGATCGCCGCCGCGGCCGCGGCTCGTGGCGTGCACGCGCTCGACGCCCCGGTCTCCGGCGGCGACGTCGGCGCCCGCGCGGGCATCTTGTCGATCATGGTTGGGGGCCGCGCGGACGTGCTGGAGTCGGTGCGGCCGTGCCTGGAGGCGATGGGGAAGACGATCGTCCGCCAGGGCGGCCCGGGCGCCGGACAGCACACGAAGATGGTCAACCAGATCCTGATCGCCTCCACCATGGTCGCGATCAGCGAGGCGCTTCTCTACGCCTACCGCAACGGGCTGGACGTGGAGCGGGTGCTGGCGTCGGTGAGCGGCGGGGCGGCGGGCAGCTGGTCGCTGACGAACCTCGCGCCGCGGGTGATGGCCGGGAACTTCGCGCCGGGCTTTTACGTGGATCACATGGTCAAGGACCTCGGCATCGCCCTGGCCGAGGCGCGGCGCGCGCGCCTCGCGCTGCCCGGCCTCGCGCTGGCCCACCAGCTCTACGTCGCCCTGCAGGCGCACGGCCGGGGCCGGGACGGCGCCCAGGCCCTCGTCCACGCGCTGGCGTCGCTGTCCGGCGAACAGTTCCCGCCGACGCCGGTCGAGCCGTGAGCGGTCGCCGCGGCCGTAGGCCTACGGCGACCGCGGCGCCGCTCGCCCGCCTGATTACTGTGGCCGTCGCCCCGCCCGAGCGGCTTGCGCCGGCGCCGCGGACGCTGGTATCTGTCGCCCGGTGACCCGTCGCGGCTGTCCGGCAGGACACCGCCGACCTGCCATGTGAGGTCACGTGACGCCGAGCAGCGGCAGGCCGGCTCGCAGAACAAGGAAGGAACCGGCGCCGACGACCGCGAGGGCGCTGACGACCGGTCCGACGAGCAGGACCGTCGACGACAGCCGCGGCGCCGTCCGATGGAGCCGGCGCAGCAGCGGGCGCAGCGAGCGGTCGAGCAGGTAGCCGACACCCACCAGCGTCGCGGCCATGCCGAGACCGTAGGCGATCACCAGCAGTATCCCGAACGACGCACGGCCGAGAGTCATCGCGCCGAGCAGCACCACCACGGCCGACGGCGTTGGCACCATGCCGCCGGCGAGGCCGGTCAGCAGCAGAGTGCGCAGCCTGGGCCGGTTCCCGTCCACGGCCGGCAGCGGCGCGTGGCTGTGCCACCGTCCGCCATGCCGATGACCATGCGCCGGGTCGCGGTGCCGCTCGTGCCCATGGCCGTGATCGCCGTGGCTGTGGTCAAGATGACCGTGATCGCTATGGCTGCTGTCGTCGTGGCCGTGGTCGTCCGGCGGGTGGTCCTGGCCGCCGGCATGGTCGAGCACCATGATCGCGGCTCGGGCCGCTCCTACCTGCCTCGCGGCAGCCGTGACGTGGCTCGGCGTCCTCCCGGGGCCGCGCCGGGCCTCGCGGCCGTGATCAGGTTCGCGCTCGGTCGGCTCGCACGCTCGGCGACAAGGTCGACAAGAACGACAAGCCGTTCCCCGGCACGTTCCCCTACGTCGCGCCGCCCACCCCAGGCTCCCGCTGACCGCGGCGAGCCGCGATATCTAGCACACTCAGGACCCGGCCCTGACCATGTCCTGGTCCCATGACGCACCGATCCGGTGGCCGACCAATGACGTCCGGCCACCCGATCTGGCAGGTCGGCGATCTCGCAGGTCGGCGATCCGTTAGGTCCGGCCGCGCTCACGTGCGCTGCTGTTCCGACCGAGCTGATTCATCGGGCACACCATAGTACTAAGTGAGCACTTAGTTAGCTCTGCGGCGGATGGCAGCCCCGCGATCGGGCCAACCACCAGGTCACCGGCTCAGGCCAGCGCGTCCGGCAGGGCCTTGCCTGCCTGGACGGCATGAACGGCGACGAGATGGGATGCACGGCCACCGGCTGAGACGAGAGGCCACTTCCTCGACGTGACCGGCTCGCGCGGGATGTGAGCTTTTCATCAGTGTTGGCCGGCCGGAATCGGGGATCGACCGTAGACGTTGGAAGTGCACGAAGGTGCTGTTTCAGGGTTTCTCCGCCCATGAGCACCCGATGACCGGGGAGGCGCCGTGACCGTCGTCGTCGAGAGTCCGGCGGTCCCGTACCGCTGCGCGCCGTGGACGCTGGCGCAGGGAGTCGACCCGATCGGGTCGGCGCTGACCTGCGACACATTCGTCCTCGTCGAGACGCCACCGCCGTGGCCGAACGACATCGGCGAGATCCCGGTCTTCGCCCAGCTAGGGCAGCGCGGGCTGCGCCGGACGCGGCTGCTCGCCGTACGGCCGGGGCGAGACGCCTCGGCGCCGGGCGCCATCGCCGGGGCGAACGCCGGCGTGGCGGTGACGATCTGGCGGCGGTCCGAGAGCGGTGCCTTCACCGGCACCGATCACGTGGTCCCGGCCGAACGGCTCGTCGACGAGGTCGCCCGCCTGGCCACGGCTCCGCTTGAGGACGGCCGGCCGGCCGGGGAAGGCCAGCCCGCGCCCGCCGAGGTGCTGCTGTGCGGGCATGGCAGCCGCGACGTCTGCTGCGGGCGGCTGGGGACCCGGCTCGCGCTGGACGCGGTCGGCTCCTGGCCGGACGTCCGGGTCCGCCGCTGCAGCCACACCGGCGGCCACCGCTACGCGCCGACCGGATTCACCCTGCCTGATGGGCTCGCCTGGGGCTTCCTCGACGGCCAGGTCCTCGACGCGGTCGTACGCCGCTCCGGCCCGCCGCCGCTGCGTGGCCACTACCGCGGCACCACCGCGCTGGACCAGTGGGGCCAGGTCGCCGAGCGTGAGCTGTTCGAACGCTTCGGCTGGGCCTGGCTGGACCACCGGCTGACGTCGGGCAGCACCGACGTCGCGCCCGACCGTCGCTCGGCGACAGTCCACCTCGCCTGGGACGGCCCCACCGGCCCGGGCGCCGCTACGGCCATCGTCGAGGTCGCCCGCGACGTCCCCGTCCTCGTCTGCGGCGAGCCCCCTGAAAACGCGCGGAAGAGCTCACCCGAACTGGCCCTGCGCTCACTGGACCTGCGCACCCCCTGACCGGCGCCCGTCCGCCTGAAAAGCGGAAGGTCGGCGGTTCGACCCCGCCCCTGCCCACCTATTTGACCTGCGGAAATACCCGAAATATCGTACCTGAAGTACCCCATAACCGACGGTGCGAGGACCGGTCACCACCCGTCCCAGCGCCGAGCGCAGCGCCTTCGTCTGGCCGGTCGCCACGACGCTTGCCGGCAGGCGGTGCGCCTCAAGCTGCAATGAACGGGGCGAGCGGACGCGAGTCGCGTTGAATGGAGTAATCATCGCCGAGGTGAGCTTTTGGTACGGCGACCCGACGCGGGTTCTCGCTGACGGGTGCACGGCGGTGCTGTACCGGCGAGCCCTTCACGAGGTCTGCGCGAGGGCGATCCACTGGTCCTTCGCGATGTCCTGGTTCTCGCCAAGGAACTCCTGCACGAACCTTCCCGGTGCGCTCGCTCGAAGTTCCCACATCGTTCCGTCGGCGAGTCGGGTCCGGGCGAGTGGCGTGCCGGCGTCGTATTTCTGGCCCGGCGAGACCAGCCAGCGTGTGAGGCGAGCGGCCGGGAGATCCCAGCGAAGCAACACAGTCCCGGGCCGATGGCGCGCCGAGATCAGGGTGGGAATCGGGTTCGCGGCCGCCCAGCGTGCAGCTCCCTGCACGACGGCGAGATCGGGCTGGACCGCGGTGCGCAGTACACCGTCCGGGAGGCCGAGCTTCGCCTTCAGATACGCGGCTACCATCGGCATCCGGGTGGAGCCGCCGACCAGGATGACTGCCGCTATGTCGGCGACGTTAAGTTTCAGTCGCGCCAGCAGGTTCTGGCAGCAGTCGACGGTCTCGCCCAACAGGTCTCCTGCCAGGGATCTCAGATCGTTCGCGGACATCCGCATCGCGGGCGCGCCAGCGATGGACCGTGCCGCCGTCGGCGACTCGGTCAGTTCGTGCTTCATCTCGCGGGCGAGCTCACCGAGACGCACCCGGTACAGACGCTCCGCTCTGCCTGGGTCGCCGGGTGAGAGGGCGTCGAGCTGGGCCGCGTGCCAGTCCTTGTTGTGAGCGCTGAGCTTACGGATGAGTTCCGCGTCCAGGTCGCTACCGCCGCAGCTGGCCGAATCGTGACCGAGAACTGCGTACCGCGAGCCGACCTGGATGACGGCCGTGTCGAACGTGCCACCTCCAAGGTCATAGATGAGAACACGGTCTCCCGCTGCCAGTGGCCTGCCGGGTAGGGACGCGAATGCCGCCGCGACCGGTTCGGGGAGCAGATCCACGGTGTCCAGCCCGGCGCCTCGCGCGGCTTCGATCATGAGCGCGCGATGGTGGGGGCGATGGGTGTAGCTCGCGGGGATGGTGAGCACGGTGCGCGTCACTGGAGCGCCGACCACCTCTTCCGCAGCTTCTTTCAGATCCGCGATGACCGCCTCGACGAGCTCCCGAGGCGAGCAGGAGCGGTCACCGAGCCGGATCGGCTCAGCCTGGCCGATGTTCCGTTTGAACTCGTCCCGGAAGCGCAGCGGGTCCTGCGCTTTGAGGGCTTCCGCCCGTGATCCGGTGAGCAGCCGGTCCCCGTCGGCGAAGACCGCGGACGGCCACGCGAGCTTGGGCTCTCCCGGCTCGGCGATGAGCCGCGGCTCCGCCCCTGGCCTCACCACGGCCGCGGACGAACTGCTGGTACCGAAATCGACGGCCAGACTCCAGTCACCCGCGCCGGCGCTGGCTGTCCGTGGACCGGTCCCGCTCACTGCACCAGCTCCCACAGGGTCGTGTGTGCACCGGCAGCGGTGGCCAGGTAGCGGCCGTCCGGCGATATCCGCAACTGATCATATGGCTGATCCAGACGGATGACCTGGGGCATCCGAAGGGGCGAAAGTCCGTGTGAGGTGTCCCAGAGCGAGACGGACCATTGCTGCTCGGGTCCTGCCGACTCCTGGTGCAGCACGGCCAGGAAGGCGCCGTTGCCCGCGAAATCGGCCGCCCTGACGGAGCCCACAACGTCGGCCAGCGGTACGCCGTTGTAGTCGTCGGAGCGCAGATCGATCAGCTCGACGCTCGAGTCCACCGCGAGCAGCAGGCGCTGCCCGTCCGCCGAGAGGGTCACGCTCGCCCCCTTTGTATCGGTCTGGGGAAAGCGGCGGACGCGCCGTTTGGCCTGTTTTGTGACATCCCAGACGAAGACCTCGACGCTGGGCCGGCCCAGCAGGCGTTTGGCGCGGCTCACGGCGGCGAACCAGTTCCCGTCCAGGCTGAAGGCGGTGGACGCCGCGCTGTCCTCGAACTCGAGGTCCTTGTCGTCCACGACTGGCCTTTCGGCTCCGATGTTCCAGATCCGGATGCGGCCCGCTTCGACGGCGCAGATCCGGGTCGCGTCCGCGCCGAGTCGGATGGCCCGCAGCGCCTTCGGCTTGCCCATCCGCGGCGGTCGGCGGCCTGTGGGCAGGTCGACGAAGTCGACGCCATCGCCCGTGGCGAACCCGACCCGCCACTGATCGCCCCGTCGCACCCCGGCATCGACCTGCTGGTGGGACAGGACGCCGGTACCGATGCGCCGAAGCACGGTTCCCGTCTCCAGATCCCGGAACGAGAGCGTTCCGCCGGCGGTCACGGTGAGCAGTTCGCGGCCCGCCGGCCCGAAGGCGACGAACCGGCCGTCGACATCGCCGACACGGCGAGGTCGATAGCTGAGCTCCGCCGGCTGCGTCACCGCGACCTGAACCACTGCCAGCACATCGCCGGTATA
>Ga0068859_100007638_pt1 | contig 10988 bp, 5 predicted proteins | sample KBSSwiS22_FD_66585 | JGI IMG/M metagenome (GOLD analysis project Ga0068859, IMG submission 66585) | Switchgrass rhizosphere microbial communities from Kellogg Biological Station, Michigan, USA - KBS Switchgrass S2-2 | ecosystem: Host-associated > Plants > Roots > Rhizosphere > Soil ... | reverse complement strand
AAGCAGCATGGCACTGTTTAAAATACCGGATCACCTGTTTACATACTTTGCCAATATCAGTAAATACACCCACTGTTATGTTATTGTAACACACAATAAAACTATGGGGGTCCACTGCATCATGATGTTTTGCAAAAGCAGTAACAGATAATTCTCCCACCAGTACAGGTTCATCTGCCTTAAATGTTTTTGCAAGATGGCTTATTAATCTTGGGCCATGCTTTGCCGTTATACTGGTAATGTAAACAGGAATTTTATATTTATTGGCTAATACGGAAACGCCTTTAATATGATCGCCATGTTCATGTGATATAAAAATGGCCTTTACTTTTTTCATGTCAAGCCCCAGCTGCTTCATGCGCTTTTCGGTTTCCCTGCAGGATATGCCCACATCTACCAGCACAGCCTCGCTGCCGTTACCTATATAATAACAGTTGCCGTTGCTGCCTGAATTTAAGGAGGTGATATATAATGACATGCTGTAAAAACTCTTTTAAAGGTATGATTATGAAGTGGTTTTAAAAAAACACCGTTGCAAAACTATGTATTTATAAGCAATAGTAAATGTACGAGGGGTATGTACGTAGCGTATTTTTCTCCGGAATAATTGTCCACAAATCTTGTATTTGTAAAATACGCGTTGTACATTTACACCAGCTTATTACCTCTGTGAACCCACATACCCTGCTTGTTAAACCGTATCCAATTCCCAAAGTCAAAACCACATTAGTTTCCAATCCTCTGAATAGCTCCGTTATTTAGGATCTATATTTATGTAGTGTAAATTTTTTCCTGAATACATTTTTTGATCCAGTTACTTATTGTAGTCCTGTAAAAAACCAGGTGTTTGTTTTTGCATCAGTTTTGTATGTATGCAACCAAATGCAAGAATTTTTCGACAACAATAATTAATTACCTCACCAAAAAATACACGTTATGGAAACTTTTTACACTGCCTACACCAAATTACTGGATTACAAAACCTATTATTTTGTAAAAAAGTTCACTGCATTTCCTGAATTGAAAGATGTATCACCTGTGCTGGAATCTTACGGCATGCATACCAACTTTGATAAAGCCTGCAGCATTGCCGGAATAACGGATGCTGCAGTAAAAAAACAATTGTTGCAGCAAGCAGAAGAAAATACACAGCGTGCTAAAGTTGTTGAATTGAGCAATAACAGCTTTGCAGGAAAAAGTATCGCCGGATAATTATAGTTTAATGTTAATACAGTTAAAGCCTTTTTGGTGAAAAACCGGGAAGGCTTTTTATTTGCACTTGTTACAATTATTCTCACTTGCCCTGATTATCCCGAAAATAAATTTTATAACAAATGTAAAAACAACTGCTTACGTTATTATAAGGCGGAATATCTGAGCAAGTGAGTATAAATAAATTGTGCTACATTTATTGCAATGCAAAGAAAAAAACCAGACGTGGATATTATCCTGGATGTACTGAAAGATACGCTGGCGGCCAATCCTTCTTCAACTTTTACAGCCAGTTTATTGCAACAGTACCAGGAAAGAGGAAGCTTAAGTAAAAAGCAACTGGAAGGCCTGTATCATAAAGCGTCAAAAGTAACCGGTATTACAGAAGGCAAACTGGCCACCTTGCAGGCCATCATTTTAAAAAAGAATACCAGGTACAGATCGCCATTGCCGCAACCCACACCGGCTTTTGTAAAAGATGAAACAACAGGAAAACTGATAACGGCCATACTGGAAAAATATCCGCAACACAAAAGGGTTTTATTTTTTAAAGCCAACTACGACAACAACAAACCTTTTGCTGTAACAGAAACAGAAGAACTAAAACGATTTTATAAATTGCTGGTTGAAAAATAACTGATCATTACAGGGAGCTATTCTCCGTTATTAATACTCATTAAATAATCAAAGAGATTTGTTTCAGAAGCAATACCCAGTTTTTTACGCAGGCGGTACCGGCTGATCTCCACGCCACGTACCGAGATATTCATCAGCTGTGCAATTTCTTTAGTGGATAGATTCATTCTTAAATAAGCGCAGAGTTTTAATTCATTCCCTGTAATAGTGGGATGTTTTTCTTTAAGGCTGGCAACAAAATCGCTGTGTACCTTATCAAAGTGTTTGGTAAAATTCTCCCACTCCTTATCAATGTTATCATCTTCACTAAGTGTTTTAATTAATTTTTTTATTTCCGCATTCGCTTGCGCATTGTCAACCACTTTCATAATATGCGTAAGCCCTTCCTTGATTTTTGAAAGCAATTCTCCTTTCTTAACCAAATGCATTGCAGATGAAGCCAGTTCGGAATTTTTAAAATTAATATCAGCTTCCAGTTTTTCGTTACGCAACGCTACAATTTCACTTTCGGTTTTACTAAGCTCCAGGTCGTGAATATATAAAAGCCTTCTTTGTTCCTCTTCATACTTTTTTTGCTGCAGGTTAAATTTTTTCTGTTGCCATTTATACAAAGCAAACAAGCCTGCTATCAAAAGCAACAGGTAAATAATTTTTGCCCAAATGGTTTGGTACCACGGCGGCAGCATTTTAAAAGTAAAAGCTGCAACGGCAGATTCGCTTCCTAAATTGCTTCTTACTTTTACTTCAAATGTATAATTGCCTGCAGGCAAATTGGTGTATTCTTTTTCTGTACGATTGCTCCAGTTGCTCCAGGTATCATCAAAGTTCTTCAACCTGTAACTGTATTCAAGATTTGACAGGTAACCAAATAAAGAAGAAGAAAATTCAAAACGAATTGTTTTCCAGTCATTACTTATTGCAGGAATATTACCGGCATCCTGCACCTGTTTTTCATTGATGCCTTTAAAATAGCCACCAAATAAAAGACTGTCTGTTTTACTGATCACTCTTACAGTACGTATTTGCAACTGCAGGTCGGGTAAAGTTTTTTTATATTTTTCGTAGTTGATATGATAGAAACCTTTTTCTCCGCCAAGGAAAATATTGTTGGCATCAACAGGGTAGACAGATTCAAAACCACTGAGCATTTTATTCCTTAATTCCGGCAAGTAAATAATAGCCGGCTCATTTCCTGAGAAGTCAATTACGCCCAATGTTTTTTCATGAATGAACCAGATATTCCCTTCTTTATCTTCTTTAAGGTATCGCACACTTTGATTGCCCAGCAATTTGTTATACAATGAATCGGGTTCAAAAATATCTTTCTCCCTGTTGTACATGAACACGCCTTTTTCTGTTGCCACTACCACTTCGTTTTTAATTTTATAAATGTGGTTGTTCAATGTAGAAGGCAATCCTTTTTTATCAGTGTAAAGATCAGTCTTGTAAGAACCGTCGCTGTGTTTAACTATCCTATACACACCATGGTAGGGATGCGATACCCAGGTATTGTCATATTTATCCAATGCCACAAATCTTGAGGATTCATCAAAGCCAGGTACTTTACCGGATGCGGTGAACTGCCCGTTATTAAAATCAAAAAAGAAAAGGCCTTTATAATTTCCGGCTACTATCTGCGCCGATGGAAAGGTGCCAGACAAAGGCACAAAATTCCAATAGCCGGGATTTGAAGAAATAGGTTGCGCTGTGTTATCTCTTATTACAAATGCACCTTCATGATTGCCCAGCAGTAATTGGTTATTGATTTCGGCCAGGCCCCAGGTTTGTGCTTTGGCATTTGCAACAGGCACAAAATCCCCCTTACTGAAACTAAGATCTTTCATGGGTTGTAATGGCACACTGTACAAACCATTACTGGTGCCGGCAAACAGCGTGTTGTTATGAATGATTGTCGTGTACCCGGAACCGTTTTGTAAAACAGGGTTGATCTGTTTTATTGCGCTGTTGTAAGCAATAAAGTCAATACCATTATCCAATCCCAGCCATAAATTGCCTTGTGTGTCTAAAAAAATGCTTAGCACATTATTATTCTGCAACCCTTCCTTACCTGAAAAGTGTTGAATAATATTTCCTTTAAGGTCGATAATATACACCCCACTGTTACTGGTGGCCAATGCGATCCATTCATTATTTACAGCCGTTGCAGCATAGATCCTTTCAGTTGCAAAAAACTGGTTATTGGCAGAAGCTAGTGGTGAAATATTGGTGCTGCTTAAAATAAAGAGGCCATCTTTTAAAGTAGTTACTAAAGCACTGTCTTTATTCAGGGGCAAAATATTGGTAACGGGATCCGAAATTGGAAAGGCAGCGTTAACCGGCAATGGCGACCAGGCATCATTTTCAAAGATCATTAACCCGGTTTTATGATCATGTGCATACAAGTGACCATTACAGGCGCCCAGGAACGACCATTCCAGCGGGGCATAATAAGTGGCAACAGACTCGTTGGAAAATTTGAAGATCTTATTGGAGGAGCGGAAAAATACATTCTTATTAAAATAGATGATATCCCAAACATCGCCGAATATCTTGTCCTTAGTCGGAATAAATTGCGTGAGGGAATTATATTGCAGCCGGCCGTTTTTTCCTGGCGCAAAATAACCCAGCTCATCCTGCCCGCCCACATAAATTTTATCGTCAGCACCAATCTCCACCGACCGAACAATGGTTTTGTTAGGTAACGAATACAGGTTCCAGCTCCTGCCATCAAAAGAAAGCAGGCCCTCATTATTGGCTACATAGATGATACCATTTTTATCCTGCCTGATATCCCAGTTTTGTAAACCGGCACTATATAATTGTTTGGAATAATTAATTACATCAGGTAAGCCAATGGTGTTCTGGCTAACAGCAGACAATGGTAGTAGAATAAGGAGCAGCAGTTTTTTCATATCTGCATCGTTGTTTGGGTAGTGAAGGTATATAAAATTGGGTGATGTAGTATTGATGTAGTATAAATAGCCTTTAAATCAATGCTTTAGATTTTGTGATGTAGTAATGTTGTGGCGGTTTATTTCTTATTTGTAGGGGGCAGAGATAGTTTTACAATGAATTTTTTCATTACCTAAAACGATTGCTTATGAAATTAAAACTCACATTGCTGTGCATTGGCATTATCACCTGTTGCTTCTTTCAGCAGGCCTTTGCACAAAACATTTCCGTCTCCGGAAAAGTAAGGAATAAAACTACAGGAGAGCCATTGGTCAGTGCCACCATTGCAGTATTGGGCGGCAAAACCTCCACAGTTACTGACGTCAGTGGTAATTTTTCAATCACCGTTGTAAAAGGAGCTACCCTGGTTATTTCTTATACTGGGATGGATGCCGTACAGTACAAAGTGAACGGTACCGGCGCCATCGACATCCAGATGGAAGAAGCTAATAAAACCATGAATGAAGTGGTGGTGGTTGGCTACGGCACTCAAAAAGTGACCAAGGTATCCGGTGCTATTTCCACAGTAAAAGCGGCGGATATAGAAAAACTGCGGCCGGTAAGAGCAGAAGAAGCTTTACAGGGCAGGACTTCAGGTGTTACGGTGATCTCGGCAGGTACGCCAGGTGCAAAGCCAACAGTTTTAATAAGAGGGATACCTTCGTTTTCAGGTACAGATCCTGTAGTAATTATTGACGGTGTTCCCCAAACACTCACCGATTTTAATTCTATCAATGCCCTTGATATTGAATCTATCAACGTGCTGAAAGATGCAGCTACTACCGCCATTTATGGTGTAAAAGGTGGTAACGGGGTTATTGTAGTAACAACTAAGGCTGGACGAAAAAATCAAAAGACAGAAATAACCGTAAGCAGTAATTACGGTATGCAGGAAGTTGCTAAAACCATCGGTGTTTTAAATGCTACAGAATATGCGGCCATCATTAATGAAGGCAGTGTTACAGCCGGTGGCCCGTTGATCTTTCAAAACCTTTCCACCGTTGGTGTGGGTACTAACTGGCAGGATGAAGTTTTTAAAACAGCAGCACTGCAATCGCACAATGTGGCAGCACGTGGCGGTAGCGATAAAATCTCTTACTTTCTTTCTGCAGGATATTTAAACCAGGGTGGTATTGCAGGCGGAAATGACAAATCTTTATACAGCAGGGGTACTTTTACTGCCAACCTTAATTTTGACCTGACTGCTAAATTAAAATTCATTGTAAATACCACTGGTGTTATATTAGATGGCAAGGGCATACAGGAAAATTCCTTTAACAGTATTATCGGCAGCGCACTCAATTTTGATCCTACTGTGCCGGTTTATAATAATGTACCCAATACAGTGGGCAAGTATGGGTTTAGTAATTTATTGTTATCAGAAGTGTATAACCCACTTACCAAGCTGGATAATACTTATAATAAAAATACCGGCAATAAAGTATATGGCAAGTTTGAATTTCAGTACGATGTGATCAAAAATCTGAAATTAACTACCCGTTTTGGATACACGAAATACGATGGCAACTCCAGAAGTTTTAACCCACTCGTTTTTTATGGCACCAACAATGTAGATAATTCGATGAATGCCGATGGTTCCACCGTTACCGGCAAACACAACAGCGTATCACATGAAAAGGCAAGTAATTTTAATTATACCTGGGAAAGCTTTGCCAATTATAATTTTAAAGTAAAGCGTGATCATAATTTTGAAACCGTATTGGGCTTTTCAATAGCCAAAACTTCCGGCAATGCAGATGGTGCCAGCAGGCAGGATGTGCCTTTTAATTCCTGGGAGTTTGCCAACTTTAGCGCAGCAACAGGAAACAATACCGCCACCAATACCAACGCACTCAGCGGTTATTATTATCAATACTTCAGGAAAAACCTTTCTTATTTTGGACGTGTTAACTACGATTACCAGGATAAATACTTAGCCTCATTTACCGCCCGCCGCGATGGCTCTTATGCTTTTGGTAAAGATAATAAGTACGCTAACTTTTTTTCCGGCTCATTAGGTTGGCTGGTTACTAAAGAAAATTTCTTTCATTCCAATCTTATCGACTACCTGAAAATAAGAGGCAGCTATGGATCGATAGGTAACGAGAATGTAGACCCGCAGTTTGTAAGTATTGTTACCGGAGGCCCCAGCTATGGCCCTACAGCCAATAGCAACGGGTATACTTTTAATAATATTTTCTATCCCGGCGCAACAGTGGGTTCTGCAGCAAACGATGCATTGAGGTGGGAAAAACAATTACAAGCAAACGTTGGATTTGATATGAATTTTTATAAAAAGAAATTCTCTTTATCGGCAGATTATTTCCAGAAAAAAGTAGACGGTTTATTATTTACGCCTTCTGCATCTTTATACCTGGGCACAGTGCCCATTCCTACTGCAAATATCGGTGCTACCAAAAGCAGTGGTATCGATCTTACACTGGGGTATAACGAGATCATTCACCGGAATATTAAACTCAATACTTCTCTAACTTTTACCACAGCAAAAAATGAAGTTACTGCAACTAACGATGACGGTACAGCGAAAATAAGAGGCGGCGGATACTTCAACGGCCAGTCGCAAAATGTAACTGTATTTGAAAAAGGACAGACACCCGGTTATTTTTATGGGTATAAAACCGACGGTTTATTTCAAACCACAGCAGATATAACCAAGGGAGCGTCACAAGCAGGTGCACAACCTGGTGATATTCGCTTTGTGGATGTAAATGGTGATGGTGTAATTAATGCTGCAGACCAAACCAAGATCGGTGATCCCTTCCCCCAGTTTACTATGGGCTGGAACCTGAACCTGGAATATAAAAACTTTGATTTCACCGCTTTCACTTATGCTTCGGTAGGTAATGATATTTACAGGGCTTATGAAAGAAATGCCAACTACTCCAATAAGTACAGGGCAGTATTAGCAAGATGGACAGGTGCAGGCACTACCAATGATGCAAGAAACCCGAGGTATTCTTTTACAGATGCCAATAGCAATATCCGTGTTTCTGACAGGTATGTGGAAGATGGTTCTTTTGTAAAGATCAAGAATATACAACTGGGCTACACTTTCCCATCATCTGTAACCAAAAAAATATTAAGCAGGTTGCGCATATATGCACAGGTAAAAAATGCTTACACGTTTACCAAATACTCAGGGTTTGATCCCGAAATACCAGGCGGCATATTAGATACCGGTGTTGACCGTGGCGCCTACCCGCAGGCGAGAACTTATGCTGTAGGTATTGATATTAAACTATAAATTTTTAAATAAAAATATTATACAATGAAGAATATTAAAATACTAAGCCTGGTTGTTTTAATCACCACGCTTGCATCCTGTAAAAAATGGGTGGAGTATAACCCACACGATGAATACAAAATTACAGACCTTGATTATTTAAAATCAGAAAGCGATTACCGCACTATGGCTGTAAGTGTATACACACCGCTTCAATGGCTGAACCAGGCAGTGCCAGTTGGTGACATTGCATCGGATAATTCAGTAAGCGGCGGCGAAAATGCTTCTGATGTATTATCACTGCAACAGATAGACGATTATACGTTAACACCCGTTAACTCCACGCTTACCGAATTATGGCAAGCTGCTTATGAAGGCATTAACAGGGCTAATTACATGACGCAGTATAAAGCTAACAATAAAGCAGGCGAAACGGTGAATTTTGCAGGCAAAGACGCATTGTATGGCGAAGTATATTTCTTACGTGCTTATTATTATTTTCATCTAGTAAAATTCTTTGGTGATGTACCATTGTTTACTGATAAAAGATTGGGCTTAACAGAATCAAAATCTTTACAAAGATCTCCTAAAGCAGATGTGTACAAACAAATAGAACTGGACCTGAACAATGCCATCGCAGTTTTACCGATCACCAATATTGAAAAAGGAAGGATTACAAAATATGCCGCACAGGCTTTATTGGGAAAAGTATTATTGTATGAAAATAAATTTGATGCCGCCGCAACGGTGTTAGAGAATGTAGTGAACGGGCCATTCAGTTTAGTAACAGATTTTGGAAGTATATTTTTACAGGCAGGAGAGAACGGACCCGAATCTGTTTTTGAAATACAGTATTCCAATACTTCTCCTTATTACAATTGGGGCGGTATTACAAGAGGGCAGGGAAATTATTCCATTCAGCAATGCGGAATTAGAGGTTTAAATGGATCAGCAGCTATGCCTTATGCTGCAGGATGGAGCACTAACCTGCCTGCTGTTAATTTAGCCAATGCCTATACTGCAGGCGATATAAGAAAAGCTGTAACTGTACTGGATATTGAAGCGTATAAAAATGCCAACCCTTCTTTTGGCATTACTTACCAGGTAGCACCCTACAAAAACACTGGTTTATACAATCAAAAATATTTACCACGTAAAGGAGAAACATCAGGACAGGTAGAACTGAATTATCTGAACAACTTCAGAACGATTCGTTATGCAGAAGTATTGCTGATGGCTGCAGAAGCTAATAACAGGGCAACAGCTCCTAACGATACAAAAGCACAATTGTATTTAAACAGGGTGCGCCGCCGTGCATTTGCAGTTACAGATGCCAGTAAGGACATTACTGTAACAGGCACTGCATTAAAACAAGCCATCTGGGATGAAAGAAGATTAGAACTGGCAATGGAAGGAGACCGCTTTTTCGACCTGGTTAGAACCGGGCAGGCAGTTACAAAAATAACCAGCTTTGTTGCAGGTAAACATGAAGTGTTTCCTATTCCTCAAACAGAGATCGATATTTCAGGATTAAAACAAAATCCCGGCTATTGATCACTCACCAATAAAAATTAACGATTATGAAACTGATAAAATATTTTTTCAGCATTGCTTTTTTACTAACGGTGTACAGTAGCTGCAAAAAAGAAGTAAAAGATGACACTTCTTTTTTAGCCACGGATACAGCACCGGCAAACTTATCGGCACTTTTTGATATTACGCAGGACAATACCGGCCTGGTAACCATTACACCCAACGGCGAAGGACTGGCTTACTATGAAATTTATTATGGTGATGCCACCACCACACCGGCAAAAGTGTTGCCCGGAAAAAACACACAACATGTTTATGCCGAAGGCGTGTATACTGTAAGAATAGTAGGACATAGTGTTACTGGTAAGATAACCGAAGCCACCAAACAATTAACAGTATCATTCAGGGCGCCGGAAAATTTGGATTTTACCATCACCATTGATCCTGCAAATAATTTTAAGATCAGCGTAAAAGCATCAGCACTTTATGAAACTTTCTTTAAAGTATATTTTGGAGATGTGCCCAATGAAGTGCCGGTATCATTTTTAGAAGGCGATGTGGTTACACACGTTTATGCGGCTGTTGGTACTTACAACGTAAAAGTGGTAGCATTTAGTGGTGGCGCTGCAACCACACAATTGATAAAACCAGTTACCATTGTTGATCCCATTTTATTACCGCTCACTTTTGAATCTTCCACCATCAATTATGCGTTCACCAATTTTGATGGCGGCGTGGTTACAGTGATCAATAACCCGCAATCCACCGGCATCAATACCAGCAGCAAGGTAGCTAAGATGGTGAAGAATGCAGGGCAAACATGGGGCGGCAGTTTTATAACGTTAACAGGTAATATCGATTTTTCTGCTAACAAGATTTTCCGGATGAAAGTATTTTCTCCAAGGATTGGTGCTAAAGTTTTATTGAAAGTAGAGAATGCAGCTAATACAGCTTTGAGTTACGAAAAAGAATCACTCACCACTGTTGCCAATGCATGGGAAGATATGGTGTTTAATTACACCGCAATAAATACAGCTAATACCTACCAGCATATTGTTATTATTTTCGACAATGGAATAATGGGAGATGGTACGTCCAATTTTACTTTTTTGTTTGATGATATAAGACTCACCAATACATTGCCGGCTGCACAAATTAATTTACCCGTTACATTTGATGACCCCACAGTGAATTACACGGTAACAGATTTTGGTGGTAATGCAACTATTGATGCGCTGGACCCGGGCAATGCCGCTAACAAAGTAAAAAAATCTACAAAAACAAATGGTGCACAAACCTGGGCGGGTACAACTATCGGAACTCCATTGGGTTTTGCAACGCCCGTTCCATTTTCGGCTGCAGCCACTCAAATGTCTGTAAAAGTGTATTCTCCTGCAGCAGGCCTTCCCGT
>Ga0068859_100007636_pt1 | contig 10988 bp, 12 predicted proteins | sample KBSSwiS22_FD_66585 | JGI IMG/M metagenome (GOLD analysis project Ga0068859, IMG submission 66585) | Switchgrass rhizosphere microbial communities from Kellogg Biological Station, Michigan, USA - KBS Switchgrass S2-2 | ecosystem: Host-associated > Plants > Roots > Rhizosphere > Soil ... | reverse complement strand
CGCTCCGAGGCCGGGTGGAACGCGCTTCAGCTCGTGGGTCCCTTCCCGTTCGACCAGGTCGGCGTCCTCGCGTCGATCGTGGGACCGCTCGCCGAGGCCTCGATCAGCGTCTTCGCGATCTCGACGTTCGATACCGACTACGTGCTGGTCAAGTCGGAATCGCTGGCGGAGGCCATTGCCGCCCTCGAACGGGCCGGCCACCAAAACGAAAAGGGCCCCGGCCCATTCCTGGACCGGGGCCCGGCGTAGCTTGTTCGGACTGGGTGGCGTCGGGTTCCCCGTAGCCACGGAGACCGCTACGAGGACGTCACCTCCACCGAACGGGAACTATGGCTGTTCAATGGATCACCTCCTTCGTCGGGCGTTCCACCGCACCGAGGGTCCCATCCCTCCCGGTCCGCCGCGTCCGCCCGGGACGCGCGGCCGTCGCACGGCGCCCACGCCGCGCAGGAGAAAATTGTACACCGTCGATTGATCCGGCGGCCCCCCCGGGGTAAAACGTCGCGCCATGCGCCGCCTCGCCCTTCTCCTCCTCGTCCTCGACCTCGCCGGATGCCACCGCGGCACGGCGTACGACACGATCCTCCGCGGCGGGACGGTCTACGACGGCAGCGGGCAGGCGCCCTACGTCGCCGACGTCGCGATCCGCGGTGACGAGATCGCCGCGATCGGCGACCTGAAGCGGGACACGGCGAAGCTCGAGATCGACGCGAAGGGGCTCGCGGTCACCCCGGGCTTCATCAACATGCTCAGCCAGGCCCAGGAGGCGCTGCTCGTCGATGGGCGCGCTCAGAGCGACGTCCGGCAGGGCGTCACGCTCGAGATCATGGGCGAGGGCGAGTCGATGGGGCCGCTCAACGAGCGGATGAAGAAGGAGAACGCCGACCTCCAGACCGACATCAAGTATCCGATCGACTGGACGACGCTCGACGAATACCTGCGTCATCTCGAGACAAAAGGCGTGTCGGTCAACGTCGCGTCGTTCATCGGGGCCGCGACCGTCCGCCGCAGCGAGCTCGGCTTCGCCGACCGCGCGCCGACGCCGGAAGAGCTGGCGCGGATGAAGGCGCTCGTCGCGCAGGCGATGGACGACGGCGCCCTGGGCGTCGCGTCGGCGCTGATCTACGCGCCGGGCTTCTACGCCAAGACCGAGGAGCTGATCGAGCTGTGCCGGCCCGCGGCCGAGCGCGGCGGCCTCTACATCTCCCACATGCGCAGCGAGGGGAACACGCTCCTCCCCGCCGTGGACGAGCTGATCCGGATCTCGCGCGAGGCGGGCCTGCCCGCGGAGATCTTCCACCTCAAGGCGGCGGGCCGGCCCAACTGGCCGAAGATGGACGCCGTCATCGCGAAGGTGGAGGCGGCGCGGGCGGCCGGCCTTTCGATCACGGCGAACATGTACACCTACCCCGCCGGTGCTACGGGACTCGACGCGTCGATGCCGCCGTGGGTGCAGGAGGGCGGGCTCGAGGCGTGGCGCGACCGCCTGCGGGATCCGAAGATCCGCGCGCGCGTGAAGCGCGAGATCGACACGCCCACGGACGCCTGGGAGAATCTGTTCCTCGCCGCGGGCTCGCCGGAGAGGATCCTTCTCGTGGGGTTCAAGAGCGACGCGTTGAAGCCGTACACGGGGAAGACCCTCGCCGAGGTCGCCGCCGCGCGCGGCACCTCTCCCGAGGACACGATGATGGACCTCGTCGTCGAGGACGGCAGCCGCGTGGGAACGGTCTACTTCCTGATGTCGGAGGACAACATCCGGAAGCAGGTCGTGCTTCCGTGGGTGTCGTTCGGATCGGACGAGGAAGCGTCGGCGCCCGAGGGCGTGTTCACGAAGTGGCAACAGCACCCGCGCGCGTACGGGAACTTCGCGCGCGTCTTCGCGAAGTACGTGCGCGACGAGAAGCTGATGCCGGTGGAGGCGGCCGTTCGCAAGCTCTCGTCGCTTCCCGCCGAGAACTTGCGCCTCGAGAAGCGCGGGAAGATCGCGCTCGGCTTCTACGCCGACCTCGCGGTCTTCGACCCGATGAAGCTCCAGGACCACGCGACCTTCGACGCGCCCCGGCAGTACGCGACCGGCATGGTTCACGTCTTCGTGAACGGGGTGAGGGTGCTGGCGGACGGGGAGCACACGGGAGCGACCCCGGGGCGGGTGGTGCGCGGGGCGGGGCGCCGGACCAAATGATAACCTTCCCGCTTCTCCAGGAGCGGTCGCGTTGAAGTCCTACCACGACATCGCCGGCGACGGCGGCTCGAACATCGCGGAGCAGGTCGAGGCGGGGCGCGAGAAGATCGCGCGGGCGCTCTCCGGCGTGCGCCACCGCGTCGCGGTCGGCTCGGGGAAGGGCGGCGTCGGAAAGAGCACGCTGACCCGCGCTCTCGCGTCGGCGCTCTCGGCGCGCGGGCTTGCGGTCGCCATCCTCGACGCGGATCTGAACGGGCCGACGCAGGCGCGGATGTCGGGGCTCCGCGGCGCCGTCCCGCTCCCCGGCCCCGACGGGCTCACGCTCCCGCGCTCCCGCGACGGCGTGCGTGTCTTCTCGGTCGGCGAGCTGATCCCCGAGTCGCAGGCGCTCGAGTTCGCGTCGGTCGCCTCCGGGGACGCGCACACCTGGCGGGCGACGAAGGAGTTCGCGCTCCTGGGCGACCTGCTCGGCTCGATCGCGTGGGGGCGGCTCGACGTGCTCTTCTTCGACCTCCCGCCCGGCGCCGAGCGCACGGCGCAGTTCGCCGACTTCTTGGGGGACGAAACCTCGCTCGTGCTCGTCACCCTTCCTTCGGAGATCTCGCGCGGGGTGGTGGCGCGCTCGCTCGCGGCGGTACCGGACGCGAAGCAGCGGCTCGCCGGCTACGTCGAGAACATGAGCGGCTACTTCTGCGCCGATTGCGGCGAGGTGAAGCCGCTCTTCCCCGAGTCCGGCGAGGTCCCCCTCGACCTTCCCCTGCTGGGGCGCGTCCCGTTCGATCCCGCCTTGGCCCGGGCGTGCGATCGCGGCGTTTCGCTCTCCGAGCTTCCCGCCTCCGCGGCAACGCGTGCGCTCGAAGGCGTCGCGGAGCGGCTCGTCCAATTCCTGGAGACTCCTCGATGAAGTTCCTCTGCGTGCCGTGCGACAAGCCGATGACGATGATGTCCGTATCGCCCCCCGACCGCGGCTCGCTGTCGGTCGTGTACGGATGCCCCGAGTGCGGCTACGAGATGGCGATGCTGACCAACGCGCACGAGACGCAGATGGTCTCGTCCCTCGGCGTGAAGGTGGGCTCGTCCGAGGCGGTCGAGGCGGGGGCCAAGAAGTGCCCGTTCTCCGCGATGATCGCGCCGGCGGCCGAGGAGACGGCGAGCGGGGTCCGCTGGACCGCCGAGGCGTCCGCCCGAATGGAGTCCGTTCCCGAGTTCGTGCGCCCGATGGCGCGCACCGGCATCGAGCGCTTCGCCGAGGAGAGCGGATACCGCGAGATCGACCTCAAGGTGCTCGACGAGGCGAGAGCGCGATTCGGGATGTGAGCGTGGACGCCTTCGCGCGCCCCTACGTCGTCTCGTGGAACCTGACGTACCGGTGCAATCTCGCGTGCGAGCACTGCTACCTCGACGCCGGCGGTAAGCCGCTCGTCGCGGATGACGCCTTCGCGGACCGCTCGGAGCTGTCCACCGAGGAGTGCTGCCGGGTCGTCGATCAGATCGCCGCGTTCGCGCCCGAGTCGCTGACGATCCTCACCGGCGGCGAGCCGCTCTTACGCCGCGACATCCTCGAGATCGTCCGCTACGCGCACGGCCGGGGGCTGTGGGTCGTCGTCGGCACGAACGGCGTGAAGGTTACGGAAACCCTTGCCGAACTCCTCAAACGGGCGGGCGTAAGGGGACTGTCCCTCTCCCTCGATGCCCTGGACCCCGGGCGGCACGACACGTTCCGGCGCGTCCGCGGGGCGTGGGAGAACACGGTCCAGGGGGCGAAGATCCTGGCCCGCGCGGAGCTGCCGTTCATCGTCCAGACGACGGTGGGCGCGCACAACGCGGATGAGCTCTCGGCGATCGCGGATTTCGCTTACGACGAGCTGGGCGCCAAGGTGTGGAACCTCTACTTCCTGGTGCCCACCGGCCGTGGCGGGTTCGTCTCCGACATCGCGCCCGAAGCGTACGACGGCGTCATGCTCGAGCTCCAGCGGATCCAGCACCGGTACGCGGGGCGGATGATCGTCAACGCGAAGTGCGCGCCGCACTACGTACGGACGCTTCTGACACACGAGCCGGACTCCCCCGCCCTGAAGGCGTACGCGGGCGGGGCGGGCGGATGTCCCGCGGGCACGCACTACCTCGGTATTCGCCCCAACGGGGACGTGACGCCGTGCCCGTACCTGCCGATGTTCGGCGGCAACCTGCGCCAGGAGACGCTGACCTCGATCTGGAGCGACTCGGACCTGTTCATCCAGATCCGCGATCGCGCCTCACTCGGCGGGCGCTGCGGGGCGTGCGAGCTGGGCGGGCGTTGCGGCGGGTGCCGCGCGCGCGCCTACGGCGCGACCGGGGACGTCATGGCCGAAGACCCGCTGTGCACGCACGAGCCCGGGACGTTCGCGTCGCATCCGGCGCTGAAGCTGGTACCGCCGGTGGAGTACGGCACCGCGGCGGTGACGTCGATCTCCTGGACGCCCGAGGCCGAGGCGCGCATGAAGCGGGTCCCGGCGTTCGTACGCGGGATGGTCGTGCGGGCGGTCGAATCGCAGTGCGCCCGGGACGGGGTCACGCTCGTCACCGCGGAGCGGCTCGACGCGATCCGCGCGCGCATGCCGTCCGGCGCACGATCGATGTTCGGAAAAGGGGTCTGACCCTAATTCCAGGCGGCGTCTTCGCTGGACAGCTTCTCGCCCTCGGCCTTGAGCCAGGCGTCGAAATCGTCCTGCGTGTGGATCGTCACGTAGCCGCGCATCGAGTAGTGACCGAGGCCGCAGAGCTGCGCGCACGCGATCTCGTAGGTGAACTCGGGGTTCCCGACCTTTTGGCGCATCTGCTCGGTCGTGACGTTGGGCACGAACCACAGCGGGATGGTCAGGCCCGGGATCGCGTCCTGCTTGACGCGGAACTCCTTGAGATTGAACGAGTGGATGACGTCCTTGCTGGAGAGATCGACGATGACCGGCTTGTCCACCGGCAGATGGAGCTGATTCAGCGTGACGATGTCGTCCTTGGCGTCGGGATCGGTGCGGTCGAGCCCCAGGGGATTCGTCTGCAGGTCGATCTTCGCGATGTCCGTCTTGCCGAACTTCCCGTCGGGGCCGGGGTAGTGGATGTTCCAGGCGAACTGCTCGCCGACCACGCGCACCACGACCGCCTGGTCGCGCGGCGGGAACTCGTCGACGCGCTTGGCCCAGAGCGGGATCGAGAAGCCCACGAGCAGGATCGCCTCGGCCACGGCGACCGCGATCTCGAGGTAGGTCGAGGTCTTCCCGGTCGCACCCGCGTAGCTCGCGACCGGGCTGCGCCCCTTGCGGAAGCGGAACAGCACGTACAGGAAGAAGAGGATCCAGCCGACGAAGAGCACGGCCATCAGGACGTGCACGAGGATCATCGTCTGATCGACCTCGGCGGCGTGCGCCGAGGCCGGCAAGGGAAGGCCCAACGGTCCCGTCATGGCTTGGAATCTCTCCTCTGAAGCTCGTTCCATTCCGCATCGAGCTCGGCCTGTTGGAAGCGCCGCGCCCTCTTGCGCAAGTGGAGGAAGAACGCGAGGAACCCTCCCTGGACGGTGAGGGTCACCCCCAGCAGGGCGAACATCCCGATCTTCGCGGCATCGACCAGGGGCGACTTCGCGTTCGCCCCGAAGCACTGCTCGCAGGCGGAGGCGGGGGCCGCGGCGAAAAGGACCGCCACGATCACGGCGAAGAAGGCGAACCGCCTCACGGCAGCCTCCGCGCCTTGCGCAGGAACCACACCTCGTACCCGATGAGCGCGAGGCCCACGAGGACCGCCGCGGCGGCGCCCGCGGCCGAGCGGCCCCGCAGCCACGCCGCCATGCAAAACGCCAGCAGCACCGACGCCGTGATGAACAGGACGTGGAACGCCTTGAGCGACATGGGTCACGATCCGATGCGGTCCACGGCGGTGAAGGTGGGGACGAGCAACAGCACCACGAAGAAGGCGACCGTGAGCCCCATGACCCAGAGGATCAGCTTCTTCTCCGAGATGAGGTGCATGAAGTAGCACGCCACGAGGGAGCCCTTGATCGTGGCGATGATCAGCGCCACCGCGATCGCCTGATGCACCGGCAGGTGCAGGGTCGAGACCGCCACGGTGACGAGCGTCAGCGCCATCAGGGACACGAAGACGAGGATGTACGCCCGGACGTGCTTCTTGAGGTCGTCGGCCGAGTGCGCGTCGCTCATCGAGGCTCCTACAGAAGGTAGAGCACGGGGAACAGGAAGATCCACACCAGGTCGACGAAGTGCCAGAAGAGGCCGGAGTTCTCCACGCGGTTGGTGAAGTGCTCCTTGTCGGTCTTCCAGAGCTTCGCCCCCGGTCCCCACAGGTACGCGTTGACCGCCATCCCACCGAGGACGTGCAGCATGTGGAGGCCGGTCATCGTGAAGTAGATCGCCAGGAACGTGTTCGTCTTCGGGAAGTAGCCGTGATGGAACTTCGCCGAGTACTCGAAGTACTTCACCACGAGGAACGCGAAGCCGAAGAGGATCGTCGCCCCCATGTAGAGGCGGAACTTCGAGAAGCTGTCGGTCTTGAGCGAGTACCACGCCATGACCATCGTGACCGACGAGGAGATGAGGAAGATGGTGTTGAGCGTGGCGAGCGGGATGTTGAGGTAGTGCGCGCCGTGGGGCCACTCGACGGCCCCCACCCGCAGCAGGATGTAGGTGGCGAACAGCGCGCCGAAGAGCATCACCTCGGAGGCGAGGAAGAGCCAGATGCCGATCTTGCCGCTGGTGAGGCCGGTGTCGGGGCGCGGCTCGACGGTGTACGGGATCTCCATCGCGCTCATGACACGCTCACCTGGTCCTGCGGCGTGTAGTCCCTCGAGGCGCCCGGCACGCTGTACTCGTAGGGGCCGCGATGGACGACCGGCGGCACCGCGAAGTTCCCATGCGGCGGAGGCGACGGGGCCGCCGACCACTCGAGCGTCGTCGCCTGCCACGCGTTCGCCTCGGTGGGCTTCCCGTGCTTGCGGCTCCAGAAGAAGTTGATGATGAACGGGATCTGCGCGAGCGCCAACCCCCACGCCCCGAAGGAGGAGAGCTTGTTGTAGTACAGGACATCGGGGGAGAACGCGTAGCTGGCGCCGCCGTCGGCCAGGCGGCGCGAGAGGCCGGCCATCCCGGCGAAGAACATCGGCATGAAGATGAGGTTCATGAAGAGGAACGACGGCCAGAAATGCAGCTTGCCGAGGAACTCGCTCATCGCCCTGCCTGTGACCTTCGGGTACCAGTAGTACACGCCCGCGAACAGCGCGAAGATCGTCCCGGGCGCCACGACGTAGTGGAAGTGCGCGATGACGTAGTACGTGTCGTGGAGCGGAATGTCCGTGATGTTCAGGCCGAGGGGAAGCCCCGTGAGCCCGCCGATCCCGAACATCGGGAGGAAGGCGAGCGCGAAGAGCATCGGCGTGTTGAACCGGATCGACCCGCCCCACAGCGAGATGATGAGCGAGGTCAGGATGACGACCGACGGGATGGAGATGATCATCGTCGTCGTCTGGAAGAACGCCGCCATCGTCGTGCCCATGCCGGTCATGAACATGTGGTGGGCCCACACGACGAACGACATGAACCCGAGGAAGATCAGCGAGTACACCATCGGGCGGTAGCCCCAGAGGGGCTTCCGGGTGTTGTTCGCGATCACCTCGGCGACGATCCCCATCGCCGGGAGGATCAGGACGTACACCTCCGGGTGGGCGAGGAACCAGAACAGGTGCTGCCAGAGGAGCGGGTTACCGCCCCCCGAAACCGCCAGCGCCTGCCCCGAGACGACGAGCCCCGACGGCAGGAAGAAGCTCGTCCCCGCGACGCGGTCCATGAGCTGGAGCACCGCGGCGGCCTCGAGCGGCGGGAACGCGAGCAGGAGCAGGAACGCGGTCACGAACTGCGCCCACACGAAGAAGGGGAACCGGAAGAACGTGAGCCCCTTCGCCCGGAGCTGGATCGTCGTCGTGATGAAGTTGACCGCGCCCAGAAGCGACGAGGTGATCAGGAAGATCATCCCGAGGATCCAGACGGTCTGCCCCGTGGGCGCGATGTTCGACAGCGGCGCGTACGAGGTCCACCCCGATTGCGCGGCGCCGCCCGGGGCGAAGAACGACAGGAGCATCGTCACGCCGCCCAGGAAGAAGAACCAGTAGCTCGCCATGTTGAGGCGCGGGAACGACATGTCCGGCGCCCCGATCTGGAGCGGGAGGACGAAGTTGCCGAACCCACCGACGGCCAGGGGGACGATCCCCAGGAAGACCATGATCGTCCCGTGCATGGCCCCCAGCTCGTTGTAGAAGGTCGGGAGCATCGTCCCGCCGGGGGCGCGCGAGACCCCGAGCAGATTCCCGATGAGCGGGATCGGCTGGTTCGGGAAGGCGAGCTGCCACCGCATCAGCATCATCAGCGAGAAGCCGAAGAACAGGAAGAGCAGCGCGGTGACGGCGTACTGGATCCCGATGACCTTGTGGTCGGTCGAGAAGACGTACGCGCGCCAGAACGACAGCTCCTCGTGATGCGCCGCATGGGCCGCATGCCCATGCGGCGGCGAGGTCACGTGCGTGGTGCCCATCCGTTTCGATCCCCCCGAGGGTCCGCTTTCGGAGCCTAGTTCGCGCCGCCCGCCATCTTGAGCTTGAAGTCGACGTTCTTGGTCTCGCTCCCCGCGACGGTGACGGTCATCGTCTGCGCGGGCAGCTTCTCGTGCCACGCCTGGATCTCGTACGTTCCGGGCTCGAGCCCCGAGATCGTGAACTTCCCGTCCTTCTTCGTCACGGAGTAGAACGGGTGGTTGAAGACTCCGGCGTAGGCGCTCATCCACGGGTGGACGTCGCACTTGATCATGAACATCCCCTCGGCCTGGCCGAAGGTCTGCGTGGATTCCTTGACCGTGGGCGGCATCGCCATGTTGAACTGCTTGTTGACCTTCGGGAGCGCGTGCACGTTGTGCAGGATCCCGTCGGAGTTGAGCACCTTGAGCGGCTGGCCGACCTGGATCCCGAAGACGTGCGGGTCGTAGTGGCAGCCGTTCTGGTCCATCACGACGGGGGAGGCCGGCGCCGGGTAGGTCTTGCCGGCCGGCAGGCCCTTGACCACGCTCACCATGATGTTGGCCATCGTGTTCCCCGGGCCCAGGACGAGGACGTCGGACGGCTGCGGGGTCGAGTGCTTCTTCGCGCAGGTGGCGTCGGCGCTCATGTCGAGAGGCTTCAAGGTCGGGACCTTTCCTTCATACGTGACGGTTCCCGTGATCGTCGCGGCGGCGAAGGCGGACCCGCCCAGGACGGCGATCGCGACGACGGCTAGGGCGGCGGTCAGAAAGCGCTTGCCGGACATGCTCATCTCCTTATCCAAAGCCCCCAAAAACACGAAGACTATAGCGGATCAGATGTTTTCGAACCCGAGCGACTCGGGAAGCCTCGGGTCCCGCACGGGGATCAGCGGCGCCCCGGCGGTCAGCCGTGCGAAAATTCCCACGAAAACGCCCAGGAATCCGATCAGGCAGAGGACGTCGGCGAGGCCGATCGGGACCCCGTGCGGCGAGATCGACGGCTTCACGAGCCAGGTGACGTCCAGGTAGTGCATGAGGAGGATCCAGGCCGCCCCCAGGGCGAGGGTGACCGGCTTCCGCTTGATCGTCCGCGGCATCAGGAAAAAGAACGGCAGCACGAAGTGCCCGGCCGCGAGGAGGAACGACGCCGCCCGCCAGCTCCCTTCGAGCCGGTGCCGGAAGAAGATCGTCTCCTCGGGGATGTTCCCGTACCAGATCAGGAAGTACTGGGAGAAGCCGATGTACGCCCAGAAGACGGTGAAGGCGAACAGGAGCTTCCCCAGGTCGTGGAAGTGCTCGGTGCCGACGACGTCCTCGAGCAGGCCGTACCGGCGCAGCGCCATGACCGCGAGGACGATGAACGAGAAGCCCGCGAGCAGCGCTCCCGCGAACGAGTACACGCCGAAGATCGTCGAGTACCAGTGCGGGTCGAGCGACATGATCCAGTCGAACGCGGCGAAGCTGTGCGTGAGCCCCAGCGCGATGATCGCCGGGCCCGACCACTGCCGCAGGCGCACCGAGATCGCGGGATCCCCGGTCGCGTCCTGCCGCCTCGATCCCCGGAAGAAGAACAGCGCGATCCCCGACCAGACGACCATGAAGACGATCGCCCGCGTCAGGAAGAACGGCGTGTTGAGATAAGGCGCCTTCCAGAGGAGGAGGTGGTCCTTCCCCTCCGCGATCTCGCGGATCCAGGGGAACAGCTCCTCCCGGTAGAGGAGCACGGGGAGGAGCAGGATCGCGAAGGCCGGAATCGTCGCCATCGCGTTCTCCGCGAGGCGCCGCACCACGATCCCCCACCCGCCCTGCATCGCCGTGTGGATGAGCACGAAGTAGAGGCATCCCAGCGCGATCGACAGCGTGAAGAGGAACGCGACGAGCCAGGAGAAGGCGAACGCCCGGGGGTCGCCCCGGCCGAGGAGGACCGCCGCGAGCAGGGCCACGACCCCGACGGAGAGCGCGATCGCCGGCACGCGCGCGAGCGGGTGCCCCGCGGGGATCTTCACGCGGGCCGTCTCGAGGTCGTGCGTCACGTGGCCGCTCACGCCGGCTCCTCGATCAGCTCGATACGGCTCGCCCCCGCGTCCTCGAGCAGCCGCCGCGTCGCGGCCGCGTCGTAGCGAGGATCGGAGGCCTCGATCGAGACGAAGAAAGCGTCGTCGCTCGCCCGGGAGAAGCGCTCGCTCTCGAAGATCGGGTGGTGGTGCCGCGGCAGCTGGTTGAGGCCGAGCATGCCGAAGACCGCCCCGAGGGACCC
>Ga0068859_100007634_pt1 | contig 10990 bp, 16 predicted proteins | sample KBSSwiS22_FD_66585 | JGI IMG/M metagenome (GOLD analysis project Ga0068859, IMG submission 66585) | Switchgrass rhizosphere microbial communities from Kellogg Biological Station, Michigan, USA - KBS Switchgrass S2-2 | ecosystem: Host-associated > Plants > Roots > Rhizosphere > Soil ... | reverse complement strand
TTTCAGACGCACTTAATAGTTGGCGAGAACAGGTGATTTTCACAGGCTTGCGTCCTTTGCTCGCCTATTGTGACGATTCTAGTGGCTGCAAACTGTTAGTCCAGGTATTTCAGTGATCGTCAACCTGCGGTCCACCCCGCAACAGGTAAGGCTTCTCATCCTTCCTTGCCACTTTCTTCATACCTGGAGTCAATGTGTCGAAGGGGACAGCTCCCGATTCAACGGGATATTTTCCCCACCTCTTAAGAGTCGCACCTGAGGGAGCCATTCTGATGGACTCTTCGTCGAAATAGTTATGCTTTCCTCTTGCGTAAAAGAGAATTGAATCATGTCTGGGTGGGTACTTGCTTGAAAAATTCCCTTTGTTGACCAGGTAGTTCCAAGTGACTTCGTTCCTAAATTGATGGAGTCTTGATACGCGAAGAACTGCTCATGCCACATAAGGGTGCCGACGGGTAGGTCATGAGCAGAGCTTTTTGAATCTAGGTCAGCGGAATACTTTGCGGCAGGTCCGGTACCGCAAGATGACACCGTCGCTTTTGGCCAGTGCCGACTGGTTATGGGCATTGACTACACCTGAGATCAGCATTACACCTGAAGGAAATACCCCTACGGAGTGTGGACGGATGCCGTCGTCGATTTGTACGAAGCCTTGTATTTCCCATCACGATCAAACGTTAGTACATAATAGTTCGCTCGGATTCCCAGAGTGTGGCCAACTGCGTCCACCTGAAGTGCTTATGGTTTGTTGGACGCGTTTATATTCGCCAGTGGCATGTACTAGCAGCGACACAGTGCTATCGGACGCAAAATATCCGAGCGTCGGATTTGTCGGTCTGCCTCTGGTTGCAGGGTTCAAAACATCCCCGAATAGAGCGGTAGTGCAAATTGAGGGCACCGCCTTCCGGGTTGACGGTAAGGCCTTAGTGGCGTTTTTGGCGAAATGTCCAAGGTTGGAGCGCAGCTTACAGCAGTATTCGCAAATTTGCGCGGTGCAGATTTCGCAACTTGCCGCCTGCAACCGTCTTCACGAAGTACATGAACGCTTAGGCCGTTGGCTATTGATGTGCGCCGACGGGGTCGGATCCGATGAACTGCCACTGACCCAAGAATTCCTCGTTCAAATGCTCGGTACTCGCCATTCCAGTGTGACCGTAGCGGCGGGAATTGTCCGGGGGCGGCTCTCGCTGAGTGGCACCGCAAACAGCCCGCCATTAGCGTCCGCGACGTTCACTCGCGCGCAAAGGGTCCTTTTGCTAGGGACGAAAGCCAGCAGGCAAGACATCCAAGGCTCGGGCAAGCATTCTGCGCTCGCTCAATGATTTCTTTGCGTTGGAGTGCTCACAGCGCAAACGAAAAATTGTCGATCCTGCCTTTCGGCATTGCGGTTTGCCGAAAGGCGGTTCTCTCTGTACGGCACAGACATGGAATGGAGAATTCCGATTCTGTATTGTCCTAGCTGTGACAGACAGATTGTAGGAGAGTTCTGCCAATTTCCGACGGTCCATTAAATGGTTCTGTGTTATGGCTACCACTCTCTGCATCGACGACACGAAGATATCCACCACAACTTCACAGGGCCCTCCTCTAAAACAATGGATACAAAGTTCTGGTTGCGCTCGATGGCCCCACCGGTGTCGCCACAACTCGGAGCCAGCGCGTTGACGCGGTCGTGCTCGATTTCACCATGCCTGGAATGAATGGCGATCAGGCCGCCCTGGCCATCAACCCAGGGTGCCCGTCGTGCTCTGCAGCGGAGTTCTTGATGAAATCCCTGAGTCTCTCTCAAGTGGTTCGCCGACGCCGTGCTGTCGAAAACCGATGGACCTCAGGCGTGCTTTTCACGATCGCGAGAGTAGTCAGATCGGGCGGCGCGAAACACAAGAGAACACCCGTCACTGCGATCACTCCATCGGAGCGGTAGGTGCGGATGTTGTAGCGGATGATGGCGTAAGAAGCGGTGTGGTCGTTGTGTGTCAGGAAAGCTCCGTTTCTCTTGCTCAGAATCGATCAGGCGGGCCGCTCGCCATTCGTGGCACTTCACGTCCTATGTCGCCGGTGCTCTCTGCTTCCAGCTTCACGTGTTTGTTCACGATGAATCTTCGGACGTGCTTCGTTCACTCTCATCGCACGCCCGTTGAGCATCGTCCACTCCAGCGCAGCAATCGCAGCCTCGGCTTCAGTTGCCTGGCTCATCTCGACAAAAGCCATACCGCGGGGCTCGCCGGTATCCCTGTCCACCACGATAGTGATGGTTTCGACGCCTCCATGTGCTGCAAAAACTTCTCGCAGCTGCTGCTCTGTTACCGTGATATCCAGGTTACCGACGAAAATATTGGTCACGAGTTCATTCCTGACACCGATCTTCCTGAAGGTTCTCGAGAATCAGGCGGAATTTCAAAGGCGATCTCGAGAGATCGCCTTTTCCTGTAGACGGCGTACTCTTAGACAGGCACTACGTTCTCAGCCTGCCACCCTTTGGTGCCCTTCGTCACGTCGAACTGCACGGTTTGGCCCTCTTGCAGGCTCTTGAAGCCGCCAGCTTGGATTGCCGAAAAATGCACAAAAACATCGTCGCCCGACTGGCGGCTGATAAAGCCGTAGCCCTTGGCATCGTTAAACCACTTTACTGTTCCTTGTTCCATATTGTTGTACTGTTGTTCCTTTTTGATATTTACGCTGGATGGAGTCGGAGGTAAAACTTGTGCAGGATACTTGCTGTTTAAAGGCGAGGGCTGCTCACGACCGATTCGGTCAACGCACGACCTGATGCTACGCGAGAACTTCAGGATTAGCAAAGTCAGATTTTGTCTCCCTTTAACCGCTTTGTTTGCAGCGGCGCAACCTTGAGTTAGGTATTTCAACAGTTCAAGCGTAGGATGAATTCAGCAGAAACGGAGTGCGATGCAGCGAAAGACTACAGAGGCGTGCGACCAAACGACCGGTGGGCTCGGCGAAGAGGACTCTCCTGCGATTCAGAACCTCATCGAGCAACTCGATCGCGACCTGGACGAAACTCGGCAAAAAGACTCTTCGTTGAAATAGGGCACAGGCTCTTTTCCGGAGCAGCAAACCTCAACTCTTAACCTCGAAGACCTTAAGCATCGCGCCTTCGCGATTGAGAAACTACCTGAAAGGCGCGGGCGCTATCTAAGCATTTCCGCAAATAGCCAGCCATTGTTGGCGCGGGTAGCAATGTGCGCCCATAGCATTTCGCGCGTCCGCCGCACGACTTACCAGAGTAATTATCTTTGCGATCAATGGGGATAAGGCGAAATTCCATCGTCAGCGAAAGAAGACAATTGGTTGCCGCGCACGTACCCGCGCGAGACCAAACGCTTCCGCCAAGCAGCCCAACTCGGCACGTAGGGCGACTGAACAGAAAGAGAGAGCCTTGTGACTACTTCGATATTTCCAACGCTTCAGGCAGATCCTGCTTTGGTCACCAGAAAAAAACGAGTTCTCCTTGTCGATAGCTCGCGCGCGACACGCGACCTGCGCTCTGAAACCATGCGAAGGCTCGGCGCTGAGGTCGACTGCGCGGCCGATATTGCCGAGGCGCGTTGCTGGTGGCGCGCAGATCTCTACAACTTGGTACTCATGAATGTCTCGGCATCACCTGCGCAGACCGAGAAATTCTGCGACGATATTCGCCGCTTTATGCCGGGCCAACGAATCATGTTCCTTGTCGGCAGGCCGGACTTCCTTGCAGCTGCGGCCAGAGAGTGCGAGAGCGTCCCTCAGACCGCTCACGAAAACGACGCAATGTCCTTAGGCTCTGAGGAGAAAAAGTCATTGTCGGGTAACGATTCATCCCAGCGATGGGGAATTCTGGAAGCTTGCCGCCGGATCTCCGTCGTTCGCTCGAAGATGGATGCGCGAACCAAGGCCATGCGAGCCCGTCCAGACCCGGCTCGCGATTCCGAGGGACCGCGCGGAAGGAACGACCTGGAATACTTTGTAAAACCGCCAGAACTGGTGGAATAACCCAATGAAGAACCTCGGATGTGGGTAACTTGCCTCACGGTACCAGCGACCCGAGTTGCGAAATATGTCCGCAATATATGCAGCGGTGGAAAACGTGAACATCATCGCAGACCGGGAAACAGGACGCGCACGTGGATTTGCTTTTGTCGAGATGCCAAACTCAAGTAAAGGAGAAATGGCGATAGTGGGCGAACGGCTCCGGACTGGGCGGTCGCACTTTGAATGTGAGCGAGGCTAAGCCAAAAGCCGATCGGCCGCGCGGCAACGGCGGACAGAGTTTCGGTCGCGGCGGCCCTTTCCCGAGACACGGATCATGCCTTCCTTCCAGTCCAGACATTGCCTTGAATGCGGTGGTGAACTTGTATTGGCATTTCAACCCAGCGAAAAGGCGTGCCACGGTCCGGCATCCGGCACTGAGACGAGAACAAACAAAAGATGGAGGTGCGGCACCTGCGGATATGAATTCACTGCTGAACAGCTTCGCGCCGGCAAGCGTCTCACTCCGCGAGGTTAGAGCAGAGATCAATCTGTATCGACGCCCCTGGACAGTTCGCCTACGTCAGCTGAAAGAACTTTCAAGCGTGAAAACACGTACACTAAGGTATGCACACGGATAAACAGTTCAACGCAGCAACTATCGAACGCCTGGCGCAGCAGAGTGGATTGCTGCTGAAGACGTATAGAGCGGAGTTTGCCAGGGATCCCGACAGCCACGCGACGAAATCGTCGCGCAGCAATTTGATCGCCCTGCTTCATACCATTCATCAAGTCTATGGAGCTTCTAATATCTCTCTCGATGCGGGTTCTGCAGATCTTCCCCCCGAGTTGGATAGTAACTGGAGCCCAGTCCTAGAAGCTATCTAATCTACACAAACCGCTTTGCGAGACAGACGAGAATCTGTTCAAAATTGATCAGATTGCGACCAAGGATTGCTCTAAACTTGGTGCAGTCGCACTGGAAGCGCCTCGTAAGCATTTTAAGGAGTGTCCCATGATGTCGCCGGAACCGGGTCCCAACCGCTTAAACATGAAATTCTCAGAGTCCGGCAGGAAGGTTGTCATTCATCTTGTACGCGGCCTTCCACCGAAGATCAGCCGGGACCAGAAAACCATTACAATCACATTCCCAGATCGTTTTCCCGTTCGCAATAAGCCGAGCAAGCCGTAGCTTGTGCATCAGCCGCTCCGGTCCTCAGTTGCGTGAGGCGGCGTCCCATCTCAACACGCCGCGCAGTTCTCAGGGGGTACGAATCCTCAAACTTGGCTTCCACTCCACAGTAGCAGCGGCTTTTTCGTCCAAAAACGCTTTGGACTTCCCATCAGGCATCACGCCGGCCTCAGTACTTTGCGACATTCGAGGCAGTACTGCTCATATCTCGGAGTAATGAGTCTCCAAAATGGGCAGATTCGCTGCGAAGCGAAGTCGCCGTCGTGCCTTTCCAAGCCTAATAATTTCCTCAACTCAGCACTGAGGAAAGCGCGCGAACTACGAACACTGACAAGTAGCCGATGAAGAACCGATGGCATGGTGAATCTCCCGTGCTGCTCTTGAGATGCTCCTGCCGTGCGTGGTGCACTCTAAAAGCTCTGAAGAGCAGCTCTTACGTTGCTCACCATCCAACAATGACAGATGAGGCCATGGTGATTCTGTGCCTTTCCGGCAGGTCCGCCGTCATTAGGGCTGCAAAGTTTTTTATCGCTGCGAAGCTTGACGCACTTATATGCTGCGCCAAGCTCCGCTGATGCCGTGGTTAACGGGAGCTGGGGATCGCATCAGCTTCTGCTGGGGTTAATCGCGAGAGATCGCAGTAATCGTAGCCATGAACGCAAGCGGCATAGTTGCGTTTATGTTCAGCATCCGCAAGGGCCTTGGTTTCCGAGGGGGTGAGCTTCTCGTAATCACATGCTTCGTCGCCATCTCTACAGGCGGTGAAGTTACGTAGACGATCCGCTGTGGCGACTTTCTGAGTTTGCTGGGGAGTCAGTTTTTGGTAGTCGCAATCGCCCCAACCGCTACTGCAATTCTTTAAGTTGCGTTCCAGTTCCGCGGCAGTGACCTCTTTGGTTTCGCCCGGTGTCAGCGCGGAATGATCGCACGAAGTAGCACCTTCGCGGCAATCTGAGAGATTCTGTTCGCGTCTAGCTAGCCTTACTTCATTCACCTCCGACGATGTGAGCTTAAGATCGTCGCACGATCCGATTCCGCGTTTGCACTCGGCCAAATTTCGTTGATGCTCCAGCACGGCGATGTTCCGCGATTCTGCAGCGGTCAGTCGCGAGTGGTCACAGGAGCTAAATCCGTTGTCACAGTTCGAGACATTGCGCCGATGTTCGGCCACCGCCAGTGCGGTGGCTTCCCTGTCGCTTAGTTGCGAGCGGTCGCAAGTGCCCCAACCATTTCTGCAATCGGAGACGTTTCGCTGGTGCTCGGAGGTGTTGCTCTGCTGACCGAAAAGGATGGCGGAGCAGAATATCAACAAAAACCAGGTGTGCGCGAATACAATTTTTGAACAATAGACTTTCATCGGACCTTTCTTCTCAGAAGGCGAGATGCAAACCCATATCTTCAGAGTTGTGTACAACTCCCTTTAGTAGCAATACTGCCGTATCCGCGAATCTATAACTGATCTGAACAGCTCACTTGCTGACTGTCAGAATGTTGGCTGAAGCAACAAGGGTTTTAGTGGCCGTGGACCAGGAAAGCGACGGCCACGACCATGATTACGCCCAATCCAATAGCAAAGTACAGCATTCGCCGTGGCCGCTGTTCTAATTCAGCGACGTGCCATTCCGCAAACTTAGCGTGAGCTGCTGCGCTGTCGCGTTCTTCGATAGTCAGTGCTTCGTCGGTCGTTTTCACAACATCTGCTTCCGTCGCCATTCTGGCTCCTGAGTTCCCGCTTCCGCGCTGAGTTTTGGGCGATACAATGCCGGTGAGGATCAACCGGTCAGCTGTGTCGCCATAGAATCTAGCTGCAAATGCGCCGCTGCTATGGCGGCGGACGCCGTCTCGGTCTCTTGTTGGGTTGGTACGCGGACCTGCAACAAGCCATGGCGACCATGGTTTAGGGTAGGCTGAAATGCATCCTGGTGCCCCATGATAAATTCCAAATTGCGGGCCAGTTCAGCGCTTTCACACCCCTGTTCGAAACGGACGACGCATCCGGGATGCGTAGACATGATCTTTCCGTATTCACACGCAAGGTGCCAATGTCCACGAATCGTTGATAACCAGAGCTTGAGGCTATCGACAGAGCCGTTCGCGCTGAAGCAGTAGTCAACCTGGATCGAACCCGATTTTTCGCTCTGTAATAGATCTGTCCAACTCACGACCACTGCACACTCAAGAATCCAGTCCAGCGTTACTCCCATTACCGGTTTCATCTCGACTCGCTTTGGTTTCCGGGCGCACGGTTCCATTGACGATGTATTCTCCGCCGCTTTAGTGCCAACGGAATCATCAGGACGACGCCGCCAAGGAACATCACTCCAACGACAATTGCGAGATATAGGTCTGGTCTGTACATGAAGAACTCTCAAGTAATCTATTCGACTTGGGTAAGCGCTCCGGGCCAATAAGTTCTTAACCGCGCGCCCATTCAGCTTCTCTCTGCTCTGTCCGGCGCCGCCGGATATTATCCAATCGCGAACTTGGCTGAATGTGCCGACAATGCGCCGAAACGGTCATGTATCGTATGCCAAGAAAGCGTTTGGGGATGATTGCTGTTACTTCGAGACAATTGAAGCATTCCCTGCGCTTCCTATGGGCTATTCGCATGAGTGCCGTCTGAATATCGCTCTGAGATCCTGCGCCCCAAACCTTCACCTTTACTTCACAGGCTATGAACAAAAAGTTCCAGCCTGCGGCACGAATTTTACGGTCCAAGTCGCGACCGTGGAGAAAGCGGACCAAGCTCCAGCTTCGTGCGTAGGGTTCGATCTCGATATGGAGGGTTCGTGCCACTGTGGGACGGTCCTCAATAAGAATGCTCCCGACTTGAATTTGTGAGTCCATAAAAACTCCGAAGCGGAAACATAGGGCAAGCCAGACGCAGCTTTTGCCGCTGGCGGCGGCTCCGATCAACAAATTAGGCAGCAGAAACGGTGGTGGTCTGGTGAATAGTCGAGCTAAGCACATCCGATACCCGCACTTTAGGGGCGCCGTCGAGCACCTTATCTAGGCTCTTGAGCACTTCAGGGTATCCAGTCGCTTTGTATGCTTCGGCGTCTTCCTTGGTGTCCCAGAGACTGATTGCGACCACATCCCTCCCAGTCGGCGAGGTAGAAAAAGTGACTTCCTCCCGGAAACCAGCTTGCTTCCGCAGAATGGGAAACACTTCTTTCTCGAAGGTTTGGGTGAACTCGGCCAGGGAATTGGGCTTCAGGCGTATGGCAACGTTACGCGCAAACATAGTCAACCTCCATCGGGTGATGGTTAATCTAAGGAGGAAAACTTCAGATAGGCTGACTTAGCTCAGGGAACCTGAACGAGAGAATTGAATATTCGCCCTACTTTGAAGCTAGTCTCTTTCACGATCGCTGTCAACAGCTCGAACCAACCAATTAGCCAGAGACTCTATTCGCCGTCGAGAAGCAGTCTTAGTCATTCGAACGCGATGAAAGCGCCGTTTGCGCAACGCTTTGGCGTCCATCTCGCGAATGCGTTCGCAAGTGACCTCGACATAGCGGCCGGCTTCCTCCACGGTGTCGTTCCGAGCCACGCTTCGAAAAACGCAATTGGCAGTCTCTCTTTTGCCGACGATCCAGGGGCTGGCTCGCCTTTCAGCGTAGCAGCCGTTTGAACCTCCGTAGGGAGACGCTGCCTTGGTCGCTTTGGAAAGGGCTTAAACAAGCGTGCGTCGCAGGTCACTCAAGAGATACAAATGGCCCTCGGCGCCGTTCGGTAGCCAGTGAGTGGCTAAGCGCGGCACGAGGGCCTATGTTGCAACGATAACAAGGTAACAAATCGAGTTCGCGAATGCGAAGCGCCCATAAAACGTCAGCGAAGGCCTTCCAAGGCCCACCTTACGCGTCGCAATTGGCCATACACGTACGGATGTATTGTGGGTTATCCTACAGAGGCTTACCCTCAACAATGTTGCAGTGTCCGTTAAGGTGGCGACTTACGAATATTGCATGGCGAGGGAGCAATGATGCCTGCAATACGGATACTGCTGGTTGATGATCACCAACTGATAAGGCGAAACCTCTGTAACCTCCTCGCTACGGACCCTGAGTTCAATGTAATCTCTCAAGCGTCGAGCGGATTCGAAGCAGTGCGCAAGGCACAGGAATGTCAGCCGGACGTCATTCTCCTTGACGTCAGTATCCCTGACTTGAACGGACTTCATGCGGCCCCCCTCATAAAGAGAACCGCGCCAGACGCCGAGATCCTGTTTGTCACCCAGTACGACAATCCATTCTTTGTGCGCCAGGCATTTGCGGCTGGTGCTCGGGGATTTTTGATAAAGAGCGATGCTGGAGCCGAGCTACTCACTGCAGTCCGAACGGTGCATTTGAAGAAAAGGTTCATCAGCAGAAGCATAAACAAAGCCGCTCTGAACCTTGCTCCCGAACAACCAGTTCTCCCGGCTAGTTCGGATTGAAGCCGTGCTCGATGTCATCAAACAGGCACATCCCTCTACTGAAGCCAGGTCACGGCGATTAGGAGAGGCGGCCGGGAAAGCCGCCCCTTAAAAAATTTACGGGCGCTGATCATGCGAGGGTTGCCGGCCAGGAAATCGAGACGCTGCGGCCAATCGTCAGGTCGCTAGTCGGCTGGTCCACCGATGTGTTGCGCCCGGCGGAATCGCTTTGGGCCAGGTCGCGACATGAGTCTTAACCGAAGCGGCCACACAGCCGTTCGTGCCTCCCATGGAAACACCGGGTAAACCAGAGTGGATGCTGTAAGCAAACCAATGCGCCTTGGACGACCTGTCGAGTAAAAAAACCTAGTCGTCGACTAAAGGCTCACGGTAAGAGTTGGAATGGGTACTTACAAATCCTTGTGCACGGGTGCGTGACAAATGACACGGCAGAGAGGAAGCGAAACAAATCAGATCGCGCACCATACTCCCCACCTTCTTCGCGTCGTAACAGCAGCTCCGCGTCCGTATGGAATCAGCTCAGCAGCGACTCAACACGGCATAGATCAGAGCAGAACGCGCAGTAGGAGTTGCCGTGCCCCTAGGCTATTGGCTTGCTAATCTCGCTGTTCCAGCGTAGCATCAGGTTGAGCGTTAGACCGACTCGGTCGCGAGCAGCCCTCGCCTTTAAAAGCAAGCAATCTGCATAAGTTTCCCTCCGATTCCCTCCAGCGTAACTACAAAAAAGGAAACAACAGTACAAGAATATGGAACAAGGAACAGTAAAGTGGTTTAACGACGCCAAAGGCTATGGCTTCATTAGCCGTCAATCGGGCGACGACGTGTTCGTGCATTTCTCAGCCATCCAGGCCGGCGGTTTTAAGAGCCTGCAAGAGGGCCAGACCGTGCAATTCGATGTCACAAAAGGTGCAAAGGGGTGGCAAGCGGAGAACGTTCAACCGCTCTAAGTCTCCCTTCTCGAAGGGGTGATTCGAATGCGAGTCGCCCCCTCTTGGAGTGAGCCAGGGGCAGATTTGAAAAATGGTGTCCTCTGGATCAAACGCATACCCAGGCCCTGTCCGAGCTTCTGCCAAGGCCGCCGCAAGACTTGAGTTCAGAGCAATGCAAGCCGTGCGCGCTCCCTTCTACGTCCTCAACAAAATAAGCTTCACGGGGTCCTCTTCTCGACAGGCGTCCGACATGCGGACGAGGTTGAAATTGCAGTCGGGATCTGGCTTCAGTTCCTTCACGAGGTAATCCCGAGTGGTCGGCACAGCACACATCCTACGCGGCGAGCTCCTTCTGCTCGAGTCGATTCTTGCCGGTAGACTTAATCGAATACATAACTCTGTCGGCTTGCCTGATCATTTCCTGTAGCGATTCAGGAGGATTGAGGAAAGTCACAGCCCCAATGCTAA
>Ga0068859_100007633_pt1 | contig 10990 bp, 3 predicted proteins | sample KBSSwiS22_FD_66585 | JGI IMG/M metagenome (GOLD analysis project Ga0068859, IMG submission 66585) | Switchgrass rhizosphere microbial communities from Kellogg Biological Station, Michigan, USA - KBS Switchgrass S2-2 | ecosystem: Host-associated > Plants > Roots > Rhizosphere > Soil ... | reverse complement strand
TCCTTGTGGGTTACCGTCGTTTATTTTCCGCTGGCTCACATGGTTTGGGGCACTGGCGGATTTCTGAACGCGACGCTTGGCGGGCGCTTTCCCGCACTCGACTTCGCGGGCGGAACCGTGGTGCATGTTGCTTCTGGTTTTTCCGCCCTGGTTTGCGCTCTTTATCTTGGTAAGCGCATCGGCTTTCCCAAAACCATGATGGCGCCGCATAACCTCGTACTTAGTTTCATCGGCGCGAGCATGCTTTGGGTCGGCTGGTTCGGCTTCAATGCCGGGAGCGCCCTGGCCGCCGGACAGCTCGCTACCAGCGCGTTTGCCGCGACCCACTTCGCCGCTGCCGCAGCCACAATTGGCTGGCTTGCGATCGAGTGGCTGCGTCAGGGAAAGCCCACCGTGTTGGGAGCTATCTCTGGCGCCGTCTGCGGTTTGGTGGCCATCACTCCCGCCTCAGGTTTTGTCACCCCGCTTTCCAGTCTGATCATTGGTTTCGCAGCCGGAGTATTTTGCTTTCTGATGGTCACAGAGGTGAAGAAACGTTTTGGGTACGACGATTCACTCGATGCTTTCGGGGTACACGGCGCCGGCGGCACATTGGGCGCGATCCTGACCGGCGTTTTCGCGACCAAAGCCGTCAACGGAATCTTCAAAGACGCAGCGGGAAATACGGTGGGCGTAGGGCTGGTGGACGGTCACGCTACTCAAATATTGAATCAACTGGCGGCCATTGGCATTACCATCGCCCTGGCAGTAATCGGCACTCTGGTTCTGTTAAAGATCGTAGACCTCTTGATTGGCGTACGGATCAGCGAGGAAGATGAAATAGAGGGTCTCGATCTCACTCAGCATGGCGAGGATGCATACAGCCGCGATCTGGATCTGGTACCGGTTGAAGCAACGACGCGAACTGCAAAAGCCGCCTATGCCGGGACGGCGACGGTTGTTATTGAGGGTTCCTGATGAGCTGGCCGCTTCCGACCACCAAGCGGAATCCGCGTAAGAATGAGAATATCGGCCGCCTTTTTGAGTGAGCGCGTGTGTGGCGGTGACCCAAAGCCATGGCCGCGCTGGCTCTGCCACGCCGATGCGCGGCAAGTCTCCGACTTGCCGGACGACGCCTCATAATTTCTAGCGGTCTACGACCGCCTCGCCGGGTCGAAGACCCGGGAAAAAGGGAGGCGGGCTCCCGGCAAGTCAGAGACTTGCCGCGCATCGGCGTGGCAGAGCCATTTACCAAATTAGCTTCTCTTGGGGTTGAGTTAGAAACTTGCTTCAAGGCATTCCGCACCGTCGCAAGCGGTTCCAATCATTGCGCTGAGGAGTTACAACGCCGCTTCACCCCGTTCTTCCGTGCGAATTCGCACCACATCTTCGACGGGAATAATAAAGATCTTGCCGTCGCCGAACTTTCCCGTTTGCGCCGACCTCAATATCGCATTAACTGCAAAGTCCTCGATATCATCCGGTATGATCACTTCAATTTTGATCTTCGGCACAAATTCGATCTGATATTCAGCGCCGCGATAAGTCTCAGTGTGACCGCGTTGTCGTCCATAGCCCTGTACTTCGCTAATGGTCATCCCGATTACGTCGACTTCCTGAAGCGCGGTTCTAACGGCTTCCAGCAGATGCGGCCTGATGATCGCTTCGACTTTTTTCATTCATTTCTCTCCTGAATATCGGTGCGCACGCCTCTGGCGTGCCGTGCGTTAGATTGATCGCCTCTTTAACGGCACGCCAGAGGCGTGCGTACCGATGACGCTGTCGCGCCAGAGGCGATAACCGAAGCTGAGGCGCCAGGAAGTATTTCCCTTAAATCGCGTTTGAGGGATTCCATCATGTCTTCTGATAATTTCAATCCATTGGCATCGGTCACATAAAAGACATCCAACGCATCGTTTCTTTCCGTCGCAATCCTGGCGCAGACGATCTCGATCCCCAGCCGGGCGAACGTCGCGGCTATTGTGTAAGCCAGACCAGGTTCATCTATCGCGTGGACTTCGATTAACGTTGATGATGATATTTCATTGTCAAAGACTACCTGCGGCAGATTGCGATGCCGCGCCACTACGGCTCTGGCTCTTTTCCGTGGAGCATTTGTGGTGTTCCATCGCTCGACTGCAGCCGCGACATTAAGCTTTCCGGCCACAGCCTCGCGCAGCGCGCGCTCGATAGCCTGGCAACGATGAGCTTCGATGGCCTGGCGGGTTGAGGCCTGTCGCAGAACAAACGTGTCGATGGCTATTCCGTCCTCGCGACTGTTCACTTCAGCACTGAGAATTTCGAGGCCGTTCGCTGCGAGAGTTCCGGCCAGGTCGGCAAAGAGACCGTGACGATCACGTGCCGCAACTGTCAGCGCACCGGACGAGTGGTTCTGCGGCGTCCAATGACCGGCAAAGCCATCAGCCTTGACCGACTCGATCATCTGAATGTGAGTCGCCACCGACGTGTGGGGCGTTACGCGCAGATAACGATCGGGCAATAAAGCAAGGTGCCGTTCCACTTCACTCAAGGGCACTGCCGGATCCAGTGCAGTAACAATTTCTCGTTTGATTCGAGACCGCTCAGTAATCGCATCCTCAGATTCGTCCTCGCCGGAGATTACCTTCCTGGTTCGGCGGTAGAGGTCCCAGAGCATCAATCCCTTCCACTCAGTCCAGACGCCGGGGCCGACCGCGTTAAGATCCGCATAAGTAAGCAGCAGAAGCATGTTCAGCGCGTCCAGTGAACCTAATGATGCGGCGAAGTCAGAGATCAACCGGGACTCGTTCAGATCACGTCTCAAGGCCAGATGGGCCATGGTGACGTGGTGTTTCACGAGGAGCACGACTTGCTGCGCAGACTCTTCATTCAATCCCATGCGGCGGCAAGCCTTTTCGGCAAGTTTGGCGCCGCGGCCGATATGTCCGCGCCCCTGGCCTTTGCCGATATCGTGCAGGAGCAAAGCCAGATAGAGCAGCGTCGGATCTTTCACCTGCTCAAAGACGTCGTGGAAATGCGCCCGATGTTTGTTTTCGCTGAGGTGCAACTCGTCAATCGCTTCGATGGCTCTCAGCGTATGCTCGTCAACCGTAAAATGGTGGTAGAGATCATGCTGAACCAGGAGACTGATGCCGCTGATTTCAGGAATTAAACGCGCGAGTAGTCCGACGTCGTGCATTGCGCGAAGGACAAAGCCGGCTCGGCCGCGCCGGCGCAGCAGCGCCAGAAAAGCGCGCACAACTTCAGCTGAGGTCCGGGATGCCGGTCCGATCGACCTCGAACTTTGCAGGACCACCTGGCGCAGCCGGTGGTCGAACGGGACCCGGGCGGCCTGGGCCAGGGCGAAGGCATTAAAAATCGCCGGCGGATTGCGGCTAAAGAACTCGGGTTCACCGTCAAATTGCAGTCGTCCTCTCCGAATCGCGAAGGGCTCGTGGAGTTTCTCATTGCTCCACTTGCGCCACGAACGGGCCAGCCGCGTCTCACTGTCTGCCACGCGCGCTGATACGGCCTCGAGGAACAGATTTAATTCTCTCGCATGGCTGTAATAATCACGCATCAGCCTCTCTGAACCGAGCAGGTGAGCTCCGGATTTGTATCCGTATTGTCCAGCCAGAATCGTTTGCAGATCCAGCGACAGCGTTTCGGTTTTTCGTCCGGTGAGGAAGTGCGCAGAGTTGCGAACGCGCCAGAGAAAATCATAGCCTCGCAGAGCCTTCCGGGCTTCGCTTTCGGAAACCAGGTTATGCGCGCGGGCTTCGTCGAGCCTCTTGTATCCGTGCCGCGCATGTATCAGCCACAGCGCTGTGTGAAAATCCCTCAATCCGCCCGCGGTCTCTTTGACGTTAGGTTCCTGAAGACAGGCGGTCGCGCCGAATCTTCGGTAACGAGCATCGCGCTCGCGGCTCACAGCGGTTATGAACGACTCTATCCGCCGGCGCCGATCCTTTTCCAGGGCGTCTTCCAGCGAGTTGTGTAGCCCCCTATTTCCTGCCAGCAGGCGAGTGTTCACGAGTGCCGTGCGCAGATGCCCATCATCAAGCGCCGACGTTATGCAATCACCAACCGTGCGAAAGCTATGACCGACCTTGAGTCCGGAATCCCACAACAGCTGCAGAAGATTAGCGAACACCGGCTTCATCTGGCTGAGTTTCTGGCGGTTGTAGAGAAAGAGCAGATCGAGATCCGAGTAAGGAGCGAGTTCACCCCGACCATAACCACCGGTGGCCAGGAGCGCGCAGCCGTTTTGAGGATCCTGGATTCCGGCGATTCGCGCTGCGTGCTGAAAAGCGGATTTCACCGCAATGTCCAGTACGAAGCTCCTCTTCGCAGCCGTTTGGTAACCGCTGGCCTCGAGAGCATGAGTCATCCTTAGCCGTTTGTCTTCAATCTTGAGAAAGCGGCGCAGCTCCCGCGAGATGCCGTCGGCATCGGCTTCCGACGTCGCCGGTATGAGGCGCGCATCCGCATGCGCTGCAACCTTCTCGGCATAAGATTGCCGCAGAAAAAATGTCGATCCGTACTGTGTTCCCATTAGCAGACTAGAACGTTGATTTTCGGTACGCGCGCCTCCGGCGTGTTTTCCCTAACAGCACGCCGGAGGCGTGCGTACCCACAGAGCAACCCTCATACCGTGGGCGCTCCTGCGATTCCGATTCAGGAAGCGCGCGTTTTGGTGATGACCTAATTCATGGTGCGTTTTTCTGTAGCCCGGGCGTTTACGCCTGGGTCAGAAACGGGCGGTGCGATTAAAGCCCCATTAATGGGGCTTTTGAAACTAACCCTCTTTTCGTACCCAGGCGTAAACGCCTGGGCTACAGAAAAGTTATTCAAACTGACCCACTACCGAGTGGTTCACTTGAGTTGATTGATTCTACCCACTATGAGGGCGAATACATTCTTGTCGGTTTCGCCGAGTCTTCCGACAAAATTGTCACGCGTCAATCCTTCCGCCAGAGGCGCGTTCAAATTTATAGGGCCCTAAAAATAACAAATTATGCAGAGACGGATTAACAAGGTAGATTGAGCCGGTAGTGGATCAGTTTGATGTCCGACAAGCTTTAGCTTGTCGAAACCTGGCGACAAACTAAAGTTTGTCGGACATCTGTTTTTCAAATTGACCCATTACCGATTGACCTCTTCGGATTTCAGTCTGAAGTAAGAACAAACAGGCGTCATCAATGTTAATGGAAAATCCAATGTCCGCCGCAATGTGTTCGGTCCCGGCACTGCTCTTGCCCGACGCCGTAGTGAAGACGAAGCGTTGTCGTTGATGGCTCTATACATTTCCCTGGGGGGCCATCAACGAGTTGAGTTGGTGGCCATATTTGTCTTAGCCCGTTGTCAAAGCGATTGAGTGAATGAAACAGCCGCTGGTTCCCGAGAAGCAAGGACTCTACGACCCGCAATTTGAGCACGACTCGTGTGGGGTGGGTTTTGTCGTCGATGTCAAAGGGCGGCGTTCTCGAAAAATCGTCGACCAGGCCTTCGAAGTACTCCGGAATCTCGAGCATCGCGGCGCCTCTGGTTGTGAAACGAATTCAGGCGATGGGGCGGGCATCCTTCTGCAGATACCACATGCATTTTTGAGCCGTGAATGCCGCAAATTAAATTTCCAGCTCCCGCCGCCTCCTGATTACGCAGTCGGAATGGTTTTTCTGCCGCGCGAGCATGAAGGGCGTGTCGAGTGCGAGGAACTCTTTGAGAAGGTCGTCGAACAGCAAGGCCAACGCGTGCTGGGGTGGCGAACGGTCCCAACTGATGATGTGGGAATCGGGCCGAGCGCGTTGGCTTCACGTCCATTAGTACGACAGATTTTTATTGGGCGCGATCAGAGCGCCGCGGATCAGCCGGCCTTTGAGCGCAAGCTCTACGTGATTCGAAAACTGGTAACCAAAGGCGCGAAGCGGGGAATTCACGAGCGTGGGATGTTTTATGTTTGCAGCCTGTCGTCGCGCACAGTGGTTTACAAGGGCATGCTGACTACCAGCCAGTTGACGACCTTCTATCCTGACCTCTGTGACCCCGGAATTGAATCGTCACTGGCGATGGTTCATTCGCGCTTCAGCACGAACACCTTTCCCAGCTGGGCGCGTGCCCATCCTTATCGCTATCTCGCCCACAACGGAGAAATCAACACTTTGCGCGGCAACATGAACTGGATGTTTGCGCGCGAAAGCAGTTTCAAGTCGACGCTGTTTGGCGACGATTTGCCAAAGGCGCTGCCCGTGATCGACACCGATGGCAGCGACTCGGCGATGTTTGACAACGTGCTCGAAATGTTGACCCTGGCCGGCCGTTCGTTGCCGCAGGCCCTCATGATGATGGTGCCTGAACCGTTCAACGGCCACGAATCGATGAGCGAGGCGAAGAAGGCCTTCTACGAATATCACTCGTGTCTGATGGAGCCGTGGGACGGTCCCGCCGCCATCGCCTTCACTGATGGAATCAGAATTGGCGCCGTGCTGGATCGCAATGGACTTCGGCCTTCGCGTTTCTACATCACGAAAGACGATCTGGTCGTGATGGCTTCAGAAGTTGGAGTGCTCGACATTCCGCCCGATCGAGTTCTGTTCAAGGGGCGATTGCAACCGGGCCGAATGCTCCTGGTAGATACTGAAGCCGGGCGAATTATTGACGACCATGAACTGAAGAGCCAACTGGCAAGCGAATACCCTTATGAGTCCTGGTTGCAAGACAACCTGATCACTCTGGATAAGATTCCAGAGCCGGCCAGGGTGAACGGTACGCACGCCTCCCGGCGTGCTTCCAATACAGCAGTCCAGAGGACTGCGTACCCACTGGTTACCCGGCAGCAAGTGTTTGGGTACAGCATCGAGGAAATTGATCTCTTGCTGGCGCCGATGGCGATTGAAGCGAGGGAGGCGATCGGCTCGATGGGCTCAGATACGCCGCTGGCGGTGCTCTCTGAACGTCCCCAACTCCTTTACAACTATTTCAAGCAGTTGTTCGCCCAGGTTACGAACCCGCCGGTCGACGCGATTCGCGAAGATCTGATCATTTCCACCGATACCACCGTCGGGCCGGAAGCGAATATGCTCGAGCCGACGCCCGAATGTGCCCGGCAGATCAAGTTGAGTTCGCCGATCCTGACAAATCGAGAGCTGGAAAAACTAAAGCACCTCGGCGATGCGGGTTTCTCCGGGTTCAGATCAATCACGCTGCCGATGTTGTTCGCGGCCGGCAACCTGAGACGAGGACTCGAAGATGCGATGGTTGAACTTTGTCAGCAGGCAAGCAAGGCAATCTCCGAGGGATACGGCATCATTGTGCTTTCAGATCGAGGCGTGACCAGGGAGCAGGCGCCGATTCCCGCGTTGCTGGCGGTATCGGCCATTCACCATCACCTGATTCGAGAAGGCACGCGTACTCAGGTCGGCTTTGTGATCGAGAGCGGCGAGCCGCGCGAGGTTCATCACTTCGCGCTGCTCCTGGGCTATGGCGCCGCCGCCATCAACCCATATTTGGCGTTTGAGAGTCTTGAAGATCTTGTCCGGCAGAACAAACTGGACGGAGTCGATTCCGATAGCGCCGTCAGTAACTACATTAAGGCCACAAATAAAGGAGTGGTCAAAGTCATCTCGAAGATGGGGATCTCGACCATCCAGAGTTATTGCGGGGCCCAGGTGTTCGAGGCCCTCGGTCTCGATCAGGATTTCGTCGATCGCTACTTCACCTGGACACCCTCACGCATCGGCGGTGTTGGTCTGGACGTGATTGCCGAGGAGGCACGCATGCGACACCGGCGCGCTTTCCACCATCGCGCGGGACAGGAAGCGCTCGATACCGGCGGCGAATACCGATACCGGCATGAGGGTGAATATCATCTGTTCAACCCGGCGACTATCCACAAGCTCCAACACGCCTGTCGAACGAACAGATATGACCTCTTCAAGGAATACAGCCGGCTGGTCGATGATCAATCGGAACGGCTCTGCACTCTGCGGGGCTTGATGGAACTTAAGTCAGAGCGCGCGCCGATTCCGCTCGATGAAGTCGAGCCGGTGGAAGAGATCGTGAAACGTTTTAAAACGGGCGCCATGTCCTACGGCTCGATTAGCAAGGAAGCGCACGAGGCACTTGCTATTGCGATGAATCGACTTGGCGGCAAGAGCAATACCGGCGAGGGCGGCGAAGATCCCGCTCGCTACTTTGACGGACCCGGCGGCGATTCGCGTAACAGCGCCATCAAGCAGGTGGCCTCAGGCCGATTCGGCGTGACCAGTAACTACCTGATCAACGCGCGGGAGCTGCAAATCAAGATTGCCCAGGGCGCGAAGCCCGGCGAAGGCGGGCAGCTCCCGGGACATAAAGTCTATCCGGAGATTGCCCGCGTGAGGCACTCGACGCCCGGCGTCGGTTTGATTTCGCCGCCTCCGCATCATGATATCTACTCGATCGAAGATCTCAAGGAACTGATCTATGACCTGAAGTGCGCAAATCGTGAGGCGCGCATCAGCGTGAAGTTGGTTGCGGAAGTTGGCGTTGGGACAGTTGCCGCGGGAGTGGCCAAGGCCGGGGCGGACCTAATTCTGATCAGCGGTTACGACGGCGGCACCGGAGCTTCACCGCAAACCAGCATCAAGCACACCGGCGTGCCCTGGGAACTTGGCCTTTCGGAAACTCACCAGACGCTTCTCCTTAACGATTTGCGCAGCCGGGTGACCCTGGAAACCGATGGTCAGCTGAAGACTGGCCGGGATGTGGTGATCGCGGCCCTACTCGGGGCCGAGGAATTTGGCTTTGCATCAGCGCCGTTGGTAAGTCTCGGCTGCATCATGATGCGAGTTTGTCACCTGAATACCTGCCCCGTGGGCGTGGCGACACAAGATCCAAAACTGCGCGCAAAGTTTGGCGGCGACCCTGCACACGTCGTCAACTTCATGCGCTTCATCGCCCGGGAGGTCCGCGAGTTAATGGCCGGACTCGGGTTTCGCAGCATCAATGAAATGGTTGGCCGCACCGACTTGATCGAAATACGATCGGCGATCAAGCAGTGGAAGGCTCACAGTCTTGATCTCTCACAGATTCTCTATCGACCTGTTGTCCCGGAATCTACCGGCCGGTATTGTCAGGTCAGTCAGGATAATGATTTGAAGGAATCGCTCGACTCGACCATTTTGCTGGACCTGTGCCGGCCCGCGCTCGAGTCGAGAGAGCCGGTCAGCGCGGTCCTCCCAATCCGAAACTCGAATCGCGCTGTGGGTACGATCGTAGGGAGTGAGGTCACGCGGCGGTATGGCCCTGAAGGCCTGCCGGCTGACACGATTCGTCTCTATTTCAACGGCTCGGCCGGTCAGAGCTTCGGCGCATTTCTGCCACAGGGCATCACGCTCAATCTGGAAGGGGACGCCAACGATTATGTCGGCAAGGGGTTATCCGGCGGCCGCATCGTCATCTACCCGCCGCATGGCGCCACGTTCATTGCGCGTGAAAATGTGATCATCGGCAACGTCGCTCTCTATGGTGCGACCAGCGGTGAAGCCTATATCTGTGGCGTTGCCGGCGAACGTTTCGGTGTTCGAAACAGCGGCGCCTGCGCGGTGGTGGAAGCTGTCGGCGATCATGGTTGCGAGTACATGACCGGCGGCCGGGTGGTTGTCCTGGGAACGACCGGGCGCAACTTTGCTGCCGGCATGTCCGGTGGGATTGCGTATGTATTCGATGAGTGCGGCGACTTTGCGCGTCGCTGCAATCGCGAGATGGTGGAACTGACACAGCTGGATCATGACGACGAAATCGAGATGCTCAAGGGCATGATCTTCCGCCACGCTGAACTTACCGGCAGCGCGCGCGCGACTGAGGTCCTGCTCTCGTGGGATGAACACCTGCTGAACTTCGTAAGAGTGATTCCGCGCGACTATCAACGCGTACTTGAGGCGCAGCAGCAGATGCTCACGGAAGGCATGACTGGCGAAGAGGCGGCTATGACCGCGTTTGAGGTGAATTCACACGACCTCGCGCGGGCCGCGGGCAAATGATTTGGAGTGCGGCGACTAGTCGCCGCTTTGGCTGTATTAGATTCGACGGTAATTCCATGCGTGCTGTTGAGGCTAAGGCAAAAGCGGCGACGAGTCGCCGCACTCCAAAGATCAAAAGCGGCGACTAGTCGCCGCACTCCAAAGATAAGGTGATGCGCAAATAACTGATGGGGAAGACAACCGGCTTCATGGAATATCCTCGGGCACTCGCAGGCGTCCGATCGCCGGCTGAACGTGTGTCTGACTGGCAGGAGTTCCACCAGCAACTTCCGGAATCGATTGCGCGCGAACAGGCAGCTCGTTGCATGGATTGCGGTGTTCCGTTTTGTCATACCGGGCAGATCTTTAATGGGGCCGCTTCAGGGTGCCCGATCAATAACCTGGTTCCCGAATGGAATGAACTTGTCTATCGTGATGACTGGCGAGGTGCTTTGGATCGTCTTCACCAGACAAACAATTTTCCTGAGTTTACCGGTCGGGTGTGCCCGGCCCCCTGCGAAGGATCTTGCGTCCTGGGTATTAACGACGCGCCTGTCACCATCAAGCGGATCGAACAGGCAATTATCGACAAAGGTTTCGCCGCTGGTTGGGTTGTTCCCAGATCCCCAGCCGTGAGGACTGCGAAGCGAGTCGCAATAGTTGGATCGGGACCGGCTGGATTGGCCTGCGCCAGTCAGCTTAATCAGGCCGGCCACAGTGTCACCGTTTTCGAGCGAGCCGATCGAGCCGGCGGCTTGTTGATGTACGGAATTCCCAACATGAAGCTGGAAAAGGCAGTAGTTCAAAGGCGTCTGAACCTGATGTCGGCCGAGGGAATCCGGTTCGTCAACGGGATCGACGTGGGCGCCGACTATGGTTCGGATCAACTGATTGAAGAGTTCGACGCGACGGTGCTTTGTTGCGGCGCGACCAAACCGCGTGATCTGGCTATCGAGGGAAGAGCGCTGGGAGGGATTTACTTCGCGATGGATTTTCTTCGCGCCAACACCAGGAGTCTGCTCGACAGCGGT